>UMEA01042392.1_pt1 | contig 10102 bp, 7 predicted proteins | sample 1964621 | NCBI WGS metagenome assembly UMEA01 (sample SAMEA4836007, study PRJEB28245) | human gut metagenome | biome: gut microbiome; material: fecal sample | place: Denmark | collected 2008 | reverse complement strand
AATATTAATATTAATGTATTGTGGTTTTAAAAACTATGTGTTATTATCTCAATTAACAAAACAAATCGTTTTTACAACGCGGAGGATAATATATATTATGTTTGATATAATCACTGATTCAGCCTGCGATATTGTTAGAGAATATGCAGAGACACACAATCTTAAACTTGTACCGCTCTACACAACTTTTGATGGTGTTAATTATCTTAAAGAACAATATGACATTACTCATGATGAATTCTATAGAAGAATGACAGACGAAGGCGCATTTCCTAAGTCATCTCTTCCAAGTGTGCAGGATTTTGTTGATGCTATTATGCCAAGTGTGGAAGCTGGCAGACCTGCTATTGTATGTACAATTACATCATACTTCTCAGGATCTTATAACTCAGCCTGCACAGCTAAGGACATTATATTAGAAGATCATCCTGATGCTAAAGTTACAGTTATTAATTCACTGCTTAATTCAGCATCATTTTCACTCTTCATATATCAGGCTCTCCAGATGAGAAAAGCAGGGTATTCATATGAGGATACAATCAAAGTTCTTGAAGCTTTAAGAAACGATGGCCGAATAATGTTTACAACAGAATCACTTGAATACTTAAGTAAAGGCGGACGTCTTGCCAAGACTGCAATTACAATCACAAGCAAATTAAGTCTCCGTCCTATCATCGTTATGAAAGAAGGAGAAATTGGGCTTGGTGGATTTACACGAACAAGAAACAAAGGTAAATCTAATGTTATTGACATGATTCAGAAATACATCGAATCAAAGGGAATGCCGATTGAAAACTGGGATATCACTGTTGGCTACTGTACTAATCTGGAAGAAGCTGAAAAGTACAGAGATGATGTTGAAGCACAGCTTGGTGTGAAGCTTCTCGAAAGACGCGAAGATTTCAAGACAAGAATCAGTATTATCTCAGGCTGCCATACAGGGCCTTACGCATTAGGAATTGCTTGCATTCCTAAGTACACCACTATCAGATTATAATCAATAAAGAATTAAGCGGAATGGTTTGAAACTTCCATTCCGCTTTTATTAACCTACTTACTCATATGGTTCATAATCCAGCCATATATTTCTTCATATATTTCTTCTTTATTAAGTTCATTGCACAACTCATGCCTGCAATCCTCGTAAAGTCTTAAATCAATATCATCAATGTGACCATGATACGAATTATATGCCCTGTAAACGCCCTTGCCGTATTCTCCCACAGGATCATCAAGTCCTGATATCATAAGCATTGGCAGATTCTTAGGAATTCTTTCTATGTTGCGCGGCTTTCTTACATACAGAATCATATTCATAAGTCCTCTGTAACCATTAACCGTAAACAGAAATGTTGTCAGTTTTCCGGCATTGTATTCATCAACAACCGCTTCATCTCTTGTCAGCCAGTCATTGACTGTTCTTACATTCTTTATACGCTTGTTATAATTACCAAACATAATCTTAGATATCAGTCTGCTTCTGTAACGGTCCCCCTTTATAAGTCTTACTACATCAGCAAGCACCTTTCCGGCAAAAACCATTGGTGCCGGCTGGTGTCCTGTTCCCATTACAATAACTCCATCAAGTTCATATCCGTAATCACATATATATCTTCTTGTAACAAACGACCCCATGCTGTGTCCTGCAAGATAATATGGAATACCAGGATACATTTTCTTGATAAGAACTGTAAGATGATGTGCATCCTTTGCAAGTGCCTCTCCCGGATTCTTATCTTTAAAAAATCCCAGATCATCATCCGTGCATACTGACTTTCCGTGTCCAAGATGATCATTTCCAACAACAACAAAGCCTCTCTCTGCCATATATCTTGCAAATCCGTCGTATCTGTCAATATACTCAATCATCCCATGACATATCTGCAATACCGCAACAGGCTCGTCATATTCTGTCTCATCGGGACACCAAATAACAACATTAACAGACGTCTTTCTATCACATGATAGAAAAGAATTGCTTTTCTTCTTTATCATAAGCCATCCTCCTTATCGTTTTACGACATTCTCAATTCCTTCAAATGCTTCATTTCCTATATAATCTACTGACTTTGGCACAACAATCTCACTGATATTCATATCAGAAAATGCTCCATACTCAATTCTTTTAATGCCTGAAGGCAGTTTAACTTCCTTAAGTCCCTTGCAGCCAGCAAATGCATATGCCCCAATTACTTCCACACTGTCAGGAATATTTATTTGTGTAAGACCATCTTTATTATAAAATACTCCCGAAGCAATTGTCCTTACACCATCCGGAATATTATACGTCCCACTATCTATGCTTATCTTGCATAACACATCATTAACAATAATCTCATCCTTATCTGCAAGCTGGTCATACTCCCACTGTGTATCTGTAAATGCATTAGTTCCAATAGAATTAACTGATTCCGGAATCTCAATTGTTTTAAGATTATAGCAGCTTAAGAATACATTTTCAGCTATATAACTTATCCCATCTGATATAACAACATCAGTAACAGTCGTATCATCACGGAATACACCACTGCCTATTCCATCAACCTTCTTGCCATCAATCTTAGCTGGCACAATAACCTTTGCATCTGCTCTTCCCTTATCAGTAAGTCCAGTTATAACTATATTACCGGCAGCATTCTCCTCATATGTAAATGTTGCTGCTTTGGAAGTCTTTTTACATCCAATAAAACTAACCAGCATAAGCACCAGCATAATTCCTGAAATAATTCTTTTTCCTCTAAACATATCCTGCCTCTTTATTATTTATTTCTCGCCCACATATAGCAAAATGCCTGTGTTCTCGCTGCAAAATGATTATCCTTAAGAAGCTCTTTTACTTCCTGTTTTGAATACCATGCCGCCGAAATCTCCTCAAACGTTGAAGTGCTTGGCGAAAAATCTCCAGATGCTTTTCCGATAACCACAGCATTTGTCTCATTGGAAAATCCTATTGCACTGTAGCTGTCATAAAGCTTGTCTTCAATTACAATAAGGTCAAGCCCTGTCTCTTCCTTAAGCTCACGCTTCGCCGCCACTTCAGGAGTCTCACCTTCATCAATAAGCCCTGCAGGAAAATTATACACATAATCTCCTACTGACATTCTATATTCTTTATTAATCAGAATATGTTCATCCGCTTCATCAGTCGCAACAATAACAACTCCGTCAGTCTTTTCATTTCTTATATCTTCTAGCGTCTTTATATCCTTGTTTCTGCTGATAATCTCGTAGACCTTTTTCTTGTCATCCTCAGTTGTATAATAGAGATCGTATCTGCTGATAAACCTTCCTTCATCAACTTTTTTAACACCATCAAACTTCATGTGTATTATCTGCCTTTCCTGTCTCTCATATCATTAACCGCTTCATGAACAATATCCATTATCCATCTGTTAGAAGCTTTTCTCATAGCAATACCATATTCTATAGTAACACCAAACTTTCCATTATTGCACTCTTTTTCTACTGTTCTCTTTATCTGTTCAAATGTTTTACCAGCCTCTGCATCCGTGACATTCTTCATTACTGCAACAAAATTACCTTCATTAATTCTTGCAATATATGCTCTGTCCATAAGTATCTTCTTAAGCACACCAGCCACATTTATAAGTGCCTGGTTACCTGCTTTCTGTCCATACTGTATATTAATATCTGACAAATGATTAATATCGCAGACAACTACAGCAACACTGCCATTATATTCATCATACTGTTTACAATGCTCCATAAAGCTGTACATGCTGTAAACTCCTGTAAGCTGGTCATAAATAACCATATTTTCAAGTTCAGCATAAGCCTTCTTTAACTCCGACACATCCTGCATAACAATAATAGTACCCAGCAGTCGGTTTTTTTCATCTGAAAGTCTCTCAATCCTGCAGTCATATATTCTGTCATTATGCTTCCATTCAAATGTATCCTCTCCAGGTTTAACAGGCAGGTCATTCTCCCTGACAAACCACTCAATATTCTGTTCCCTGTTATCGTATTCAAGATTACCTGCAACATCCTTCATTGAAGAATTAAAATCTGCAAGAATTCCCTCATAATCAAACAGTACTACAGGAATCTGCATATGTTCAATTATCATTTCATGTGTAACTGTAAGCATATTTTTCTTAGAATACCAGAAAGTATTCCAGTACACCATTGTTCCCATAAGTGCATATAGAAAAATTGATATGTCAAACCTTAAGTCAACAGCTTTCATGATGAATATATATTTAAAAGCAATTATAACAACAAGCCCGGCAGCCGTAAATATATATCTTCCCCAATACGCTGATGGAATACGTATGCATTTGATAATAAGCAGTGCAATTATAAATGCTACAATAACCATATTCATAATCGCATGAATACCAAACCACAACTCGCCTTCATAGCCGAGAACATAGACTCCTCCACATTTGTTAAGACTATATTTCAATGCCGTTTCATTAAATATATTAATTATAAATACAACTGAATCAACCATTGCCGCAAATATGCACAAAACAACTGCAGTTCTGGTTATCCTGTTTGCAAGCCTTGTAAATATGCCTGTATACGTTAAAAGCGCAACGAGTGCAAAATCCTGTGCTGCCATCATTATGCTTGTTGCCACCGACATTGCCATGTAATTATCTGTGATAAAATTGACCGAATATGTCACAACGCATATGAGAGCAAGCATCTCTGTAAGACACACTATCCGTGTCATCTTATCCCGCTCAAGACATGTTCTTATAAACACCACGGCAAGCACCACAGCTGCAACTCCATAAAGAGACAGATACATAATATTCATATTCCCATATCTCCCATACCCATAATCTATATACATAATATTAACATTATTAAACAGCTTACTCAACTATCAGTTATAAAAATTACCCTGCACTGAAAAAGCCCCGCACGACACTTTTGTATCACGTAGGGCTTTCCATACCTTAAAATGTATCACATACATTTGCAGCTTATAGCTTTATTCTTATTCATTATATTTCTTACTTAACTGCTGTTACTTTGTAATCTTTATCCTCTACAGCTTTTTTTAATACATCGTTATCAACTTCCTTAGAAAGTGTAACAACTGCTGTTCCATTCTCATGGCTTACAACTGCCTCTGTTACACCATCAACAGCCTCAAGTGCCTTCTTAACTGCAGCTTCACAGTGTCCACACATCATACCCTCAATATTCATAGTCTTTGTCATAGTTTTATCTCCTTTTGTCGTTTTATTTTTATTTTTGCTAGACTTTTTCTTATAAATGTGGTCTTTTCCTGTATCATATATCTTTATAAGATTAAGTCTTAATGCATTAGTTACTACACAGAAGCTTGATAAGCTCATAGCTGCTGCACCAAACATTGGATTAAGTGTCCATCCAAATACTGGTATCCACGCACCTGCTGCAAGTGGGATTCCTATACAATTATAGAAGAATGCCCAGAACAAATTCTCGTGTATGTTGGTAAGTGTTCTCTTTGAAAGTCTTATAGCAGCAGGAACATCTGATAACCTGTTCTTCATAAGAACTATATCTGCCGCATCTATTGCAACATCTGTACCGGCTCCAATTGCAATACCTATATCAGCTCTTGTAAGTGCAGGTGCATCATTAATTCCATCACCTACCATTATAACACTTCCCTGCTCCTTAAGTCTTGCTATCTCTTTTTCTTTTCCTTCAGGAAGTACTCCTGCTATAACTTCATCGACTCCGGCAAGCTTTCCTATTGCCTTCGCACTTCTTTCATTATCTCCGGTAATCATCACAACCCTGATTCCCATATTCTGAAGTTCCCTGATAGCCTGTGGGCTGTCTTTCTTGATAGTATCCGCAACAGCTATTATTCCAAGAAGCTTGTTATTTCTTGCAAAGAAAAGTGGTGTTTTTCCTTCTGATGATAAGTCATCAGCCTTGTTCCTTAAATCATCAGAGATATTACAATACTCTGAAATGAACTTAAGATTACCACCTGCCACTACATTTGTATCAAGCATTCCCTTAAGTCCGTTACCAGCAACTGCCTTAAAGTCAGTCACTTCTTCTGCAAATGAATTCTTATCGCCACTCTCTTCAACATAATTAACAACTGCCTTTGCAAGTGGATGTTCACTTTTTCTTTCAAGACCATATGCTATAGCAATAAGTTCATTTTGTGGGATTCTATCACCTGTTATAATATCTGTAACCTTTGGCTCACCCTCTGTAATAGTACCAGTCTTATCAAGTGCAACTGTCTGCATCTTGCCTGTCTGTTCCAGAGAAACAGCTGTCTTGAACATAATTCCGTTCTTTGCTCCGACTCCGTTACCAACCATAATTGCAACCGGAGTTGCAAGCCCTAACGCACAAGGACAGCTTATTACAAGCACTGAGATTCCTCTCGCAAGTGCAAATCCTAAGTCCTTGCCACATAACAGCCATACTACTATTGTTATAACTGCTATTATTATTACCGCAGGCACAAATACACCTGAAACTTTATCAGCAATCTTTGCAATAGGTGCTTTAGTTGCAGCCGCATCACTTACCATCTGTATTATTTTGGAAAGTGTTGTATCTTCTCCAACTCTTGTCGCCCTGCACTTTATATATCCTGATGTATTAAGTGTTGCTGCACTTACCTGATCTCCCTCCTGTTTATCAACAGGAATGCTCTCTCCTGTAAGTGCTGATTCATTAACTGCGGTGTTACCTTCAATGACGACACCATCTACAGGTATATTCTCACCCGGTCTTACAACAAATACATCTCCTGTCATAACCTGTTCAACAGGGACGCACTTTTCCTGTCCATCAACATAAAGTACCGCAGTCTTCGCAGCAAGCTTCATAAGGCTCTTTAATGCATCGGTCGTCTTTCCCTTAGAGCGGGCTTCAAGCATTTTCCCTACTGTTATAAGTGTAAGAATCATAGCCGCTGACTCAAAATAGAATTCATCCATATAGTGCATCACGCCTGCCATATCACCTCTCACCTGACAGTCTGTCATGGCAAAAAGCGCATATGTACTCCACACAAATGCTGATCCTGAGCCAAGCGCAACAAGTGTGTCCATATTAGGTGAACGATGTAACAATCCCTTAAAGCCACTTATAAAGAAATGCTGATTAATAACCATTATTATTATTGTAAGCAGCATTTGTATAAGGCCCATGGCCACATGATTTCCTTCAAGCACTGATGGAAGAGGCCAGCCCCACATCATATGTCCCATACTGAAATACATAAGCACAACAAGAAATATAACTGAAGCTGTTAATCTTTTCTTTAAAACAGGGGTTGTCTTATCTTCCAGTGCATCTTCCTGCTCCTGCTTTGAAGGACTGCTGCTCTTTGCCCCCTTAACTGATGCACCATATCCTGCAGCTTCCACAGCTTTAATGATTACATCTGGGGTTGCAGTTCCCTCAACACCCATTGAATTAGTAAGAAGACTTACTGCACAGCTTTCCACTCCAGGCACTTTACTGACAGCCTTCTCAACTCTTGCCTGACACGCTGCACAGCTCATTCCTGTAACATTGTACTGTTCCATATCGCACTACTTCTCCTTGCTGTTAGTTGTTATTCCTGTCACTTTAAAATCAAGTCTCTCAATTGCAATTCTTATATCAGCATCATCAATTTCTCTGTCAACCTCTATAGTTGCCTGCTTCTTCTTAAGATTAACCTGGCATGAAGCACCATCAATTTTGTTAACAGATCTCTCAATACTGTTCTTGCAGTTTTCACAATGCATGCCTTCAATATCTACAGTCTTAACAGCAATTACAGGATTATCAAGTGTCTTCTTCTCTTCCGCAACAGTATTTCCACCACCGCCACAGCAGCCGCCTTCACCTTTCATATGCTTAACACTGCTTATAACTGCAATTACTACTATTATTGCTAATATGCCGATTATTATAGCTGTTCCCATATTATGCATCTCCTTTTATACTTCATTACCTTGTGCAAATTCTAGCGTATGAATTTGCCGATTGTCTTAACAAGCTCTTCTACCGTATCGTCCTTGCCTTCTTTAATATCTTGGACTACACAGCTCTTGATATGGTTATCTAAGAGCACCTTCGTAAAACTGTTAAGTGCTGACTGGGCTGCCGATACCTGATTAAGAATGTCAATACAGTATGCGTCCTTCTCAACCATTCCCTTAATCCCTCTTATCTGACCTTCAATTCTGCTAAGCCTGTTACAGAGGTCTTTATATTCCTTGGCATCGCGTTCTTTTGTCTTATGACAGCAACATTCTTTTTCCATTATTCCTCCTTAGTCTGGTTGTTATATTCTGTGTCTGATAAACGCTTTATTATATTTATCTGTTGTGATTGCAACATACCCTAGTGGGGTATGCTCCATTTACATGATGTATAATATACCCCATATGGGTATATGTCAACTATAATTATTGAGATTATTTATCGAAAAATTTTTATTTAACCTGAAAATTTTAAGATAAACATACTAACTCATGATATATACTTCGTTAGTATGTTTTTTAAGAAAATTTTTTTATAAAAATATTGTCAGAAACCCACTAATTCATTACATCTCGCTTCTTTAGTAGGTAAATTGAGTTGTATTTTTCACTAACTCTGTTATCACGACTTCAATATACAAGAAAACAACCTACTAAACTCCACAATAACTGCAGTTTGGTAGGTTGTTGCATTATTTGTTATCTAGGTTTCAGCATTAATCAGCCTACTATTAATATACATTTTCTGAGTTTAGTAGGCTTATGTAAAATATCCCGGTGAAATAGTTCTAACCTGCCCGGGGCTTACACATCAACACTAGAACAAGCTTATCTCGTCCCCATTGCTGACATTAACAAATCCTTTATATCCACGTTCCTCAAGCTTTCCGAGGAACTTTCCCATCTTCTTAGGCTTTACATATAATGAGCATACTTTACCTTCTGCTCTGTATTTTTCTGCTATTGCATAGGCTTCCTTAACCTGTCCCTCATCGTACATAACAGCAATCTTGTCTGCTGATGCCTTAGTCTCAACACCATTCTGCATAAGGATTGAGAAGATTCTCTCAAATCCGATTGAGAATCCAACAGCGCTTACCTGCTGTCCTAAGAACTTGCCAATAAGGTTGTCATATCTTCCACCGCCTGCGATAGCACCCTTGAAATCAATACTTTCAACTTCAAATACAGTTCCCGTATAGTAGCCCTGACCTCTTACTAAAGAAAGGTCAAATACAACATCAAACTGACCGTCTGAAAGCTCATTTACAGTGTTGATAATTCCTCTTACGCTTTCTGCTGGAGCTTTATCATCCAGTATGGCTTCAACACTTTCAAGGCTTATCTCCTGTGCACTTGAAACACTTCCAAAGAATCCGATAAACTTCTCAATTGCAGCAGCGTCAAATCCCTTGTCTGTAAGCTCAGTCTTAACACCGTCAAGTCCGACCTTATCCATCTTGTCAAATGTAATGCACACACTGTCAAGCTGATCCTCTGTAAATCCACAATTCTGAAGGAATGAACGGAGAAGTCTTCTGTCGTTAATCTTAACCTTGAAATTCTTCATGCCAATAGCCTTAAGAGCCTTGGTTGTTGTAAGAATAAGTTCAACCTCTGAATCTGTAGAATCAGAACCGATAATATCAATATCACACTGAACAAACTCACGAAGTCTGCCCTTCTGTGGTCTTTCAGCTCTGTACACTCTGTCCATCTGGATACATTTCATAGGAAGAGTGAGCCTGTCCTTGTTGTTAGCAAAGTAACGGCTGAGCGGAAGTGTAAGGTCATATCTTAATCCCATATCAGCAATTTCATTCTCACAGGCTGTTCCTGTCTTAGGATTTTCCTGAAGTGAACTTACAGCCTTCTCAAGCTTATCGCCTCTCTTCATAATCTTGAATATAAGATTTAAGTTCTCACCACCATCACTCTTATCAAGATTCTCAATATCCTCAATAATAGGTGTTGTAATGTGTTCAAATCCATTAGCAACATATACCTTTAATATCTCATTCTGAAGGTAATCCCTGATTTCAACCTCATTAGGAAGATAATCATTAGTACCCTTAACTGGTGTTATTTTCATAGTTTTTGTCATTCCTTTCGCTTCGCTCAAGGCA
>UMEA01037283.1_pt1 | contig 10171 bp, 10 predicted proteins | sample 1964621 | NCBI WGS metagenome assembly UMEA01 (sample SAMEA4836007, study PRJEB28245) | human gut metagenome | biome: gut microbiome; material: fecal sample | place: Denmark | collected 2008 | reverse complement strand
CCCCAGCCACTCGGCTTTGGAACCTGGAACGGAAATCGCTATATGGGCAAACCAACTGTCAGGAGCCGCCCCATGCCAGTGCTTTACCTCGGGCGGAATGTTAACCACGTCTCCAGGGTTCAATTCCTGAGCGGATTTGCCCCACTCCTGATAATAACCCCGCCCCGCCGTACAAAGAAGGATCTGACCGCCGTTATGGTGGATGTGCCAGTTGTTCCGGCAACTGGGCTCAAAGGTCACGTTGGAAACAGACACGCCCATATCACTCAGGGGGCACAGATAACTGGCCCCGCTGAAATACTGTCCGGCCACCGTATTGTGACCGCCTTGGGGGAACAGATTATGAAATACTTCGCTCATTGTCTGTCATCTCCTTATTTCAGCTTGCCACCATCGCTGAACGCATTGCCCACACGCTCACCCAGCACATGATAGCCGTTGTTTGCCGGTTCATAAGAGATCGGCCGGAACTTGTCCATGTCCAGCTTTCCATTGCTGTTCAGTACGCTTTCGTCAATGCTCACATTCACAATCTGACCGATGATGTTGCCGTCCTCGCTCACTTTCAGGAGTTTGCACTCCAGAGCTACCGGCAGCTCATCGATGAGGGGCGCATCCACTGATTCGCTCTTGGTGCAATGGAAGCCAGACTTCTCCATCTTTTTTGGCTCATTATTTGCGGACACCATGCCCACATAGTCCGCAGAAACCGCATGGGCAGCGTCAGCAAAACTGACGGTAAACGCTCCCTTTTCCTGGATATTCTTGGTGGTCTTATGACCAGCGCTCAGACACAGTACTACCTTGTCTGCATCGTACAGGCCGCCCCATGCGGCATTCATGGCATCAGGATTGCCGTTTTCATCATAGGTGCCGATCACAAGCACCGGCAGCGGATAAAACCAGGATTTTGTTCCAAAATTCTTACGCATTGCAAATTCCTCCTTACTTCTGACCATCCACGTCCGGCACAATGCTCGCATACTTTTTCAGCATTGCCGGGGTACTGTGGTAGTAGCGCTTCTGCTGATCCATCGCCGCAATTCGATCCAGCTCATTATCCGTCAGTGCGAAATCAAACACATCCAAATTATCTTTGATGTGCTGGGGATCCTTCGATCCGGGGATTACAATGTTGCCGCTCTGAATATGCCAGCGCAGGATAATCTGGGAATTACTCTTTCCATATTTGTGCGCCAGTTCTGTAAACAGAGGCTCCTCCCGCAGAGTTTTATCCCCGTGGCCCAGGGGATACCAAGCCTGGATGACGATGCCTTCTTTATCCAGAAATGCCTTCAGTTCCTTCTCCTGTGAGTAGGGGTGCACCTCTGTTTGGAGCACGGCAGGCTTTACCTCGCAGATGTCCAGAATCTCCTGCACCTGCTCCGGGGTAAAGTTGGAAAGGCCAATGGCGCGCACCTTGCCCTCTTTGTAGGCTTTCTCCATGAGCCGGTAACCTGCGATATAGTTGCCTGCGGGCTGGTGGATCAGCAGCAGGTCAATGCAGTCGGTTCCCAGGCGCTGGAGCGTCTTTTCTACCGCATCTTCCTGCTCATAAAAACTGGGCCACAGTTTGGTTTCCAGAAAAATCTCATCTCTCGGAATCCCAGATTTCCTCATAGCCCGGCCAACGGCTTTTTCGTTCACATAGGCATTGGCCGTGTCAATCAGGCGGTATCCGCACTGAAGAGCGGAAAGGACGGATGCCTCCGCTTCATCCGGGGTAAGCAAAAAGGTGCCAATGCCTGCCATGGGCATTTTGATTCCGTTGTTCAAAGTTGCGTATTCCATAAATAAATCCTCCTAAAAAGTGATTGCTTGTTTGTACCGATACAAACAGTGTTTACCAAAATTTGTGGCTAGCAGTTCAATACACCAATGCCGTAAAGGAAAAAGTGACCAACTTCCACCGGTTTTCATCCTGGGTGTACACTTCCGTCACCATAAAGTGGTGAGTGGTTTCCTTCCCGTCCAGCAGTAGGCTGTAATCGCAGTCAGTAAGCACCACTCCGGTATCTCCAAACAACTCAGCCTTCTGACTGTGGAAGGTAATATTCGTAGGTTGAAAGGCACCACTGGTGTAAAATTCGATTTCCTTGTCCAATTTGCAGGTGATGCCAATATGGACAAAGTTACAGTCAGGATGAGCACAGGCTCGCATTCCCACTTCATCGGCGTGTTCCATAGCTTCCCAAAACTGCCGAGATATATCAAGTAGCGTTTCGTTCATGAGCATACTCCTTCCGTTTATTTTAAAGGCGTTCCACCGAATACCGCAGACATATCCATACGATCCAAGGTGTCGTCCAGAGAGCGCACCTCACTGGGCGTCAGAAAAACAGCTGCGGCCCCGGCATTTTCTTTCATGCGATCTTCCTTGCGAGTGCCAGGGATAGGTACAATCTACATCTTCCGGCATAGAGAAATAGGCAATCAGGATATTGCTATCAGAGTTGGGAGTAACCGTTTCTTGCTCCACGGTATTGGAAGAAGACTGTGCCGCATCCAAGTCCACTTCCGGGAATTGGGCTGTAGAAGATTCCGTACTTGAAACCCGATCGGGTACCGAAGTCTTACTCCCACAAGCGGAAAGGGTCAAAAGAAGCATTCCTGCAAGAAGAAGGGGGAAAATACGCATCATGGGGGCCTCCTTTCTGATTGTTATGACAGGCTCAGGCTATCCAGCCATTCCTGCACATCGCCCTCACTGACGCTGGAACGGAAACGCATTCCTTCCTGCCAGTCTCCGGTTCCAGCCAGTTCTGCCAGCAGTTGTCCGCTTTCGCCCAAACCGGAGCTTGTCGAAGTGGCAAACGGAATCACCGTTTTACCCGTAAAATCATTGGCCTCAACAAACGTGTCCACCGGCCATGCGGCAATTCCCCACCAGATGGGATAGTAAAATGTAGCCAGTTCCCCTCATGCCTTGATTTTACTGGGCTTAACGGCATACAAAACTGTGTTTTGTGTTGCTCTTTCTGCTTGATCTGACAGGTACTGTAATTTGGGTTTCCTGGCCTGCCTGGGTAAGTACCTAATTTCCAATCTCTTGTTGCAACTATATTATAAAAAAATCGGAGCCTCCTGAGAAGTTCCGATTTTTTATTGAGTATGAACCTTATAGTTATAACTGATATTTTAATTTTTAAAAATAATTAATTTGTTATACTAGAACTTTCTATAGGAATCCACTTTACTCCCCTCCGCTGAAAATCCCATATTTTACGTATATTTTCCTTCGGAACATTATAATCACGTTTCAGAAAAATTATTGGATTATACATCGGAAGAAACGGTTTTTGTTCCATTGCAGCATACGATAATGCATTAATTACATATCTCAATAATATTTCTGTTTTTCTCATTGAATCTATATCATCAGAAAATCCTTCCAAATCTACCTTATCTATAGGTACTTCAAAAGAAACATAATAGTTCTGGCATTTGTCACAATAGTCATTTGCAATATTGTGGTTACTGTAATAAATAGACAAACTTTTTAAAAATTCTGGTGATCCAAGCCAACCGCTTATGGCATCCTCTTCAAATTCATTAACAAAAAGATAGCCATTAATATTGTAATCATTCAAAGTCTTTTCGCCACCAAGTCTCATATCTAAATTTGTTCCCAATTTATGTTTAACTTCAACAATTACATCATTTTTATACATTGTAATTTGTTTTTGATCAAACGAAAATGTAAATCCCCATTTTTTTAAATAATCAGATAATGCTGTTTTCTGTGTTAACGCATAAGATAAAGTTAGTAACCCTTCATCCCATATAGTTTTTTCATTTTCTCTAGGGGTAATATGATTTACAATTAAAGAGTCAATTTGATTTAGAGTTTTACCTTGTATCAGTTCATCTATATTCAATTGTTCAATACCATTTTCATCATAATTACAATCTACTATATTGTCTGCATTTTCTTTTATAAATTTTTTTACCACTTCAATATCAGTTCCGACTATTTCTGAAACTGATTTATACATTTCATTTTTTCCCAAAGTATTTAAGTACATTTTTTCTCCATTCCTCAGCAGGTATATATTCTATGATATTCTCACCAGACACTACTGTATCTGGAGCCATATATGCATAAATTTCTGAACTTGATCTTGAAAACATACTTTCTATAGATCTCGAAATAAGAAGTTTTCTTAATCTTTTCCAATTATCTTGTCTATCATTCTCGTATTCCATTTCACTGTCATAAAAAGTAAAATATGTAAAATCTTTTATTTTAGCTTTATATTTTACAACATATGGTTCACACATACTTTTCCATTTTATATAAAGTTCATTCGTTTTATCATTTAAAGAAGACAGTGAAAAAATAAATTCTGGTACTTCATGGATAGTTGAATAATTATAGATATCTTCACAAAACAGAAATGCATTAATCTGAAAATCATAATATATTTTATGCCCTATATTATGTAGCTTTTCGTTTCTCTTGGAAATTACATCTAAATTTTTATATTTTTCATAATCTATGTCATAAGCCACATCGCCTATATACATTACTTTGCTTTTGATATCAAATTTTACATTATTTTCTTTTAAAAATCTATTTAAATCAGTGTCATTATTGAGTACCCATTGAAGATTATGTAATCCATATTTTTTTATATCTTCACATTGATTACTGGTGCTTGTTACATGAAATGCTACAAGCTCTAAATTTTCTATATCAATATTATTTATTATAGAGCTATATTTTTCAAAAAATTCTTCAAAATCATTATGACAGTTTATAATATATTCTTCTATAAACTCTCCACTTTGCATTTGCAATAATTCATGCAACCAATAATAGGATGCATCTGGATTTGTAATGTCATAATACATGGTGTTCCCCTTCTTCAACAAATTTATCAAAAATTCCATAATTAGTATAGCATATACCCATCCTATTTGCATTTTATATATTTTGTTTTCAACGATGAAGAGATATGTCCGCACACATCTCTTACATCTTATCATTTTCAATGTTACAAGTTTTTGATAAAATTCAAATCCTGTTTCTTCAATGCCTTCTGCAGCTTTTCATTCTTTTTCTTCAGCTCACTGTTTTCTCTGGTCAGGGCTGCCACTTTCTGGTTCAGCAGTTCGATCTGCTTTTCCATTGCCATGTTCAGGATTTCTCTTCTTGGATCTATCATTCCGGCCTGTTCTTCGATTGCCTGATTCATAAGATCACGGATGGTTGGATTTTTATAAAAGAATCCTCTTGATAATCCCGTTTTCTTCATGAGTTTTGGAACCGTGATACGTTCTTTATTTGCCACCATGTCATGGATAGTCTGCTGTGCAAGATAAATTTTTTCTTTACTCTTTCTCTGATTTTCTTCAATCATCTTGTCGTATTTGTTCATATTCTTCTCCCCATCCATCCAGAATTGAATATATAATATCGCTCATCATCTGGCGAACTTCTCTGGTTTCATCTGCCATCCTTTGATTGCTCATTTTCCGGTAATGCTTCACACTGTTCAGCCTTTTATGCCCAAGGAGCCTTGCTATCGTCCAGTCATCCACATGCATTTCTGTCAGCTTGACGCCATAGTAATGCCGGAACATATGAGTTCCGAATCCAAATAAATTTCCATTATCATCTTTTAACTGTTTTTCCTGTATCATGGACATAACTTTGGATTTTATAGCCATGTACTGTATCGGTCTGTCAGGATTTTTTTCATTTACAAATATGTATTTGGTATCCTGAAATTTTTCCTGCGTGTATTCAATAGAACGCTGCAGCAGTCTGGCAACATCCTGACTGACAGGCTTTTTGTACCGCTTGGTTTTTACCTGATATATTTCAACCATATATTGTCCTTTTTCTTCTGTCAGGCAGTTTGTTCTCAAAGTCAGTGTATCGGAAATTCTAGTTCCCAACATTTGTTGTATCAGCAGGCACCTTGCAATCTGTACGTCCATCCGTGTGATTTCTGCATTCAGGCGTTTCATTTCTGCATCAGAATATACCCGGAATTCTGCTTTTGTTTCTGGCGGTGTGTCTGTGTTGATAAATAAATGTCCCAGATTTTCATAACTGTAGATTTTTCCAATCGTTTCCAGTTGCCGTCTTAGCGAAATCACATAATTGCTGTTTCCACTATGCAGTTCTTCTGCGGTTGAAAGGCTGATCAGAAAATTTTCCAGTATGTCACGGTCTAATTCACAGCAGCTTTTAACTTTCGGATATTCCAGTCTTAAATATTCGGAGAATCTCCGCATTATCGTAAGTTCACCCTGCACTGTTCCTATTGCCTCATATTTCAGATTCATAAAAACTGCTTTTTTGCATTCTTCCCTGATATCTGATTGGGATATTTTTCTGAAATCAAGTGTTTCTGCATTGTAAATAGGATTATGTCGTATCTCAATGTCCAGATTCTTTAATTCCCAGATGTCTTTTTCTGTCTCATCCCTTAAATCGTCAGGTTCTAAAAACTTCAGCACATTTCTCAGATATAATATCAGTGCCGGCTCTCCATAGCTGACCGTTCCGTACACACTCTTTTTCTTTTTGGTGATGGGAATTCCTTGCTCCATCATCCAGCCTTTTAAAAGTGTTACCCATTTTTCGACCGTGCGGTCACTCAGGCTGCTGACATTACGGTTTATTTTGTCATTGAGGAAGTTTACCAGATGATTGTATGAGCGGCGGTCATATACTAAAGTTGTATATTTTCCATTTTTCCCTCGATATATGATGTATCTGCGGAATTCATCTTTTAAAGTCTGAGTTGGCAATTTTGCCAGATCAAATTTTCCTTCTCTTTGTTTCTTATCCGGTGCTGCTTTACAGTTGGGAAAATCACTGAAATATATAATATCATTTTGCATCTTGTTCCCCTTTTCTGAGCCATGAAGCCAGGCTGCTTTCCTGTGTACTGAAAAATTCTTCGTTTGCCTGTGCGATCTTTTTCGGCATAAAGTCTATGTACTGCCTTGTCATCTCTTCGTAAGTGTGCCCAAGATAATCTCGGATACTTTGAAGTGAAACTTTATTGTCATAAAACATGGTTGCCACGGTATGCCTGTAATCGTGAGAACGAAATATATATTCTCCATTTGCAATCCCATTTTCCCTGCATGCCCTTAACATCTGCTGACGGAATGTTCCATATAAACAGGCACCGCCTTTCGCATTCTGAAAGATAAATTCTTCTGGCTGTATCTCATTTTTCTTCAGGTAAATTTTCATAAGCTGATATAATGCTTTTGGAATCGGTACTCTTTTATAATTTTTCATCTTAACCTGATATACCTGAATCCAGCAGTCCTCACCCTGCTGATAATATGCATTTCCTTTTAAAGTACACACTTCACTTGCCCGAAGTCCCAGACACCACAGATGCAGGAACATACAGCGAAGCCGTTCTGGAAAAAGATATAATTTTCTTAGAACTTCCATGTATACGATTTCTTCTACGCTCCGGTCATGATGTACCATCAGTACCTTTTGCTGAAAATATTCTATGCGAAATGGCATTTTAGGGATATACTCCCGGACTTCCATAAATTTATAAAAATGTCCGATACTGTAAATCCGCTCGTTAAATCCCTTTGCCTGTACATGGTGTTCCAGCAGGTTTTTTGCATAATCACTTAAATCTTCCGCCGTTGCATGAACAGCCAGTGTCCGTTTCTGCTCCAGCATTTTCAAAAAATTTTTGATACACATAAACCTTCGGCTGATTGTACTGACAGCCTGCCCGGTAACACCTAATTCATATTTCATATAAGCCTGAAGAATTTCACGGTTTTGTTTTTCTTTTATTTCCATAAAGGAAATGCTGTTCAGTGATTTACTTTTATCTATTCGGTTTTCACCTAAATGAAATCGATCCAAATACCAGACTGTTGCATTCCACTGAATATGCTCTTGCTGCATAAATGCAATTTTTCGGCATGCCCCTATGATACTTAGTTGATTGTCCAGAGATTCATTACCAGATTTTCTGAAATCTGTACAGATACTTTCATATTGTTCCATTTCCAGGATTCCAATATCTGTGATATTTTGGTGTATGCATGAATCATAAAGGATTTTTAATGCCTGTAATCGTTTATTTCGATATCTGGCACTTACAGCCGTATTAGTAAGAAGCTGTTCCAGCGTATTAAAAATCTGCTTTTTCAGGGTTTTTGAACAATACTTACTGAAATCCCATACTAAAACTTTGAAATTCTTAACATATTTAAAATTTTCAGCTATCTGTTGATCTGGATAATATTTCAGGTAAAAGACTTTATTCTGGTATTTCCATTCATAAAATCTTTTTCCAGTCAGTGTCTGCATCTGCTGGTATATATGCTGTTGCTTTATGGCATCATATACTCGTAGATGCCATGACACACTATTGGGATTTCGATTTTCTTTTAAATATCGTTCGTAGGAAATCCGCAGCAGATAGTCCATATCTTGTAAATTCCAGATTTCTCTGTCCGACAAAAACTTTTTCAGTGTATTGACCTGGGTTTTGTCTTTTATCTGAAATGAATCAAACTTTGCATATAGTTTCTGCTTCTTCTTTTCAATGTCCTCTTGATATTCAGTCCTGCGTTCTATCTGCTGTAGTAAATATACAGGCATTTTCACACCTCCTATTCCAGCAGACGGTCTGCTCCGTAAATGGCAGCATGCTGTTCATAAAACTCGTTGCTTGCCTCTATCAGCTCGTCATCCAGCCAGTCCAGATACTTTATCGTAGTGTCCAGATGCTTGTGTCCCAGTGCCTGACTGATCATCTCCAACTGCCATCCGGCTTTCTTTCGCATATTTGCAAAATAGTGGCGGAGCATGTGGGGCGTGATCTTGACTCCGGTTTTCTTTTCCATCCGCTCCAGCATATCGTATACGCTGTCTACCTTTAAGGGTTTTCCAATGCCATCTCCCATAATGTTTACAAACAGGTACTCCTGATGCTGCAGGATTTTCCGGTACCTTGCCAGATAATCCATCAGGAATTCAAAGGTGTCATTGCTTATCTTGGCACTCCGGTATTCTGCATTCTTGGCTCTCGCTTCGTTCTCGTTATCTTCCCGGAAGCACACCCGGATCATGTGGTTCTTGTAATCAATGTCCTTGACATATTTTACTCCCAGCAGTTCTCCGATTCGGTATCCAGTCTCTGCTAATAAAAGCAGCAGAAGCTGATCCCGGTGGTTTGTACACGCCTGCAGGATTGTCACAATCTGATTTTCCTTTGCCGTCCTGCCACGGTGTTCTTCCTCTTTCAGGTAGCCTTTGAAGGAATGGTTTCGGAGTACCTTTTTAACACCGACCTGATTGACTGCTATGATCTGGTTATAAGATAATGTCTTAAGGCTGCCGTACTGTTCGTATTCTGCCTCTATAAATAAATAGAACCTGAACACATCTTTTAAGTATGCGTTGCAGGTTCCCTGATTTGGACATTTCTTCGTTTTCCCATCGGATTGCTTTGTATGGTTTCCGGCTCTGAGCCAGTATAAGAAATCCACAAAATGCTCTGTCTGTTTTTCGTACCCTAATTGATAGACTTCGGTAAGCTCCATTTCCTTTTCTTCCATGTAGCCCATATAATAGCAAATGGCAAAGGCGGATCGCTTTACGGTATTTGGTGACCGTCTGCATTTGATCTTGTGCATCAGATATTTGCTCGGCAGTTCTTCGATTGCCATAGTATCCAGATCTCGGATATAAAAATATCTTTCTGTTCCATCTTTTATCGTTTCTACTTTGTAGCTCATGAACTGCCTCCTTTCCTCTAACGCTATACACAGTATACCCAACTCATGCCGATAAAGCTATCACCAATACCACCAATTCGCTCCAAACCGCCCCTGAAATATCACTAAACTTTTTGGCTTATCTGCTGTCCGGATCTGGGCAGAACCAACAACGCCACGGATGTTCTCAGCTATAGTACCGCTCCACTTTCCGGCTTCGGATAAAATCTTCTACTTCCTCGATCCATTCTGCCATCTGGCATTTTGGCAGTGCTTCCAGAACATCGTTCCGGTATTTGCCTTTCTTCGTGGCACGGTGGTCTAAAATAGACACAACGCAGGTGTCCTGCTCTGTGCGGATTGCCCGGCCGAATCCCTGCCGCAGTTTCTTCTGCATATCTGGGACTACGATGGTCTGGATGTAGGATTCCAGGGATCGGTA
>UMEA01062674.1_pt1 | contig 10326 bp, 9 predicted proteins | sample 1964621 | NCBI WGS metagenome assembly UMEA01 (sample SAMEA4836007, study PRJEB28245) | human gut metagenome | biome: gut microbiome; material: fecal sample | place: Denmark | collected 2008 | reverse complement strand
TATTATCTAGATATATTAATATTCTTACTTAAAACATTATTCCGTTATATAAATATATAGAAAATCTAAAGAGCCTAAATTACAGAAGGGAGGCTTTTTATGAGCTATGAATATGAAAATGAACGAACAAAAGAGAAAAACAAATTATTATCGCCAAAGCTAGACGTGGTTTTTCAAATATTATTTGGAGAAGTAGGTAGTGAAAATATAACTAAAGATTTATTAAATACAATATTAGATGAAAAGGTAGAAAAAGTTGAACTTAATGAGAATATTGTATTGAGAAAAGAATCACTAGGCGAAAAAATGGGAATTGTAGACGTATTGGCAAAAGTAAATGGAAAGGAATATTGCAATATAGAAATGCAAGTTGCAAGACAGAAGGACATAATAGAAAGGGCATTATACTATTGGGCAAGGATATATACGAGAGGAATAAAAGAAGGAAGCAGCTATAATAAATTAAAAAGAACAATTATGGTATTAATAGCTGATTTTGAGTTAGAAAATTTGCATGATTTCGGCTTTCATACTAAATGGGTTTTAGGAAATGAAGAAACTGGTAATGTATTGACAGATGTTTTGGAATTACATATAATAGAAATACCAAAAATGTATAAAGTAAAAGCAAGAGATAAAGATATAAAATTAATAGAATGGTTGCATTTTTTGGAAAATCCAGAAAGTAAAGAGGTATCAAGTTATATGGAAAAAAATAATAGTATGAAAAATGCAAAAGAAAAGCTAAATGTTATGAGTGAAGATGATAGAATAAAAAGACTAGCTGAATTGAGAGAAAAAGCTATTTTAGATGAAAAGGAAGCAGCTTATACAGGATATTGTGAAGGCTTAAACAAAGGACTAGAAGATGGAAGAAAGAAAGGTTTACAAGAGGGAAAAAGTGAAGGAAGAAAGGAAGGAAGAAAAGAAGGCATTAAAGAAGGAATAAAAGAAGGTGTAAGGACCACTGCAAGAAACATGAAAAAAGAAGGAATTGATATAGAAACAATTATGAATGTAACTAGTTTATCAAAAGAAGAAATAGAAGAACTATAAAAATAAAGCATTATATATACAATCACTAAAATAAATATACAACATAAAATATATAAAACTATATATATTTTATTGCAAAAATAGTGGAGGTATAATAATGCTTGATTTTATATTAAATGGAATATTATGGACGCTTGCTTTATATGGACTTTTTGAAATAATCAAAACCATTATATATATTTGTACATACACCAATTTAAAATCAGATGGTATATATGTAATTATAGCAGCAAAAAATCAAGAGAATAAAATAGAAGGTTTCTTACGTACGATATTGTTTAGAATAATGTATGGAAAGGAAGAATGTGTAAAGGACGTAATTGTGACAGACCTAAATTCAACAGATGATACAATGAAAATATTAAATAAATTAAGCAAAGACTATGAAGAAATTAAAGTGGTTAATTGGAAAGAATGTAAAGAGGTAATAGATAGCATTAAAGAAGCAAGTTGAAATATACATTTTATTGTAAATATTTCCTGTATATGATATAATGCAAAATATAAATTATCAAAAAGAGGTTGGGCGTTTGGAATTACAAGGAGAAGTTGTCGAAGTTATATATAAGAATGAGATAAATAGTTATTGTATTGCAGTTTTTAAATTAGATAAAGATAGCATAAAACAGAATATAAAGAAAAGTAAAAAAAGCAAATCTAGTGAAAATGAACAAATAGAATTAGAGTATGATAATTCTATGGAAGAAGAAATGCTAGATGATATATTTAGCAATATAGATTCTGAAACTACAATAGTAGGGTATCTACCTTTTGTAAATATAGGTGATACCCTTAAAGTTGTGGGAAAATTTGTAGAACACCCAGAATATGGTACTCAATTTAAAGTGGATACTTTTGAAAAGCTGATGCCACAAACAACAAAAGCACTAGAAAATTATCTTGCAAATTGTGGGATAAAAGGAGTTGGACCTGCTACTGCGAGAAACATAGTAGATATGTTTGGAGAAGATACAATAAATGTATTTAAGTTTGAGCCAATAAAACTTGCACAAGTAAAGGGAATATCAAAGGAAAAAGCCATAGATATTGCAAATACATTTGTAGAAAATTGGGAAGTATGGCAATTAGTAGGATTTTTGGATAAGTTTGGAATAGGACCTCAAAATGCAGAGAAAATATATAAAGAGCTTGGAGCAAATGCGATAGATGAGATAGAAAATAATCCATACATATTAGTAGATTTAGTAAACAAAGTCAATTTTGAACAAATTGATAAAATGGCGCTAGATTTAGGATTCGAGTACAATAATGAAAAGAGAATAAGAAGCGGTATAAAACATGCATTAATACTTATGACATATAATGGACATTGTTGCACGAAATATGAAAGTTTAGTAGAGTTTGTAAAAAAACTACTATCAGTAAATGAAAATGATATTGAAGAAGCAATAATATCAATGAAAGCTAAAGAAGATTTAGTGCTAGAAGAAAGAAACGAAGAAGAATGGGTATATTTATACCAATACTATAAAGCTGAAGAAAATGTAGCAAGGCGTCTACTTGATTTGGATAGATATACAAATATAAAGAAGATTGATAAATTTGAAAAAGAACTAAAGTTGTTTGAAAAAAAGTCTAGCATAGAGCTATCAGAAAAACAATTAGAGGCAATAAGAGCGATAAATGAAAATAATGTGTGCATTATTACAGGAGGACCTGGTACAGGTAAAACTACAATAATAAAAACGATAATAGACATATTTAAACATAACGAAATGAAGCCAGTACTTTGTGCTCCAACAGGTAGAGCAGCTAAAAAAATGAGTGAAGCAACGGAAAATGAAGCAAGTACATTGCATAGATTACTAGAAATAGGAAAAATTTCAGACGAAAACCAGGGCATAAGTACAGATATATCTGTAGCACCAATAGATGGAGATATAGTAATTGTAGACGAAATGTCAATGGTAGATATATTTTTAATGAATTATCTTTGCAAAGCATTATATAAAGGAACAAAGTTAGTTCTAGTGGGCGATATAGACCAGTTACCATCGGTAGGGCCAGGTAATGTACTTAAAGATATTATCGAATCAGAAAAAATAACAACAATACGACTAAACAAAATTTTTAGACAAGCTGCCAAAAGCAAAATAATAGTAAATGCCCACAGAGTAAATGAAGGTGAGGGATTTATAACAAAAGAAGAAATAGAAGATTTGAATAACACAGAAGCAAATGCAGAGTTTTTAAATGACTTTTTCTATATAGATGAAAGTAGCAAAGAAAAAATACTATATAATGTGTTGTCATTAAGTGGCGAAAGGCTTAAAAATTATGGAGATTATGACTTTTTCAAAAGTATACAAATAATTACACCAACAAAAAAAGGAGATTTAGGTACAAAGGAATTAAATAAACTATTGCAAAACACTGTAAATCCAGAACAAGAAGGCAAAAAGGAGAAAAAATTTGGAGATAGCTTTTTTAGAGAAGGCGATAGAATAATGCAAATAAAAAATAACTATGACATATATTGGGAGAAAAAAGAGCCATATTTTGAGAGTGGAAGCGGTGTGTTCAATGGTGAATTTGGAACAATAGACATTATAGATGACTTCAATAAGCAAGTAAAAATAAAGTTTGACGACGACAAACAGGTTTGGTATCAATATAGTGAACTAGAGCAAATAGAGCATGCGTATGCAATAACTGTGCATAAGGCACAGCGGAAGCGAATTTGACGTAGTGATAATGCCAATTTCTCAAACGGCTCCAATGCTACTTACCAGAAATTTGCTATACACAGGAATGACAAGAGCAAAGAAACTATTAATTATAATAGGAAACAAAAATATACTAAACTATATGATAAATAATAATGACAATAAAAAACGCAATACGGGCTTGGCATATAAATTAATTAATATGTAAATATATTTCGGGGGAATAATAAAAGGAGGAATAATATGAATCTTTTAGAGAAGGCCCTCGAATATATTTTTCTACCTTGTTGTGGAATTTGTGGAAAACTCGGTGGAGGCTATTTGTGCAAAGAATGTGGAAAAGAGCTAAAAAAATATGAGATATGCTTAAAAACAGTAAATGCGGGAACAGAAAGGCTGCATGTGTTTAAATATGAAGATTTAATAAGAGATTTAATTATTGATTACAAATTTAATAACAAATCATACTTGTTTAAAACATTTTGTGAATTTATAACAAAAAATAAAAAAATTTTTGATTTTATACAAAGTTATGATATAATAATCCCAGTTCCAATGCATAATAAAAAGAAGGCAAAGCGAGGATATAACCAAAGTGAATTAATTGCTAAAGAATTAGCAAAAAAAGCAGAAATAAAAATGGAACATAAAGTACTTATAAAAGTACAAAATAATAAAGTTCAAAGTACTTTAAACAAAGAAGAAAGAAAAAATAATGTGAAAAATGTATATAAGTTAGTAAATAAAGAAAAAATAGAAAATAAAAAAGTTTTGATTGTGGACGACATATATACAACAGGTGCTACAATAGAAGCATGTATACAAGAAATATCAAAAGCAAATACACAAAAAATAGGAATATTAACTTTAGCTAAAGATTAAATATCACGTAAATCTATTAAAAAGACAAATGAGAAAGGAGAAAAAAATGGAAGATTTAGTCGAGAGCATTTTAGACTACATAAGGTCAGATTATACAGATTATGCCATAATGATTAATGGTGAATGGGGAAGCGGAAAAACATATTTCTGGAACCATAAAATAAAACCAAAAATTGAATCAATGCAGCTTAACGGAAAAAGATATACAGCCATATATATGTCTTTGTATGGAATATCGAACCTAGAAGAAATAAGCAAAAAAATATTTATAGAAACAACACAGCTTATGGATAAAAACTTAAAGAAATTCATGGATGCAAGTGGTGTAAATAACATACCAGAATATGCTAAAACAGGGTTAGATATGGCAAACTTTTTTGGCGTGACTCAAAATGGAGATAGAATAGACTATGCCCAATTCTTCTCTACAGAAGATAAAGTACTTTGTTTTGACGACCTAGAAAGAGCAAATGTAGACGTTATTGATATTCTAGGATATATCAATAACTTTGTTGAGCACGACCATATAAAAACAATAATAATATGTAATGAAAAAGAGTTATCTACAAAACTAAAAAACAGCAACCTAGAAATGAAAACATTTATTGCAACATATCTTTTAGACAAAGAAAACAAGCTTAACATAAAAACAGATAAGCCAATGGTTGAGAGAATTCGTGATACAATAGAATATGTTTTTGATAAAGCAAATGATTATGAAAGAATAAAAGAAAAGTTAATTGGTGAAACATTCGAGTATGCACCAGAATTTACTTATATAATAAATGGACTTTTAATGCGATATGAAAATTGTCCGGATTTAATCAGATTTTTAAGAGAAAACACAAATCTAATTATTGCTACATTCAATAAGAGTGGAACTAGAAACTTAAGAATTTTGAAGCACTCATTAACAAACTTCAAAAAAATATTTGATATGGTAAACAAATCATATCCAAATACGAATCATAGAGTATTACAAACAATGCTAATATTTACAATCGCAATTTCTTTTGAAATAAAAGCAGGAAAAATTACAAAAGATAAATTTGTAAATATTAATGACAATGAGGAATATAAGGCAATACTTGTATCTTCAAGAGTATTTATGGATAACAGACAATTCTATATAAAAGAGTTTGATAATAACTACTACTATAACTTTAAAGCAGAATATAGATTTTTCAAATTCATAGAACTTTATGTACGTACACGTATATTTGACATGAAAGTGTTTAAAAGAGATATGGAAGCAATAATAAACACTGTAGACACAGATAAATTGCCAGGATATAAAAGACTACTTACAGAAGAATACTGGAAAATATCAGATGACCAGTTTGGTGGTGTAATTTCAGAAGTTATAGACGACGTAAAAAATGGAAGAATAGAGTTAATAAATGTAGTAAAACTATTTGCATACTTTGCACACTTCGTAAGAAAAGGACTTATAGACTACGATATGAAAACAATAAAAAGTGTATTTTTAAATGGCATGAATATCTGCTCACTAAATTCAAGCTATTGTCCAAATGTTGAAGAAGAATTAGCAAGTTTAGCGATAGAAGAAGATAAATCAGAAGATATGGAAGAAATACTTCAATATTTTAATAGCATAAACGAAAAATTAAAAGAAAAAATGTACAGAGAAAGAGCAGAAGAAATATTCAAATTTATACCAATGAAAATGGAGCAATTTTATGATAAATTTGATAAAGAATGCATGCAGGTTCCAATATTTAGATACTACGACGTATTCCAGATGTTCCAAAGAATATCGTGTGCAAGCAATGAAGATATAGTAACAATAAAAGAAAAATTGTTGGATAGAGCAAAAAGATACGGAGAAGATTTGCAAGACGAATTACCAAACCTTAAAAAATTAAAACAAGTTATGGACGATTATATAGATGGAAAAGAGCCAACAATAAAGTTAGTTATACTACAAGACTTTGCAGACGAACTTGGAAATGTAATAAAAGAGTATAAAAAAGAAGAAGCAATAACTGAAGAATAAAAAAATGTATAAATTTTTCCTCTTTTGTAATAATAAGAATAGACAGAAAATTTAAAAGGAGGAAATTTATGAAAGCAACAGGTGTTGTAAGAAGAATAGATGATTTAGGTAGAGTTGTTATACCAAAAGAAATACGTAAAACTTTAAGAATAAAAGAGGGCGATCCTCTAGAAATATTTACTGATAAAGAAGGAGAAGTAATATTAAAAAAATATTCTCCTATTGGCGAACTTTCAGAATTTGCTACAGAATATGCAGAAACACTTGCTAAAACTACTGGACATATTGCATGCATCACAGATAGAGATACAGTAATAGCAGTATCTGGTGGACCTAAAAAGGAATTTCTAGAGCAAGGTATAAGCGAAGAACTAGAGCAAATTATGGAAGATAAAGAAAAGTATACAAGCAAAGAAAACAATGACATGTCTGTACCTATTACTAAAAACGATACAAAAGAAAGAAAATTCAACTCACAAGTGGTATATCCAATAATATCTGATGGAGATACAATAGGTACAGTAATACTTTTGGCAAAAGACAAGGGAACTAAAATGTCTGAAGTAGAACAAAAAGTTGTACAGTCTGCAGCCAGTTTTTTGGGAAGACAAATGGAAATATAGAAAGAAATGAAAATAAAAAGAAAGTTAGAAAAAATATAAACTATAAAGATAATACAGAACAGAAAAGTAAAAATAAAAAGTGTTTTGCAAATCTAATTATTTAGAAAAACAAAATACTTTTTATTTTATGCATATTTTTCAATATCATTTTCTAATTCTCTCTTTAATTCGTTAAAATCAATATTAAGTACAATACATAAAGCTACCAACTCAAAATCTTTTACACTAGTTTTAGAAGTTTCGATTTTGTATAATTCAAATCTATCTAATTCAACACCAAGAAGCTCTAATTTATGTGATAACTCTGTTTTAGAATAATTCATTTTTTCTCTATTCTTTCGTACAATTTCACCTATAATATTTCTTTTTTCATTAAATTTTTTCACAACTTGTCCTCCTATTAGAGCAAAGATATTTTAGAGAATAAAATACATAAAAATGCAAATAATAATTTTAAAATTATATTGATTTTATAATAAGATTTATGTTATAGTGTGTATTAAGAATACACACTAACTCAAAATATGCAATTTACTTTAAAGATAAATAAAAAAATGCTATGAGTACAAACGTTTATATAAATTTAGAGTTAGCCAAAAGGAGGAAGAATAGTGAAAGGAACAAATGTAAAAATGCAAAAAGCAGAAAGAAAAATTACCAGAAAAACAAAAAGTAACAGAGGTATTACACTAATTGCTTTAGTAATAACAGTAGTAATACTAATAATTTTAGCAACAGTAACACTTAATGTAGTATTAGGAGAAGGAGGACTAATAGATAGAGCACAGCAAGCAAAAGACTTAACAGAGCAAGCAGCATTAGAAGAACAACAAGGATTAAATAGTCTAATGAGTGAAATGGCCAATATCATGGAAGAAGAAAAAACTCCACAGCCACCAACACCAATAGGAGAAGCAAAGCCAAATCCGAATGAGGATGGACTAAAATTTGAAAATACAACGACAGTAACAGATGATTTAGATAATGAAGTAACAATACCAGGAGGATTTCATTTAGATAAAGATAGTGGAACAAAAGTAGAGGAAGGAATAGTAATAGAAGATGAGAGTGGCAACCAATTTGTGTGGATACCAGTAGGAGAATATAATGTAACAGAAGAAATAGAGAAAATAACAGAACCAGATACACAAGACGGAAAATTAACGAATGAATTAAGCAGAAGACAATGGGCAGATGAAAATGTAGTAGAAAAACCAACATTAGTAAACGGAGACGAAGCAATAGCTGGACCTTGGTATGAAAGCTATAAAGATTCTTATTATGGAGAAGGAAATAGCCTTTCAGTTGCAAAAAATCAAATAGCTGCATTTAAAACAAGTGCGATAAATAATAAAGGCTTTTATGTGGGAAGATATGAAGCTGGAACTGAAAAAGATAGAAATGGTGGGGAATCATCATTTGAGACACCATTAGTACAAGCAAATAAATATCCATATGGCTATATAATAAGAGACCAAGCAAAAACACAAGCAGAAGTAATGTATAGTGGAAATGAATTTATAACAAGTGAGTTAATAAGCAGTTATGCATGGGACACGACCTTGAACTTTATATGTCAGACAAATGAAGAAGGATATTTGTTGTCTACTACAACAGATAAAAAATATGCCAATATTGGAACACGCAATAAAACAAAAACGGGAGAATATTCGGCAGATAGTTATTCAAAAATTCATGATTTCCTAGGTAATTGTGATGAGTGGACTACTGAATATTCTGATTACTATAATGAAAATTATTCTTTTGAGTGTGTTCCTAGAGGAGGTTCTTATTATGATGGCTTATATCCAGCTTTTCGTGGACACAATAGGAATACTGTTGATAGTACTACTTATTTCTATTCCTTTCGCATCCAACTTTATATAAACCCAGCAAATTAGTTTACACTCTCAATAGTGCTATCAAACCAGAAACAACCACGTAACAATTCTGTAACAAACTTGTAATAAAAATGTCACAAACTAGCAAATACTATAGAAATACAGCATTACAGCAAACTTAAAAGAAAAAATACAAAAATATAAAAAATAATTACTTGATTAATTAAAAAAAATGTAGTATAAATAAGGTAATAATTATTATTTAGACCACGAAGGAGGAAATAAATTATGGAAAATCGTGTAAATACAAGTAATTTACCAACAGAAGTAAGTGTATGGACAAAAATAAGAAATTTCTTATGCCAAGATATAGCTCTTGAATTAACACCAAAGCAAGAAAAAGTTTTCCAAGAAGTACATGATTTCTGGACACAAGAAATTACTGGTGAAAAAGTTCACGACTTCTTATTCTATGATATAACAGGGGAAAAAGTAAAGAACTTTTTATTTAAAGAAATAGAAATAACAGATAACGTTGAGTTATAATAAAAAGGCACAATAGGTATTGATTTTACTTATTGTGTTTTTTTGTGCCATTTTTCCTTGGTGAAAAAAATGAATAAATACTTGAAAAATATGCCAATATGATATAAAATGATTATGTTTAGGAAATACTAAATAAAAGTATGCTATTAATAGCATAAAGATAGGAGGAATTTATATGTCAATTAAAATTGGTATTAATGGATTTGGAAGAATAGGAAACCTAGCATTCCAAGCCGCACTTTCTAGAGAAGGAGTAGAAGTTGTTGCAATAAATGACCCATTTATCGCAGCAGATTACATGGCTTACATGGTTAAATATGATACAGTTCATGGAAGATTTAATGGAACTATTGCTTCAGAAGAAGGTAAATTAATAGTTAATGGAAAAGAGATAAAAGTATATAATGAAATGGACCCAAAGAACATTCCTTGGGGAAAAGATGAAGTAGATTACGTACTAGAATGTTCAGGTGTATTTACAACAATGGAAAAAGCACAGGCTCATTTAGATGCAGGTGCTAAAAAGGTTATAATATCAGCACCATCAAAAGATGCACCTATGTTTGTAATGGGGGTAAACAATGATAAATATACACCAGATATGAACATAATCTCAAATGCATCTTGCACAACAAACTGTTTAGCACCACTTGCGAAAGTTATAAATGATAACT
>UMEA01016304.1_pt1 | contig 10328 bp, 8 predicted proteins | sample 1964621 | NCBI WGS metagenome assembly UMEA01 (sample SAMEA4836007, study PRJEB28245) | human gut metagenome | biome: gut microbiome; material: fecal sample | place: Denmark | collected 2008 | reverse complement strand
CCCTGGATTGCCTGCGAAGCCGGCTGGTTCGTAGCCGAATACGGCCGTCAGCCCTGGACAATCTATGAGATTCTGCCGGTGGATCTGTCTGTATCGAGCCTCTCGACAGGCGACCTGATCGGTTCGCTTGCCGGCTTTGCCATTCTTTACACGGCTCTCTTGATTGTGGAGTACTGGCTCATGGTCCGTTACGCCAAGCTCGGTCCGAGCTCGCTGGGCACCGGCCGCTACTTCTTTGAGCGCAAGGCCTGATGGACGGACATAGGAGATTCTGAAAATGATCGATTATGAAATTTTGCGTCTGATCTGGTGGCTCTTTATCGGTGTGCTGCTCGTAGGCTTTGCCATTATGGACGGCCAGGACATGGGCGTGGGTTCGCTGCTGCCCTTCCTTGGCAAGAACGACACCGACCGCCGCTGCATGATCAACTCCGTCGCCCCGCACTGGGACGGCAACCAGGTGTGGCTGCTCACGGGCGGCGGCGCCATCTTCGCAGCTTGGCCGCTTCTGTACGGCGCTGCCTTCTCGGGCTTTTACTGGGCCATGCTCATCGTGCTTCTCGCACTGATCCTGCGTCCCGTGGGCTTTGACTTCCGCGGCAAGATGGCCGGTACGCGCTGGCGCAACACTTGGGACTGGGCTCTCTTTGTAGGTTCGGCCGTGCCCCCGATCATCTTCGGCGTGGCTTTCGGCAACCTGTTGCAGGGCGTGCCGTTTCACTTCGATGAATCGTTGCGTCCGTTCTACACGGGCAGCTTCTTCGGCCTACTCAATCCGTTCGGACTGCTGTGCGGTGTCGTCTCGTTGCTAATGATCGTCTTCCACGGCGCCAACTATCTGGTGCTGCGCACCGACGGCGATCTGCAGCGCCGCGCCATGAGCATCTCGACGATTTCGGGTGTGGCCACCGCTGCGCTCTTTATCCTCGGCGGCATCTGGACGTACTTCGGCATTGACGGCATGGTCGTGAGCGCCGGTCTTGATCCTGCCGGTCCCTCCAACCCGCTTCTGAAGACGGTTGACATCGCCGCAGGCGCCTGGTTTACCAACTTCAGCAACTATCCGGTGCTGTGGCTTGTTCCGGTTCTGGCTGTTCTCGGCGCCTTCGGCGGCGTGTTCTTTGCCAAACAAATGAAGGGCGGCATGGCCATCGTGTGCTCGAGCGTGATGCTCCTGGGCATCATCCTCACGCCGCTGCTCTCCATGTTCCCGTTCATCATGCCGAGCTCAAGCGATCCGCGCTCAAGCCTCACGATCTGGGACTGCACGAGTTCGCAGCTCACGCTTGAAGTGATGCTCTTCGTGACGCTTCTTCTGCTGCCGCTCGTCTTGATCTACACGGGATGGGCCTACCGCACGATGTCGGGCAAACTCAACGCCGAGTACATCCGCAAGAACGATCACGACCTTTACTAAGGCAAAACCTGATGTAGGTCGGTGTCCGCGCGACGCCGACCTCAACGGAGAAACACATGATTTACTTTTACTGGCTCACCGGTCTTGGCTTAGCAATCCTTTTGTCCGTGGTTGTTTCCACGACGCTTGACAACCGGGAAGCTGCCGATGAATAAGGTGCTGCGGGGGCTCGCACGCGCCGTCAGTCTTCTGGCGGCCGTTGCGGTCGCCGCCGTGATCATTCTCTATCCGCGCCTGGTGGCGGAAGACTCCGCCAGTGTGCCGCACGGCTTTCTGGTCGTGCTTTTGATGGGGATGAGCGCAGCTTGGGTGCACGGTTTCGGTTTCGTGCCTGAAAACCGCATTCTGCGCGTTCTTTTTTCTCCCGTCGTGGCCTGGCCCGTGATGCTCATCGGCACCTGGGGCGTGTTTCTGCGCTAAGGCAACTTTTACCAAACGCCCTTTCGACACAATTCTTCTTAGGCTTTATGTCGCAAACGACGTTGTATGAACGACTTGGCGGCGAGGCGGGGCTAACTGCCCTCGTCGACAAGTATCTTGAAATCCTTCGCTCGAACCCGGCCTACGCTGCATTAAGCAGCCGGTACGTCAACGGCATGGCGCATTACCGTGCACGCATGCTCGAGTACCTGACGGGATGGTTCGGCGGCCCCGTGCTGTACGCTCAGAAGCACGGTCTGCCGTGTCTGCGTGAAAACCACCAACGCATCCAGATTACGGCGGAACTTCGCGACCTGTGGTTCGGCTGTATGCAGCAGGCACTTGCCGAAAGCGTTTCGGATGAAACACTGCGCTCCGAGCTTGAAGCCGTCTTCTGGCAGATGGCCGACAGCCTGCGCAACGCCTGATCGCAAGGCATTCCTAAAAGTGCAAACCCCGGCGGGAGCATATCCTGTCGGGGTTTCTTCATGACCGCAGTGAGACGAACTCAGAACACTGGTTCTCCGCGACGCATGAGCGTCATGACTTCGATTTCGATGTTGTGGGAGTCGTCGGCAAGCCACACCACGCCGTCCTGAACCGTTGCGGCAAACTTCATGTTGCGTCCAGCCATATCGGCCAGCTTTTCCAAGTCCGTATCCGCGATCCAACGCACAGAGAGCTTGTCGATTTTGGACATATCACCCTTGCGGGATTGCCACCAAGGCTCAATTCTCGCTTCATCGTAAGCAAGCACCACCACGTCCTCGCTTTTGCCGGCGGCCTTGCGCAATGTTTTGATATCCGGGCATCCCACTTCGATCCAACGGGCAATGTCGCCCGCATCATTGGTTTCGTAAACAGCAGGCTCTCCTTCCGTGGAAAGACCTCGACCGAATTCCGTCTTGTCTCCGGCAAAAAGCACCCAAGCAAGCAACCGCACCATCATGCGAGCCGGCGTTTCCGACGGATGCTGTGCGATCGTAATCGAGCGGCTTTCGTAGTAACCGCGATCAATATCGCTAACGTCAATAAAAGCTTTGCAAACCGTTGCGCCAAGCGCCATATCAGTAACCCACTCCAAGCAGCGTCAACGTCAGCGGGACGGTGAGCGCAGAAATAAATGTCGAAACAAAGATGGCGTTACTCGCCGCTCCTTCCTCACTCTCAAACTGTGTAGCCATGATGTAGAGGTTGATGGCCACGGGCAGACACGCCAGAACCGTTGCGGCGTTGGTTTGTACCGAATCAAGCCCCAACAGCACGCAGAACACCCACACCAAAAACGGTTGAATCCCGAGTTTGAGTGCCGTAATGACGCTTGCCTTCGGCAAAGCGGCCGTGAAGCTGTGTTCGGCCAAGCCCATCCCCACCACAATCAATGCACAAGGTGTGGTAGCAGTGGCCACCAATGCTGCGCTCTTGTCAATCACTTCGGGCAACTGCAGTCCCGTAAGACTCCAACCCGTGCCGATCAGGATGCCCAATACGATGGGATTTTTGAAGATGTTCTTGAGAGCAATCAGAAACTTCTTCCAGTCAATCTTGCCGCCCGTGCGCCCGAACTCCACGCAAGCCGTAGCACTTGTCCACAGCAACAGCACATTGAAGATAATCAACAAAGAGATCGTCGGCATCGCGGCCGTACCGAGACTTGTCTGCACAATGGGCACACCGAGCTGCACGTTGTTGCCGAAGATGCTGCCCATGCCCGTGATAACACGTCCCGTGGAATCCTGCTTAAAAAGCTTACCGCCCAGAAAGTTGCCGATGATGTATACCACCACACAGGATCCGAAAAAGGCGATCAGTACCTTCCAATCCACCGGCGGGCGGTTGGAACCGTCGCTCATCAAGTGAAAGAGCATCACCGGCATCAGGAGCTTGAAGACAAACTGCGAAAGCGCCTTTGTTACGCTGTGGCTGAACATGCCGATTTTCACAAGCGCCCAGCCTAAAAACACCATCAGAAACAATGGTGCGCACAGCGAGAGATGGTGAAAAAAGACGTTCATCGCAGAATTCCCGAAATCACAGCACGCGCATTATCCGCCAAGACAAAAAATTACGCCAAAAACAAAGCCCCGCACGTTGACCGATTGCTCGATCCCCGTCCGGGGCTGTCTCTCAGGTCTGCCGATAAAAGGCAGGATCAATCGAGATTAGAACTTGTAGACCAGCTGAACGCCGAAGAGGTAGGCGTCGAGGTTTTCGAAGCGGCCAGCCTTAACATTGCCGCCCTCTTCGGTGTACAGGTCACGTTCGCCAGTGCCGTGCAGCCAAGCAGCAGATACGTCAATCTGCATGTTGTCGGTTGCCTGGAAGGAAGAACCGAGAGCAAACCACCAGCGATCAGCATCCGGAATGATGGATGTACGGAAGCTCGGATCGTCAATCGGGGAAGACTCGTAACCGATACCGGCACGGAAGGTCCACCAGTTGGTGAATCTAAGATCAGCACCGACAGAGAAGAGATACGCATCTTGCCACTTATTTGTGACCGTAGTTGATCCAGCATCACTATCAATGACCAACTCGTCAAAACTTGACCAATCTGTCCAACGGAACGTGGCATACAAACTCAAAAGTTCATTAACGTCCCATGCGGCCGTAGCCATCACCCACGCAGGAGTTGAAATTGTGGCCGTTGCATCGTATGAACCGTACTGACTAAGGAGCAACTTTGCATAGTCCCCGTATATGGGATGATTGACAAAATCCTCCGCATTGTTTCCAGCCAGTTTCCCATTATCGAGTTCAACATCCCCGTCCGCGTTATGGTTGATCTTGGAACGATATGACAAACCAAAGCGCAAATTCTCTAGCGGAGTCCACATCAAACCAACATTGAACCCCCATGCCCAACTATCTGCATCAACCTCACTATCAATACTCGCCAAATCCTTTACGACATCCTTTCTCATCTTAAGATCTGCTGAAGCGTACTGGATCGACATACCTGCCCCCAAACTCAGCTTGTCAGAAACTTTCCAAGCCACGTTCGGATTGAAGTCAAAGGTCAGCACTTCCGCCGAGATACCACGATTAGCAAACCGCCAATCGTCGTCATATTCGGTACCCATGCCAAACGGCACAGTCATTGCCAAACCAACCCACATACTGTCGCTGATCTGGTGCGAAATGTAGCCATGAGGAATAGCCTGAGTGTTGTACTGACCGTTTTCAGAAACATCGCTGTTCGGTCCGGTTCCCTCAAAGGCCAAATCCAAACCCACAGCCACAAAACCGGCCTGAATCTGGGTGCCCGGATGCAAGGTCATGGTGGCGGGGTTGTAGTAAACGCCGGAAAGATCGGTACCGTCAACACCCACACCGGCGTAAGCGCGACCCAGAGCACCGGCGGACTGTTCGGTCAGCATAAAGCCGGCTGCATGAGCGGCGGAGGCGGCGCAAATTGCCATCACGGCGGCAGCAGCCGCCTTCATCGTCATCTTCACGATTGAATTCTCCTAAGGTTCAAAAAATATCCTGCTGTTTGCCGAGTACAAATGCCAATGTCCAACACGCTTTTGGCGTGCCGGTTCGGTCAAACAAGGGATTTTTCGTGCGCGCAAAAGACTGCTCACAGGTGCGCGCGCGTAGAAAGACGCACGCATTTTGCGCACAAGAGTTTAAATTTTGAGCGCGGATTTTTTCAGGGCTTACCCTTAGAGTCGAACAAGCGGATTAATCCGTCGGACTAATCCGCAGACGATCAAATCGGCTTGGCGTTCCACAAACGGATTGCACCGCGAATGATGCGATAGCCCACCCAGATGCTCATGATGAAAAAGCCGATGAACCAGATGGCCAGGCCCACGTAGATGAAGGAAAGAATGAACCCGACGAACCCCACCAGGCAGGCAAAACCGAAGGCGTACCAGAACGTGCGAATCTGCCAGGAGAAGTGGCTTTCCACGTAGGTTCCCTTTGCGTCCGAACGCATCACGTAGTTGAGAATGACCGCCACGATCGAAGGCCAGCCAAAAAGAAAGGCGCCCAGAATCGAGCCGCCCGTCACAACTCCGATGATGATCGACAGAGCGTGCAGGCCGTAGACCACCTTGGCAACCACCACAGCAGAGGTCTCCGGCGGCAGTTGAACATCGACTTGCTGCGGCAGGTTATCGGGCATAGCGGCCTCGGATTCAAAGAAAGACTGTTTGTTTAATTATAAAAAGTCGAGTTATTGCCACTGACGAAATTGGAACGCTTTGTCACCGTTTTCTCAAACTCTAAACATTCCGTATTGTGAATATTTCATCACTTCATAAACGAAATCCCTTACGAAGTTTTCCTCATGTTTTATCAAGTTCGGGCGAATAATTTTCTCGTGCGCCGCGCCGGTCGACGCGGCGACTTTCATTTCCAAATGAGAGAGAGCTCAGAAATGACCTTCCGCAAATCGCTTATCGCCTGCGCCATCTCGGCCGCAGTCGCAGCCATTTCCGTCAACGCCTTTGCTTGCTCCACCGTGATCGTCGGCAAGTCCGTTTCCGCAACAGGCCATATCATCGTCGGCCACAACGAAGACAACGGCGGACGCATCTTCAATCCTCAGTACTATGTACCGCCGGCCAAGCACAAAGCCGGCGAAATGATCACGTACGAACCCACGGCCGCCAAGATTCCTCAGGTTCCCGAGACGCTGGGCTTTTACTGGTCTCAGACGCTCGACCCCAACGGCTCCTCCTTCTCCGACGGCTTTGTCAATGACGCAGGCGTCGTCATCGTTTCCAACGCCTGCACCGGCATCTACGACAACGATCAGAAACTTAAGGACGGCGGCATCGGCTACGGCATCCGCCGTCTGATGGCCGAACGCGCTCATTCCGCTAAAGAAGCCATCGACATCGCCATCAAACTGCTCGGCGAATACGGCTACTTCTCCGAAGGCCGCACCTACACGGTGGCAGACAAAAACGAAGCCTGGCAGATCGCCATTCACAAGGGCAACACCTGGGTGGCGCGCCGCGTTCAGGACAATGAAATCGTCTACATCCCGAACAACTTCATGATCGGCAAAGTGGACGCCACCGACACAAAAAACGTCATCGTCGCTCCCGGACTGATTGAGCGTTCGATCCAAAACGGCCGCTACAAGCCAGCCAAGGCAGGCGTCTACAACGACTTCAACTACCGTCTGGCCGTTCAGCCCCCGGAAAGACGCGCTGCCGAATACAATCGCAGCCGCAACGAGCTTGCCTGGAACTACATCACCGGCAAGAAGATCACCGATCCGGAACAGTTCCCGTACAGCGTCACACCTGATCGCAAATTCAGCGTTGACGACGTCAAGGCCATTTTGCGTCTGCACGAACCGACCATCGGCGACGATCCGGGCTGGTACCACCATAACGGCTTCGGCACATGCCGTCCGACTTCTCACGAATCGGTCGTCTTCGAATTGGATCCGGATCCCGAATTCATCACGGCCTTCCGCGCCTACGCTCGTCCGTGCGAAACGCCTTACGTTCCGGGATATCCGTTGGCCAAACCGGCTGCCAACGCCAATTTCATGACCTGGCAGGAAGCCACCACCGAGCAGTTCAACGCTCAGGACAAGCGTTTTAGCTACCACGCCGAATTCGCATCCACTCCGTTTATCAATCACGCCAACGTGCTTGAGTATCAATGGGGCGATCAGATGCCCACGCGGGACATGATCAAGACGCTCGAAGACGGCTGGATGGGCGATCGCGCTGCCGTTCATGCCCAAGCCAAGGCGGCCATGAAGGTTTCCAAACAGAAAGCGCTTGACATCCTGCACAACTTCAACGTGCAAAAGATGCAGGAAGCTCAGGGTGCCGTCGATCGCAACCTTGCTTCGATTGCACCGCACAAGATTGTCGTGCTTGCCAAAGAATTGGATCCCAAGAGCGACGCCAACGTCAAGATTGCGCTGCTGTCGGACACTTTGCTGGATGCCACGACCATCGACAAAGACAAGACCTTTGCCGGCCCAAGCCGCGCCTCCACAGTTGCCGCCGTTGTCATGAGCAATCTGGCCAAACCGAAGGCTTTTGAAAAGAAAGACGTCAACGGCGACGGTAAGACCGATCTGGTGATCAGCTTCTCGCAGAAGGATCTGACCAAGTACATGATGGCCGGCGCCGTCTGGGATACGTATCTGTATACCTACACGAGCGGCAAGCGCATTTGCGCATTTGACACCGTTCCGGTCAAGGGACAAACCAACAAGAAGTACTCCAACGCCGAACGCGGTCACGACCGTTAATCGGCTGCCTCTGGTCCGTCTCCGACGGGCCCACCTAAAAAAAACTCCCCGGCGAAATTTCCGTCGGGGAGTTTCTTTTGGCGCTTTCAGCGTCGGCTTACCGCTTCAGGAGATTAAGCACGCGCTTGATGTGGCTTTGCGAATCCATCGCTGCAACCCCCGCTTCGCGCTTGATCTTCTTGTAGCTGCCGTCACTCAGGAGCTCCCAAGCATGCGTGTTGTCGGCAAGCTGCGGATTGACGATCTGCTTGAGGATATTATCCATGAGCTTTTTGTCGAGTACCGGCGTGAGCACTTCGATGCGACCATTCAGGTTGCGCGTCATCATGTCGGCACTGCCCACGTACATCACGGGTTCGCCGCCGTGCTCGAAGTAGTAGATGCGGGCGTGTTCGAGCAATTCGCCCACAATCGAGTGCACGCTAATCGTTTCGGACACGTTCTTAATGCCGGGGCGCAGCGAGCAGATGCCGCGCACCACACATTCGATCTTGACACCGGCGCGACTGGCTTCGTAAAGCTCGCGCACGATGCCCTGGTCCACGAGTTGGTTGCACTTCATGATGATGCGGCCGCCGCCCTTGGCCCGGTGAATTTCCGCTTCCTCCCGGATCAGACGCGTGATGTTGGCGCGCAGGTGATTGGGCGAAACGAAAATACGGCGGTAGTTGTCGATCACTCCGAAACCGGTCATCACGTTAAAGAGATCCTGCACATCGCTGCAGATGTCGTCTCGTGCGGTAAAGAGTCCCAGATCGGTGTAGATCTTTGCTGAAGACGCGTTGTAGTTGCCCGTGCCGATATGCGCATAGCGACGCATGCCTTTGGGCTCACGGCGCACAACCAAGCAGAGCTTGGCATGAATCTTCAACCCGGCAAAACCGTAGACAACGTTAACACCGGCGCGTTCAAGCTCTTCTGCCCAGTTGATGTTCTGCTCTTCGTCAAAGCGAGCTTTGAGTTCGACCACGGCCGTCACCTGCTTGCCACGGCGGCGAGCCTCCAGCAACGCACGCACGACGGGCGAATCGCTGCCGCAGCGATAAAGCGTCTGCTTGATGGCCACAACGTCCGGATCCACCGCCGCCTGACGCAGGAAGCGCAACACGCAGCCGAAGCTGTCGTAGGGGTGAAACACCATCAGATCGCGTTCGCGAATTTCAGCAAAAAGATCTTCTTCCGGATCGAAAGGCTTGGGCGTATTGGCACGGAAAGGCGGGTACTTCAACGCCGGCTTGTCAATCTTCATCAAGCGCATGAAATCATTGAACGCCAGCGGCATCTTCAGGCGCACCACCTGAGACGGGTGCACGTCCAAATGGCTGATCAGGAAATCCTGAAGGGCAAGCGGCATGCCGCGCGCCAATTCCACACGCACGATAGAGCCGAAACGGCGCTGCTCGACATAGTCGCGCACGGCAGCCAACAGATCGTCGGCCTCGTCTTCCTCAATCTCACCGTCGGTGTTGCGCGTGACGCGGAACATGCCGTAGTTCTTCACCTTATAGCCCGGGAACAACATCCCCATGCGATTGGCGACCAGATCTTCCATCATAAGGATGTCGCCGTCACCCGAAGCAAAGTCAACCGTCTCTTCGCCCGTCAAATCCTTGGGCACAAAGAGGAAACGCGGCACGTTGTTCGGATTCTTGAGACGAGCGAAGTAGGATTTCTCGTCGCTCGGGTCGGTGCTGCGCAGCTCAATCACGAAATTGATGCTGCGGCTCGAAATCATCGGGAAGGGGCGTCCGGCATCCACACCCTGCGGAGTCAGAACGGGCAAGATTTCGGTTTCAAAATACTTGTCGACCATCTGACGACGCACACCGGTGAGTTCGTCATAGGTGATGAAGTGCACGTCCTTCTTTTCAAGCGCGGGCTTGAGCTCTTTGAGCCACAACTCCTCGGCTTCGTCGAGCAACTCACCCACACGGCGTCGAATCTCGATAAGCTGCTTGGCGGGCGGCATCTTGTCGGGACCCGTCGGCAACACGTTGCTGCGCGCCTGACGCTGCAGGTTCATGACGCGCACCATGTAAAACTCATCAAGGTTGTTAAAGAAGATCGCCAGGAACTTGACACGGTCAAGCAGCGGCACTTTTCGGTCTTCAGCCGTTTCCAGAACCTTACGGTCAAATTCGATCCAGCTGATTTCACGGTTGGTGTAGAGCGACGGGCTGTCTAGGTCGACCGCCACCGGCGCTTTTTCTTCCTTGGCAACCTTGGTCGTTTTTTTAGCCGGGGCGGTCGCCT
>UMEA01030227.1_pt1 | contig 10332 bp, 11 predicted proteins | sample 1964621 | NCBI WGS metagenome assembly UMEA01 (sample SAMEA4836007, study PRJEB28245) | human gut metagenome | biome: gut microbiome; material: fecal sample | place: Denmark | collected 2008 | reverse complement strand
AAGCCATATAAAATGATATAATCTAAACTGGAGAGTGAAAAAAATGAGTTTAAAAACAAAGGTATATGCTTTTGTTGGACCATCTGGAACGGGAAAAAGTTATAGAGCACAGCTGGTTGCAAGCGAAAATAATATACATTATATAATAGATGATGGGCTACTGATACACGACAATGACGTAGTTGCAGGTAATTCGGCTAAAAAAGCACCTACTAAAGTAGAAACTGTAAAGAAAGCCATTTTTATAGACAAAGAAGATAAAAAGAACATGATAGAAGCTTTAAAGAAAATTAAGCCGGATTCAATTTTAATTTTGGGTACTTCTGATGGAATGGTCGAAAAAATTGCTGAAAACCTAGGTTTGGAGAAGCCAGAGAAAACAATATATATAAATGAAGTGGCAACTGAAACAGAAATGGAAACAGCAAAAAGAATTAGAACCACAGAAGGAAAGCATGTTATACCAGTTCCAACTTTTGAAATAAAAAGAGATTTTGCAGGATATATATTGGACCCACTTCAAATTTTTAAGTACAGAAGAAATGATGCACCATATATATCAGAAAAATCTATTATTAGACCAACATTTAGCTATTTAGGGAAGTTTACAATTTCAGATACAGTATTTAGACAAATAACTGAATATGTTGCTAAAAAAACAGAGGGAATTCATAGGGTATCTAAAGTAAGAGTAGAAAATTCTGTTGGAGCTACAAACATATATATAGAGGTATATGTAATATTTGGATACAATATAGTTAGTGTACTTCGAGATTTTAAACAAAAGGTAAAAAAGGAAATTGAAAGACTTACAACAATGAATGTTCAAGAGGTGTCTGTGTTAGCTAAAGGAATACATATGCCTGAAAACAGTAGTAAATAACAAGCAATTAAGAATAGTAGTTAATTGTAAGAATTAGGAGGAAAAAATGTCATTTATAGTAGCGATTGATGGACCAGCAGGAACAGGTAAGGGGACTGTTACAAAAATTTTATCTAAAAAGTTTAATTTAGTAAATATAGATACAGGTGCAACATATAGATGCGTTACACTAGATATGCTAAATAAAGGTGTGAAATTAGAAGAATTAGATAAGATAAAGGAATTATTAGAAAAAATAGATATAGAGATAAAAAGAGAAAAAGGTGAACAAAAAGTCTTTTTAAATGGAGAAGAAGTAACCGAAAAAATTAGAAGCAAGGAAGTAACAGAACTTGTATCACAGGTTTCTAGCATAAAAGAGGTACGTTTGAAAATGGTTGACCTTCAAAGAAAAATGGCAGAAGGCAAAGACGTTATAATGGAAGGAAGAGATATAGGAACGTATGTATTTCCAGCAGCTGACGTAAAAATATATTTGGATGCAGACCTAGAGGAAAGAGCAAAGAGAAGATTTAACCAAAACAGAGAAAAAGGAATAAATATATCATATGTTGATATTTTAAACAATATTAAGTTAAGGGACGAAAACGACAAAAAGAAAGAAATAGGGGCATTAAAAGTAGCACATGATGCAGAAGTAGTGGATTCTACAACGATGAGTATAAATCAAGTTGTAAGAGAGATAAGTGCTATTATTGAAAAAAAGAAAAAGGATATAAAGCTTCAAAAAAGAATATACAAAGTTCGTAAAGAAACAGCATGGAAAAAATTTGTAAGAGGTATAATTAAAGGAATTTTAAGAACGGTATATAGAATTGCATTTAGAGTAAAAATAACAGGCAAAATGCCGGAAGATGGAGCGTATATAGTATGTGCAAACCACATAAACTATTTAGATGCAGCGGCAATAGTGCTATTTAATAAAAGAAAAGTAAATTTTGTTGCAAAAGAAGATTTATTTAAACACGGAATATTAATGTGGTTAGGTCATTTATTTGATGCTATTCCAATAAAAAGAGACATGCAAGATATAGAAGCAATGAAAAGATGCCTAAAAGTATTAAAAAATGGCGAAATATTAGGAATATTTCCAGAAGGAACCCGTAAAGGAATGGCAAAAAACATGAAAGCAAAAAATGGTGCAGCTTTTATGGCAATTAAATCGGGTGTAAAAGTTATACCAGCAGGAATTCATGGAACATTTAAGCCATTTAGTAAGGTATATATAAATTACGGCGAACCTATAGACTTAAGCGAATACAAAAATCAAAAAGAAAAGCTTGACGAAGCAACAGATAAGATTATGGAAGCAATAGTTATGTTGACAAAAAAAGAAGATTAGAGTATAATATTTTTTAGTTGAAATTAATAATTAACATAAATAATATATTAAATATTTAAAGCGGAAATATTTAATATATTATTTATTGCAGTTAAAAAGAGGGGTAATATAATATGAACAATCAAAACATAAGAAATGTTGCTATAATTGCACACGTTGACCATGGAAAAACAACATTAGTAGATAGTCTTTTAAAGCAAAGCCATGTTTTTAGAGCAAATGAGCAAGTAGACGAAAGAATAATGGATTCAAATGATATAGAAAAAGAAAGAGGAATTACAATTCTTTCTAAAAATACTTCAGTTATGTATAATGGAATAAAAATAAATATAGTAGACACACCAGGGCACGCAGACTTTGGAGGAGAAGTTGAACGTGTACTAAAAATGGTGGATGGTGTACTTCTATTAGTTGATGCTTTCGAAGGACCAATGCCACAAACAAGAGAAGTACTAAAAAAATCATTAGCATTAAACTTAAAACCAATAGTAATAATAAACAAAATAGATAGACCAGGTGCAGAACCATTAAAAGTGGTGGATAAAGTATTAGAGCTATTTATAGAACTAAATGCAAATGACGAGCAATTAGACTTTCCAGTAATTTATGCATCAGCCAAAAATGGAATTGCAAAAATGCATTTAGAGGACGAAAGCGATAATGTAAATTGCATATTTGATACAATAATATCTGAAATAGAACCACCAAAATGCGATACAGAAGGAAGCATGCAACTACTTGTATCAAACATAGATTATGACGACTATTTAGGAAGAATTGCAGTAGGAAGAATAGAAAGAGGAACTGTAAAAAATGGCATGAGTGTTGCTATATGTAAGGCAGAAAAGACAGAAAACGGAAAAATAGCAAAGCTATATACTTATGAAGGACTAAAAAGAGTAGAAAAAGACGAGGTATCAGCAGGAGATATAGTTTGCGTATCTGGTATAGCAGATATAAACATAGGGGATACAATATGTGATATAAATAACCCAGAAAAAATACCATTTGTAGATATAGATGAACCAACAGTATCAATGACATTTAGTGTAAACAATGGACCATTCGCTGGAAAAGAAGGACAATTCGTAACTTCAAGACATATACGCGATAGATTAATGAAAGAACTTGAAAGAAACGTAAGCCTTCGTGTAAAAGAAACAAATTCAGCAGATAGCTTTGAAGTATGTGGACGTGGAGAACTTCACTTATCAGTATTAATAGAAAACATGAGAAGAGAAGGTTTTGAGCTATTAGTATCTCGTCCAAAAGTTATATTCAAAGAAATAGATGGTGTAAAATGCGAGCCAATAGAGCGATTAGTTGTAAACGTTCCAGACGACTGTATAGGAAATGTTATAGAAAAACTAGGAAGACGTAAAGCAGAAATGGTAAACATGGAACCAGCCGAGGCAGGACATACAAAGGTAGAATTTAAAATACCAGCAAGAGGAATAATAGGATATAGAACAGAATTCTTAACAGACACAAAGGGAGAAGGCACAATGAATAGCACATTCGAGTGCTATGAACCATACAAAGGCGACATACAAGCAAGAACAAGAGGAGTTTTAGTAGCATTTGAGCAAGGAACTTCAGTAACATATGGTCTGTACAATGCACAAGAAAGAGGAGAACTATTCATAGGTGCAGGTGTAGAAGTATACGAGGGAATGATAGTTGGTATAAACTCAAGAAATGAAGATATATCAATAAACGTATGTAAAGAAAAACACCTAACAAACACAAGAGCATCAGGTTCAGACGATGCACTTCGTTTAGTACCACCAATAAAACTATCACTAGAAAAAGCAATAGAATTTATACAAGACGACGAACTAGTAGAAGTAACACCAAAAAATATACGTTTAAGAAAGAAAATCCTAGACAGCAAAACAAGAGAAAGAGAAGCAAGAAGAAAATAATGGGAATTTAGGGACAGGTCTTATTTTCCCATTTGGGGAGAAATGTTATAAATGAATAAGCAAGAATTAGCAAAAATAAAAGAAAAAGCATTAGATGACCACATACCAATAATAATGGATGACACTTTAGCGGTTATACAAGAAGAATTAAAAGAAGTTAAACTAAACAAAATATTAGAAATAGGAACAGCAGTGGGATATTCAGCAATTTGCTTTTCGGAATTTTTAAGTGAAAATGGAAAAATAGATACAATAGAAAGAGAAGCAGAAAGAGTATTAGAAGCAAAAGAAAATATAAAAAAAGCAGAAGTAGCAGAAAAAATAAATATCATGCAAGGGGACGCAACCCAAATATTACCAACTCTAAATGAAAAATATGACATGATATTTATAGATGCATCAAAGGGAAAATATCCATTTTTCTTAAAAGAAGCATTAAGATTACTGGCGCCAAATGGAATAATATTTGCAGACAATGTTTTATATAAAGGCTATGTATTAAGCGACTATAATAAACACAAACAGCGTACAGCAGTAAGAAATTTAAGAGAATTCTTAAAAGAAGTAAACGAGCTTCAAGAAAGCCAAAAATACAGAACCAGAGTACTAGAAGTAGGAGATGGACTAGCCATAATATCACGTATCTAACCTGTCCCAAAAGGTGACACAAATGTCACGTAGGTAGACAGGTACGAAAGTGACAAAAAAGAGCCACAGAGGAATTTTTCTCTGTGGCTTTGAGGTTTTAGGTCTGCTGCAACTTTTTTAAGATAGCAAGCGTTCTTTCATCCGAAATACAAGGAATGTCATAGCCGTCATAGATGGCTTCTCTTAACAAGTCCTCAATTTCGGTGTAGTCGTCTCTATCTTGTGCATTTTGAAAACGCCGTTTCCAGTAGGTTTCGTCCTGCTGGCGTTCCCAGTCAGACATTCTTTGCCCATAAGTTGTCCGTGCCATAATGCTACCTCCTTGTAAAAAAACTTTACATAAATCAATTATACCGCATTTTTGCCAAAATGTCCAATTCTATAAAAGAACAGTCTATATAAGAAAATATTTTATACAAGAAAGAACAGTATCGGTTATAAACAGTGCAAATAATACATATACAGAAATAACTTGGATACTATATGGTATCTTGGACAATACTATATTTATTTTTTTCTTAAAAAATGGATAGATAAAGTTAATAACTAATATTGCAATTATTCCCCACGCAAATGAGTAAAATATACTTATTCTACCATTTAGGTTCATAAATTCAGCTGTATAATCCCATAATCTTAACGAAAATAGTGCTTCCAAACCAAAGCCTACTAAATATTCGAATAGAGAAAATATAACAGCGGCATATATGAATAGTTTAAAATTTTTCTTTTTGTATGTACTAAAAAACATAATTAAAATAATAGCTCCCCAGCCATAAATAGGGCAGAGTGGTCCATATAAAAATCCTCTTTTAGTAAAATGGCCTAATTCGTAAAAGCCATATGCTGTTTCAATAAGCCAGCCAATAATAGCAAATACTAAAAAATATATGAAGTACAAGTATAATCGAGGTAACCTTTTTTTATTTTTTATGTTAATATTCGAACCAGTCTTTTCCATTTCTTGAGTTTCATTTGTTTGTGCCTTGTTATTTGTGTTTTCAGTTTCCATAAATATATTCCTTTCTACAATAAATATAATACCAGATTTTGGGCAAAAAGTAAATTATATTAATAAAACTTTAAGCGCTTAATATTGTAACAAACCCAATTTTGTAGTATAATGTAATAGCTTGAAAGGAAAAGTGAATTAAAATGAAATTAAATATTGTACTAGTAGAACCAGAAATACCACAAAATACTGGAAACATTGCAAGAACATGCGCAGCACTTGGTGCTAAACTTCATTTAGTACACCCATTGGGCTTTAAAATATCTGAAAAGGCAGTAAAGAGAGCCGGACTTGACTATTGGGACAAGCTAGATATAGAAGAACATGTATCTTTTGAAGAATTTTTGAAAAAGTACAAGCCAGAAGAAAACAATATGTTTTTTGTAACAACCAAAGGAAAGCATGTATATTCTGATCCAAATTATGCAGAAATGGACGAAGTATTTGCATTATTTGGAAAGGAAACAAAAGGACTTCCAGAAGATATTTTATTAAAATATATTGATAAAACAATTAGAATACCAATGAGAAAAACATTGCGTTCACTAAATTTGGCAAATTCGGTTGCAATAGTAGCGTATGACATAGTAAGACAGAAAAACTTCGAAAATTTAGAAGAAATAAGTGAGTATTTTGATGATAGATTATAATAAAGAAGGGAGAAAAATATGAAAAAACCGGAATTATTGGCACCAGCAGGTTCGTTTGAAAAAGCAAAAACAGCATTTATGTATGGTGCAGATGCAGTTTATTGTGGAACAGGCAGCTTGTCTTTACGAAGCAGAGCGGAAGTAGATGATAGCGAACTTGCGAGAACGATAGAATATGCACACGGCATCGGAAAAAAAGTTTATGCAGCAATAAATATATATGCATGGGACGAATATTATGAGGAAATAAAAAAACAAGCAAAAATGCTAAATGATATGAAAGTAGACGGAATTATAGCATCAGATGGTGGTGTAATAGATATTTTAAAAGAATATGCACCAGACGTAGATATTCATATAAGTACACAAGCTAACACTGTAAGCTATCATTCAGCTAATTTTTGGTACAAAAACGGTGCAAAAAGAGTAATACTTGGAAGAGAAATGAACAAAGAGCAAATTAAGCAAATAATGGAAAATAAGCCAAAAGATTTAGAAGTAGAAATATTTGTACATGGAGCAATTTGTTTTGGATATTCAGGAAGATGCTTCTTAAGCGACTTTTTGGCTTCAAGAAGTGCAAATTTAGGGGACTGTGCACAAAGCTGCAGATGGGCATACAATGTGTATGTAGAAGAACATAATAAACCGGGTAACTTAATGCCAGTTGAACATGACGAAAAAGGAACATACATATTCTCGTCAAAAGATTTATGCTTAATAAAAGAAATTCCAGAAATAATTGAAATGGGAATAGACAGCTTAAAAATAGAAGGAAGACTAAAAACAGAATATTACCTAGCAAGCGTTGTAAATAGTTACAGAAACGCAATAGATAGCTACTTTGAAGCACCAGACAAATATGACTACAACAAATATCTAAAAGAATTAGAAAAAACAAAAACAAGAGGCTTAACAACATTCTATTTCAACGATAGAAACAACAAAGACTTCCAAGAATATGATGGAAAACAATATAACCCAGACTACGAATTCGGAGGAAAAATATTAGAATATAACGACGAAAAATCAATTATAGAAATCAGAAACAAGCTAAAAGTAGGAGATACAATGGAAATTCTAATACCAAATGAAATAACACCTTGCGAATTCAAAATAGAAAAACTATGGGACACAGAAACAGAAGAAGAAGTGGAATTCGTAAATCCTGGCAAAGCAGGGCAGAGCATAAAAATGAAATTGCCTATAAAATGCGAAAACGGTTGGATTTTGCGAAGAAAGAAACTTTAGTGAGAATTTAGGGACAGGTCTCATTTTCTCATTTTCCTTCTTTTATACTTTTTCGCCTAATTTTAACCTGTCCCCAAAGGTGACAAAAATGTCACGTAGGTAGACAGGCACCAAAGTGACATTGATAAAAATGAGAAAATGAGACCTGTCCCTAAATTCTAGCGAGCTTGAAGGAAAGTATTAAAAGGAGAATGGAGAAAATGCCGGTTATATCAAATGTTATAGGTGTATATAAAACTAGAACGCTACCTAGGGTAAAACCAATTATAGAGTAATATGTTTGCATGTAGAAATGTTTTAGTAAGTATTTAATTACTACTAAAAAACAGATGCAACCTAGTACTAGACCTATTCCAATAGGAATTAGGACTTGTAAGTTCATGGTCGCAATACTGTTTAAGTATGTGGAATAAACGCCAAGGCACATTAGAATTAGTGTGTTGCTTACCCCTGGAAATACTACGCCAATGGACATTAAAAATCCTGATAGTATGAGGAATGTATATGAAAAATTGGCTACGGTAGTGCTAGTGCCTAATTTGTTTTCTAAAAGCACAAATGAAATTCCTAATATAAATGTAATTATAGTAAATAGAAGGTATTTTGGCCTAAATGTATGTTCTGAATTTACCTTTTTTACTAGTGCTGGAATACTACCAAGAATTAGACCAATAAAACAGAAGCTGGTTGGTGCGGGAAAAGTATTAAATAAAGTTTTTAAAATATTTCCAAATAAAAATACACCAATTATACCACCAAGTCCAATAGGTAAAAGGTATAGGAAGTTCTTTTTAAAATCTCTAAATAAATTTGAAATCGAATCAATTAGTTTATCATATATTCCCATAATAACGCAAATTACACCACTGCTGATACCAGGAAGTATTGCTCCTGCGCCAAGCAGAATTCCAATAAAAAAATTGAAGATATTAGCCACAAACATCACCAATAAATAAATATTCATATTCAGCTAAAAATAGTACAAATACAATATTTATGCGGTCAGGCACTTTTGATTTTGACAGACATATAATTTATGTATAAGGAAATCGGAGGTGCATTTATGTTTACTGCATTTTGTGGAAGTTTAGGAGCTATAACTTTTTTAGAATTTTTGAAGTCGGCAGTTTTTTTATTAGGATATATATCAAGCAATAATCTATTTCCAGAGCCATTGTCTTCTGAAGACGAAAGAAAATATTTAGAACAAATGAAAGCAGGAAGCGAAGAAGCGAGGAATGTATTAATTGAAAGAAACTTGAGATTAGTAGCGCATATTTGCAAAAAATATAGTACTGTTAAGGCAGACCAAGATGATTTGATTTCTATTGGAACTATAGGTTTAATAAAGGGAATAAATAGTTTCGAGGCATCTAAAGGTGTAAGGCTTGCAACTTATGCTGCTAGGTGCATAGACAATGAAATACTAATGTATTTAAGAAGTGCGAAAAAGTTAAATGCAGAAGTATATTTAGAAGATCCAATAGGTAAAGATAAGGACGACAATACAGTTACTTTACAAGAAGTTTTAGAAAATGAGGAAAGAAGCATTGAAGAAGAAGTTGACCTGAAATTTAAAATAAAAAAATTATATAACAAAATGAAAGAAGTTTTGAAAGATAGAGAAAAATCTATAATAGAGTTAAGATTCGGGTTAAAAGGAACTAAACCTAAAACTCAACACGAAATAGCCGAAATGATGGGAATATCGCGTTCGTATGTGTCTAGAATAGAAACTAAAGCTATAGGAAAATTGGCTAAAGAATTTAGTGATAATTGAAAATTTGAATTGTAAAATTAAACTATATATGCTAAAATATATTCTATTCGAATATAAACGAAACGGAGAAATAATATGTATAATAAATATATTTTTATAAATAATAATAGAAGAAAAAAGCAAAACGAAAATTCACAGATTACTTTTGACATGCTTGAAAAATTGAACTATAATGATAGTTTGGACAAAAAAGAGAAAATTGTTCAAACAACAGGTATAAAGAAAAAACAAAAAGGTAAAAACTTAACTAAATTTATAGACGACTATGTACTTGTAGACATTGAAACTACTGGACTATCTCCAATTTATGACGATATAATAGAAATTGGAGCAATAAAGGTTAAGAGCAATAAGATAGTGGACGAATATAATGAGTTAATAAAAATAAATAGAATATTACCAGCGAAAATAACTGAACTTACTGGTATCACTGACGAAATGCTGGCCACTGGTAAAATGCCTAAAACTGTGTTAGAAGAGTTTGTTGAATTTGTTGGTGACAATGTTATCATTGGTCACAATGTAAATTTTGATTTGGGTTTTTTGTACGATAAATGTAAAAAATACCTAAATTACTATCTAAATAACGACTATATTGATACATTGTATCTAGCCAGAAAGCTTGTTCCTAATAGCTACAATCATAAACTAGGGACACTTGCAAAATTATTTAACATAAGTTATGAAGGTGCGCATAGAGGTTTAAAAGACGTTGAAATAACGTATGAAGTATATAATAAGTTAAGAGAAATAAGTTAATAAAAATAAAAAAATCCCCAGAATTAGTGAAATTCTGGGGATTAGAGGGCTTAACGGTATTTGGCGTGGTGTCTAACGGCTC
>UMEA01038200.1_pt1 | contig 10385 bp, 10 predicted proteins | sample 1964621 | NCBI WGS metagenome assembly UMEA01 (sample SAMEA4836007, study PRJEB28245) | human gut metagenome | biome: gut microbiome; material: fecal sample | place: Denmark | collected 2008 | reverse complement strand
CAACTCTTCTGACAAAAAAGACGGTACTACAGACGCATATTCTTCCATTTTTCGATAACAAGCCAATAAATGAAATCAAAGCCTCTGATGTACGAAGATGGCAGGCGAAGCTTATGAGTTCGCCTAATAATTACTCCCAGACCTATCTTAAAAAGATTAATACGGAGCTTAACAGTATCATCAATTATGCCAAGCGGTTCTATGATCTCAACACCAATCCCTGCGGCAAGGCAGGTACCATTGGAAAAGCAAAGGCTGAGGAAATGGATTACTGGACTTACGATGAATATATTGCTTTCCGTGAGGGCGTAAAAGACAAGCCATTATCATATATCTGTTTTGAAGTCCTGTACTGGACAGGTATGCGTGAAGGTGAATTGCTTGCTCTATCACCTGCTGATATTGACTTTGATAACAAGCTAATATCCATCAACAGAACATATCAGCGGATAGGAGGAAAAGATGTATTTACATCACCTAAAACAAGAAAAAGTAAGCGAAAAATTCCAATTCCGGATTTTCTCTGCCAGGAGCTATCAGACTATATCCAGTCAAGGTATATGCTTGACGCAGATGAAAGGCTGTTCCCGGTAACAAAATCATATCTCTCACACGAGATGATAAGAGGTTGTAAAAACACAGGTGTAAAGAAGATACGAATCCACGATATCAGGCATTCGCATGTTTCACTATCACAGGGTTATTTCTGGGACAGTCTATCCGACTGTCTCAGATAACCCTTTTTCCTTTGCTTCACGTTCTGCTTTCTCACGCTCATATTTGCGACGCATATAAGTACGGTTCCATGCACGCTTACGGCGTTTGCGGTCTTCTTCTTTTATCTGTTCGGGAGTAAGCTCTGGCATCGGAACATCCGGCCTTCCTACATATTTGAGATAAATATCAATCTGCTGGATTCTGTCACCGGTAGATTTGTCCGCTTCGTGTACTACGATTTTATCAATAAACTCATGAATCATAGGAGTTGTAAGCTCTGTAAAATCTGTGTATCGGTGTACCAGTTCAATAAACTTATCTACATTATCAGCATTCTCCTGATAGTCAGCCAAAGCCTTTTCTAAAGTATCTACTGATAATTCCAATTCACTTTGTTCTGTTTCGTAGTCAGCCAAAAGCATTTCAAACCGCTTGTCACTTAGCTTCCCATTTACATTGTCCTCATAGATTTTCTTAATGAGGGTATTTAGTTCGTTGATACGTTTCTGCTCTCTGGAAAGCTGTTTTTTCAGTGTCTTTGCTTCGCTTTCCTGTTGGAGTTCTTTGGCACTGCGAACCTTTTCGATAAATTCCACTTCATGCTCTTTTACATAACTGCTGGTAGCCTTAATGGTTTCCAAAAGCAAATCCCTGATAACATCCGTGCGTACATGGTGCTGTGTGCATCTGTTTTCAAATTTGCTCTTTGCCTTACTGTAAGTGGAGCAGGTGTAATTGTCCTGTGCATTGGTATACTTTCCGGTTGGATTACCATCCTTATCCTTCTTTTCATAACCGCCGGTGCGGTGGTTAAACATCTTTGCACCACAATCTGCACAATATACCAGCCCTGTCAAAGGATTAATGTCACCTTTCTTGGTAGGGCGGTGCTTGGTTTCACGGATTTTCTGAACAGTAAGCCACGTTTCTTCGTCCACAATTGCTTCCTGCGTATTTTCAAATATAATCCAGTCCTCCGGTGAATTATGCACAGAATGTTTATCCTTGTAGGATTCCTTTCTGGTACGGAAATTTACTGTATGCCCCATATACTCAGGTTTTTTTACAATATCTGAAACAGTGGTGGCAGTCCATGTGTATGGTCTGCTCATGTCACAGCTTCCCCGGCAGGTTCCAAGCCCCTGCTTTGCAAGGTAATAGGAAGGTCTTTCGATTTTTTCATCTTTCAGAATCCTTGCTACCTGCATCGGTCCGTTTCCGTCTATGATAAGCTGATAAATACGTCTGACAACAGCAGCAGCTTCTTCATCTATAATCCAACGGTCTGGATCATCCGGGTCTTTCTTGTACCCGTAGATTGCATTGCTTGTCAGATGCTTTCCATCCATCCCCTTGTTATGAAGTACGGACTTGATTTTCCGGCTGGTATCTCTTACATACCACTCATTCATAATGTTAAGAAACGGGGCAAATTCGTTACTGCCATCGTTTAAAGCACTGTCCACATTGTTGGAAATGGCAATAAATCGCACATTTTTCTTTCGAAACAGCACTTCCGTATAAAAGCCTACTTCAAGGTAATTACGTCCGATACGGCTCATATCCTTTACGATAACGCATCCTACAGTGCCATCTTCAATATCCGCAAGCATACGCTTCCAGTCCGGTCTGTCAAAATTGGTTCCCGACCATCCGTCATCCGTATAATGACGGAGATTGGTAAATCCCTGCTCGGTTGCAAATCTCTCCAGCATCTTTTTCTGGTTTACGATACTGTTGCTGTCACCGCTTTGCTCATCATCACGGGATAATCTCTCGTAGAGTGCAGTGATTTTGTTTAGTTCCGGTTGTTTAGTTTTCATAAGATTCTCCTTTCAAAACAAACAACCAGCTTATCTGTGGTTTTATTCTACCACGAATAAGCTGGTTTGTGTAAAAATAATTATTGTCTCACTAATAGGAGAAATCCGGAAGAAAATCGGAACTATTTTGTAAAACTTATAAATTTTAATTCCCCCGAATTCGGAGAAATTAGCAGATATAAGTAGTTCACATTTGAATTATCAAATTTTAATGTGGTTCAAATGTGATGATTTTATTTTGCTTTTTATCAGAAAATCATTTCTGATAAAATGGAATCTGTCTATTTATCTTCTTCGTTTAAGCCTAATTCTTCACAAAGTTTATCTGTTTCGATCTCTTCTGCTGTTTCTTTTCCTGTGATATCCGTATAGGCTTCTTTTATTCCGTTCTTTACAGCCCATTTAATAATAAAATACAAGGCAATCAAAATTATTAATGCTGTACCAAAACTTATTCCTAATTCTTCTAACATCTTTTTCCTCCATAAATACTGATTTTTTTTAATTGTACCATTTTTTATTTAGAAACACGGTTTTAAAAAGAGAATTATAACTTGCTTTTCAGATATAAATTCATGAATAATAATACTTCTCGTTTCATAACTGCCGTTTCCTGTTACGGTTTATTTTTCAGCCTTTGACAACCCTTTGACCATTCTATCAAAATCAGATTCTATAGGTTGTGTCTTATTAAAGATGTCATATTCCTGATATGCTTTCTCCACTGCCTGCTTATGAGAAATATGTCCATTATCTTTCAAAATGTCATATCGGCGAAATTCAAGGAACTCATTAACGCTTCTTGAAAATTCTTCCATAGTGAAAACATTTTCCCGTTCAATCAAATCCTCTATGTAATCAAAATACCCTGTAACAGCACGTTCCAATTGACGAATCTGTTTTTCGTCTAAATAGTTTTTTGCAATCGGGGTATCGGATTTGAGAATGCGACCATCGGGAGCATTTTTCCATGTAGTTAATCCCATATTCTCTTTGGTGTGATCAGCCTGATTGTACACAATTTCAGCCGCAGTCTTACCGGTAATGGCATAGTGGAATTTGTTCTGTATGGTGGCATAAAAATGATATGCAGTATCGGAATCTCTATCATAATCAATGCTGCACTCCGCAAAAATGTCCGTTATCTGTTGCCATATTCTGCGTTCGCTGGCACGGATGGAGCGGACTCTTTCCAGCAATTCACGGAAATAGTCTTTTCCAAAAGCTGTTTTGCCCTGTTTCAGACGTTCATCATCCATAGCAAAGCCCTTAATCATATATTCCTTCAAAATACCGGTTGCCCAGATACGGAATTTGGTTGCCTGAATGGAGTTCACTCTGTAACCTACAGAAATAATGGCGTCAAGATTGTAATAATTGGTAGGGGAAAGCTGTGTTTTTCCGGGAATCGCACCGTGTGGAGTGGGTATTTCCATTTTGGAAACTACCACTTCTTCACGAAGTTCTCCCTGCTCAAAAATATTTTTTAAATGCTTGCTGATTGCCGGTGTCTGAACACCGAATAATTCAGCCATTGCCTTTTGGGTAATCCAGATAGTTTCATCTTTTATTAAGGCACTGACAGTCACATTATCATCTTCGGTTCTGTACAGTACCATTTCCATTTGTTTTGTAATATCTGTATTCATATAAAGCCTTCTTTCTTATAGCAGGTGAATTAGTTATTGTTGTCCTTATCCTTCGCCCGGCTCTTATACACATTATACCGGTTCTTGCATTTGCCACTGCAAAATACGCTGTTGGGTCTGCCGGCAACAAAGGCATTTCCACAGTGCTTACATACCTTCAGTGAGGACTTTTCATCTGTAAGCATAAAAGAAAACATCATCTGCACACCTAACAGAAGAGAATGGAAGTCCCAGACAATGGTAGGACGCTCAAGCAGCTCTATGTGATAGGTTGGTGCAATACCGCCAAATGCCACCATGCCCTGACGGTAAAGTTGTTTCTGCATATCATCCAGCATGTCAAAGTCCTGATAGTAGAGAAAGCTTGACATAAAGGTAAATGCCCAATCCTTGAACAGTGTTACAAGCCAGTCATATCTTTCCGCATATTCCTTTTGGAAACTCATCATTACTGCCTGCGGTTTGTTTTTCATGGTCATAATCAGTGCCATCATCTGCACATCATCCGTGCTCCATGAAGATTCCATTCCTTTTTTCACAAAATCAATCTTATCAAAGGGAAAGAAATAAGAAAGATATTTTTCCGTGGTCATGCTTTCCTCTTTGATAAAATGATTTTTCGGGAAATATACTGCATGATAAGTGATGAAGTCCGGCGTGGTAGGAAGTGCGGTCATAAATCCAAGCAGTCCGTAACCGGTAACAAAATCCATAATGGCATTCTGCAAACGTTCCTGTGTATTATTTTTGTCCATACACATCAGTCCGAGGTTTACCGCCTTCAATACTATCTGCTCCGAATCCTTTAGCGGATTATAAAGAGACACTTTTGCATCCGGTGAAGGTGTGATGTACAACGTACCTTCTTTATCTTCCTTCCATTCATATTTGTCATATCGTGCCCAGTTGGAGCTGGTTCTCTTAAATAGGTTACTCATAAAAGCCTCCAATCTGTCTGTTCTAAAATGTAATCTGTATAATTGGAAAATATATTACTATCATACCAAGCATGTCCTACAAGGTCAAATGGTATTTGAGATTTCTTTCGTTTTCTTATTCTTTTTATCCGTAATCAGTGTCCGATAGGTATCATAAAAAATCTGCTCCGCCTTCGCCAGAGAAATGTGATTATCCACTCTGTTTTGTAGTGCCTGCATAAAGGATTTACGAAGTTTCTTTAACATGGTGTCACGGATTTTACGGATGTTTCTGTCAGTCTGCACCCTAAATGCTGCAATCAACTGGCAGGAGTATCCCTTAATGGCAAGCTGGTACAACAGCTCTTTCTGCACATCCTTTAACTCGAAAATCGCTCTGGAAATATCCTCATCCGTCACCAGCTCATGCATTTCAAAGGGGCAGTCATAAATGGCATCAAGGAAATCCCCTTTCATAATCTGTTTCCAGAAAACATGCCGGATGGGAGCAGGAATTACAATCTCATCCGGCGACATTCCCCATTCCAGAGGAACATCCGACCTTCCTATCTCGTGGTAGCGTTCCTTCCGTTCACGGTTTGCATCAAGCCTGTTCCACCAGGTAACCACGTTCTCAAAATCTTCTTCGGTTCTGGCAGAATCCTCAAGACGTGCCAACGCTTCCTGTTCCAGTTCACGTTTCAGCTTTTTCCTCGTTGATGCTTCCGGTATCCTTGATACTTCCGGCTCATTTTCCATCTCAAGTTCTATTTCAAGAATGGCGGCATTCTCCCGTTCAAGGGCATCCGTCAGGTAGTCTTCCGGTATGTCTTCTTCAAAATAATCATTTGTACATTCCTTCAACAGGATTTCACCACCTTTCAAAAAAATTTTCAAAACTTTTATAAAAAACAGTTCCTTTTTGGGACTGCATTTCTCCTATAGGTGAGGAAGTAATCTTATTTATCTAAAAAAGATTACTTAAAACCAGAAGAAAGGAGCTGGATTTCATGAAGATTTATCTTATCCGTTGTCGCAATCCGTCAAAGATACTTTGATTATAACAAACATATGTTTGTATTTCAAGGAGGAGGTGAAAGTATTATGGAGCAGACAACAAATAAGGAGCAGGTAATGTCCTCTTTTACCAAAAAGATAGGACAGACCACCTTCAAGGTAAATGTGTTTTTCGCAGAAAATACAACATCTACCTTTGAAGATAAACTTCTGCATCTGATGGCAAATGATATTGCCAACCGGAAGCAGGATACACCGGATGCAGAGTAATTGTTACACAAATCAATTGTTTTTAAGCTGATATTTTATCAGCGGGAAGGAGTTTTGTATGGGTAAATCAACCAAAACCTATGAAGAAAGAATCCAGGAGAAGGATTTAAGGATTGAGAAGCTGGCGCAGGAACTGAAGCGTTATGAGGCACAAAAGAAGCAGCTGGAGAAACGCAGGAAGGAGGAAGAACGCAAAATCCGTACCCACCGTCTGATAGAAATCGGTGCGGCGGTGGAGTCGGTGCTGGGAAGATGTATTGAGTTAGAAGAAATTCCAAAGCTGATTGCATTCTTAAATAAGCAGGAAACTAACGGAAAATTTTTCTCAAAGGCAATGCAGAAAAGTCCGGATACGGACATGAAAAAAGAAGAATGTGGGGAGTCGGGAGTTTCCTGATTCCCTTCTTTCTTTAGATAGAAGGGCGCACTTATAGACAGGCAGAGCCTGTCTCTTTCGCGCGCTCTGCGAGGCAAATGCGAGAAGAATTTCTAAGCCTGCCAAAAACACAGGCAAAGAAATTCTAAGTCTCACATAGGAAGAATGCCAAATGCAGGCATTCTTCCATATGGAATATGCGCTATACACGAAGGAGGATATGCACTATGGCAATTTATCATTGCAGTATCAAAATCATTAGCAGGAGCGGTGGAAAATCGGCAGTTGCTTCTTCTGCCTACCGCTCCGGCGAAAAGCTCATGGATGACCGCACAGGTCTTGTTCATGACTTTACGAAAAAGCGTGGAGTTGTATTTACAGAAGTTGCACTTCCGGCACATGCTCCGCCGGAATATGCTGACCGGAATGTATTATGGAATGCGGTGGAAAAGGCAGAAAAGAAATCCAATGCACAGCTTGCAAGAGAAATCGAAGTGGCACTTCCAAAGGAGCTTTCAAGGGAATGTCAGATTGAGATTGTAAGAAGGTATGTGCAGGAGAATTTTGTTTCTGTGGGCATGTGTGCCGACTGGGCATTACACGATAAAGGTGATGGCAATCCCCATGCTCACATTATGCTGACCATGCGTGGCATAAAACCCGATGGCTCATGGGCACAGAAGGAAAAGAAGATTTATGCCCTTGATGAAGATGGAAACCGTATTCCGCTCATTGACCCGGCTACCGGCGAACAGAAGCTTGGTAAACGGAATGAGAAGCTGTGGAAACGCATTACCGTAGAACCGAATGACTGGAACGACCAAACCAAAGCGGAAATCTGGAGAAAGTCATGGGCAGATATTTGTAACGAATATCTGTCTTTGGAACAACAGATTGACCACAGAAGTTACAAACGGCAGGAGCTGGATTTAGAGCCTACCATCCACGAAGGGTATCGTGCCCGTAGGATGGAGAAGGCTGGCTTTGTTTCTAATCGGTGCGAATACAACCGCATAATAAAAAAGCTGAATGAACTGAAAGGTAAATGGCTTCTTACGGTGAAGGAATTACAGAAAATCATTATGGAGAGAGGAAGGATTTTATATGAACGAATTACAGGATACTTTAGAGGAAATCATGGAGATTTTCAAATGTCAGGACAATATGCTGGACATTCTAGAAGACCAGCAGCATCAGCTGGAGCAGTTGAAATCGGTGAATCAGGAACAGCAGGAATTGCTGGAGAAATTAAATGCCGAGAACAGGAGGCTCTCAGCCGAAAATCGGAATCTGACCATACAGAATCAGAAATTAGTGGCACAGAACAAACAATTGCAGGAATTATGCAAAGAATAAAAGAGAAAGCGAGGGATCGTGATGAACGAATTAGAAAACTTAAAGAACGAAGACGACTTGTTGAGTCTGTCGGAGACACTTATGGAGGAGAACGAAACTTACCGTCATCGGATAAATCAGTTGGAGAATCAGATACAGACGCATTTATCCGACAAGCAAAAGCTGAAATCGCAGATACAATCCATGCAATCAACTCTGGACGCAATAGCGCAAGAGAATCAGAACTTGAACGCTCATATCGCCAGATTAGCAGAGAGCGATTTGGTACTGGTGGAGAACGAGAAGTTGAAAAAGGAAAATCAGCAAGTGCTGGCAGAGAAAGAGAAGGCTCAGAGAATCTTCGCAGAAGCCGAGAAAAAGGCAGAGAACGCTAATGTTGTCTTAATGAAAGCGAAGGCATTGGAAGCTGATTTTAACAAGCATATTTCCGATGAAGCTAAGCATATCTGCAAGCAAGTAAAAGCAGATATGCAAATGCAGTTACAGGAAAAGTTGCGAACACAAACCGCTACACTTGGCGTATGGACATGGGTAATTGCTTTTATCAGCATTGTTCAAACTGGTTATATCTTTTTTGTCAACAAGGATGTAGTTGCCACCATACCTGATTGGTTTCTGCATCGTGGCAAGAATGTGATGAATGTTTCAAATTTGCTTTGTAGGGTGTATCAGTGGTGCTATGAATATCTGGCTCAGTATGTCCATTCCTATGTGGCAGTTGGTATTATTGCTTTAGTGTCTGTTGGGATTGCGGCAGGCGTATTTCTACTTGTGAAAATAGCATTTGACAGGATTACTGAAAAGTGTGATGACCGATGGCAATATTACAAAAACACTGGTGTTGCAGAGCTTAGAAAGGCTGTGTCCGTAGCACTTTGTGTTATCAGTGTTACATTGTCAATGTTATCTGTTTCACTGATTCCGGTAGATATTAATGTGCTAAGCTGGTGGCTTATTCTTTCGGCAGGTCTGAATTTTTTGTATCATGGCAGTTGTAAGGGCAGTTACCATTAAGGCATAAAAGTACTCCCATGGGCAGATGAAATCTGCTCACGGGAGAGTAATACAAAGGCGGTTCAAACTGGAATTTTATTCTTTATCTGGCTGCTGTCCATCATGTGCTAACCATTTACATTCAGTAATTTCCATATTTGTAAAGGTGGCTTTAAATGAAGAATCTTCTGGACTACATGCATAAATACCAAATCGAATTGCTCCAGCACCATTCCACATATGACACACTCGCATTTGCTTGAATGTTACGCCATCTTCTGAGCATTCAATGCAATAGTCATCTTCTCTTCTGCTAAATCTATACCACATTGATTTTATATTAGCATCAATCTCCGTTGTTGCCCAATCTGAAAATCCTTTATTGGTTACTACACTTCCAAGATGCTGAAATCTTTCATTTTCATATTCAATGGAGCCTTTCAACCAGTTATCACTATCGAGATACATTACAATTCCGCATTGGTCAAATCTATGCTTGCTCTCAAATGTTGTTTTCACAATAAACGAAAAATATCGCTCCCCTGTCTCCATCTGTAAAACAGGTGCATTATCATTTCTAAAATGATAATATGTTCTTTGCCACAAATCCGTATGTGGCTTTGTTATTATTTCGATTTTATCCTCAGTTATAGAATAATCTGCAGGTTCTCTTATCCATTTAAAATCATTTACGTTAAAATTCATATTCATGCCTCACTCTACTTCAACTCTTCTGTTGCTTTCAATCTCTTTGTAAGACTGAAAGTTGTCGTCTCGCTTGCAAAGATAAAATTCCAATTTAATGTCTAATACCGATAACTTTTTCTGTAGACTTCACAACAAAATATGTATCAAAAGAAACAGCTATCACATCATCCCAACTATCATTAATACATTTACCAGAACTCTCTAAAATTGGCACTGACATGTTATCCCATACAATATAATATCTTTCAGTATCAGCCAGCTTGACTTCTTCAGAATGTGAATGGGACTCAATATCATTTGAACTCACCAATGATGTTAAATACCTTATATCAGTCTCATCCTGAACAATAACATAATCTTTCAAGGCAGTAAGACATTCTTGATATAAACTATTATTCAAAAGCTCTTGTTCCTGCTTTTTTCTTTGTATTTGTTTTTTCATGGCTTCCATCTTAGCCTTTTGATTTTCATCCATTCCAATACACCTCTACGAAATATCAATTGCACGATAAATTGGTATTTGTCAATACCTATTACCATAAAGATATTTATTTGAAAT
>UMEA01053802.1_pt1 | contig 10390 bp, 8 predicted proteins | sample 1964621 | NCBI WGS metagenome assembly UMEA01 (sample SAMEA4836007, study PRJEB28245) | human gut metagenome | biome: gut microbiome; material: fecal sample | place: Denmark | collected 2008 | reverse complement strand
TTTTAAAATTACATATCTTGGAAAAATTTTCTATTTTAATTTTTTATTAATTATATTGGTCTTACAGGATATGGCGGACGTGGCATTTCAGGTCTATTTGGTCTATTGCCTCCTAATAACTGATTTAATATAAGTATTTTTATTAAATCTCTTAATGTATTATTAGTACTACTTCTTCTATTTTGTCTATTTTGAGGTACATTAATGCTTTTATCTTCTTGCTTTTTTTGCGTTTTTTCTAAATTGTTTTGTAATGCTCTGCTACTTACATTACTATTATTAGCATGAGTATTTCTGTTTTCTCTTAAATTCTCCTTTTTTACACTATTAAAGCTTTTTTCTTTTGGCAATGTAACTCTAACATTTATTGCTTCTTCTTCATTATCACATTCAATATTTGCATAAATCTCGTCAGTCATTTGCTCAATTAATTCGGCTGTAATTGGTTTAGAATTAGCTTCACAAATCTTACATACCATTGGGTTTACCACTTTATATATTTCAGGATAAAGGTTTAAAATCTCGCTGCTATATCTAGGAATATTTTGATTATAGTTATTATAACTATAACTAGGATATGTATATGTATTAGTTTGATAACTATTATTATCTTGACTAATAGGATATCCTAATATGGACTTTATATAATCTTCATAATTTTGATAATACATGTTAATACCTCCTTAAACTTTGTATATAATATGTATTATCAAAAATTTTGTTACTTTGAGAATTTAGGGACAGGTCTCATTTTCCCAAATTGTGTCACTCTGGTACTTGTCTACCCACGTGACATTTTTGTCACCTTTAGGGACAGGTGTAAAATGGGAAAATAAGACCTGTCCCTAAATTCCCATTACCAATTCTTTAAATTTTTCTCCTCTTTCTTCGAAGTTTTTAAACATATCAAAACTTGCGCTTGCTGGTGAGAATAGTACAACTTCTCCTGGCTCTGCAATTTTATACGCTCTATTTACTACTTGTTCCAATGTTTTATGTTTATATATTGGAAATACTGCTGTTGGGTCTTTTTTAGAAAGTTCCTTTATTACGGCATCATATATTTTAGTGGTTGTGTTTCCGAACAAAACAAGTTTTGAAACTTTTTCTAATATTGGTTTTGCTAAAGGTTCATAGTCCAAGTTTTTATCATATCCACCTGCTATTAGTACTATTTTTTCGTCAAATGAATTAAGACCTGCAGAGGTTCTGGTTGGACTTGTTCCGATAGAGTCATTGTACCATTTTACGCCGTTTATTTCTCTTACAAATTCTAGTCTATGTTCTACGCCTTTAAATTCTTCTATTGCTTCTACTTGTGTTTTACTGTCTACTAAACTTGAAGTTGCTGCGATAGCTGCACAAATATTTTCATAATTATGTACGCCTCTTAAATGTACATTTTTTACATTGAGCAAGTGCTTCCTTACGCCATCCTCACATGATTTAATCATTCCGTCATCATATATAATTCCATCTTCTAGCTTTTCCTTGCTGCTAAAATATATTACTTTTCCTTCTGCTTCGTTTTTAAATTCACGAGTTATATCATTATCATAATTTAGTACAACAATACCGTTTTTATCTTGATAGTTAAAAATAGTCTTTTTGGCTTCTATATATTCTTCATAAGATTTATGTTTGTCTAAATGGTTTGGAGATATATTTGTAATTACAGCAATGTCTGGGCTTACTTCCATTCCCATTAATTGAAAACTGCTTAATTCTAATACAACTATATCATTTTCGTTAAATTCTCTTACTTTTGTAAATAGTGGTATTCCCAAGTTTCCGCCCAAATGGCAGTTATATCCTTTCTTTTTAAGTATTTCGTATATTAATGTTGTAGTAGTAGTTTTTCCATCGCTTCCTGTTACACCAATTATTTTACATGGGCAAGTATTCATAAGCATTTCTATCTCTGAAGTAACTATGGCTCCTCTTTTTTGTTCGGAAACTAGTTGAAGTGTAGTTGGCAAGCAACTTGGAGAACGGAATATGATATTGTAACCTCTTAAAAAATGTAATGCGTTTTTTCCCGTTACTAGTTCAAATCCATATCCTTCTATTTTATTTACTGTCTTTTCGTCTAATTTACTTATATCTCTTTCGTCAAATACTGTAACTTTTGCCATTAAATTGTGCAAATAATCGATTAAAGGAATATTGCTAACACCCAAACCTATTACGGCAACTCTTTTTCCTTTAATATTTCTTTCGAATGCATCTAATTTTAAATTTTCCATATTTAAATAAAGCCTCCCTATATATGTATTTCTTGCAATACTTTTTTTGTAGATTCTTCTACTGTCTTGCAATCTGTTACGTCTATTTTTATTGTGTTATCATATATTTTATAATAGCCAGCTTTTTCTTGCAACTCGTCCCTTGCAACTATATTCTTTTTTATTTCATCATAATTTGCGTTGTCACCATATTGGTTTAATTTCCTTTGTATTCTTTCTTCCAAGCTCGCCTCAATAAATAAATGATAATCTAAATTTGGATATATTTGCATTAAATCTCTTCCTGATACTATCACATTAAATTTTTGCTTATACATATCAATTAAACTTCTTGCAAATCCATAAAAAGTACTATTGTCTGCACTTCCTCCTGCAATAGAAACAGCCAAGGATGCATCTTTTGACTGTAATACCTCGTCGTCAATTTTTTGACCATTTATGTATATAACTGTTTCTCTATTTTCTATTTTAAATTCTACACCTAGCTTATTCATTAAATCTCTAATATTTACATTTTTAATATTATTTTTTAATTCAGCAATATTAATATGTTTTGCAGACATTAATGCATATACTATTCCTCTATATAAATTTCCGCCATGTAATATAATGCTATTTGGAATGTATTTTAATAATTCTTTGCAAATAGAGGTTTTTCCACTTCCGACTAAACCTTCTATCCCTATAACAATATTATTCATTAAATTACCTCTCTTTTATTCATTATTATTTTTAATATAGAAATTATATCACAAGAAAAAAATTTTTCAACTCATTCCAATTTATGTGAATAAAAGTTAAAGTTCTGTACATAATTTAAGTAAGACTGGAGGTGCATATATATGTCTGAAAACACTAATAACAAAAATAATAAAAAGGGAAATAGCAAAAAAGGTGACAAGAACAACAATAATTCTAATCAATAATTAATATTAGGGACGTTTTAATGAGCGTCCCTAAAGTTTTCTTCTATATATTTTTCACTTTCCATTTCAAATTCGCAAGTTTGTCTATTTAATAAATAACTTATTTGTTTCCCATCAGCAGTTAATTGTACTCTATATTCTTCTGGGCTTCCCATTATTTTCTTGCTTGAAAAATATACTTTAAACTGATTATTACCACAATATCTTACAAACTTTTCATACATGGAAAATAATTCTGATTCTCCTAATTTAGATAAATCTCCAAATTCTTTTAAGCTTCTTAATACTATTTCAAATTTTGTTTTGGTGCTTAAATCACTTTCAGATAATTTATTTCTTAAGATTGGCCAATAATCATTTGCATAGCTTTTATTTTCTGATATATATCCTAATTGCAAATCCATTTGTCTTAATGCATCATTACTAATTGTAGCTCTTGCAAAATGCGAGGTACTACAATTAAATTGAATATTTTTCAAATCGCGCGTTAAATCTGCTACATGTTCTACACTTTCCTCGTCTTCATATATCACAAAAGTATGTCCTAATTTGTCTGTAAAGAGTCTGGATTTAATTCCGGCTTTTTTTAACAATTCTCTATATTGTTTAGATAATGTTGTACATATAATTATATTAGGATTTTCAAATGATTTGTGTGAATATATAGACATTGTTTCTTCTTCGCCAAACATTAGATATTCATATTCTCTATCATAAAAGCTTACTTCTCCTAATGCTAGATATAAGTAACGCGCTCTTTCGTTTGCGTCCAAGCCTTTTGGCATTTGTTTTAGAAAATCATCTAAATTGTTTGGTACTATATTTCTTGCTTTTTTCGTTATGCCTCTTCCCCTCTTATCTTTCCAAATATTTCTTTAAAAATTTACCTGTGTAACTTCTATCATTTTTTACGACTTGTTCTGGTGTTCCTACTGCAACAATTTCTCCTCCGCCATCTCCACCTTCTGGTCCTAGGTCTATAATATAGTCGGCGGTTTTTATTAGGTCTAAATTGTGTTCTATTACAATTATGCTATTTCCTGTATCCACTAATCTTTGAAGTATATCTACTAATCTGTGTACGTCTGCTATATGAAGCCCTGTAGTTGGCTCATCCAATATGTATAATGTTTTTCCTGTTGCTCTTTTTGATAGTTCTGTTGCAAGTTTTATACGCTGTGCTTCTCCACCAGATAAAGTTGTTGATGGTTGTCCAAGTTTTATATAACCTAAACCTACGTCATATAGAGTTTGAATTTTAGTTTTTATTCTTGGTACGTTTTTAAAGAATTCTAATGCTTCTTCCACAGTCATATCAAGCACATCCGAGATAGTTTTGCCCTTGTATTTTACCTCTAATGTTTCTTTATTATATCTCTTTCCTTTACATACTTCGCATGGTACATAAATATCTGGTAGGAAGTGCATTTCAATCTTTATAATTCCATCTCCATTACAAGCTTCGCACCTTCCCCCTTGTACATTAAAGCTAAATCTACCTTTATCATATCCTCTCATTTTAGCTTCATTTGTACCTGCAAAAATGTCACGTATAAAGTCAAATACACCAGTATATGTTGCTGGGTTTGAACGTGGTGTTCTACCTATTGGAGATTGATCTATATTTATTATTTTGTCTATATTCTCTAACCCTTTTACTTCTTTACATTTGCCTGGCTTTTCATTTGAACCATTCAAATCTCTTGCAATAGTTTTATATAGTATTTCATTTACTAATGTACTTTTTCCAGAGCCAGATACACCAGTTACACATATAAATTGTCCAAGTGGGAATTTAACATTTATGTTCTTTAAATTATGCTCTGTAGCACCTTTTACTTCTATCGATTTTCCATTTGACTTTCTACGTTTTTTAGGTACTAATATTTGCTTTCTTCCACTTAAATATTGTCCTGTAACTGATTCTGGTACAAGTTTTACTTCCTCTGCTGTACCTTGTGCCATAACATTTCCACCATGTACACCTGCTCCTGGTCCAATATCTATAATTTGGTCTGCTGCATACATTGTATCTTCGTCATGTTCTACTACTAAAACAGTATTTCCTAAATCACGCAAATGCTTTAAAGTGGCTAAAAGCTTATCATTATCTCTTTGGTGTAAACCTATACTTGGTTCGTCCAATATGTATAGCACACCTGTTAAGCCAGAACCGATTTGTGTTGCAAGTCTAATACGTTGTGCTTCTCCTCCAGATAGTGTTCCTGCACTTCTTGAAAGTGTTAAATATTCAAGTCCAACGTCTATTAAGAATTGTAACCTTTTATTTAGTTCTTTTAATATTTGGTCTGCTATCATTCTATCTTTGTTATTTAATTCTAAAGAATTTAAATAATCTTTTATTTTGTTTATAGACATGTCTGTAAGTTCATTTATATTTTTATCTCCAATTCTTACAGATAGACTTTCTTTTTTTAATCTTGCACCATGGCACATTTCACATGGAGATTCGCTCATGTACATTTCATAAAAAGTTCTCATTCCTTGAGATTTAGTTTCATTATGACGTCTTTCAAGTGTAGGCAAAACTCCTTCAAACGGACTTCTAAATCTTCTAGTTCCTGCAGATGAAGTATATTCAAAATCAATTTCTTCGTCGCCTGTACCATATAGTATTTTTTCCAAAAACTCACGAGGCAACTTTTTAATTGGAACACCTTTTATTTCCACGCCATAATGTTTTGCAATACTTTCAAAATACATTTTAGCCATTGTATCCCCACGTTTCATAACACTAGAGCCAAAAGCTTTTACACCATCATATAAAGTCTTATTTTTATCTGGTATAATTAAATCTTCGTCCATTTTCATTAAATATCCAATACCAGTACAATTTGGACATGCACCAAATGGATTATTAAATGAGAACATTCTTGGTGTAAGCTCTTCAAAACTAATTCCGCAGTCTGGACATGCATAATTTTGACTAAATAGCATTTCTTTTTTGTGAGTATTGTCATCTATAATTACTATATTGTTTGCATATTTTAAAGCAGTTTCTACAGATTCTGTAAGCCTACTACGTATATCTTCTTTTATAACTAATCTATCTACAATAAGCTCAATATTATGCTTTTTCTTTCTATCTATTTGTATATCGTCAGAAAGTTCTACTGTTTCTCCATCAATTCTAGCTCTTACAAAACCTTCTTTTTCAAATTGTTCTAATTGTTTTACAAATTCACCTTTTCTACCTCTTACGATAGGAGCTAGTACTTGAATTCTCGTGCCTTCTTCTAGTTCTAATATACTGTCTATTATTTGGTCTATTGTTTGTTTTTCTATTTTTTTACCACATTTAGGACAATATGGCACACCAATTCTGGCATATAGAAGACGAATATAGTCATATATTTCAGTAACTGTTCCAACTGTAGAACGTGGGTTTTTAGAAGTAGTTTTTTGGTCAATAGAAATTGCTGGAGAAAGTCCATCAATAGACTCTACATTTGGTTTTTCCATTAGCCCTAAAAATTGTCTTGCATATGAAGATAAGCTTTCCACATATCTTCTCTGCCCTTCTGCATACAAAGTGTCAAACGCTAATGAGGATTTTCCAGAACCAGAGAGACCAGTTATAACTACTAGCTTATCTCTTGGTATTTCCAAATTTATATTTTTCAAATTATGTTCCTTTGCACCCTTTATCACTATTTTGTCTTGCATTTATAATTCCCCCCGAAATTAGTATAATGTACTATTAATTAGCACTTAAATTTCTAATGATTTCATTAATAGTATCTTCACTTAAAACGAAATCCGTATTTACAAATCCTATTTCTGGTCTAATTCCATCTTTATTATGGAAATCAGAACCAGCAGTTACAAATAAATTGTGTTCTTTAGCAAATTCATTCCATTTTTTTGTTTCGTCAAATTTATTGTTATATTTATCTGCATATAAATAATTAGCTTCTAATCCGTCTGGTTTCATATCATTTACTATATCTAAAATATCCTCGTCTGTTAAAGCATCTTCATGAACATAGGCAACCGGATGAGCTAATACTACTTTCCCGCCAGCTTTACGTATTAGGTCTGCTGCTTGCTTTGGCGTTACAGATTCTTTTCTCACATAAGCAGGACAATTTTCATTCATTATTGTTTCTATAAATTCTCCTTTATCTGGAATGTGTCCAAATTCTTTAATAAGTATGCCTTCATTCTCTTTGTTAGATATAACGTCTAATGCAATATGTGCTTTAGTAACAGAATCTATTTTGTCTAATTCTTCTACGTTTAAAGCATACCCCAATTCATTTAATTTTTTAGAAACATTGTGTAAATAATCATGTCTTGCATTTCTAATTCTCTTTAAACTTTCTTTAAATTCCTCATTTTCCAAATCATAATTATATCCAAGTACATGTATGCCTACTTTACTATTTTTTGTAGAAATTTCTACACCTCTAATTATATTAATATTTTTAGAAGCAGCATATATAAAAAGTTCTTCTGTATATGCTTCTACTGTATCATGATCTGCTATTGAAATTGTAGAAACACCATTTTTTACTGCCTCATCAATTACTTGCTTCGGTGTAAAACTTCCATCAGACATTGTAGTATGTATGTGTAAATCTATTCTTTTCATATTTTTTCTCCTTTATCTTCCTTCTGTTTCCCATCCGTCAAACATTAGTTGCTCTGGTTCATAACTTGTGCTATCTCTATCTATATTTCTCCAATTTTTTACTCTAGTCAAGAAATAGTCTTCCAATTCCATTGATTGAAATCTTCTAAAATTTGCTTTTGTAGCTGATTGCATTAGAAAGTCATATAATTCTTCTGGTGTATGCTCGCTAGCTACTTGTTTTCTACTATTTAGTAGTGTTTGTCGTAACTCTGGTGGAAAGTTAAAATCGGTAAAAGCTGATAAATAATCATATATAAAATTATATGCTTCGTCGTCATATTGCCATACTTTTCTAAAAGATTTTGGCCAAATTGGTAAATATGGATTTGCGCCTTCCTCTTTTGCAGTTCGAAGTTCCCATGGTACTTGTTCTATCAAACTTTTAATTTTAGAGTATTCTATTATGTGTGAATCTATTGGTAAAAATATTTTTGGAAATCTACCATCTTTTATCATTTGAGCAATTTGACTTACGTCTTCTATTGAAGAGAGTGGTGCTACGTCGGACGTACGCATTTTATATTCACTTAATAATTTAGTTAATTCTTCTTGTGCTTCTTCTACTTTACCATCTTCACATACAAGCCACATATCAATATCTGGTAATCTATTAATAATTTTTCTTGGTTTTAGGCCATCCAAAACATTTGGACAAGGTTTGCAAATCTTCTTTAAATCTGGCATAGTATCATAATTTCTTTCTAAACAAGATTTACATTTCCAAATTGATTTTTGTACTGTTTCTCCGTCCCTAACTAGTTGTCTATTATATCTAATTTGTTCTTGAATAATTGGTAGAGTTCCCTCTAAATTTTCATCCAGTGCATAAAAAGGATAGCCTGTTCCAAATGAACCTCTACCCACATTTACTAATGAAGCTATTTTATTAAACACTTCTATGTTCCAAAGAACATATCTTCTTTTTAAATCTGTATTTGTTTTTTCAAAAGTTGTAGAAGCTTGTTCTACTTTTTCTGTTATTCCTTTTACTGTAATTTCTTCACTCATATAATCATTTCCCTTACATAAACTATGCTATATATTATATCATTTTTGGACATTTAAAACAATACATTGCGAATAATATTTCGTTTTATCTTTACATAATCTGTTAAATGTGGTATCATAATTAGTATGATGCATTTATTTTTAGTCGTTGCTGTAGCAGTGGCAAGCATCAAATCTCTTTTAAGGAGGTCCTTATATATGGACAGAGGACTATCGGTATACGAACGGTTAGAGCAGAAAGCCATGTTCGGCAGAGTCGAGTGCGAACTCAACCTCTACAAACGCCAAGCGGAAAAACTGCTCAACGAAGGTTTCGCAGTTCAGCGCGGTAACCCTGTCGCCGGCTGGCACGGCCAGTATCGGTGCAAAATCGGTTGGAGATACGCTCTCCCTCATACCCCAGCATGGGATTTGCTTGAAATCGCCGTTAGCCATAACGACGAGCTGAGAGCGTCCATGCAAAACGACGAAGAGTCTGGTCATGTGAACATCCCCTATGACTCTGGTTGGGCTCAAGACTGATTCATAAGTATCGGAATTCTCACACCTTAAAGAAATCCCCCTTGCTATTTGCGAGGGGGATTATATTAGTTATTTTCTCCTATTGTTCCATCTTTATATGCTGACAATAGTCTTTCTAAATCTTTTATTTGATTTATTAGTTCTCTTCCTTTATCAGTATCTTTTATTCTTTTTCTTTCTACTTTTTCTACAATTTGTATTTCGGAATGTAAATCTGTTTCATTAATTATTGCAGATTCTCTTGAAGTAAATGGTTCATGGGCTACAAGCGTTAATCCATATGAACTATATCTTAATGTATAGCCTGCTATTCCTGTTGTCTTTTGATATGCTTTTGAAAGACCTCCATCTATAATAAGTAATCTTCCATTTGCCTTTATTGGGCTTTCTCCTGTTTTAAATTTAACTGGAATATGTCCACATATAATGTGGCCTTTTTTTATGTCTATTCCAAAGTCTTTTAGTACTTTTTCTGATATTCTTTCGTCATTTTCGAAATCATAGAATGGATTTTTAATTTCTTCCCATGTTTCTTTTTCAGCTAAATAGTATCTTTCAAATGTTTTCATTTTGTCTTTACAGAAAATTGGAGAATTTTTACCACACCACAAATACCACAAATAATCTTTTCCATATTCTCTTTTATCAGAGCCTTCTGGCTCAAAATAACCTTCTCTTGCTATTTTATCTACATAATCTAAATAGCTTTTTCCAGCCAACGCCCTTCCTTCTACATTCACCACTATAAACTCACCAAAGCTACTCATTGGTACGCATCCGTGTATTAATAAATTATCATTAAATATTTTATATACACTACCTTTAGCATATAAGAATTGAACATGTCTTTGTAATTTTTCGCTGTTTTTGAAAGATTTTGTAAGCTTTCTTACTACTTCCGCTTCTGCCTCACTTAACTCATATGGATTTTCTGGATTTATTGTTGGAAAATAATTATCAAGCAATTTATATTCTTTACCATTTATCTTAATTGTGCCATTTTCATAATCTATTTTATCTAGTAACAGTCT
>UMEA01007693.1_pt1 | contig 10390 bp, 5 predicted proteins | sample 1964621 | NCBI WGS metagenome assembly UMEA01 (sample SAMEA4836007, study PRJEB28245) | human gut metagenome | biome: gut microbiome; material: fecal sample | place: Denmark | collected 2008 | reverse complement strand
TTCTGCCATTTTTTGTGCTTCTTTTGAAAGCTTCTGTTTTTTTTCATGATGAATTTTTTTTATAAGACGAATAATATAAATGATGATTATCATCTGTTTTTAATAAATAACGAAGCCCCGGCAGTTTTCGTACTGCCGGGGCTTGTTTTTTTGTATGCCTTCGTCCTTCGCAGGGGAAAGGCAACTTGAACTTTAATTTCAATATACTTTAGTATTATTAATATTAAATCCGGTTGCTTGTTTGCCTCTCGCAGGTTAGTTGCCGTTTTTACGGTACGCAACCGAAGAATTATTTGATTATAAAATGTCATTTGTATAAGGGTGGCCTATAACCACCCTTACGATAGTATTGTTCAGTCTCGATTACTTGATGATAGCTTTAACAGCTTCTTCACCTTCTACAGCTACAACTACTACACCTGCCGGAGCAGCGATTGTTGCATTGTCAGAAGTGATAACCGTGTTAGCTACAACCTGGCCTAAGATGTTGCTTACAACAACTTTCTTACCGGCAGCACCAGCGATCGTTACGTTGCCTTCGCCAGCGATAACTGTTACTTCAGAAACTTCAACTCCTTCGTTGGCTGTCGGAGTAGAAGCACGGTTGATAACAAAGATTTCAGCTTTGTCGAAGTCTTCGGTCCAGAACAGAACGTTGTTCAAGTGAGCCAAATACATGTCACGGTTTTCGTATGTTACGTTTTTGCCCTCACCAACCGGTTTATTCATCTTAGATACGATGCGGTAAGCTTCGTCGCTGACTTCAGGAGCCACTTCGAATGCAATGGCTGCCGGGTTCAAGTTCATCTTGTTGATGACTTTGCCGTTGATAGCCAGTGAATCCCATCCACAAACAGTAGCTGCGATATAAGCGGCACGTACAGCATCCAAGTCACCTTCTTCAGCTACAGGATAGTCGTATACCTGTTCGTTTTTATCATTGAAGATGTTGGCTGTATTCATCAAGTAGTTGCGAGTATTACCTTCAGCTTTTTCTTCGAATGCGTTAGTAGAGATGTAATACAACGGCATTGCTTCGTCAAATTCTACACATGCAGTGTCCAACCACATAGTCAGTGTATCTTTCGTGTAAATGTCAGATTTTAAGCTCTGACCAACAGCTTTCAATGCTGCGAAACCATCTTTCTGAGAAGCAATGAATTTGCCGTCATCTTCCAAAGTTGTGATTTGAACGTGACCGATTTCAGGAGCACCGTAAGTCGGAGCATCTTTCTTAGCAAATACGAATGTTGTGTTTTCAGTATCGCAAAGGTCTGTCAGGAAGACGATACCAGAACCTGCTTTGGCAGCCAATGCACCGTGTTCTACATCAATCTTGTATTCGTTTTCTGTTCCTAAGTATTCGAAAGAAACCCAAACTTCGCCTGTTGTTTTTTCTTTCTGCATGCTGACGCCATCTTCCGGTTTACCGCTTGTGTTCCAGCAAAGAGTTTCCTTGCCCAGACGGTCGGTCATTGTATAGCGGTAGCGGATGATACCGTTTGAACCGTCGATTACCTCTTGAGCAGCTTCTTCATTTTCAACCGGAGTTACTTTGAATTTGGCAGCTGAAGCTAAGTCTGAGTTTTCTACAAACAATTTGCCTTCTTTGTTGCACAAGTACAGGTCTTCAGCCAAATCAGATTTTAACAAGAAAGAAAGAGCGCCGTTTACATAGTCATTCTTAGAGACGTTCTTGTAAGAGTTCTTCTGAACATATTCTACTTTCGGACCTTTTACCAATTGTACAGTATCTGTACCGAATGCATAGATAGCAGCTTCTTCGTCAATCAGTGTAATGAAAGCACCACCCTTAACAGTTGCTTTGTGCAACATATTAGACAGTCTGCCATTTGCTGCGATGTACCACAAGTTGCCCGGAGCGTCGTTTACAGCTTCTGCATGAGTGGCATTGTTACATTTGTTGTAGATAAAATACTGGTCTTTGTACTTGTTGTCATTTTTCTTACCATTCATCTTATCTATTACATAATATGTATAGTCTGTATCCAACTCTTCCGGAACTTCAGCTTCACCGAAGACTGCTTCCGCAGGTTTGAAGTTGGTTGTTTCAACAGACAGGGCGGCCATTACAGTTGCACCACCGGCAAAGCTACCGTATGATAATGGTTTTGTGCTACCAAGGGAAGTCAAGCCGTAAGCCGGTTTTTTCTGTTTGCCTTCTTCTACATCTTCCGGGAGATAGTTCGGAACCCATACTGGTGTAACCTGTACTTTGTAACCATCTGCAATGTTCAAACTTACATAGAAAGCATACTGTCCTTCTGCGCGACCGTTTGCCAAGATTTTTGCTGATTGGGCATAAACTTCAGTTGCTTTGTAAGATTTTGTCGGTTTTGCATCTGTTATAACTTTCCAGTAGTTTACGCCTTTATTTGTAGTCTGATCCCAAGTTGTTGTATCGACTACCAAATAGTTGCTGTCAGCAAATTTCAGCATAACAGCACCTTCTGCTTTGTCTTTCATGTCACCTTTATAGTCTTCAGCAACAACGGCGGCACCGTTCAATGGGTTGCCTTCCATTTCTTTTGTGAAAGACAAAACGAACGGAGTGTTGTATAAGCCGTTCAATTGTTTTGCAGACATTTTTTCTACACCAATAGCGGTGGCAATGTTAAAGGAATAACCTTCGGATACTTTTTGTAATGTTACAACATTTTTTCCATTGATGGTAGCTTCCTTAAATGTATAAGTATTACCATCTTTCTTGATGTCGATAGTTTGATCATCTACATTCCACAAATCTTGACCTTCAGCGATAAAAGCACCTTTTTTATCACTTGCTTTGCTAAGATCCAAGCTTAAGACAGCACCTGTGCCGTAGTTTGTGATCTTATACAGTTTGTCATACTTGGAAACGCCGGCTTTTACTTCTTCAAACTTCCATAAAGTTTTTTGATATTCGGCAGACAATACAGCTTTTACATCTTTCAAAGAAACCAAAGCTAAACTGTCAGCTCCTGCTTCAGTCTTTTCAATTGTCAAAAGCTTGTCACCTACCTTTACAGTGTGCAGCTTTCCCTTGTCGACGGCAGCAGACGCAGAGATTGTTCCCAATATTGCTGCGCCCATCAAAAGAGTAGAAAATCTTTTGTTCATAATTCTAAAATGTTTAATTAATAAATAATATATCTGTATATTTCTTTCTTTTTTCAAACCTCTTGTTTTACAAGAGTTAACCAAATACATGTATAATGACGAGAGAAAACGTACGTTTTTTTTAGTCATTTTTGAGGGGCTTTCTAGAGGCTTCGTATCGGAAAGTCGGTTTTTTGTACGCGTTAAGCTATCTAATTGATAAGAAAGAATATAGAAAAGGAAAATTTATTGGGAGAAAGGATTGCAGGTTTAAAAAGTAGTTGTATTTTTGTAGCTGAAAAATGACGAATCTAAACGTACGTTTTCATTAGTCATTTTGAAAATCACCTCTATCTTTTTTATATCCAACTACTTATAAACATAAAAACGCTCTAAAACAAGGCTGAAATCTGTTTTTTATATAATGTATATATGTACCTTATATAGTTGTGTAAGTCCAAGTTTGTCAATAATATACATGATGTCTTCAATCTGCCGGCCTCTATTGCTATAATAGCCTGAATCTGCCGTTTTCTGGAAAAAGCCACTTCGTATCGTTCCACTGTTGTTAACAAAATCTAAATGCCAACAAGGCGGAAGTTTCTTTCTTCCCTATTGCCCCGATGGTTGTTTGGCATAAAAATAATTCCCTATCCTCTTTGAAACTTCGTTATCATTCCTAAAAAATACCCACCATCGCGCTCATTTGAAACAAGTTATTGAATATTCTGTTTATATTTGCAAGTTATCAACAGATAAGGTGACTTTTCAACAAAACAGGCATTGTTTTGGATAAACTGATTTGTGTTAGGTTTTTAATGTTTAGTTTTGCCCCCGAATAAATAGACAAAGTATGGGAAAGATTATCGCTTTAGCAAATCAGAAAGGTGGGGTAGGTAAGACTACCACAACGATTAATCTGGCTGCATCGCTGGCGGCACTTGAGAAAAAGGTGCTGGTGGTCGATGCGGATCCGCAGGCTAACGCTTCGTCGGGACTGGGCGTGGATATCCGCAGCGTGGAGCAGTCGATCTACGAATGTGTGGTGAACGGCGACGATCCGAAAGGTGCGATTACCAATACGGAAGTGGAGGGACTGGATATTATCCCCTCGCATATCGACTTGGTAGGCGCGGAGATTGAAATGCTGAACATGGAGAACCGAGAGCAGATATTGAAACAAATACTGGTCCCGCTGAAAGAACGGTACGATTATATCCTGATCGACTGTTCTCCCTCTTTGGGACTGATCACGGTCAATGCCTTGACGGCAGCCGATTCGGTGATGATACCCGTGCAATGTGAGTATTTTGCGTTGGAAGGTATTAGTAAACTGTTGAATACGATAAAGATTATCAAATCGAAGCTGAATCCCGCTTTGGAAATCGAAGGCTTCCTGCTGACCATGTATGACTCGCGTCTCCGTCTGGCCAACCAGATATACGAAGAAGTGAAACGTCCGTTCCGGGACTTGGTTTTCACGACCGTTATTCAGCGTAATGTCAAATTAAGCGAAGCTTCCAGCTACGGCAAACCCGTGCTGCTTTACGATGCCGAGTCGAAGGGAGCTTTGAATCACATGCAGCTTGCACAAGAGCTGATAGATAAAAACAAATAGATTTATGATGTATGATGTATGATTTGAAAAGACAAACAAATCATACATCATACATCATAAATCACAAATTCGAAAGTTTATGGTAATGAAAAGATCGGCTCTTGGCCGCGGATTGGATGCTTTGATAACGATGGATGACCTGAAAACGGGCGGTTCGTCGTCTATTAGTGAAATAGAGCTGAGTAAGATTCAGCCCAATCCGGATCAACCCCGTTCTGTTTTTGAAGAAGAGACGCTTGAGGAACTGGCCGTTTCTATCCGTTCATTGGGTGTCATTCAGCCGATTACGTTGAAAGAAACGGGAACGGACAAATATATGATTATCTCCGGCGAACGTCGGTATCGCGCTTCCCTGATGGCTGGCTTGGAACGTATCCCCGCCTATATCAAAACCGCAGCAGACGAGAATGTCGTCGAGATGGCTCTGATCGAGAATATCCAGCGTGAAGACCTGAACTCGATAGAAATAGCCTTGGCTTACCAGAAGTTGATCGACAGTTATGGGCTGACACAGGAAAAGCTGAGCGAGCGTGTCGGCAAGAAGCGGGCGACGATTGCCAATTATCTCCGCCTTTTGAAGCTCCCAGCCGAGATACAGGTGGGGCTGAAGGATAAGAAGATCGATATGGGGCATGCACGTGCACTGCTCCCTGTCGAGGACCCGGAAGTGCAGTTGGCTCTTTACGAACAGATATTGGCGGATGGACTGTCTGTCCGTAACGTCGAAGAAATAGTACGCGGCGGAGTGGATGCGGCAGCTCTCGAACAGGCCAGGAAGGAAAAGCCTGCCCAGCGGAAACCGAAACTTCCCGAGGAGTTCAACTTGTTGAAGGACCATCTGTCCAGTTTCTTTAATACAAAGGTCCAATTGGTATGCAACGAAAAAGGAAAAGGTAAAATAACGATCCCCTTTGCATCTGAAGATGAATTGGAAAAACTGATCGGCTTGTTGGATAAGTTGAAATGAGAAACTGGAAAGCAATTTTGTGGATAATAGCCCTCCTGTGCGGTTCGGTATGGACCGGCCATGCGCAGAGGACGATAATGGCAAAGCAGGATACGGTGATATCTTCCGATTCGACCGTAACGGCTGTGGTTCCCGGAGAAACGGCCAAGGCCGATTCGACAGTGAAGGCTGTGCTTTCGGCTGCCGACTCGCTTCCCCAACCGAAGGTGAAGCTGAAGGAGTTCAAACCCGATCCTAACAAAGCGTTGCTGTATGCCTTGGTGCCGGGTCTGGGACAGATATATAACAGGAAGTATTGGAAGCTCCCGTTGGTATATGGGGCCTTTATGGGCTGTATGTATGCCATCACTTGGAACAATAAGAATTATAAGGACTATTCGACTGCCTATTTCGATATCATGGAGGATTACCAAAAGGTATTGGCGGCAGAGAAGGATGGACAAAAGTATGAGGGACCTTGGCAGGAGAGTTGGACGATCTTTGTCAGAAACGGTGAGGAGAGCACCTATGTCTCGAATGCACAGTTCCAGGAAAACCTGAAGCGCCGGAAAGATTATTTCCGCCGTTACAGGGATTTGAGCATTATCATTACGGTCGGGGTATATGCGATCAGTATTATCGATGCGTATGTGGATGCCCAACTGTTTGACTTTGACATTTCTCCGGACCTGAGTCTGCACTGGTCGCCGGAGGTAACCCCGAAGACCCGCTATACGCCGGGCTCGTATGGATTGAATTGCAGTTTTAAGTTCTGACATCATGAATAAAAACCTACTTATTCTATTCTGCCTGTTCAGCCTGATGCAGGTCTCCCGCGCACAAGACCCTATATTCGGCGAACCGCAGCATTCGACATTATCGGCAGACTCGCTCTCTGACGTAGTGGGCTTGATACCTGAAAGTCTCGATGCAAACGTGGATAGTTTGCTCCATTCCTGGCATGTGCAATACTTTTCGAAAGTGGATGAGTATTGTCACGATGATGCGGAGAATGTCTATTTTCCCGATTCGGTCTACGAAGAACGCTTGGAACGTCTGCCGAGTGTGATCCGTTTGCCTTACAACGAGGTGGTGAGGGATTGTATCGACCTGTATGCCGGACGCAAGCGTGACCTGGTACGCTATATGTTAGGTATGGCGGATTTCTATTTCCCTATTATCGAACAGGTGCTCGACAAGCATAATCTGCCTTTGGAACTGAAGTATCTGGCTGTCGTCGAAAGTGCCCTGAATCCGGTTGCCCTTTCGCGTGTGGGGGCTTGCGGGTTATGGCAATTCATGCTTCCGACCGGCAAGATATATGGTTTGGAGATCAACAGCCTGTTGGATGAACGGCGTGATCCGGAGAAGGCGACAGAGGCGGCCTGTAAGTATTTTGAAGATATGTACGCCATCTATGGCGACTGGAACCTGGTGCTGGCTTCCTATAACTGTGGTCCGGGCAATGTGAACAAGGCGATTCGCCGTTCCGGAGGAAAGACCGATTTTTGGGAGATCTTCCGCTACTTGCCTCGTGAAACCCGTTCGTATGTACCGCTGTTTATCGCAGCCAATTATATCATGAATTACTATTGCGATCATAATATTTGCCCGATGCAGACCAGTCTGCCGTTGGCGACCGATACGGTTATGGTGAACAGCATGCTTCACCTGCAACAGGTTTCCGATGTGCTGGGGATCGACATCGAGCAGCTCCGTGCGCTCAACCCGCAATATAAACGGGATATCATTCCGGGAAATACGGAACCTTCCGTATTGAAACTTCCGGCATCGCAGACTTATGCGTTTGTCGACAAGGAAGATTCGGTCTATACGCATCGTGTAGAGGAGTTGCTGGCCAACTGCATACCGGTCAATGCCGCCGACGGATCGAAGAATCTTACGCTTGAGAAAATTACCCATGTGGTAGCCCCCGGTGAGAATATCTATACCATCGCGAACCGCTACGGCGTTACTCCGAAGGATATCCGTAAGTGGAACGGACTCGGTTCCAACCGTGTTGCCAAAGGTCGCCGTTTGCGTCTGCATGTCGATAACGGAGGTGTCGCATTTGCTTCCGCCAAGACAAAGAAGACCGAAAAGGACGGAACTGTCAAAGCGGGACAGAAAGCAACCCCTGTCGTTACCAAGAGCAACCAGACAGCCCGCGTTTCAGGCAAAAGTTTGACTTATAAAGTACAGTCCGGCGATTCCCTTTATTCCATTGCCAAGAAGTATCCGGGAGTTTCCACAGACGACTTGCAGAGGGCCAACGGGCTGACCAGTGCCGATATCCGGCCGGGCCAGGTCTTGAAAATCCCGGTCGTTTGACTTTTTCTGCCGCATTCGGGGATATATAAGCAAATATTTATATATATTTGCCTACATACACGTTAAAAAACGGAAGGGCATTCGATATGAGCGACATAAATGATACAAAAGACACAGCAGGCATGCAGCCCGACCAAGAGGCGAAACCCGCCCTCTCGGCCGACGAGCAGATGATTCAGGACGGCTTTAACGCGCTGTTGCAGGATTACCTTAATTCAAATCACCGGCGTAAGGTAGAACGCATAACCAAGGCGTTCAATTTTGCCAATCAGGCACATGCCGGCGTGAAGCGTCGTTCGGGCGAGCCTTACATCATGCACCCGATTGCCGTGGCGCGTATTGTTTGCCGCGAGATGGGACTGGGTTCCACTTCCATCTGTTCGGCTTTGTTGCACGACGTGGTGGAGGATACCGAATATACGGTCGAGGATATTAAGGACATGTTTGGCGAGAAGATCGCCCAGATCGTGGACGGCCTGACGAAGATCTCCGGCGGTATCTTCGGCGAACAGGCATCGGCACAGGCAGAGAATTTCCGTAAGCTGTTGCTGACGATGAGTGACGATATCCGGGTGATCCTGATCAAGATAGCCGACCGTCTCCACAACATGCGTACTTTGGGTTCCATGTTGCCCGCGAAGCAGTTCAAGATAGCCGGTGAGACGCTTTACCTTTATGCCCCTTTAGCACACCGTCTGGGGCTTTTCACCATCAAGACAGAGCTGGAAGACCTGAGCTTCAAGTATGAGCATCCGCAGGAATATGCCTTTATCAATCTGAAATTGAAATCTACGGAAGCAGCCCGTAACACTTTGTTCGAGCATTTTGCCGTGCCGGTGGACAGGAAATTGAAGGAGATGGGGCTCAACTATGAAATGCGTGCCCGTGTGAAATCCGCCTATTCCATCTGGAACAAGATGGAGAGCAAAGGCGTCAGTTTTGAAGACATCTACGATATATATGCCGTCCGCATCATCTTCGACCCGCTGCCGGGTGTGGATGAGAAGAACCAATGTTGGGATATCTATTCCGCTATCACGGATATCTACCGTATTCGACCGGACCGTATCCGCGATTGGGTGAGCCGTCCGAAAGCCAACGGTTATCAGGCGTTGCACCTGACCGTGATGGGACCTGACGGGCAATGGGTGGAAATACAGATCCGTAGCCGCCGTATGGACGAGATTGCCGAGAAAGGCTTTGCCGCCCATTGGAAGTATAAGGAGCATAATATAGAAGAAGATACGGAGCTCGACAAATGGTTGCAGACCATTACCGAGATACTGGAAAGCCCGGACCCGAACGCTTTGGACTTTCTTGATACGATCAAGCTGAATCTCTTTACCTCCGAGATATTTGTCTTTACCCCGAAAGGCGACATCAAGACGTTGCCCCAGGGGGCTACTGCCCTGGACTTCGGATATGCCCTTCACTCGGATATCGGGAACAAGTGTATCGGTGCGAAAGTCAACCATCGTTTGGTTCCGCTCAGCCATCAGTTGGCAAGTGGCGACCAGGTAGAAATCCTGACCTCCCGTTCGCAGAACCCGCAACCGGAGTGGTTGAATTTCGTCACGACAGCAAGGGCACGTGCCAGGATTGACGCTTACCTGAAAAGGATTCGTAAAGAGGCAGCAAAAGAAGGAGAAATTAAGGTGATCGATGCTTTCAAACGCAATAATTTGGAGGCAAATACATCCAATATCGACAAACTATGTATGTATTTCGGTTTCTCTAAACGCGAAGAATTCTACTATGCAGTAGAGAAAGGGGATGTGATCCTGCCGGAAAATATCCACAAATTGCTGAAAGAGAAAACTGACAATGTTCTCTTTAAGTACGTCAAACAGGCGCTCCGGGTAGCAACGAAAGCGACTACCGGGAAGAAAGAGGAAGAGGAACAACCGAAAGAAAAACCGAAATATGACAAGAAGAAGCCTTATATCCTGAAGGAGGAAGCTTTCGAACGCAATTACGTCATTGCCGATTGCTGTAAACCGATTCCCGGCGACGAGTCGTTGGGCTTTATCAATGATGACGGCAACGTGGTAGTCCACAAACGTTCCTGTCCGATCGCCATGCGCCTGAAAAGCAGCTTTGGCGAACGCATCCTGAATACGGAATGGAGCAGCCATCATTCCTCGTTCGAGGCGACACTCGAGATTAAGGGTATCGACTCGATTGGCGTGTTGAACACGATCACCCGCACGATATCCGATGACTTCAATGTCAATATCATCCGCCTGCTGATTGAGGCGAAAGACGGAGTGTTCGAAGGAAAGGTGAAGATGAAAGTACACGATGTGGAGGATATCCAGCGGATGTGCGTAGTCCTTTCCAAGATAAAGAATATCCAGTCTGTGGCTCGTGTAGCGGACTAAGTCGAAAAAGCCATA
>UMEA01057937.1_pt1 | contig 10431 bp, 9 predicted proteins | sample 1964621 | NCBI WGS metagenome assembly UMEA01 (sample SAMEA4836007, study PRJEB28245) | human gut metagenome | biome: gut microbiome; material: fecal sample | place: Denmark | collected 2008 | reverse complement strand
CGCCTACAGGTCCCATTGTAATTGCGCTGATGGCAACCGGAATAATATTAAAGGTGATTGCAAGAGGCCCGATATTCAGGTAGCCAAGAGGTGTGTAAGCCATAAGAAGCAGAATTGCGATCATAAGGCCCAGTAAGGTGATTTGAGATGTTGTAAATTTTTTGTTCATGTTGTCCTCCTTGTTATCGTTCCCTATATTAGAGCCTATTCAGACTCAGGGATACAATACGGTATGGAACAGCGGGCATGCTTTTTTTGTATTTACCCGCCACTCTGAAAAATGTGTTATCCTCTGTCCAGATTTACAAAATACAATCTGCGAATATAACACCAGTGCCACTGCCTGCGGCTTCGCAAAAGATTTATAAATGCTGCCAGAATGACAGCCTGTAAATAACTATCTGCGAACTCTCTCAAGCAGTATTTTATCCAGGATCTTACCGGCTGCATCCTCCTTGCTCATTAGCGGGAGTGATACTTCCTCATCCTGTGTAATCAGAGTCAGAACATTGGTGTCCCCCTGGAATCCGGCGCCTGCCATTTTTACATTGTTGGCAGCTACCATATCCAGATTTTTCCTGGTAAGTTTGACTCTGGAATTACCGATCATATTCTCTGTTTCCATGGAAAATCCACAGAGAAACTGTCCATCCGGTTTGTGCTCTCCAAGATATTTCAGAATATCATCTGTTCTCTCAAGGGCAATGGACATGTCATCGTCTTTCTTTTTAATTTTTTCATCGCTCACACTGGCCGGACGATAGTCTGCCACTGCTGCTGCTTTAATGATAATATCCTGTTCCTGACTGACAGAGGTTACAGCCTCATACATATCTCTGGCTGTTACCACTGGAACCACTCTCACAAATGGTGGCGGTGCAAGTGCAGTACGTCCACTTACCAGTGTGACATCTGCTCCGCGCAACATAGCCATTTTTGCAATGGCATAGCCCATCTTGCCGGAAGAATGGTTGGTAATATAACGGACAGGATCAATTGCCTCCTGGGTAGGACCGGCGGTAACCAACACCTTCAGCCCTTTCATATCCTTCTCACAGGCACACTCTCTCAAAATATAGTTTAAAAGAGTCTCAGGCTCCGGCATTTTTCCCGCTCCGGTATCGCCGCATGCAAGATAGCCTACAGCAGGATCGATTACTTCGTATCCATAATGCTCCAAGGTTTTTAGATTATCCTGGACAATGGGGTTCTCGAACATATTGGTGTTCATCGCCGGAGAAATAAATTTCTTGCATCTGCATGCCATAATGGTGGTTGTAAGCATATCGTCTGCAATTCCATGAGCCAGCTTGCCTATCACATTGGCACTTGCCGGTGCGATCATCACAACGTCAGCCTTTTTCGCAATGGACACATGCTCTACCTGGAACTGAAAATTCCGGTCAAAGGTATCCACAAGGCATTTATTCCCGGTAAGTGTCTCAAAAGTAATGGGATTAATAAAATTAGTGGCATTTCTGGTCATTAGCACATGAACGTCTGCCTGCTGCTTCTTCAGCGTACTTGCAAGATATGCGATCTTATATGCTGCAATACTTCCAGTAACTCCCAGAAGAACTGTCTTTCCCTCTAACATTATCTTCCCTCATCTCTCTTTGAAATCTTTTGGACAAAATTCATCTGTTATTTTATACCTTTTGTCCGTACCGCTTATTATAATGCAAAGAGACGTATGAATGCAATGTATTTTTTATATGTTCGGCTTTTCATACATAATTTACCTTTATATGCATCTTTTCTTTGTTTTTTTATCTGTTATAATAGCCTTAGACTTTTAACAGCTATTCCAGAGCATGTTTGAAAATCCTTCCCGCAACCTGCATGCCCCACTTTGCGGGAAATTTTGCCATCTGTTTTCGACTTTCATTATAAGGATACTACAAAAGAAAGGAACCATTATGAACTACCAGATCACACAGTGGTGCGCCCACTTTATCTCAGAGCATGTAAAAGAAGGAGACCTTTGCATTGATGCCACCATGGGAAACGGAAATGACACTCTGCTTCTTTCCTGTCTTTGTGGGGAAAAAGGGCATGTACTCGCTTTCGATATTCAGGAAATAGCACTTGCCAATACCAGAGAGCGGCTTGAAAAAGAAAATGCCCCTCACAATTATGAACTGTTTCTGGATTCCCACGTAAATATGGGAAAATACGCAGAGCCTGTGAGTGTAAGCTGCATTGTATTCAATTTCGGCTATCTGCCGAAGGGCGATCATACTCTTGCCACAAGGGCAGAATCCAGTATTCAGGCACTTACCGTATCCCTGTCCCTTTTGAAAAAGGGCGGGATCCTGATGCTGTGTATCTACAGCGGCGGAGATTCCGGGTTTGAGGAACGGGATGCACTGCTGAAATGGCTGAAGGTGCTGGATTCCAGGAAATTTCTGGTTATTAAAACAGAATATTACAACCGGCCTAATCATCCGCCTATGCCCGTACTTGTAGTCAAACTGTAACTTGTATACAAAAAGCAACAACTTTTTCCCATGTATTTACTCAAAAAACACCCCTTAGACAGACTACAATTATTTGTGTCTGCCAAAGGGGTGTTTTATCTTCGGTATTCTCAAACTGTACTTTATCAATCTATAATGGTAACGCTTGTCATCACCGGCTGCTCATCTGCTGAAATAGTTCCATTGTTATCTGTAGGCTTTGCATCCTTGCAGATCTGGTCAACAATGTCCATGCCTTCTGTCACATGTCCGAAAGCGGCATACTGTCCATCCAGATAGGTACTGTCAGACTGCACGATAAAGAACTGGGAGCTTGCACTGTCCGGGTCTGAGGATCTTGCCATGGAGATCACACCTCTCTCATGGGAAATATCGTTCTTTACGCCATTCTCAGAAAACTCGCCCTTAATAGTCTCATCAGAGCCTCCTCTTCCGGTTCCTTCCGGATCTCCGCCCTGGATCATAAATCCATCAATAATACGGTGGAAAGTAAGTCCATCATAGAAATGCTCCTGTGCCAGTTTCACAAAGTTGGTTACACTGATAGGTGCTGTGTCCGCATCCAGTTCCACCTTAATGGTACCGTAGTCCTTCACCTCAATCTCTGCATGATGAAGACCGGTAAGAGGCTCTGAAGTATCCAGAACAGTGCTGGTATCGTCTGCTGTCTCATCTGTACCTTCTCCATCCCCGGAACCGTCTGTAAAGCCGGAAACTTCTTCCTCCGTTCCTTCTGACTGATCAGCACTATCATCTGTACTTTCCTCTTTTGTTTCTTCTGTGTCTTTATTTTCTTCTGTGTTCTCTTTAGTATCTGCTGCTTCTGTGCTCTTGCTTTCCTCTTTCGTATTATCTGAACCACAGCCTGCCAGCATTCCTGCGGAAAGAGCTGCCACCATCAGCATTGCCAGAATTTTTCTTTTTTTCATGATTTTATGCCTCCAATTCTTGATGCCATCTTTTTCTATTATAACGAAAATCACGTAAAAAACAATTGTTTTCACAGATTGTTCAATTTCTTTTTCTTTGTCTTGCCACAGCTTGTATTGTCTGCTAAAATCAAGAAAGAATTTATGAGAAAGCGAGGTCTTTTTTATGGAAAAGATTACCAGTTTCACAATAGATCACATCAAACTTCAGCCAGGCGTTTACGTTTCCCGCAAGGATCCGGTTGGAAATAGTGTGATCACCACTTTTGACATTCGTATGACTTCCCCAAATGAGGAGCCTGTTATGAACACAGCAGAGCTTCACACCATTGAGCATCTTGCTGCTACTTTTCTTCGCAACCACAAGGAATTCGGACCGAAGATGATCTACTGGGGACCAATGGGCTGCCGTACCGGCAATTATCTGCTGCTGAACGGAGATTATGAATCTAAGGATATTGTTCCGCTTATGGTTGAAACCTTTGAGTTTATCCGTGATTTCCAGGGCGAGGTTCCTGGTGCTTCCCCGAAAGACTGTGGAAATTATCTGGATATGAACCTTGGAATGGCGAAATATCTGGCTAAAAAGTTCCTGGATGAAGTGCTGTATGATATCAAACCAGACAGACTGGTTTATCCGGAATAATTTGATTTGATATATTCAGAAATCTCCCTCTTGCCATTTCATGGCAGGAGGGAATTTCTTTAGTACTCAAAAAACGCTATGCAAACGATAATATCATCCATTTACATAGCGTCTTTCATCTCATCATTTCATCTCTTAAATTTCTAGCCTGTCAGCCTGCAACAGCCTCATCAGCTGCAGCATCTGCACTTCCTTCTGTAGCTGCCTGATCAGCAGTTCCATCTGCGGCTGCACCGTCAGCTGCCACTGCACTTACATAATCACCGGATACATAAGCAGTCTGTCCCTCATAGGAAACCTCAATCCAGCCATTGTCGCATACACCTGTACTTGTAAGCTGTGTACCGCTTGTTACACCTGCGATCCAGGCAGCATCTGCACTTGCATCTGCACGAAGGTTAATATCTGCATTCGCAACATATGTACCATCCTGCTTGGTTACATTCACACCGCTTGCAGTCTGCTCTACAACTGGTTCTGGAGTAGGAGTAACTTCTGGTGTAGGAGTTGCCTCAGGGGTTGGTGTTGGAATAGGGGTCGGGGTTGCCTGTATAACTGTAACGCTTGCTCCTGCACCTTCCTCAAATCCACATCCAGGGATGCAAAGTGCTGCGCCCAGAAGCAAAACGGCTAATGCTGCTTTTTTCATAATATAGTTCCTCCTTTACAAAGCAATGGTGCTTTGAATTGATTCATCTTCTTTTCATATAATATTACAAAAACAGACTCATTTCGCGAATCGTTACAATTAATATACAGTATTATTACAAATTATGCAACCCCTAAGTGTATCTTTGCAATAAAGCATATTTGAAATATAGCGTTCTTAGTTAACAACCACCGGCTCAACTGGTGGTTGTTTATCAAACCTCCTTCAGATTCCCAGAACAGCAGATATCTTAATCTCCTTTTCCGTTTCACTGAGATCAAAGTCACCGCCATCTTCCACAGTTATGTGTACCTCATACAGTACATCTTCGGATAATGTATCCGGTATTTCACCATCTTCTGTCTGGATATGCCATTTCTCTGCCGGAACTTCTTTCAAGGTACCATCTGTGCCATATGCATACAGCTTCAGAGAACCTGTTTCCCCAGAGATTCCTTTCATACGTATTGCAACGGTTGTATTCGGATGCACATTCTCAATTGTGATCGTATTCAGCCATCCTTCCACATCTCCCTGGCCGCCGTCTGCCGCAAATTTCTCCTGGCTTAACACATTGCGCATTGCCTGATCCAGATCAACCTTACGATAAGGCATTTCCGGCAGATAAACGAATCTGTCCTGAAGTCTCAGAAGTTCCAGATAACCGGTAGGACAGTAAAGTGAATTTCCGCTGTTTCCGGCATACATTCCGATAGCCATGTTGTTGTACATAGGCTTGCTGGCAACATCCATGGAAAAAACAGTTTCACCGGTCTCAAAATCAAGTATAATATACTGCCACATACCGGTTTCCAGATTCTGTACATATCCGTAGATATATCCGGTTGCCGTAGATAATTTCATCATGGAAGTATCTGACAGATCACTTCTGCACCAGATACTCTTCATTTCGTATCCATCCTCAGTCTTAATCGTATCTACGCGTTCCACACCCGGCGTGATCATTTTATTTCCCTGTTTCAACCAATTTTCATCATAAATATTGGTATAACTCTGAATGGAAGAATCACTGTCCTCTTTTCCCAGGTTGGCACTTCCTGCACCAAACCAGTTACATACGATGGTACTTACGGTTCCTGCACCGTTATCATACACGATCGCAGAATTTTCAACAGATACCTGACTGCCCTCCGGAAGTTCATCGATTACAGGGAGACTTGCAACAACTTCTCCTGTTTTCATATCCAGGGCAAGAAGATTTACGGTCTCCTGATTATCAGTAAACATCACCAGATCTTTTGTAAGGGATGGAGAGCATCCGCTGCCCCAGGCAAGACCTCCGCCAGTTGTTTCATCCCCTTCTTTGCTTTCTTTCGCACCAGCACTCTCGTAAGGAGTTTCCCAGATTTTCTTCACCCCATTGTCTGCCTGAAGCAGATAACAGTTCTGATTCGTCAGGATCACTGCTCCATCCTTGGATGCTGCAATTCCGTTCTCTGCACCCTCTCCCGGAGCCAGCTCATATACGAAGACTGCATCTGACAGATCAGTTTCCTCTCCATTTAAAATGGCATCAATAGCTGTACGGGAAATATAGCCCATAGCACCCTGCTGTTTCCTGTCAGGGTAAATACGGAATCCTCCGGTTGCAAACCAGAGATTTCCTTCATAGTCAAACACTACAGCAAGAAGATTTTGATCCAGTGTTTTTCCAAGTGCTGCCTCTGCTGCTGCTTTAATATCAATATCCAGCACTTTCTCAAATTCCGGAAGTACGTTTCCGTCTTCATCTGTTGCTTTCAGCATCAGCACATGGTTATTATTGGTCGGACACACCAGACGGTTACTCTCATCTACAAAGGAATAGGAACTCTGGATCAGATATTCTCCATTGTCATGCTGTTTTGGAGAAAAATATCCCAGTGTCTGTGTTTCCTCTGCATTGATATCACGAATTGCCAGTCCACCAAGCAACGGAACCACTGCATGTCCATAGGAATCGAAAAAGATAGCCGGAGACGCATTTGCATTGGTTTTTTCATAAGAAACATTGATTTCTGAATAAATGCCTACCGGTAATACTTCGTCTGTGGAATCTGTATTGTAGCAATCATGATGAATATTGGAATCACTTGCTGCCATATAAGGATTCTCGTCAATAACCTTCTGTGTAAGTGTCTTTATGGGCAGTTCTGATGTCTGAGCTGTATTTTCCTCCGTCTGTGTTTCTTCTGCACGTACCATATTTATTGATGGTTCAGATGTTGCTGCAGCCATAAAAGTGATCATTGCAAGAATTAAAGCTCTTTTCTTCATATTGTTTTCCTCCTGAGTGTTTTTATCATATTACCTTACTGCGTTCAAACCAAATGGAAAGTCCTTCTTTTATTTTTTGCTCTTCCATAGGTTTCATAAAAAAATATTCTATCCGCATCCTGAACGCATGAAGCGAAAAATCAAGATCACTGCACCAGATGATCCCACATTTGGGATACAGGGAACGAAGATGTTCTGCCGCATTCAGACCGGACACACCAGGTAATGCAAGAAACACCACTGCCGGTACTGTTTTTCGTGTCCACTCAAAAAATTGTTCCTGATCCTGATAGATTTCAATCAATGGAAAAATTTTCTTTTCTGTACAGTAATTCCTGATATATTCCGAACATTTCTGTCCTTCCTGTTTCTGATCAGTCAATATAGCAATACAATACACGACATCCCTCCTTTTCCATCTGATGTCTCCCATTTGTTATTCTCATTATAAAAAAGTCGAAAATTATTTCAATAATTCTGTCACGAAACGACAGAAAATGACACGAATTGTAAATCTATGGTATTTAGATAATTTTAAATTTGGGGAATTGTCTGTCAGAGCGGACAGGGATTAATTTCTTTTTTTAGCAGTGGCATCACATCTATATTTTATATACTCAAAGAAAACAGACTGGTCCACATATCTTCTGTAGAAGCCAGCCTGTTTTCTTATTGGTTTACAATGTGATCTTGTACGTGTTACAGGAACATTTTCCCATTCCATAACTTATACCCGCTCAAATACCACCGTCACCTGCCCGCCGCAGATCATTCCAAGACTGTCCTGGCCGTCTGCTGTTAAGGCATAGTGTTTTACTTCTTTTTCTTTTACTTCTTTACAATGACTGATGGCTTCGTACTCTACTTTGCCGCCGCCAATGCTGCCTGTAATGTGTCCGGACGGTTCTACGAACATTTTGCTTCCTACTCCTCTTGGAGAAGAGCCGGATTTCTCTGCGATGGTGACCATGACACCATGACGACCTTCCAGAACTGCTGTCTCTACTTTTTCATCACAGTAGGCGGAATAATGCTGATTTTTTACCTTAATGATTTCTGCCATAATGCTCACTGCAATTTCCTCCGGAAGCTGCCCGCCAAGAGGAATTCCAATCGGTGCATGGACTTCATCCAACTGCTCTTTTGTATAGCCTTCTTTCAAAAGATTTTCCCTGGTGATCCGTACTTTGTTTTTGCTGCCGATCATGCCAAGATATTCATAGGGACGATGGAGAAGCTTGCGAAGGCAGTCAGCATCACCAATGTGGCCTCTGGTAAGAATTACATAGTAGGCATTTTCATAAGGAGTAATATATTTGTCCAGTTCTTTGAAATCACCATAGACCAGCTGGTCTGCTTCTGAGAATCGCTCCCTTGTCACGAAATCTTCTCTGTCATCCATGATCGTTACATGAAAGCCAAGCATTTTTCCCAGATGGGCAGTTGGCTGTGATACGTGACCGCCGCCAAAGATCACAAGCCGCGGGTTCTTGCGGTAGTCTTCTACGAAAAGCCGGTGACCGTCTGCTTCTATTACTTTTGTCTCTTTCGTCTCACTCAGAATATTCAGATAATTATCCCATATGGAAGCATCTTCCGTTTTCTCGGGGATCAGCTGTACACCTGATTTTTTTTCAGCAACTTCACCACAGTTTTCTTCTCTAATAACCGTTTCCGGTTTCAAAATGCACTTCTTTCCCATATATGGTCCATCCAGAAAAATTCCAGTTTTTGCCCTGCCTTTTTCATCAAGAATCTGATAAATTTTATTATACATGATTTTTCACTCCATCCTGTCATAATCAACTCCCCATCCCTTCCTGCCATCATTACCGGGCATTCTTTAATCAATCCCTTTTATTGGCAAGAGGATGATGCAGCGGTTAAAATTTCATTGCACCTTTCATTCCTATATATTATAATACATCCGGAGGAATTTTCACAATGAAGAAAAAAAGAATTATGGCCAGTTTTCCCATTCGGATTCTGGCAGTCAGTATACCCGGCCTCCTTGCAGGCCTGTTTTTAAATGCCACAAGAACTATGGGGCTGACCTCCGGGGCTTTGAATCTGGTGGTTACAGCCCGTTATGTGCTAAGTCAGATAATCACCTTTCTGGCACCGCTGATCATTATCGGTCTTGTGGCATCTTCCATTATTTCCGTAAAAAAAGCTCCCACACCAGCCACCGCGCCAGTTGTCCGGATCACTTATTTTTCCATGCTTGGAGCCGCAGCTTTCGCATCCGTTCTTGGATATCTGATCATTCCAAGACTTCCGGTATCCACAGACAGTTTATCTTTCCGCTTCCTGTCGGATACCTTGTTTGAGCTTCCCATTCCAGCACCGGTTTCTGCACTGAGCGCGTTAGTACTTGCTATTTTGCTTGCCCTTGGTGCCTGCTGGACCAATGCAGTGCGAACCAAAGAGCTTTTGCAGGAGTTTCGGGGAATTACCCTTTCCCTGATGTCCAGAATTCTTCTTCCACTGTTACCTGCTTATATCGGGCTTTCTCTTTGTACACTGGCTTATCAGGGATATTTCATCAAGTATCTGCCACTGTTGCTTCTGGCACTTATTATTATAATTCCGGCTTATATGGTCTGGGTGTTGGTTCTGTATCATATTGCAGGATCTTATGCCGGAGAAAAGGCATGGGGAATTCTGAAAAATTATATACCGGTCTGTAAAATGGCTTTAAGAACCCATTCTTCCACAGCTGTGGAAAAATATTCACAGAAAGCAGCTGACAAATGTGTGCCGCTTGATTCCGAGCTTATCAAAGAGGCAATTCCTCTTTTTACCCAGATTCATCACTGTGGTTCTGTGCTTGCAGAGGTATTCTTCGCTATGATGATCTCCCGTATTCTGTACGGCTCTGTTCCTGCACCGGGAACTATGTTGATCTTCAGTATTTTGCTTGCCACCTGTTCCATTGGTACACCCGGGCTTCCATGGGGAACCGTAATGGTATCCCTGGGAACCCTGACCGGAATCCTGAAATTCGGAGATTCCGGTATGGCGCTGATGTTCGCTGTTTTTGCACTGAATGATGCTTTTGCAGCAGCATGTAATGCCACATGTGACGGAGCCGCTGCACTGTTTCTGACAGGATATGTAAAAAGACATGATTTTTCAAACAGGCTCTAGGCCAGCGGCTGTCTCAGCCCTCTCTTAATATAAGCTCCAAGTTTCTCCTGCACCAGTTTTCCTTCATCCACAGCAAGGTTTCCGCGAAGGAATACTTTATCAATATCTCCATGGACTTCAAAACCCTCATAGGGGTTGTTATCTGTATTATAGGCATGTGTTTTCGCAGAGATCACGTTCTCTTTTTCCGGATCAAATACTACAATGTCTGCGTCGCTGCCTTCGGCGATAGCTCCTTTGTTTGGATATACACCGTACAACTTAGCTGGATTTTCACACAGAAGCTGGCACATTTTCTCT
>UMEA01063739.1_pt1 | contig 10479 bp, 18 predicted proteins | sample 1964621 | NCBI WGS metagenome assembly UMEA01 (sample SAMEA4836007, study PRJEB28245) | human gut metagenome | biome: gut microbiome; material: fecal sample | place: Denmark | collected 2008 | reverse complement strand
ATCAGCCGGATCTCCACTCACACTCTCAGGAAAACATTCGGAAGATGGGTATATGAGAAGGAAGGGCAAAGCGAAGCGGCTCTTGTATTGCTCAGTAAAATGTTCAATCATTCCAGTATTGCGATTACAAGACGGTATATAGGTTTAAGCAAGGAACAGATAGACGATGTGTACACTTCGATAGATTTTTAATGGGAAAGAAAATATCCGGTGGCGATATAGGTCTGATGATCGAACCTAACCCTGCCTATATCAAAGCATTGGTACAAAAAGAACTGATACCTACACAGAAAAAGTTTATGGCCGCAGCATTAAAGAGTCTTTGTCTCAGTTGTGAGCATGTGGATTACTGTCCCAAGAAAACCGAAGAAATCAAATGTATCAGGTTCCAGAATTATTTGACTCACTACCAGAATCTTTTAATAAATGAAATAATTTAAGAATATGGCAAACCAACCAAAACCCACATTCATCATCAATAGCGAAATGAAGGAAGCTATTGATTTAGTTTTAAACACGAATACCAATGTGTATCTGACAGGCCGGGCAGGAACCGGTAAGACCACCTTGCTCAGATATATACTGGGTGTCTGCAAGAAGAATACAATAATCGCAGCCCCGACCGGAGTTGCAGCGATAAATGCCGGAGGTGTAACCCTGCATTCTCTCTTGAAATTGCCCTTCTCACCTTACAAACCGGCTTTCGTCAGAGGCAAAACCCTCCATGTATTAGGCTCATACAAATTAAATGACAAGCAAATAGAAACTATCCAGAAATTAGAATTACTGGTGATAGACGAGATCTCAATGGTTCGTGCGGATCTTCTTGATGCGGTAAACGATGCGCTTTGTTTCTACAGGAATACCAAAGAGCCGTTCGGAGGTGTTCAGCTTCTTCTGATAGGAGACCTTTATCAGCTTCCCCCTGTCACAATAAAAGAAGAATGGGGGCTTGTTGAGAAGTATTATGATTCTCCTTATTTCTTTTGCTCGAAAGCGTTAAAAACAGCCGGATTCAAGACTGTGAATCTCAGCCATGTGTTTCGCCAGTCTGACGAAGAATTTCTCCACTTGCTTAATGAAGTTCGTAACGGAAACCTTTCAGCGGAAAGCAGAAAGAAATTACTTGAACTTTATGATAAGAGATATATAGGAAACAAAGAGAGCGGATATATAACGCTTTGTGCTACCAATAAGTCAGCCCAAAACATAAACATGGATAGTTTAGCAAGGCTGGAAGGAGAAATTTACCGATATGACGCAATACTGTCCGGTGATTTTCCAGAGAACGCAGCCCCGTGTGAACCTCAATTGAACCTGAAGGTCGGTGCACAAGTCATGTTCTGTGCCAATGACCAAGCCCCGATGGAGCAACGAAAGTTTTACAATGGTATGCTTGGGGTTGTGGAGGAAATCATAAACGATGATCTATTCAACTATGTTGCAGTCAGAACCGATAAGGGAGAGAAGATTATCGTTACCAAATATACTTGGAAGAATGTCAAGTACGAGTGTGATGCTGAAGGAAAGATTGTAGCGAAAGAAATCGGTTCTTGTACCCAATATCCTCTGAAGCTCGCTTGGGCTATCACGATTCACAAATCCCAGGGCTTGACTTTTGACAAGGTAATCGTTGATGCTGGAAGAGCGTTTGCACATGGGCAAGTTTATGTAGCCTTGTCAAGATGCCGGACATTGGAAGGAATCAAATTGATTTCAAAAATAACCGACCGCCAGATTATCTGTGACAGGAAAATATTGGAAATAGAACAGAACCAATGAACATATATCAGACCGTCCCCCGAATAGATTGTGTTCGTTTTGCCAAATGCAATAAAAAGTCTCTGGCTCATTGCAGGAAATATCGGAACACAGATAGTGAATGTAAAACTTGCCAGCTGATAAGGAAGCGTATTAGTAACAAATACCAGACGGAAAATGAAGTATATACTAAAAAATTGTGTTCCCAGTGTGGTCGGTATTTGCCACTTCACAGATTTTATCCGAGAACAATAAAACGAAAAGATAAAACTTACCATACATACACAAGTGCTTGTAAATTATGTATGAATAAACCAAAACAAATTATATATGAATAATAAAGAGAATCAAGGGTTGATTTCCCTCATAGACCCAAACCAAACCTTTCTATGTGATATAAACATAGACAATATATCAAAAGACGAAAATTATTTGCTGATTAAGACTGGAAATACTATCAATCGTCTGAAAATATCTGATATAAGACAAGCTATACGTCTTGTAACGGAAACAAATAAACATGATACAAAAGACATTACCAGTACGATGGAAGTGGCTGAAAAAGATATGAAAAACAAAGCCCTTAAAGCATTCTGTCGGTCTTGTATAAGATATAGACCATCGGACGGTTTGTGTCTGGATGGATTTTGTGAAGATTGTTCGATGCCTGTTACATATTGTACACAATGTATAGATGCAAAAATGGCAGACGATTATATGTGTTATCGAAAGAAAAAATTTATGGAACAATTAAATGAAATCAAATGAACCAAGAAGATTTTGTAACATTAGAAACAGCCGTATTGCTGAAACTAAAGGGTTTCAATTGGCCATGTGAACATAGATACAGAAAAGCGGTAGCAGAGACTAAAAGCGGCGAGGTTGGCGATGAATATGTATATTTCCCAAAACCTACTCTTTATGTGGCACAAAAATGGCTTCGAGAACAGAAGAGCGTACATATAAGCGTTGATTATAACTTTCCTACCGACAAATGGTTTTATATGATTATTGATGTTAAAAAAGGGAGATGTATGCAGTTTTCCGGCAATGAATATTTTTCTTTTGAGGAAGCTATTCAGGCAGGAATTTTAGAAGCTATTAAAATGATATAATTATGAAATATAAGAAAGAACTGGACAGCGAATCTAAGATAGCCAAGTATAAAAATTTGGTAGGAAAATATCTTTATAAAGCCCCTAATATATATAAAAAGATTGTCAGTGTTGATCGTGTAAGTGCAGGGGAGTGTTGGGATGTGATACATTACACATCCATAACGGTCATTTATGATATAAATACTCCCTTTGCAAAAATACAGTTGAGTAACTATGGATTAATAGAAGATTTTGAAATTGAAGAACATTTAACAAACAAGGAGAATTTCGAGAAAGCGTATCAGAATTGTATGGATTTAATAAAAGAAGTTTTATGAAAAGCATTTATTCGGTCTATTCTTATTGATTTTTGCAATAGTGCACGATACGCCAACGGGATACGAACAATGAACGAATTGGAGAAAAACAAAACCTATATCATGGGTAACTACATGATTAGAATGAATGATAAAGGAATACTAAGAATAACATCGGATAAAGGTGTTATTCTCGTACAACCAAAAGCCGATAATTCAATAGAAATAAAGTATAATTAAAATCTGGAGGATAAATTATGAAAAAATACAAAGTGTTGTTTGCCGATCTTGACGGAACATTGATTGAAACAGCCAGTGGAAAAACCTTTCCTGAAGGGATTTGGGATATGAAGATCAAATTTGATGTTTTGGATGCAATTAAAAAACTTGCACCGGATTGTGTATTTATTGTAAGCAACCAAGGTGGTGTAGAGAAAGGATTTGTTGATGAGTTTTCCATCAGCTGTAAATGCCTTTACATTTCAAGGGTCGTGAAAGAATATTGCAATATAGGTGGTGTTGTTCGTGCTAAGCAGTGCATATCAAATAATAAAACTGACAAATACAGAAAGCCGAATACCGGGATGCTTGAATCTTTTTTTGATGAATATATGGACAAGTTCAACTTTGATAAGGATGATGCCCTTATGATTGGTGATGCCAGTGGAAAGACCGGACAATTCTCTGATTCCGACAAAAAGACCGCAGAAAATTTTGGTATCGACTATTTGGATGTTGAAGATTTTGTCGGCATGATGAATGCGACCCCATGTTTCAGTGAAGATAAATAAAAACACAAATGAATCTGAGAATAGCCAAGAAAATATATGCTTATCACCCGAAACGGAAATGGAATTGGTTTCGTCACGAGAAAGCAAGAGTGGTAATTTATAGGTGGTTAAGAGATAATGAAAAACCTAATAGATAATGAAAAAAGAATTAATTCAAATAAATACAGACGCTTTAATTAAAGCATATAAAGAATCAAGTAATGATTGTAAAAACACTCTTGAATCTTTGTTCGGTGAAGAAATATTCAAGTCAAAAGATATAACTGAACGCATCAAAACATTTGAAGATGCTTGTAACGAATTGGGTATAGAGCACCCATTTGTACGATCATATAATCATTGGATGAACTACGGTGTGTATAATCAACCTGACATAGAAGCATACCTCAAACTCCGCATCATCGCAGCAGCACTCAACGAGGGATGGGAACCTCAATTCACAGAGAGTGAATGGCGATATTTTCCTTGGTTCGAGTTATGCACCCAAGAAGAAATCGATGATATGGATGAGGACAAAAAATCCCGTGTGGTGTATCGCTCGGTCAGCAGTGCGCATGCGAATGGCAGAGTTGCGTATGTGGGTGCGGGCTACGGTGCTTCGAGTGCGGATGTGCATATCGGGTCGCGTCTGATTTTCAAGTCAAGAGAGCTTGCGATATACGCAGGGAAACAATTCATAGAGCTGTATGCAGATTTAAATTTTAGAATTTAGAATCCTAACCATGAACGAAATAACAATCAATAAAGAAAGAGTAGCAGAAGTATATCAGAACGCTTCTGACGAAACAAGAGAAGCCTTGAAAGCTCTCTTTGGTGACGAAAGTAATTTCATTGACAAATCAAAGCCAACTCTCGACGATTACACCACCATCAAAACTTACGAGGATGCGTGTGAAGCATTGGGTATAGAGCCTTTACCTTACGAGCCAAATCCAATCATGAATCTGTATGGAATTGACTATGAAGTACCACCTCGCATCATCGCCCTTATGAAGCTCGAAACCATCAGCCGTGCGCTGTGGGGAAGGACATGGAAGCCTGAGCCGGATGCAGAGGGTTCAAAGTGTTACTATTATCCATTATTTGCACTATATACTAAATCCGAGATTGAAAACATGGATGAAGATGAACGTGGGGGCTTGTTGTCTGCGATTGCGAATGGTGGTGCGCTTGCGGGCTTCGGTTGTCTGCACACGATTAATCGTTCCTCGGTTGCGATTATGTACCCTGGGTTCCGCTTGTGCCAAGAAGATTCTGAAAAAGCTGAATACTTAGGAAAGCAGTTCTTGGAGTTGTGGGCAGAATACTTGAAGTTTGGCTTTGAGGTTGGAGGAAGATTAAAATAATACGAGGAACTAAAATTTTAACCTCTCTCCCTGCTTCGGTGGGGAGAGAATAAAACCAAGGAGGAAAAGAAATGAAAACAGAAATCAAAGTCATCAACGGAGTCGTTATAGAAGGATGTGAGTTTAAGAATTGTGAATTCGTTACAGGGTCCGAAATGAAACCAGCGAGAATGAACAAGAAACTAAAAGAAGTAATCAAAACGATAGTGAATAACACCTACCAGTGTAACAAATATTGTCCCTATGTGAGCTGCGTCTATAACAGAGGGAGCGATAAACCCGATGGGGTATGTAATGCAGAAACTTTCGCCAAAGGAGTGGAAGCCACATTAAGATACCTTGCTTCAATCCCATTGGACGAGGCGATGCGTATCATAGTTGACAGTAATAAGGAGGGTAAGCGATGAAAAAACTTGCATACCTCACTGCGCTTCTCAATCTTGTTTCAGCAGGTTATTGCATGAGAGACGGCAATATCATAGCCACATTTTCGCAAATCAATGTCGCTCTTGCGTGGGTTCTTGTTGCACTGCTTTGGAGAGAACATAGATAAAAACAAACAGAACAAAAAACAAGAGAAAGAATCATGAGTGGAGGACATTTTGATTATCAGCAATACCACATTGAGGATATTGCCGACAGCATAGAACGAGAAATTGAAGAAGCCACCAAGCCGAAACCGCCCTTGGTGTGGAGGGAAGATGTAACAGTATTCAAGAAAATAGACGATTGGCATTCCTTAGGCATTTACATGGGCTTTAAAACCTATGATGAAGCAGTCGCTCACTTCAAGAAAAGCAAGGCATACAAGTTCACTCGTGAATATGAGAAAAACGAGAGGCGCATTGCTGAGTTCATGGAAGGTGAAGAGACGATTGAAGTCAAGGAAATCAAATATCAGGAATACGAAGATGACGAATATTATCCGGAATACACCGAAGAAACCATTCAGATATTCAAGGATGCGGTCAAGATACTCCGCAAGGCAGCAGTCTACGCACAGCGCATTGATTGGTTCCTTTCAGGAGATGATGGCGAGGATAATCTAAAAGAACGACTTAAAGAAGAACTTAAAAAATTGGAGGAGGAAGCATGAATGATTCAAGAAAGGACGACCGAAAAGACAACAAGCCAATGTGGGAATTACTTCCGCTTTCAGACTTGGAAGATGTGGTAAAGGTTTACACTTTCGGAGCACAAAAGTACGCTCCTAATTCATGGAGAGGTCTGCCGGACGGGATGCAGCGATACAAGGCTGCGCTTCTGAGACACTTGGTGTCATTTGAGAATGGAGAAGAATTTGATAAAGAATCACAGCTGCCAGCACTCGCTCACATGGCTTGGAATGCAATAGCCATGCTTGCCATTTGGCACGATAAAATGAAGGCCATGAAAGAAAAGGAACTGAGAGATAACGAATTTGATAATTATAATTACGATTAAGCAATATGGAATTTAAATCAAGAATATGTACAACACGTGAGCAGTCGGAAAGGCTGCTCGCTTTAGGATTGAAGCTGGAAACGGCAGATATGGTATATCATCACACAAATAGTAGAGTTCCTGCTTTAGAGTGGGAGCTGCAAACCAAGTCGCCAACATTAAGAGGTAAGTTTTGGACACCGGAAAGAATAGCCAAACTAAAATTTCCATTTCACAAACACCCTGATGGAACACCAATGACTGGTGAAGAAATCTTTGATAGCCTGTGGGGAAAAGACATTCCTGCATGGAGTCTGTCAAGGCTGTTGGAGTTGTTGCCTACTGAGGTTCCAGATCCAAAACCGGGATTTAAGCCTCACCACCCAGAGTTGACAAAGAAAGCACAAGGATATATTCTCTCAATAAGGAAATACACTGCCGATTGTCTGGTTGGCACACACATAGAAGATGATCCGATAGAATGTTGCATTTCGATGATTGGGTGGTTGATTAGACATGGTTATTTTGACAAACAATATTTAAATGATAGCAAGAAATGAATCTTATAGACACATGGGTTACTGAGGTAATCGGGGAACCTTACTATGATGATTATGGCAGTGGAAATTATAAATGGTGGTTGAAAGTCGCTTACAAGGATGTAGGCGGTACTGGCACTACAACTTTAATGTTTAATACAAAGGAAGAAGCTGAAGCGATTCATCCAGGCTATAAATTCCTTCATTAATCAGAACCGAAATGACATATTTATTATTTATAGTAATAACTTTATTAGTAATAAGGCATTTACTGAAAATAAAAGAGCAAGATAAATGCGCTCAGTGTTCCATGAAAGAACTATGTAAAGAATGTCGAAGGAACGGGGATGCACCGCCTTGCAAACAATAACCAAAACAATAACAAACAATGAATGAATTAATATTTATCGGAACCATCGCTTGTTGTACTTTATTGATGATTTTCCTGTATATAAGAACAAGTATTTATGACAAGCGTATAAAGAATCTTGTAAGCCATACGAAGTATCTCATATACCAATCCAAATGTGCTGAAAGAAGAAGCCTGCATAACTCGTATATGATGCTTTCTTTCGTACTGGAGTATGCAAAAGAACATGAGCAATACGAGAGCTGTAAGATCATTCAGGACAATATGAACGAGATACAGAAGCAGATTGCTGAACTGGACAAGGCAAATGTGTAAAGAATGTTAATGATGAGATTTTCCATCTCATTCGTAAACCAACTGAAGTGAACACTACTAATCTTTTATAAACAACATAATTTAAAATCGTATAATATGGAACTGAAACGAAGAATGACTTTCGAGGAAATGGAACAACACATGGTAGAGAATACAACTAAAATCCCCAGTAAGACCGCAGTCGGAAGATATGCCAAATCGCTGGGGTATACAACCTATCGCCCGATGGTCAACAAAAAGGTCGTGTGTTTTTATGTGAATGATAAAATCAAAAACGCATAAAGCATAATGGGAGCCATGAACAATACAAGATTCGTAAAGATTCATCCAAACCTCGGTTGCATGTTAAGTGCAACTGAGGTTGCATTTCTGGTTTTGTTATTGGATCAGAAGTTTTATAAGGATATGGGATATAGCTCGACATGGAGCCGTACTTATTTTCAAAAGTCAATGAAAATAGGAAACGAAGCCTTTGTCAAATGTGTTACCCGTTTAAACGATATGGGTATTTTGTCTATGACCGACAACAATGCTGGTTGCAAGAAAGAGTATTCTTTGAATCTGGAAGCATACCACATTGCTTTAAGGATTTTAGATACGACAAACAATCGTGCCGCTTTATCTAAATTTTGTGATGAAAACTTCATAGAAAAACATAGAACGCTGGGTGAGATTTCAGAAGAAGAACTGGGTGAGTTGGCAAAAACCAAAAAGTTCTCAAAACAATCAACCTTGTCTGTTTCAGACAAACTTTTATCAAAACCTTGTCTGAATCCGACACACTTTTCGGAAACCTTGTCTGAAACAGACATGCTTTTAACCGAACCTTGTCCAAATCAGACAAGGTTTTTGGGAGCATTGTCTGAATCCGACAATCCTGTCCGTGATTTGGATGTGACTATACGCACCCTTTTGGCCATCAGACAAAGTTATATGTCCGAATCAGACAAACTTTCTAATGAACCTTGTCTAAAACAGACATGGTATAATGAAGAAAAAGATGTAACCTTGTCTGAAACCGACATACTTTTGTCCAAACCTTGTCTGAAACCGACAAGCTTTTGTGAAAATAAGGTTCAAACACCCCAAACCTTGTCTGAATCCGACATGGTTTTGCCGAAAAACGTAAAAACCTTGTCTGAATCCGACAATAGTATAGAATATATATATAATAATATTATAATAAGCTTAAAAGAATATTTTAAAGAAGAGTTTAAAGAGTTAAATAAAGAGATAAAAGAAGATATTAAAAAGCTTGATAAAAAAGGTTACGAAGTAAGCTTTTTTACAAAGGATAAGGATAGGGGTGTGGGGGAAGGAGAAACCAAAAATCTTCAATTCGAGGTTCAAGCCCAAACACCCAGCTTTGAAGAAAAAGATTCAAGCAGCCCCTTCACTCCCAGCTTTGAAAAAACAGAAAAAAAGGATTCGGACGCTCCCTCAATCCCCAGCTTCAAAAAAGAGGAAGAAGAAACGGTTCAATCCGAGGTTCCCCAAACTCCCAGTTCAAATCAAAAATTCATTGACATGCTAATCCGGGACATGATGGAAGAGTATCCTGAAGGAGATACCCCTAAATGGATGGAATTGAAGAAAACCTTCAGTGAATTGAAAGAAGATTATTTCTCACACGATGAAGAACTCTCCAGATTGGAAATAGAAGATCTGTTCCCGTATTTTGAAAGCAGGGGATGCAGGGTAGGAATCCACTATTCGGAATGGAAAGAGAAAACCGAGGAAGAGATAAGGGAAGAGTTCATGTCACTCCCAGTTTCCGAAAATTACGATGAAAGCCTAATCTCACTCTCAGACGATGAAAAGATAGAGATGATAAAGGAGGATTTCAGAGAGTCTTTCCCAGTCGATGAAAAAGTGACATTGGATGAGATGCGCCAGTTCGTAGTGGAGTACATGAGAGATTTGGAACTTCTGAAGATAGGAAGGGTGCAATACGACAATCCCCAGCTTCTTTCCTTCATGTTTCCGGAACTTCAGATGGACAAAGAAACGAAACTCTGGTTTAGAAGCCAAAATAAAGCCCGTGGTGAGACGATCTGTAGTGATGGCGGTAAGATGATCGAAATTCAATTAAAGTTCCGAGAAGAGGCTGAAAATGCCCGAAAACAAGAGAATCCCTTTTACAAGAAACTGGAGAGATATAGATTTCCCAGAATTTCGATAGGAGAGAACCGGGATTGCCAAGCCATAGAGATAATACCGAAACTCCTTTCCGATATGGGGTACAAGAATGGTGACATGGAAGACTGGGATACTATCTCTCAGCTATTGGACGTGATTATAGACCGCTACAAGCTTTACGGCAGCGGATTCGAGCCATTCCGGGGAATATGGGTTTATCTGGACAAGTACGACCACAAGCAGAAAGGGAAGGTGCAGGTAAGGAATCTGCCGGAAAAGTAAGGGGTGGAGAAACAAAGCTCTCACACCCCGGCCTTTTGTCCGATTTGAAGTTTTGAGATTCAGTCAAGGGGTTATGTTGCAATTCCCCTTCTCAGTTCTC
>UMEA01032450.1_pt1 | contig 10531 bp, 13 predicted proteins | sample 1964621 | NCBI WGS metagenome assembly UMEA01 (sample SAMEA4836007, study PRJEB28245) | human gut metagenome | biome: gut microbiome; material: fecal sample | place: Denmark | collected 2008 | reverse complement strand
TAAGCTTTATTAATTATGCAAAAAAATTAAATATAAAAATAGATAATATAAGGGCGGATTATATGCCAAGTAAGGCATATAGTCTGTCCTTTTTGTGCGCAAAAATTTAGATATTAATTTTAAAAATATATAAATAACGTAGGGAGGAAATAATCAATGAATAGAGGTAAAAACATTAAAGAAAAAACAACTAAACTAAAAAGAAAATTAAGTAAAGAAAGAGGAATTACATTAATAGCACTAGTAATAACAGTAGTAATACTAATAATTTTGGCAACAGTAAGCTTAAATGTAGTGCTAGGAGAAGGAGGACTGGTGGACAGAGCACAACAAGCAAAAAATTTGACGGAACAAGCAGCAAAAGAAGAACAGGATGCATTAAATAGCTTATTAGAGGAATTTGATGATATATTAGCAGAAGATAAAGAATATAATATTAGCATACAGTCTAATATAGTAACATATAATGAAAGTTTAGGCGAATTTCCAATAATATATAGTATTACTGGAACAAAAGATGGAGAAAAAGTCTATGAGAATATGGTAATGGTAAATGTAACAAAATCGGGGATTAACGATAACAACGCAAATGTTAGAGGAATACCAACTGGAACTACATTAACAATAACACCTATATATTATAGCCCAAATTATGATTTATTAAGTGATATTACACAAACTATTGAATTTAATGAAACAGAAAGCAAAACGATTGAATTTAAATACGAATATAACGGAAAACTTATAGGAAATAGTGGGATTGCATAGGAGGTAAGAAAAAATATGAAAATAAAAAATAAACTTAAATTTATTCTAATAATAATGATATTTACAATTTTATTATTAACAGGAAATGTACAAGCATATTTCCACCAAGAAATCATAGGAACGGGAAAAGTACAAGTATTATTTGGTGTGCCACAGGCAACAATAGAAAAACGTGAAGAGAGTGGCATGCAGTATTTTAAAGTAACTAATACTGGAAATAGTGAATGCTTTGTAAGAATAAAAGTGTTTGGAATTGGTCTAGAAGATAGTATGATAACACTTGATGGTAATTGGGAAAGAAATGATGATGGATACATATATTATAAAAATCCTTTGAATCCAGGTAGCAGCACAACAGAAATTTCAATAAATAAAAATTTGACCATAATATGCATTGGAGAATATTGTAATGCTGTTTATAGTGAAAGCGGAAATGCAGAATGTAACTGGGATTATACCCTAGAAATATAGTGTAAAGGAGAAAATAAAATGAAGAAATATATAATAAACTTATTAGTAATAATGGTAGCTATAGTAATTCTATCCATAACGATTCTAATTAATATAAACATTTCAACTGCTGTAAATATTCCAAGTTTAAGTGTATCATTATCAGAAAATGGAAAAACAATCGAAAACAATGGAACTATACTAACAGGAATACCACGGAAGTGATGGAAACTTTAAAATAGGAAAAAAATATAGTGAAAATATTAGTGTGGTTTCTGATCAAAACTCAATAAACTCATATGTGAGAATAATAATAACAAAATATTGGACCGACAGTAATAATGAAGAAGATGACAGCTTAAATCCAGATTTTATAGAAGTAAACATTAATGAAGATAGTGGTTGGTTTATAGACGAAAATGCCAGTACCTCTACTCGATTAATTGTATATTATGAAAATATTTTACCAACCGGAGGGGAAACGCCTTCTGCTATTGATTCTATTAGGGTAAATTCTAATCTGCAAAATGAATACGAAGTATCAAAAAACGGAAATAATGTAAGTATTGCTAATAAATATGATAACCACTTTTTTAATATTAAAATAGAAGCACAAGCAATACAGTCGAGTAATGCAGTATATGCAGCAGTGCAACATTGGGGAGTTAATATAAATATAGATGGTAGTGGAAAATTAACATTAGTATAATTAAAAATAGGTTTTGAAGATAAACAAAATAGTTTACTTTGAAACCTATTTTTTTTACAAAAAATTTACTTAAAACAGTTGATATTTTTATTCTTTTGGGATAAAATCATATAGTATCTAAAATAAAAATGGAGGCAATATGATAACATTCGATGACGTTAAAAACAATATTGAAGTAAAGGCATTAGTTGAAGGCTCACAAAAGCAACTAAATGCACTAGGATATACAGAGCATTCGGTAAGGCATGTTACAATGGTTTCAAATAGAGCTGCATCAGTATTAGAAACATTAGGATACCCAGAAGACAGAATAGAACTTGCAAAAATTGCAGGATATATGCATGATATAGGTAACTGTGTAAACAGAGTTGACCATGCTCATACAGGTGCAATACTAGCATATCAAATACTAAAAGGCATGGGAATGGATGCAGAGAAAAGAACAGAAATAATGATGGCAATAGGAAACCATGACGAACAGAGCGGCACAGCAGTAAGTGATATTTCAGCAGCTTTAATTCTTGCAGATAAGTCGGACGTGCATAGGTCAAGAGTAGTGAATAAAAATATTTCTACATTTGACAAGCACGACAAAGTAAACTATGCTGTTACAAATGCAGATTTTACAATAAGCAAAGAAGAAAGAAAAGCTACATTAAACTTAACTATAGACACTAAAATATCACCTGTTTTGGACTATTTTGAAATATTTATGGATAGAACAATGATGAGTAAACATGCAGCTAAATATTTAGGAATTTGGTTTGAGCTAATTATTAATGACACAAAACTTTTATAATTTAAATTTATATTAAGAAAGGAAATGTTACAAAATGAATAGAAGATTAACAATCGCACTAATTACTTTATTAATTATTTTATTATCAATTATATCTTTCGCAGGACTTTTTGTGCAAGATACAAAATTTATGAAAAATCTAGTACCTGAATATGAGCTAGGCATGGATTTAGAAGGATATAGAGCAATTACGGTAGCAGTAAGTGACGAAAAAGAAACAATATATTATGATGCAGAGGGAAACGTAGTAACTACTGAAGCAGAAGATGGTAAAAGCGAAGAAGTACCAGTAAATAATGAGGAAGATTTAACAAAAGAAAATTATGAAAAAGCGAAAGACTTAATAAAAGCAAGACTAAAAGATTTGGAAATAAAAGAATATCTAGTAAGATTAGACGAAGAGAGTGGAAGCGTCACAGTGCAATTACCTGAAGACAGCATGACAGATATAGCATCACAATTTTTAACTACTACAGGAGAATTTACAATAGAAGATGCTGAAACAGGAGAAGTGTTGCTAGATAATTCAAATATAAAAGAGGCAAAAGTAGGATACGCTTCAGCTTCTACAGGAACAAGTGTATATTTAAGTATAGAATTTAATAAGGATTCAAAAGAAAAATTAAGAGAAATATCTACTACATATGTAACTACAACTAATGAAGAAGGCGAAGAAACTGAAAAACAAGTAGAATTGAAAATGGATGGAAGCACAATGCTATCTACAAGTTTTGCAGACGAATTAGCAGATGGAATATTACCTATAAATATGGGAACAGCAACTGACAATACTACACTAAACACATATATGCAACAAGCATCAAACATAGCAATACTAATAAACAACGGGCCATTACCACTTGAATATGAATCAGACCAAAATAGATTTATACAGTCAGATTTAAGCCTAGAAGACGCAATCGTGCCAGGAATAGTTCTTGCTGTAATATTAGTAATAGGATTTATAGTATTAATAATAAAATACAAAAAACTAGGTTTAGCTGCAACAGTATCATTTATAGGATATGTGGCAATAGTATTACTAGCATTAAGAATATTTAATATAGTAATTACACTAGAAGGAATATGCGCTATAGTAGCATCAATGCTATTAAACTATATACTTTTAGCATATTTATTAAATACATTAAGCAAGGCAGACACAGCAGAATGGAAAACAGCATTCAACAAAGCAATTTTATCTATAATATTTGTGCTTGTGCCAGTGCTAATAATAGGAATAGTATTATGCTTTGCGGCATGGATGCCAACATTTAGCTTTGGAACTGTAACATTTTGGGCAATACTAATAATGATATTATACAATATTAGTATTACAAAAGTATTAGTTTTAAATAGTGTAAAAAAATAATATAAGGAAGGACAATAAAAATGAAAAAAGTAGTATATGCAATTTTAATATGTATCATAATTGCAGGAATTGTAGTTATTGGAACAGTTGGCTTAAAAGCAGATATAGTGTACAGCAAAAATGTTGAAATAGACGTATATTTAGCAAAAGTATTTGAAGAAAATGATATAAAGCAAATAGTAAGTGAAGTATTTCCAAATGAAAGAACAATAATCCAAAAAATAGAATTGTTTGACGATATGTTTTGTGTAACATTAGCTGACACAAGAACAGACGAAGAGCTAAACTCTAAAGTAGAAGATCTTACTAACAAACTAAATGAAAAATACGGGACAGAATTAAAAAGCGAAGATATAGATATTAGGCACAACCCAAAAGTAAATTTATCAAGCATGGTTATACCATATGCAGTTACATTGGGAATAAGCATGGTATGTATTCTAGTATTTGTTGGAATTCGCTATAGAAAACTAGGAATAATAAAAATGCTACTTACATATATACTATCAATATCGGCTGGAGAATTAGCATATTTAAGCATTTTAGCAATAGCAAGATTCCCTATAAATAGAGCAGTTATTCCGGTAGGCTTACTACTATTAGTTGTAGTTATAGCAGTACTAGGCTTTACAAGCGAAAAGAAATTAGCTACAAAATCTTTAGAAAGCAAAAAGAAAAAATAAAATTATATAACCAAAAAATAGCATCATTAATATAATATATTAGTGGTGCTATTTTTATGCACTAGTATAATAATAAACGTGTACGAATTGTACGCGAGAGGTGATAGGAAATGGTTAATTTTTTAAAACGAGTTTGGAATAGAAGTGCTAATAACAATATCTCATATGATGATTTAAAAGAGCTTATGAGAAACAAAGCAATATATTTGATAGACGTAAGAAGCGGACAAGAATACGAAGAAGGACACTTGGATGGAGCTATTAACATACCAGTATATAATATAGAAAACGAAATACAAAAAAAGGTAAAAGATAAAAATGAAACAATCATACTATACTGCTCAAGTGGAAGCAGAAGTAAAAAGGCAAAAAACATATTAGAAAAATTAGGATACACAGAAGTATATAATCTAAAAGAAGGAATCGACAAAATTTGGATTAGGTAGTTACAAGCACTATTTCGAAAAAATAGAATAAAATATGTATATCTAATGACGATTTAGTAGATAATATTTATTAAGTAAAGAAAGGGGAACATTAAATGAAATCGTATTGTATAAAAACGGATAACGAAAAAATAATAGAATATCTACTAAACAAAATTTCAAAATTAGACCTTCCTAATATATATTATTGCAATAAATCTTTTAAAATATACGAAAATGTTATTTTGCATTACAAAGAAAATAATGTAGAAAAATTTGAAAACATAGTTGCAAATATAGTTACAGAAGCAATAATAAAATTTTATCAAGAAAAAATATTAAAACGAATAATAAACGTAAACTATTTTTACTTTGACGAAATGGAAAGAAGAATAATACTAGAAAACTGCAGTGAGTTTATAAAACAAGAAACAGAAGAAATTAACGAAACTGTATTTAATGGCGTAAAAAAATACATGGAAGAGCATAGAAACATTGCATTAGAAGGAATAGCAAACTTTAGAATAAACGAATATATCAAAATCTTGGATAATATAGTGGATATGGCAGTAAACAAATATATAATAGAAAAAGAATATAGAGAATTTATAAGCCTTCTAAAAGTATATGTAAACTCTACAGACTCGAAAACAGACATGTTACACTTAATATATATAAATGGAGAATCAATATTACTAGACAAAGACAAAAACATAATCCAAATAGACTGTAACCTAAACAATGCAAAATATTTATCAGATATAACCTTTTCATCAAACGATATAGCATTAAACACTTTATTAAGTCTATTACCACGAAAGATAGAAATCCACATTATAACAGAAGAAGACGAATTCATAAACACATTAAAACTAATATTTGAAAACAGAATAAGAATTTGCACTTCTTGCAACATATGCCAAACATATAAAACACTTAACAATATAAAAATAAGCAAATAATAAAAATAAATTAGGTATATTTACTATTTCTTTAGATTGTGATAAGATATAAATGCTAAAAAGATTAAAACACTTAAGCAGCACAATTTAAAGAAATAGTTTTTTACTTTAAGTTTTAACCTGTCCCAAAAGGTGACAAAAGTGGCACGTGGGTAGACAGGACCAAAGTGACAAGGAGGAATAAAATGGAGGAAAAAAAGTTAGTAACAATATTAGTACCAGCATATAATGAACAAGAAGTATTGCATATGTTATATGATAGACTAAAAAAATTAATGGACGAAAATACTAAATATGATTTTGAAGTGCTATTAGTAAATGACGGAAGTAAGGATAAAACTTTAGAAATAATGCAAGAGTTGAGGGAGAAAGATAAAAGAATTTGTTACCTTAACTTATCTAGAAATTTTGGAAAGGAAACTGCTATGATAGCAGGGCTTGATTATTGCAATGGAGATGCAGTAGTTATAATTGATGCGGATTTGCAAGATCCACCAGAGCTTATTCCAGAGATGCTTAAATACTGGGAAGAAGGTTATGACGACGTTTATGCTAAAAGACGTTCTAGAAAAGGAGAGAGCTTTTTAAAGAAGTTTACTTCTACAATGTATTATAAAGTATTACAAGCTTTCACAAAAATACAAATTCAAAAAGACACTGGGGACTTTAGGCTATTAGATAGAAGATGCGTAGAAGCTTTAAAGTCTATTAGGGAATCACAAAGATATACAAAAGGGTTATTTAGCTGGATAGGATATAACAAAAAAGAAATTTTATATGACAGAGATCCACGTGCAGCAGGAAAAACAAAATGGAATTACAAAAAGCTTGTAAATCTATCGATAGACGGCATAACTTCATTTACAACTTCACCATTAAGATGGTCTGCATTTGTAGGAATTTTAGTTTCTATCATAGGTTTTATATACATGATATACATAATTATTAAAACTATCGTATCGGGCGTGGACGTGCCTGGATATGCGTCAACAATGGTTGTAATATTATTCCTAGGCGGAATTCAGCTTATATTCCTAGGTGTAATAGGAGAATATGTAGGAAGAGCTTTCTACGAAACAAAAGGAAGACCATTGTACTTTATAGAGAGATATAATGAAACAAAAGAAACAAATAAAAATTTAAATAAACCTAGAAATTTATTATAATATGTGATATAATATTTAAGTCGTTTTATTGTATAAGTATTAAATTAGCATAGGGCATATGTTAATTTAATATTTATACAATTATGTTCGTTACAAAAAAATAGAAAGGAAGATTTTATATGCCAAGAAAAACAAAAATTATTTGTACTTTAGGGCCAGCAGTAGATGACCAAAAAATGATGGAGGGATTAATAAAGGCAGGAATGAACGTTGCTAGATTTAATTTCTCACATGGAGATTATGAAGAGCAAGGAGCAAGAATCGAGAATTTTAAAAACGCAAGAAAAGCAGTAGGTTTACCTGTTGCAATGCTTCTTGACACAAAAGGACCAGAAATAAGAATAGGAAAATTTGCTACAGGAGAAGCATATTTAAAAGAAGGAGATACATTTACACTTCTAAACGAAGACGTAGATGGAGATAATACAAAAGTATCAGTATCATACAAAAATTTATACAATGAAGTAACACCAGGAACAAGAATACTTATCAATGATGGACTAATTGAGGTTATCGTTGAAAAAATCGACGGAAAAGACGTTGTATGTAAAGTTGCAAATGGTGGAAAATTATCAAATAAAAAGAGTATAAATATACCAAACTCAAAAATACAATTACCAAGTATGACAGATAAAGACAAATCAGACATACTATTTGGTATAAAAAATGGATTTGATTACATAGCAGCATCATTTATAAGAAGAGCAGAAGACGTAATAAACATTAAGAAAGTTCTAAAAGAAAATGGTGGAGAATACATAAAAGTTATTTCAAAAATAGAAAACAGAGAAGGTATTGATAACTTTGATGCAATACTTGAAGCATCTGACGGTATAATGGTTGCCAGAGGAGATTTAGGTGTTGAAATACCAATGGAAGAAGTTCCAATAAGGCAAAAAGAATTTATTAAAAAATGTAATGAAGCAGGAAAAATAGTTGTAACAGCAACACAAATGCTAGAATCAATGGTAAACAACCCACGTCCAACAAGAGCAGAAGTAAGTGACGTTGCAAATGCTATATATGACCAAACAAGCGCAATAATGCTATCAGCAGAATCAGCAGCAGGAAAATATCCAATAGAATGCGTACAAACAATGGATAAAATAGCAAGAGCAATAGAAAGCTCTATAAAATATTGGAAGAGATTTAAAAACAGAGAATTCCCAATATTAGAAAAGGATTATGAATTTAACTTAAACTATTCAACATGCATGACAGCAATGCATTTAGATACTAAAGCAATATTTGCATATACAGATACAGGAAGAACAGCAATGAATCTAGCAGGGTTTATGCCAAAATGCCCAATATATGCAATAACAGCTAATGAAGAAGTTAGCAAACAATTAGCATTAGTATGTAACGTAAACCCAATACTTGTAGAACATAAGGACAATATAGACGATATGATACAAGCAGGTGTTGAAAAAGCAAAACAAGTAGGAATACTTGAAAAAGGAGAATTAATAGCTATTGCAGGTGGTGCATCAATACTTGATGGACAACGTTCAGACATGAACAAAACAATAGGTGGAATACTAAAAGTAGAATAAAATATATACATGACTAAAGGTATAACTTTAATATAGTTATACCTTTAAGTGCATATGAAAGGAAGAAAATATGCTGCAGCAGAATTTGAAATAGAGTAGAAAAAACTACATTAAAGTACATAGTTTAGATACAGTTATATTACAAAAGTTAGAAGAGCATTTACATTTTAGTAAATGTTCTTTTTTATGTATCAATTTACATAAATTATACATATTATGTAATATAACATATGAATAGGAGGAAAGTAATATGTATAATAGATTTAGAGGATGCAGCTGTATGTGTTACAACAATGACAACCAAGTATTAGAAGATGTCTGTGATAATGTTTCAAGCTATGACATGGCATCAGATAATAACTCTTGTAATTGCAATGCAGACTGCTGCCAAATGAACCAATACGATTGCGGTTGTGGCTTTGATACAGAAGAAAGCGTATTTCCATCAAACCCAATGCTTGCTCAAAGCTATGTATCAATGCAAACACTAGATAAAACTTTTACACCTTGCTGTGGACTAAAAAAAGGAACAATATTTCCAGAATTAGTTAGCCCATACGAACCTTGTCAAAGTATGGAATTTATAAACTATCTAAAAAGAAGAAATACAATAGGAGAGGGGTGTAATGGATAATGGAAAACAATGAAGAAAACAGAAATTGCAATATGCAAAACGACTGCAAATACAATGTACAAGGAATAAATGCAGCATTTGGATATAATACAGCTACAGCACTTAATGACGATTTAAATTGTTGCAACAGTTGTAATAAAGAAGAATGTATGCAAAATAGAAATAGAGTAAGACAAGAAATGATGAAACAAATAAAATGTTTAAGCTTCGCAGTAGTTGATATTTCGGAATATCTTGATACTCACCCAGACGATAGAAAAGCAATATGCTTGCACAAAGAATATTGCAATAGACTAGAAGAAATAAAAGATAAATATCAAAGAATATTTGGTCCACTTTCTATTTATTATCCATGCAATAAATGGAGATGGCTAGAAGAGCCTTGGCCATGGGAAAGGAGTGATTTCAATGTGGACTTATAATAAAGTATTACAATATCCAATAAATATAAAATGTCCTAATCCAAAACTTGCAAAAGTTATAATATCTCAATATGGTGGTCCAGATGGAGAACTTGCAGCATCACTTCGATATTTATCACAAAGATTTGGAATGCCAGACCAAAAAGCAAAAGCAGTGCTAAACGACATTGGAACGGAGGAACTAGCTCACCTTGAAATGGTAGGAACCATAGTGCATCAATTAACTGATGGTGCTTCAATAGAAGAAATAGAGAAAGCGGGACTTGGCGCATATTATACAGACCATGGGGTAGACGTATATCCACAGTCGGCCGCAGGAACACCTTGGACAGCAGCATATATAGCTTGCAAAGGAGACCCTATTGCAAACTTACAGGAAGATTTAGCTGCAGAACAAAAAGCCAGAGCAACCTATGAAAAGTTAATTGATTTATGTAGAGATGACCCAGACGTATTAGATCCACTTAAATTCTTACGTGAGAGAGAAGTAGTCCACTTCCAAAGATTTGGAGAAGCACTTCGAGGGGTACAAGATAAACTTGCAGAGAAGAAATTTTACATGAGCAATAATTGCGACTGTAAATA
>UMEA01052453.1_pt1 | contig 10652 bp, 8 predicted proteins | sample 1964621 | NCBI WGS metagenome assembly UMEA01 (sample SAMEA4836007, study PRJEB28245) | human gut metagenome | biome: gut microbiome; material: fecal sample | place: Denmark | collected 2008 | reverse complement strand
CACCCAAAAAGTTGCATTTATAAGTTGAACTCAAGTTTTATTATATTTGCAACATAGGTTTTATCGTAAGGTTAAGTAATTAATGAATGCATTAAGTAATCTAGTAATGAATCAGCCTATAGAAAAAGGCGGAGCATGGGCTTCTGGTGGTTTCTCTTATCAATGTGATTGGGGAATGGACAAATTATTAACCTTGCATAAATCTGGCAATGACTATATTATTGTTTTTGATTATCATGATGATATAGTTGTTTTAGATGGAGAGGTAAACTTGCAAAATGTTGATTTTTATCAAATAAAAATCAGCCACAATAATCAATGGACTATTAACCGATTGACAAAGTATGAAAAAGGTGGACATTCTATTTTATGGAAATTGTTATCTCATTTCGCTATAATAAGTTATACCAGAAATATATATTTTGTTACCAATGATTATTTATCAAGCAGTATGCTGAAAATAGGGAGTACTTCTCAAAATTTGATTCATTTTTATGATTTAAAAAGTACTACTCAAGCCTCAATAAAGAAAAGATTAGAAAAAGAAGATCCGAAAGTAAATATTAGCAAGCTTGATAATTTGTACTTCTTTATAAATCAATTACACTATAATTTGCATAATGAAATCATGATTGGACGAGTCACTGATTTTATAAAAGAAAGTAATTTGAGTCCAGATCTGAAGCCTAAAATATTTTATGATTCACTACATAATGAAATAGAACGAAAAATTCGTTATGCTACGGATATAACAAGCGCAGATGATTTAATTAGTGAAAAAAGTTTTACTAAAAAACGATTTGATATATATTTGAATGAGATAAATAATTTTGAAACATTCAAAAGGTCTTGTGAAAATATTGTTGGAATCCTTAACAACGACAAGGTTAGTTTTAAAACAATAAAGGAATTGCAAAGATCATGGAAAGAAATACAGGTCGATCTAATGGATTATAGAAATTATGAAATTAGGGAACTGATTAAATATATATCAAGCGTTTATAAAACCACTGAGATAGAAGATGATATAACTCTTTATCAATATTGTTGTAAAATATATGATATGGTTGAAAGGGAATATGTTAATCTTATGAGACATAGTGAGTATTACTTAAAGGCATTAATTTTATATATAGTCAATAATGAGTAAAGGTGCATCTCTTAAATTATTAATCCGATATCTAAGAACAAAGTGTAATGAAAAAAATAAAGTTTATTCAGATACAATTTCTTTCTTACAGAGAAAAGAGAGGACTAACAATAAATCTTGATTATCATGTTGTTATAATAAAAGGAGCAAACGGATCAGGTAAATCCAGCTTGATAAAATCATTATATTATTCATTAGGTACAGAAATTGAGGTTTGGCCTCAAAGATGGTTGGATGCTAATATTATATATTTATTAAAATTTAAAATAGATGGAATAACATATCAATCACTTCGCATTGGTAATGAAATAATATTATATAATTGTGATGGTTCGTTTAGATTTCGTTCTAAAAACTCATGGGAAGTATCTGATAAATTAACTGAATTATTGGGGATTGAATTCCAGATGTTAGATAATGAGAATAATGTGAGAGTAATTCCATTAGGATTTTTATTTGCTCCTTTTTATATTGATCAAGATAGGGGATGGAACTCTGTTTGGAATTCTTTTTATAAAATTGGTATACCTAATGGAAAATCTACAGCTCAACTATATCATGCTGGCATTTATACTGACTCTTATAACAATGCAAAAAATAGATTGATTCTGATAAAGAAAGAAATTAAAGAGTGTACTCGTTCTATTGAACTGATAAAAACATTTATCAGACAATTAAAAAAACAGTTTGATAAAGGAAGTATAAATTACGATATAAACAAATTTAATGCGGAAAAAAAAGAATTAGTTGAAAAATCAGAAGAGTTAAAAAAACTTCAAAAAAAACACTTAAACGAGTTGTCAGAGCTATATAACCAAAAAATATCTCTCGATTTTCAATTACAGCAATTAGATAATAATATATCGGAAATAGAAAAGGATTATTTGTTTGCATTGCAACAACGAAATATTCTTATATGTCCTATCTGTCAATCAAAAGTTGAAAATAGTGAAGTGGGGAGATATGAAATGCTGCTAGATATAGACCAATCTAAAGATTTAAGATTAAATCTCCAAAGCAACCTGGATGATTTGAATAGAAAAATTGATGCAGTGGAAAATAAAACACAAGTTGTTGTAGAAAAAATAGTAGCTATACAAAATTTACTGGCTATAAAAAGAGAAAATTACTCGTTTGAAGATGTAATCGAGTCTTTAGTAAATCAAAAACTTCATGATGTGATAGATATGCAACGCAATAAACTTATGGAGGAAAAGAATAAAAAAATACTATTAGAACATAGTCTAAATGAATCATTAAGCCGATTAAATAATAAGGAAAAGCAAAAAAATATTGAGGAAAAATTTTCTAATTCTATCAATAAAGCATATATAGCACTTTCTATACCGAATTCTAATCCTAAGCCTAATAAAATTACAGGTGTTGTAAAGGGTGTTGGTTCTGCTGCACCTAGATGTATTATAGCCTATAATTATAGTATGCTAGAAATAATAAATGGGAATTCTAGGGCTCTATTTGCACCAATTGTCATAGATTCTCCACGTCAAAGTTCTATTGATGCAGAAACAATGAAGAAGATGAATAACTATATAATAAAGAACAAGCCAGTTGATTCTCAGCTTATATTGGGTATTAACAAAGATGATGAATTTGATGCGACAAATTGTCATCTAATTGAAATAGAGAGTAATATACCTTTATTAAAAGAAGAAGAATATCAAGGTGTTAAGAAAAATATAGAAAAGTTATTGAGCAATTCTTTTTTTAAATAGGAAGGTACTTTATCAATATAGATATATAAACTTTTATAGTTAGATTATTTTTAGCTATTTGACATGATAAGTAAACAATCAAGAATTAAAAGGAGACCGAGCAATTAAGTTCAGTCTCCTCTTTTCTTTTATAACTTAAATCCATCAGGCAGGATTAGATTCACCTTTTTCCGTACTCCACTGCCATAACGGTATTCCTCCAATTGTTTCTGGCATAATGAAGATTCAGTAAAACCGGATTGAGTGATTAACCGTTTTCTACCTTCAAGTACCCAGTTCATAATTCCGGGTAACTCTGTAGAAACAATCTTCTCAGCCAGTTTCGGATCCACTTCCGATTTGGGTATCTGGACTTTGAAGGGAACGATAAGAAACCTCCTGAAATATCCATTGGACTTGTCGTTGGTCTTTGGTAGCTCGTTCAGACAAAAAAGCATCTTTGCATAATCGGTAAGTGTTGCCACATCCTTATATAGTTGTCTGGTGCTGATAGGTTCCCCACTGGCGATACGTTTGAAAATATCCCCCGAGAAAGCATTAGGAGCGACATCAGAGCAGGTATTCAACAGTTTCCCAGATAAATTTGCCCTGCTTCTGTCTCCGTTTTCTCCACACATATCCGATAGAGACTCATGGGAAATGTTCTCCTTGCCTAAAAGAGCCTCGACAATATCAACGAACACCGATTTCCCATTTTTTCCTGAACCATAGAGAAACAGACACTTCTCCAGTTTCAATGAGGTAAATATCCAGCCTATATACTCAGCTAACACTTTCTGAGTGTCTTTGTCCGGTAATACTCTGTCCAGGTACTTCATAAACATCTGACACGTCGCATTTGGGTTATAGGGGTAAGGGAGAACATACCTGAAATAATCCGAATACAGATGTTGTTCCAGTCTTCCGGTTTTAAGATTAAGAGTACCGTTCAGAAAGTTGATTTTCTCCTTGTCCTGCTCTACCGCCAATCCCATCACCGTATATGGAAACTGCTTGAACAATCCTTCCACCACTTCCCTTTGTGATGCCTCTACCATATTATTCGTCATTCTCCCCAAAGCTTCCCTGAGAAATATCTTCAGGTCAAAATCATCTATACTGACCCAATACTTTCCGGTGTAAGAATAAACACGCTGGTCCCTGAAAGTTTGAAAAGGATAACCGACCTTGATTGCCGCTTTTTGTATCTTGTAGCATACTTCGGCATTTGTTCCCCTCTTGTTGTTTGAAGTAGTCGGTTGGGGAATGGCATTGATTATATCCCCTAATAATTTTTTGTAATCCATAATCTTAAATTTTTCTATATTTACTACCAATTTTACCTTTACCATCAACCCACTTATAGGCATTTCTTATTTCACGTTTCAACTCTTCTTCCGGGAAATCCGGTTCTATGAACTTTCTCAGATTGACATAAGCCGCACTCTCTGAAAATCCCCATTCTGCCAGTTCCCTTGCTCTGTTGAAGGCTGAATTATGTCTTTGACCTGGTGTCATCGGGTATTTATAGAATCCACCTTCCAGAAAATTTATGATTTTAGCTGCTTCACTGGGTGAACAGACCATGTATTTAGGACTTATAGGATTGTGATTACCTATATTCGTTGGTTGAGGAGTACTTTTTCTTATAGTCCATACCTTGCTGTTCCTGTTCCGATAAAGATCAGGGTCACTGCTTAGATAACAAGCTCTGGACATTCCTTTACAACAGTCATCCCAGAACGGAGAGTTATAATATTCCTTCAAAGCATCAAGGTATTCGTTATGAGTGGTATTATCAATATTATTGGCAACACGGACAATAACCTTATAACCTCTACCGGAAGGAGAAAGGAATGCTGCATAGGTATAAGGATCATTAACCAGCATATTCCATACGTCAGACATATCCTGAGGTGGAATCTTGTCTAAATCAACTACTACAAGACCCGAAGGAGCAATAAGAGCATTATTACAGAATCTTCCGAATGTTCCGGTAAAAAGACAGATAGGTAACTTTCCCTTAAGTTCGGAATACTTTGAATGGTCAGTATCATAGAAGAGTCTCATGGCATCAATCTCAGGTTTCAGTTTTTCCTGTTCAATCATATCGAATACCAAATCAACATCCACATAGTTGGGAGGATATTCCATGACTCTGAATGATTTTATACCGGTCAGAGTATTTGTATATTCCTGACTATAAGGTTTCTGTTTAAAGAGTGTTACTTCAATCATAATTTCTAAATTTTAATTGTTAATGTTTCATTTTATCTTTCTTCTTCCCGTCCTCAAGAGAGAGAAGGGGGGAAAGGGGAAAGCGGAACCTCTAAAACCTATTTTTTTACTGATTTTGGAATTAGGAGAATTGAAAAAAGTTATAAAAAACAGCCTTTTCCACCCCCTTTCCCCCTTTTCCCCTCTTTTCCCTTTGAGGCAGGGAAAGAAAAGTAATCTAATCAAAAGGTAAGGAAAAATTAACAATAGAACTGCTTATACCTATCTTCACACCTTTCTTGTTATCCTCTTCCACCACATAGCCCTCGCTTTTCAGTTTCATCTTGAAGTTTTCCCTGGTCTCGGCTTTCTGGTTATTATCCCTGCAATATTCCCGATAATTGTTGAATAGAGGAGTCAGACCTATCTTGTTGTCATTATCAGGAACACACATCTTGGCACTCAGGAACATGACCACTGTATCCGTATCCTCCTTATATGCCTGCTCCAAATTTTCAAGGGTGGAGGACTTGCTGAGTTTTTTCCCATTCCTGATAAATCTTCCCAGACCTTCGATAGCCCAGCCCAAGATACCTGACAATTCATTTTTCAATTTTTTAGCCAGATCAGGATCAGCCTTACTCTTGTCTATCTTCACATCGAAAGGAACAATCAATAACCTCCTCCTGAATCCGAAAGACGTATCACTACTATAAGGCATGGAGTTACAGTTGAAAGCGAGCCTTGCATAGTCCTTTAAAATCTCCGGTTCCTTATATAATCTTCTGGCTTCAACGGGTTCTCCACTCGTCAGTTGCTTGAAGATACCGTTGGCGAATATCTTGCCGTTGAAGTCGCTGCTGTAGTTCAGAAGCTTGTTCCTGATCATTGCCCTGCTATATCCTTTATCATCACACAAGGAGTTTATGTTGTAGGAGCAGACATTATCCTCACCAAGCAGGGCCATCACAATCTCAAAGAACACGCTCTTGCCATTGAATCCTGAACCTACACAGCACAATGCCTTCTCCAGTTTGATGAAGGGATTGAGACAGCAACCGACAAACTCCTGCAATACTTTCTGAACATCTTTGGCTGGCAATACTTCATCCAGAAACTTATGAAACATGGGACACGTCGCTTTGGGGTCGTACTCATAAGGCAGGACATAGAAGAAATAGTCATCAGCCGAATGCTCCTGTTCCTTCACGCTTCCATCATGACCAATCACAAGGGTCGTATTAGTCAGATTGATTTTAACCACACCCTTATCCCGTTCTGTCTGCTTGTAAAGAGAATAGCAGGCCTGTTCATGGATTCTGTTCGCTATCCTCACATTTCTGGCTGTATATTTGTCGGCTCCCATTTTTTGGAAAGCCTTGCCTAGGAAATGTTTCAGGTCAAGCTCGTTTATCGGTTCCCAGAACACTTTGTTATACAGATAGCACGTTTTTCCCTCATTGATCACCAGGCCATATCCTAATTGTCCAGCTACTTCCTTCACTTTCTCGACAACAAGGACGGATTTGTTCTCATCAGTGACCTGTATGGAATGGATCTTCTCCTGAAAAAGTTTCTTCACATCAGGATCGGTTTCCTTTTCCAGTCTCCGGTACAATCCACCTGCATAAATCTCCTTGAAATCCGTTTTAGGAATATTATCAAGGATCTCTTTAAGAATTTCTTTTTGTTTATTCATATACTGTTTTTAAGTTTTAAACTGGTTATCTTCCTGTTTATAAGCCTATTACATTCTACACCCGTAATATATTTAGGCATAGGAGGTCCTGTAATGAAAAATATCTTATTTCCCATCATCTTATTTTTTTAATAAATTTTACTTGTAAGAAAGTAAGCAGGCGCCTATACTTACTTCATAATTAGAATTTCATATATCTGCCGGGAATCGTTTCAATATTTATTTCCTCATCCTTAACAGCAGATTGTTGTAGAGCGTACCAAAGGTTCAGGTCGCTACTTACAACAACCAGTTTCTTTTCCAAACCGTTATCAAGGGAAGTTATAAGATCACCGTTCCCATCAACTATAGACACTCTACGTATCAGATAATCACTGACCGGAATAACATGTACTATGACATTATCTGTAGGACACATTAGCTGACATTGTAGCTTGTTGATAATTCCGGTATCAAGTTTGGGCTTTTGGGGGAGACAGATACTATATCCATCCTCCTTAAATTGTTTCAATGTTTTCATCTTCTGAGCATTGTTAAGAGAATCCCCACCACCTCTCACATGATGGGGAAACCGGGATTAGTGTTTAAGATTGAAATCAGCAAATAATTCGTTCAACTTGGCAATAATCATATTATCCTTGCTCTGGCTGGCACTCTTCTTCATCTGGCTTATTTCCTGTGCATTGGTAGCTCCTATGCCTTCAAGAAATGCAACCAACAGATTCATGGCCTCACTCCGTTTCATATCCCTTTTTATCAGGGAGTCCAGTTGCTTGTAAATCCATTCCGGTAATACTTTCCAACCGAGAACCTTGGCTGAATTTCCTTCAAAAGATTTGGCGGCTGCTTCATAGAGTCTCTTGTCCTCCTTGAATGATGTAGTATCAGCCAGCTCCTCCAGTTTTTGATCATTGGTTGAAGCCTTGATACAGACTGTCTTTGAATTGGTTTTGCCACCATTTACCCAAGACCATGCAGCGGAATCAGATCCGGTTTTGGCTTTCTCCTTTACCCACTCCAATTTTTCAGTTGATATACCTTTTTCTTTGGCGGTGGCAAGAAGTTGTGTCACCCAATCCATACCATCCCAAGGGTTCGTTGCTGAATTGGCCTCTCTCAACAACGTGGGAACATCATACTCGCTTATAAGAGGAAGATAGACATAACCCTCATATTCCGTTTTATCTTCTTTCCTTAGTTTCTTGTTCAACTGCCTGAGAGCCTCCATGCGGTGCTGCCCGTCAATTACAATAAGGATAAGATCGAGGTTCGGGGTATCCTCTGTGATTGGATTTCCGTTTTCGTCTTCCAGTTCCAGTCCCGCTTTTAGGCAAACAATGGCAGGTACGACAAGGAATGGAGATATGATACCTTTGCAGGCCAGAATGGAAGCTATTTTCTTCTTGACCTGTTTCGCATCAATATCACGGTTAATCTTGATACGCCCGAAAGTATAACCCATTCCAAGCAGTACAGATAAGGAGTAGATCATTTCCCATGTCAGCTTCATCGGTACTGCTTCTGGGACTTCATCTTTGTTTTCTTCTGAATTAGGTTGTTGTGCATCACCAGCAGATGCACCTGCCTGTAGATCCTTATCCTCTACAGTGGATTCTTTCACATTTGACCCTTGCAGGTCGTGTGTGGAAACAGCTTCATTAATAAAATACTTTTCCATTTTTTTATAATTTAAATTTATGTTCTTCGACAATGACAACCTGAAACTCATACAATAGTTCCTTCACTAGATCCATACGATCTAATGTGATAGCTGCTCTTATTTTAAGAAGGAGTTTTTGCTTCTTCTCCATCAGTTGCAGCAGTTCCGGATTATTCACACATTGTTTCATTCGTCATTGTTTTTTGAACGATGCAAATTTATGGTGAATTTTATAATCTATTGTTTATTAGTTTGTTATAAGAAAAATAGAAGAAAAAATATTTTGTTATAACAAGATAAGTTGTTGGTTTAAAAGGGAAAATGCTGAATTAAAGATATAGGTAGGATAGATCGGAATGGATCTGATAGAACAAAAAAAGCTATTCCCTTCATCAGAGAATAGCTTGGATATATGAATTGATATTTTGTATATTATTTCTATATTTTTTTAGGAGGTTCTTCTTTTATCTTTTCAGTGAAAAATTCAATCATTTTCTGTATGAAATCAGAATTGGCTTTTTCCCCATGTGAGCTAGGATTGCTAACACCTTTGCGGCAGATAAAGAAATTCTCCATCCGCCGGTATCTGCTACTCGGCATGTTGGAGGTACTTTTCCCACTTCTTCCATTTCCGGAATAGAAGTGTTTTACAATATAGTAAAGACAATTACTGTTCAGGTCTTTGTCTGCTTTCCATTCTATTTGTTCTATAAGATATTCAGGCCGGTGTCTTCCAGTTAAACGATAAGCAAAATTTTCTCTTACCCGAATATCCCTATTGTCTATATATCCCTCTTTCGCAACGTAATTGACAAAGTCCTCAAACTTCTTGACCCCCTGCTCTTTTACAGTATCTCTGATATCGTCAAAGGAAACACACTCATCCGCATTCCGGTCCAATTCAAAATAATTGTCAGGCAGTCTGAGCTCTTCATAATTGTCATTGATATTTTGGGCTTCAATTCCGGATATTTTATTTTCTATCTGGAGATGTTCCTCTTCGTGTCTGTAGTATTTCTTATAGCACCTGTATGCCCTGTTGTAGAAATAAATATATTGAGGTTGTTCGATGATCTCTTCCACTATTCTTTGCTCCATAGGATCGAATTCTTTCCGGTGGATGAAATAGAATATTAATAGGAAATGGAGTTCCCTACGGAAAAGCTTTATGTTAAAAAATGAAAAATAATCTTGTTCAAGATTGATTATTGCCATTTTGATAATATGTTCGGTAAGGTAGTCTCTACCTATGTGTAATGTATATTGTAACCTGGAAAATTCTGATAAAAATTCCGTCACCTGTTCTTTTCTGGCTGGAGTTTCTTTGCATTTCTTTAGAAAACGGTAGGAGAGGGGATTACAGTTCAAGCAAAAATTCCTAAGTTTGTTTATATTACAGTTATATTTGTAGATGGTACTTATGAACAGTTTTTTGTTGTCATTGATGAATGAGTCAACCAGAAGTTCGTAAGCTGAGGATGAAACCGGCAGTTGCTGTAACAGTTTTAGACCATGTTCTTGAGGATACGATTTGAGTATGTCATAGATTTCTGATACAGTTAATGATACCTTATTATTCTCCATTTCATATTTGTTGGCGTATTTATCAATCCAATTTCCAATATTTCTTGATCTCACGATTTTACCAATAGTCTTGTAGGTAGGAGCAAAAACATTGGCGATAAACAGTATGAGCTTAAAATGCCCTACGAGTATCAGCCACAGTCTTCTGTATTCGCTGTCAATATATTTTATATGTTTTATAAGAAAATATAAGGTACTGCTTTTCAGATATATCCAAAGCCGTAACCACCATGTTAGCTGATTTTGTCTTATGACTTTTTTTAATCCTGTGTAGTATTCGTATGTTCCTATTTCTTCCATAATTTGAATTGTGATTCTTTATTTATCTATTATTTTTTTCTGCCTGTTCTTGTTTCTTTCCTTTTTCTGGTTATTCTTTCTATATAAACCATTGGTACACAGTTTGTCATATTTTCATCCCAATATGCTTTCTTGTGAAAAGTATTAACGTAGAACATATCCTTGAGAGTGAAAATAATGCCATCCAGTCCCTGCTCTTTGAATTGTTCTGTCTTTTTTTTCTTGTCAGTGTCATGGATAGTCTTGATCGTCACCTTTTTCCAAAAGGATGTTGCCTTACCTTCCCACGGTTCGATATAAATATCCGTAATGTATCTGTGGGTGATTTTT
>UMEA01037856.1_pt1 | contig 10687 bp, 12 predicted proteins | sample 1964621 | NCBI WGS metagenome assembly UMEA01 (sample SAMEA4836007, study PRJEB28245) | human gut metagenome | biome: gut microbiome; material: fecal sample | place: Denmark | collected 2008 | reverse complement strand
GAAGAGCAAGAAGACAAAAAAACCAAAAAGAAGAAAGAAACAGCACTAGAAAAAGACTTAAACGAACTAAAAAAAGAATATCAAAATGATATAGAAATAATAAATGCTAAAGACTTTGATATTTTTGGAGGACTAGTAGAAGATAAAACAAAAATTAAAGCTATCAACAATGTTAAACATAGAGAAATAGAAAAGGATAAATATAAAGTACTTAATGTAAATTTAGATACTGACATAGAAGCATATAAAGAAAGTATTAATAGCTATTTAAAATTAATAAAAGAAGCATTAAATAAAATCAGTTCACCATATGATATGTCTGTATATGCTTTAAATACTAAAAAAAGCATTGATGGAATTCATGTATTTGATATAAACCCTAAAAATGCTATAGAGAAGGAATTACGAAGCAAAAAATCAAAATTAATACTTTGCAAAATAAACATAAAAGAAAATGCGCCAGCAGTATTTTATACAAACATAATGTTCTATGATAACTTTAATAAAACATTGCCAGTTGGAATGAATTTGTCAACTGAAATATTATTAGACACAAACAAACTAAACTTAAAATTTGTAAAAGAAGATAGTTTCTATGTAAATTACAAAGTGGACGAATTCGATTTTAATACGAAAGAAATAGTTGTATATGAATATGAAATGGGAATTTAGGGACAGGTCTCAAATTCCCATTTCTACTTTTTTGCCGTTTATCGCTATATATAACCGTTTGCAGTAAAAATATTGATAAAAAATTAAAAAACAAATATAATACAAGGCATGGAGAAAAATATGAAAATTAAAATAGTAAAACAAATAGACGATAATATACAAGATAATGAAATAAAAGTTGTTATAAAATCGAATAAAGAAACAGAAAAAGTCAAAGAAATAATTAAACATATTGAAAATCTTAATAATGATAAAATTCTAGTACATAAGGGATACGAAGGTTTTTTTATAAATTACAAAGATATATTATTATTTTATAGTGAGAATAAAAATAACTATTGCAGAACTAAAAAAGAGGTATATCAAGTAAAAAACAAATTATATGAACTAGAAAATATAGAAGACTTTATTAGAATATCAAAAAAATGTATAGTAAATATCAATATGGTAAAATGCTTCGATATGAGCAAAACAGGAAAAATAACAGTTGTATTAAACGATGGAACAGAGGAAAATGTATCAAGAAGAAGGATAGGAAACTTACTAAAATATTTGGAAAGCAGGAGTATATGATGGGAAAAAGGATATTAAAATTAATTTTATATGGAATATTAGGATATGTTTTCTTTAATGTAGTCGTGTCATTAACTGAAGTAATTATCCTGAAATACTTTGGATTAGAGGAAAATTTGATATGTGTTTTTAAAGATAATATGATTTTAAATTTAACAATATACATAATTTTATATCTTTTAATAGTAATTAGCATTTACTTTTATGATAGAAATATTGTAAAAAAACTAAATGAAAAACTAAAAAAACTTAAAGAAAGGAGGGAAGAAAATGAATAAAAAATATATTATTATCGCAATAATTGTTATTTTAGTTATAGCAATTTGTTTTGGAATATATAAAATAGCATCAACATATATTTTTGAAAAAGACGAAGGAATACAAAATTCACATGAAGAGCTTTTAAACCATATAAAAAGTATAGAAGATGATAAGGAAAGACAAAATCAAATTGAACATAGTATTAATCATAATTGGATAAGTGAGCAAGAAGCAAATGAATTGTACTAAATTTTATAAAGATATGTTTTTTAATTTATTTGAAGTTTAAAAACATATCTTTTTTTGTATGCTAAAAAATTTAAAAAAACTCTTGACAAAACGAACAAATGGTTGTAATATAGATACAACTTATTACAAACAAACATTTGTAGTAATAAAAAGGAGGAACACTTATGATATCTACGTTACATATTAAGAATATAGGAATTATAGAGGATTTAAGCATCGATTTTAATGAAGGGTTTAATGTGCTTACAGGGGAAACTGGAGCAGGGAAAACTTTAATAATAGGAGCATTGGGGATAATTGCAGGAGGAAGATTTTCAAAAGATATGATAAGAAATGGAGAAAAATATTCGTTTGTGGAAGCAAGTATATTTTGTCCAGAAAATCCTAACGCTATAGATGGAAATATCATAGTGTCAAGAGAAGTGTATGCAAATGGGAGAAATTCATGCAAGATAAATGGGCGTCTTGTAACTGTAAATGAATTAAAGGAATTTATGGAAGATATTATTGATATACACGGACAGCAAGATAATCAAAATTTATTAAATCAAAGTAAACATATATCATATTTAGACGACTTTATAGGAAATGAAATAACAGGATTAAAATTAGAATATGCCAAGCTATTTAAAAGGTATAATGAAATAAATAGTGAGTTAGATAAAAACTATGGAGATGATAAGGAAAAAGAAAGAAGACTAGATTTACTTAATTATCAATTAAAAGAAATTGAAAATGCTAAATTAAAAATAGGAGAAGATATAAAACTTAATGAAGAGCATAATTTAATGAAAAATTCAGAAAAATTACAAGAAAATTTAGAAGAAGTGGATAATAATTTGAGTAATCAGGCAATAGAAAGTGTATCGAATTCAATAAGGTGCCTAGAAAAAATTGTATCATGTGGTGAAGTATATGAAGAAAAACTTGCTGAACTAAAAAACGTATATTATGAAATACAAGAACTTTCAAGAGATATATCATCTTTAAAGGAAGATATATTTTTTGACGAGGAAGAAAGAGATAATGTAGAAAAGAGATTGGACGAAATATTTTCATTAAAAAGAAAATACGGAAATAGCATAGAAGAAATATTAAAATATAAAGAAGAGCTAGAAGCGGAAATTAATGCGATAGAAAATTTAGACGAAATAAACAATAAATTAAAACACGAAAAGGAAACTATAAAAAAACAGATGCTAGAAATATGCAATAAAATGACATGCATAAGAGAAAAATATGCACAAATAATATCAGATAAGATTAATTTGGAATTAAAAGATTTAGAAATGGGAAACGCAAATTTAAGAGTAGTAGTAGAAAAACTAGAAAAGTTTAATTTAAATGGTTTAGACATAGTAGAATTCATGATATGCACAAACAAAGGAGAAGACGAAAAAGAACTTTGTAAAATAGCATCAGGAGGAGAAATGTCAAGAGTTATGCTTGCTATAAAAACAGTACTTGCAGAAGTAGATAAAGTTTCTACTCTAATATTTGACGAGATAGATACAGGAATAAGCGGAAAGGCAGCAAAAGCGGTTGGAGAAAAATTAAAAACAATATCAAATAACCATCAAGTTATGGTAGTAACACATTCAGCTTCAATAGCAGCAAAAGGAAGATACAATTACTATATAAGCAAGAAAACAAAAAATGAAAAAACATACACAGAAATAAGAAAATTAAATGAGGAAGAAGTACTAAAAGAAATTGCTAGAATATCCTCTGGGGATATAACAGATATATCAATAGCACATGCAAAAGAATTAAGAAAAGCATCATAAAATTAGTTTGAAATATTTACTAAAAAGAGTAAATCATATATAATCATTTTAACAAAAAATATTTATATATGGAGGATTGTATGAAACTTGGTATTGATATAGATGACGTTATTGTAGATACTTCAAAAATAATAGAAGAGTATATATCAAGATTAGATAATAATGGAGATATTATAAACCACATGGAAGAAATTATGAGAGGAGATATTTCTAACGAGATTATTTCTAGGTTTATTGATAGTAATGTTGTGGAAATAATGAGAAAGGCAAAAGTAAAAGAAAATGCGAAATCTGTATTAAAGAAATTAAAAGAATCAAACGATATAATACTAATAACTTCAAGAGGAGAAGAAAGATTTAAAGGAACAGAGAAATTAACATTGGACTATCTAGAAGAAAATGGTATTGTATATGATAAAATAATATTTAATGCTTTTGATAAGGCTAGAATATGTAAAGCAGAGGGTATAGATATATTAATAGATGATTCTATAAAATTATGTGAAGAAGCAAAAAATGTAGGAATAAAAGCGATTGTATTTAATTCAATAGTAAATAAAAATAGAGAAACGAAACTAAAAAGAGTCAATAACTGGAAAGATTTAGAAAAAATAATTTAATTATCTAATTTAAATTAAATAATTGGTTTACAAAAATAGTAAAATAGTATATAATATTAAACGTATGAAAAGTGCATAAACACTTAAATGGAGGGAGATATTATGGAAAACAATAATGAAGGACAAGAACTAGATTTGAACCAATTAATGTTAGTAAGAAGGGAAAAATTAGACAAACTAAAACAAGAAGGAAAAGATCCATATAAAATAACAAAATTTAATAGAACACATAAAAGCAAAGAAATAATAAATAATTACGAGGAATTAGAAGGAAAAGAAGTAGTTGTAGCAGGAAGACTTATGGCTAAAAGAATTATGGGAAAAGCGTCTTTTTGTCATATTCAAGATAGTGAAGGAAAAATACAAAGCTATGTTAGCATAAACGAACTTGGAGAAGAAAGCTATAAAGCGTTTAAAGAAGACGATATTGGAGATATTATAGGCATTAAAGGTTTTGTATTTAAAACAAAAACAGGGGAAATTTCAATACATGCTAAAGAAGTAACACTTTTATCAAAATCTTTAAGACCACTTCCAGAAAAATTCCATGGACTAAAAGATACTGATTTAAGATATAGACAAAGATATGTAGATTTAATAGTAAATCCAGAAGTAAAAGATACATTTAAAAAGAGAACAGAAATAATAAAAGAAATGAGAAGAATTCTTGACGAAAAAGAATATGTAGAAGTAGAAACACCAATACTAAATACAATAGCTGGTGGTGCTTCAGCAAGGCCATTTATAACACACCACAATTCACTAGATATAGACATGTATTTAAGAATTGCAACAGAGCTATATTTAAAGAGATTAATAGTTGGTGGCTTTGATAGAGTATATGAAATTGGAAGAATTTTTAGAAATGAAGGAATGGACTTAAAGCATAATCCAGAATTTACAAGCATAGAACTATATCAAGCATATGCAGATTTAGAAGACATGATGAATATAACTGAAGAACTAATTACTAAAGTTGCAATGAAAGTATTAGGCACAACTAAAATTACATATCAAGGACAAGAAATTGACTTAACACCAGGATGGAGAAGAATTACAATGATAGATGCTGTAAAAGAAGCTACTGGTGTTGATTTCCATACAATTAATACAGACGAAGAAGCAATGGAAGCTGCTAAAAAAGCAGGTGTTCCAGTAGACCCTATTAAAACTACAAGAGGAGATATTATTGCAGCATTCTTTGACGAAAAAGTAGAAGAAACATTAATACAACCAACATTTATATATGAATATCCAATAGAAAATTCACCACTTGCTAAAAAAATGGAAAACGACGAAAGAATGACACAAAGATTTGAATTATTTATCGGCGGAAGAGAATATGCTAATGCATTTGCAGAATTAAATGACCCAATAGACCAATACGAAAGATTTTTAGCACAAGTAAAACAAAGAGAAGCTGGAGACGACGAAGCAAACATGATGGATACAGACTTTGTCACAGCACTTGAATATGGTATGCCTCCAACAGGTGGTATGGGTATGGGAATAGACAGATTAGTAATGCTTCTTACAGACGAAGCTTCAATAAGAGACGTGCTTTTATTCCCAACAATGAAACCACTTAACAATGCACAATAGGAGGTGCAATACGGTTGACTTTTCAAAAGCAACGGAAGAATTAATAATGTATATAAAAAACTGGTTTTAGATATGAAATCTTAAAAAGTGTTTACAAGAAATTAAATGAGGGAAAAATTAATTAAAAGGAGATTAATCAAATCATGCCCAAAAACGAATTGAGTGATTTTTTAAAAACAGCTTATGAATATGGAAAAGTTAAAGACTTAAAAGATGCATTTGAAGAATATCCGGTTGAAGAAGAATGGCATAAGGGAAAAGTAGAAAATGTGTTAAACGAAAACGATAAATCTTATAATTTTTACGAAATAGGTGATATAGTTTTTGTTAGAGAATATAGTTATCCTAGTGGTGAAAAGGGGAAAAATCATTTCTTTGTAATAATAGATCAAGATAATATTGCTGTTCCAATAGAGAATTTTGGGATGCTTGTATCTTCTAATTTAAATAAATTAAAATTTAAAGCAAACAAATTACTAGAAAAAGATAAACAAAATAATTTGGATAAGGATAGTTTAGTGAAAACAGACATAATATATAAAATTCCAACAGAGCAAATACTATTTAAAATCGGAATTGTGAGCTACGAAAAAATAGAGGAATACAAGAAAAGTTTTTATGATAATTTAAATAGATAGAAACTATAGGGGAAAATTACTTAAAATATATTAGAAAAGGATTTTATGTATGTATATAGATAGAAGATTTATATTTTTAATTATAGCATTAATGCTATTTAGCTCTTTTATGAGCTTGTTTTCGAACGAAGGCGCTTTATTTGCATTTGTTATTTCTATTCCAGGAATACTAATAGCAATAACCTTTCATGAATTTGCACATGCTTTTGCAGCAGACAAATTAGGAGATGATACTCCGAGAAGACAAGGACGATTAAACTTAAATCCATTTAAGCATTTGGACTTGTTTGGTACAATAATGCTAGTATTTGCTGGATTTGGTTGGGGAAAACCAGTTGAAATAGATCCTAGAAATTTTAATAGAAATATGTCACTTTCTAAAGCAGAAGCGATTGTATCAGCAGCAGGACCATTAATGAACTTTATATTAGCAATTCTTTTTGAAATCGTGCTTTGCTTAATAATAAAACTGGCACCGGGTATTGAAATGGCAGATGGAATGCTTACAGCTTCAAATCGAGCTGTAATAATTGCTATTGAAGTAGTACAAAAGATAATTTCTATTAACATTGGACTTGGGATATTTAACTTAATCCCATTGCCACCACTAGATGGCTCAAAAATATTATGTGGTTTCTTACCATATAATGCAAAAAACTGGATAGAATCACATAGCCAAATATTTGAACTAATATTTATAGCTCTATGGATAGTAGGAATATTGAGCTTAATAGTAGAACCAATTATTTTATTTGTAAAGAGTGGACTAACTAATTTATTCTTAAGTATGTTTGGAATTATATAAATAAAGAACAAATATAGGGCATTAAAATTAATAGGAGAAATAATGAAAGATATAATTACACTAGGAATTGAATCGAGTTGTGACGAAACTTCTGTGGCAGTAATAAAAAATGGCAGAGAGGTTTTGTCCAATGTTATAAATTCACAAATAAAAATACATGAAAAATTTGGAGGTGTTGTACCAGAAATAGCTTCTAGGAATCATATAGAAGCCATTTCTAGTGTAACAGAAGAAGCAATAAAACAAGCTAAAATTACATACCAAGATATAGACAATATAGCATGTACATATGGACCTGGACTTGTAGGAGCATTACTTGTTGGGGTATCATACGCAAAAGGCTTAAGTTATGCACTGGGCAAACCTTTAACAGGAACTAACCATATAGAAGGACATATTGCAGCAAATTATATAACACATAAAGATTTAAAACCACCATTTTTATGTCTAATAATTTCAGGTGGACATACTCATTTAGTACATATTAAAGATTATGACAAATTTGAGATAATTGGAAAAACTAGAGATGATGCAATAGGTGAAGCGTTTGATAAGGTCGCAAGAGTAATAGGGCTTGGATACCCAGGGGGACCAAAAGTAGATAATTTAGCAAAAGAAGGACATGCAAGTATAGAATTACCAAAAACGCATATTGAAGGGCTAGACTTTAGTTTTAGTGGTGTAAAAACAGCAATTATAAATTTGCACCATAAAAATCCAGACATAAATAAGGCAGATTTATGTGCAAGTTTTGAAAAATATGTAACAGATATTTTAGTAACAAATAGTTTAAAAGCCGCAGAAAAACTAAAAATTAAAACTATTGCTTTAGCAGGAGGGGTTTCTGCAAATTCATATATACGAAGCGAATTTATAAAACTGGAAGCAAAAGGATATAAAATATATTATCCAGAACCAATATTGTGTACAGATAATGCCGCAATGATAGCATCTGCAGGATATTACAGATACATATCAGGTGTAGTATCAGATTTAGAATTAAATGCAGTACCAAACTTAAAAATACAATAGTATATTTAATAACTGTTATAATATTTTAGATAGGGGTAAAAAATGTCAATATATGCAATAGCAGATTTACATTTATCGTTCCTACATGACAAACCAATGGATATATTTGGAGATAATTGGGAAAATCATGCTGAAAAAATAAGAAATAATTGGATAAAAAAAGTAAAGAAAGAAGACTGTGTAATTCTTCCGGGGGATTTTTCTTGGGAAATGAATTTGAAAGATACTAAATTAGATTTCAAATACTTAAACGATTTACCTGGAAGAAAAATATTATTAAAAGGAAACCATGATTATTGGTGGACTACCATAACAAAAATGAATAACTTTTTAAAGGAAAATGAGTTTGACAATATAGAATTTTTATATAATAACAGTTATTTAATTGAAAATAAAATAATTGTAGGGACTAGAGGCTGGAATATACAAGATACAGAAAATAATAGCAAAATGATAAAAAGAGAAAATGCAAGACTGGAATTATCAATACAAGATGGAATAAATAAATTTGGAACAGATAAGGAAATAATAGCATTTATGCATTATCCACCAATTAATAAGAATATTAATGAAAAAACAGAATTTGAAAAGACATTAGAAAAATATAATATACATAGGTGCTATTATGGCCACTTACATGGAGCATCACATAATGATGCGGTAGAAGGAAATGTGCATGGAATTGAATATAAACTTATAAGTGCAGACTACTTAAAATTTGATTTAGTAGAAATATAAGGAGAGAAAAAATATGGGAAGAACCGTAGAAATTAATATTCCAATGTTTATAGGTATTATCTTATTAATTGCAGCCATAACTGCAATGTTAGTGTTTGGTACAAACAAAGTAAGAGATTTAATGAATGAAAGTAGTGATAGTTATGACGAGAGTGCCAATAGATTAGAAAGTTGGTTTGAGCGCAACGTATTAGAGGAAACGCAGACAAATTCACAAGAAAATGCAAGAAAAAATATGTAAACTATTGCAAAATGCAAAAAATGTGATATAATAATTAAGCTTATTAGAAATAAAAACATGAAAGGAATGAAAAAAATGAGCGTAAAAGTAGAAAACACAGAAAATAAAAATGAAGTTAAATTAACATTCAACATTGAAGCAGAAAAATTTGAAGAAGCAATGAAAAAGGTGTACACAAAAACAGCAAAATATTTTAACATACCTGGCTTCAGAAAGGGAAAAGCACCAATGCAATTAGTTGAAAGACAATACGGTTCAGCAATATTTTATGAAGATGCTTTTAACGAATTAGTTCCAGATATATATGATGAGGCTATTAAAGAAAACAAAATAGAAGCTGTTAGCAGACCAAATATAGATATAGTTCAAATGGAAAAAGGAAAAGAATTAATATTTACAGCAACAGTTGAAACAAAACCAGAAGTAGAACTTGGAAAATATAAAGGTATAGAAATTAAAAAAATAGAGTATACTACAACAGATAAAGATATAGAACATGAATTAGGACATATGGCTGAAAGAAATGCAAGATTAGTAACTGTAGAAGATAGACCAGTAGAAAAAGGAGATATTACAACTATAGATTTCGAAGGTTCTATAGATGGTGTAGCTTTTGAAGGTGGAAAAGCAGAAAACCATGAATTAGAGATAGGAAGTAACACATTCATACCAGGATTTGAAGACCAAATAATTGGAATGAAGTTAGAAGAAGAGAAAGACGTAAAAGTAAAATTCCCAGACGACTATTTTACAAAAGATTTAGCTGGAAAAGATGCAGTATTTAAAGTAAAATTACATGAAATAAAGAAAAAAGAATTACCAAAAATAGATGACGAATTCGCAAAAGACGTTAGTGAATTTGACACTATTTCTGAACTAAAAAATAGCATAAAAGAAAAATTAGATACAGAAAACGCTGACAGAGCTAAATATGAAACAGAAGAAGAAGCAATAAAAGTTGTATGCGATAATACAAAATTAGATATTCCAAGTGGTATGGTAGAACTAGAAATTGACAACATGATGAAAGATATGGAAACAAGATTATCATACCAAGGCTTAACATTAAATCAATATTTCCAAATGATGAATAGAACTGAAACTGAAGTAAGAGAAAGCTTTAAAGACCAAGCTGAAAAATCTATTAAATCAAGATTAGTATTAGAGGCAATAGTAAAAGCAGAAAATTTTGAAGTTACTCCAGAAGAAGTTAGTGAAAAAATAAAAGAAATGGCAAGCCAATATGGAAGAAAAGAAGAAGAACTTGCAGAAAATGAACAATTAAAAGAATACATAGAAAACAATTTAAAAACACAAAAAGCAATAGAATTTATAGTTAAAAATGCAAAGAAGAAATAATTAATATAAAAGGTTAGGGGGAAAATATATTTATTATATATGTTAGGTATAAAATAAAGGATTTGACCACTGACCTTTTTATGTTAATTACAAAATAATATTTAAATGCT
>UMEA01029148.1_pt1 | contig 10785 bp, 8 predicted proteins | sample 1964621 | NCBI WGS metagenome assembly UMEA01 (sample SAMEA4836007, study PRJEB28245) | human gut metagenome | biome: gut microbiome; material: fecal sample | place: Denmark | collected 2008 | reverse complement strand
TTATTGCACAATGTTTCGATTGTCTTTTCCGAAGGTGGCATATCAGGGCTTCCGATACCCAGACTTATCACGTCTTTTCCTTCCGCATTCATTTGTGCTACTTCTTTCAGTTTCTTAGAGAAGTAGTATTCGCTTACACTTGCCAGTCTGTCGGCGGGAGCGATCTTATACGTTTGATTTACCTTCTGCATATTCGCCTAATATTTTAAGTTCTTTGGTTAATGGAGTGATTGCTGCGATCGATTGTTTGTATCTCAGATAGTCGTTGAAAGCTACGTCCACATAAAACTGGTATTCCCATTCCCGTCCGATAATCGGCAACGACTGTATCTTAGTGAGGTTGATGTTGTAAAACGACAGGATAGACAACACTTGTGACAAGCTGCCTTCCGAGTGCGGCAGTGTGAATACCATGTTCGCCTTATTGATCGTGTTTGTACGGTGCTGGCGGAGTTCGTCCACTTGCCACGGGTCGGCAACGACTAGAAAACGGGTAAAGTTATGCTTATTTGTTTCGATACCTTCTTGAAGGACTTTCATTCCATAACGTTCGGCGGCTATCTTGGAGCAGATAGCGGCGTGTCCTTTCAGATTTCCGTTCTTGATAGCCTCTGCGCTGCGTGCCGTATCTTCACCTTCCACTACTTTTAGTTGTGGGTGCTGGTTCAGGAAATCACGGCACTGCATCAGGGCGATAGGGTGGGAGTTGACTTCCGTCAGGTCTTCCCAACTTTCATCGGGCAGGCAGACGAAGCTGTGCGAGATGCGCAGTTTGTATTCACCGATAATTTGTGTACCGCTTTGTCTCAACAACTCGTTGTTGTGCAGCAAGCTGCCTGCAATCGTATTCTCTATGGCTAGCATTCCGATAACCTGACTGTCTTTACGTATCGAGGTAAACACGTCTTCGAAACTGGCACAACAGATTAACTCTATTTCTTCTCCCTCGAAGTACTTGTGTGCGGCGATATCGTGATATGAGCCGAGTGTTCCTTGAATTGCTATTTTTTTCATTGTTATAAATGTATTATATAAAAAAATCCCGCGTCCATATTGGAGCGGGATTCATATGATTGATTTCTCTTATTCAGTCCTTAAGCATCATGTCACTTGATACATACAAACTCCCGCTCTACTTTCTGGCTAAAGTAAAAGTAAAAAAAGAAGTAATATGCATAAGTAAATGATCTCATACGAGTCTTTGTTTTTTGCTTTGGTTTCTAATTCTGGGGCAAAAGTAATACTTTTCTGCTAAACGCAAACAAAAAGCGATACTTTTTTTGTTTTCTCTGCAAAAAAGAATGAAAAAGACATGGGATACCCTCTGTCGGAACGGGTTGAATGACTTCCGCCAATCAGAAGATTCCCGGCAATGCTTCCTGTTTTGGGCCGAGGTTCTTGAATTCTCCGTTCAGGCTGGCCTCATCTTTCGGATTCAGTTCCAATGACCTCTTCATATCTTCTACAGAACCGTCTTTATCTCCATTCAGCAGTTTGGCGCGGCCGCGTTCTTTGTATGCTTCTGCAAAGTTGGGGTTCAGTTCGATTGCTTCGTCGAACAGACTGATAGCTTCTGTCAACTTCTTCTGGTTGATGAAAAGTTGTCCCAGGTAGAGATATGCCTGTTCGTTGAAAGGATTCACTTCTGTTACAAGTTGGTAGTCGGCTTCTGCTTCTTCTTCCTGTCCGTTGGCTTCTTTCACTTTGCCGCGCAGGAGGATAGCGGTTTCTTCTTCCGGGTTCTGTGCCAGTACGGCGTCAATGTCTTCCATTGTTTCTTTATATTGCTTCATTTTCAGCAATGCTTCCGCACGCATCAGGCGGGCTTCGATGAAATCATCTTTCAAGGCAATCGCTTTTGTCAGGTGGGCAATCGTCATTAGGTCGTCGTCCTGTCCTTTACGGGCTTTGCCTAACAGATAGTGTGCCACTGCATTTCCCTTCTCGATAGCGATCGCTTTGCTGGCAGCTTCTTCCATTGCTTTGTAGTCCTCCTGTATGAAGCACACATTGGCCAATGTCAGGAATGTGTTTGTCACATGAGGTTCCATGATTGCCATTTTTTCCAGCAGTTCGCGGGCCTTTTCGGTTTCGCCCGTCTGGATATAAAGCTGGCTGAGATAACCCATTGTCTCGAAATCTTCTTCGATAGCAAGGGCCTCTGTGAAACATTTTACTGCGTAATCCGGACGTCCCATACGTTGTGCACGCAGACCGTCATATTTGAAGATCTCGAATCTTTTCCGGTCGTTTTTCTGTTTTTCACTTTCCGGTGTTTCTGACTTTCCGGAGAAGAAAGATTTAAAAAAGTTCGGCATGATGATATGTTGTTTTTGAGTTTATCTGCAAATGTAATAACTTATTTTGATATATGTAACATTCCGTCCTGCATCTTCAGCTCACCTTCTTCCAATAAATATTGGATTACCCGGCTGATATCTTCTCTTTCTGCTTCAATGGCATTCGCTATTCCGGCAGGGGGCAAACTTTTCCGGGTAAGCAGTTCCAGGATTTGTTTTCTCATTTCTCTGAAAGAGTCTTCGGGCAGGCAGTCCGTTTCGTGACGATTCAGACAGACGTCGCATTGCTTGCAGTTATGCTCATTTTTTTCTCCGAAATAACGAAGCAACATCCGGCTCCGGCAAACGCTTTCGGAAGTGACATATTCTTCCATGGCTTTGATACGTGCTTCGTACCGGGCTTTGCGCTCTTCGTAGACAGAAGCCGGAATGTGCAGGTAACGCAGCGGGAGCCGCTCGCGCGTGTATATTATATAAGGTGTCTTTTTGTGCGGGATATAATCTACGATACGGCGTTTGGTCAGTGTCACCAATATATTATAAATTTGCTGGCGTGTCAATCCGGTGCGGATAGCCAGTGTGTCTTCGCTGATATAAGCATAATCGGTAAATACTCCCGTGTAGGAACGGAGAATGGTCTGTATCAGAGTTTCCGCTTCCGTACCCATTTCCCGTAGTTTATACAGCTCGTCCCGCCGGATTGTAAAAAGAATGCGGGAAGCATTGTCCTGTTCGTCCGTATACTCCAGATAGCCGGCTTGCGTCAGTATTTTCAACGCACTGTCCACCGGCACGGGGAAGTATTTGAACTTCCTGCAAAATTCTTCCAGGTTGAACTCACGGATACATTGGAATCCGTCACCCATGGCCATTTGATAGTAATATTGCAGATGTTCGTATACCTGGAGGATATATTCTTTTTCGGGGAAAGTGTCCGCCACCCGTTTGTGCAATGTCATTTTGTCGGATTTGGCATACAGGATAACGGCATAGGCTTTCAGCCCGTCCCTTCCTGCCCGTCCGGCTTCTTGAAAGTACGCTTCGGGAGAGTCGGGAAGGTCGATATGCAGTACGATACGGACATCAGGCTTGTCGATGCCCATGCCGAAAGCGTTGGTGGCTACCATGACGCGGATTTCTCCGTTCTGCCAGCGTTTCTGCCGGAGGTCTTTTACGGCATTGTCCAGTCCGGCATGATAGAAGTCGGCGGTAATGCCTTCCTGCATTAATAATTCGGTGATTTCTTTGGTGCGTCTCCTGTTGCGGACATAGATAATTGCGCTGCCGTCTATCCTTTTCAGGATATGTAGCAGTTCTCCCGTCTTATTGTCCGTTTTGCGGACGATATATGCCAGATTCTTCCGTTCGAAACTCATACGGAAAACATTCTCTTCGCGAAAGTTCAGCCGTGACTGAATATCTTTTACGACTTCCGGAGTAGCCGTTGCCGTTAGTGCCAGCACCGGAACACCCGGCAGCAGTTCCCGTATTTCTGCTATCTTCAGGTAAGCCGGACGGAAATCATACCCCCATTGTGAGATACAGTGGCTTTCGTCTACCGTAATCATGGAGACCTTCATTGAACGAAGTTTGATACGGAATATTTCCGTACCCAGCCGTTCCGGAGAGATATAAAGGAACTTATAGTCGCCGAAGATACAGTTTTCCAGCGCAGTGACAATCTCCTGACGTGTCATGCCGGAATATATGGCGAGCGCTTTGATTCCGCGTTTGCGCAGATTCTGCACCTGGTCTTTCATCAGGGCGATGAGGGGGGTAATGACAATACAAAGTCCACTCTGGGCGAGAGCGGGCACCTGGAATGTGATAGATTTGCCACCTCCGGTCGGCATTAGCCCCAGCGTGTCCTTACCTTCGCCTATACTGGTGATGATCTCCTCCTGCAAGTCGCGGAAGGAGTCATATCCCCAATATTGTTTTAATATCTCCTGATACTTATTCAATCGGCTTTATATCTTCGATTTGAAGTTGGACTTCGCCACGCTTGTGCGTGTTTTCTTCAATGGTGTAACAAATGTCGAAGGAGCGCTTTGTCTTGATATAGCGCACGTGCGAACTTTGTCCGAATGCGATACCGTTCATTACATTGTTCGACTTGTTGTCAACCAGTTCCAATTTGATATGTTCCTGGTCGCGTCCCACCACTTTGCTTGTACCGTAGTCATATACATGATGCGTACAGAAAATCGGCTTCATATTGTCCGGGCCGAAAGGATTGAACTTCTTCAGGTCACTGAAGAACCTGGGCGTAATATCCCTGAAATCAATTTCTGCATCGATGTCGATTACCGCACTGGTCTGTTCGGGCAGGATATGCTGCGAAACGAAGTCCTCGAACCGCTTGGTGAAAGCCTCCACATTCTCTACTTTCATGGATAATCCGGCAGCATATGTATGCCCTCCGAAGTTCTCAAGCAAGTCGCGGCAATGTTCGATCGCCTTATAAACATCAAAACCGGAAACGGAGCGTGCCGAACCGGTTGCCATGTCATCTGTCCGTGTCAGTACGACGGCGGGACGATAATAAACTTCTGTCAGGCGGGAAGCTACGATACCGATCACCCCTTTGTGCCATTCTTCATTGTAGAGAACGATAGAACGCCGTTCGGCCAACCCTTCCAGATTGGCGACAATGTTGTTGGCTTCTTCCGTCATGCTCTTGTCGAGGTCCTTGCGGGTTTCGTTGTACTGGTTGATTTGTCCTGCTTTCTCCAGTGCAACCGAGAAATCTTTCTCCGTGAGCAGGTCGACAGCTTCTTTTCCATTCTGGATACGTCCCGAAGCATTGATGCGCGGTCCGATTTTGAACACGATATCGCTGACAGTGATTTCCCGTTCGGAGAGTCCGCAGACGTCAATAATTGCTTTCATTCCCACACTCGGGTTACTGTTCAGCTGTTTCAGTCCGTGGAAAGCAAGAATACGGTTCTCGCCCATAATCGGCACGATGTCCGAAGCGATACTTACCGCTACCAGATCGAGCAGAGGAATCAAGTGATGAAACTCGATACCGTTGCTGATAGCAAATGCCTGCATGAACTTGAAACCGACACCGCAACCCGAAAGGTGTGTGTACGGATACGTATTGTCCGGACGTTTGGCGTTTAGGATGGCTACGGCAGGAGGAAGGATGTCGTCCGGCACGTGGTGGTCGCAGATGATAAAATCAATACCTTTCTCTTTGGCATACGTTATTTCCTCCACTGCTTTGATGCCGCAATCGAGTACAATAATCAATCCTACACCGGTTTCAGCGGCATAGTCCACTCCTTTTTTAGAAATGCCATACCCTTCGTTATAGCGGTCGGGTATGTAATAATCCAAGTTCGAATAGAACTGTTGGATAAACTTGTAGACCAGTGCTACGGCGGTAGTTCCGTCTACATCATAATCTCCATAAATCAGAATACGCTCTTTCTTTCCCATAGCCTTATTCAGACGTTCTACTGCAATATCCATATCGTTCATCAGGAACGGATCGTGCAGGTCGGGCAATTGCGGGCGGAAAAACTTCTTGGCGTCAACCGCCTTCGTTATTCCCCGCTGTACCAAAAGTTGTCCAAGTATCGGGCTAATCCCTAATTCCTGGGCCAATGTCTGGCTTGTCTCTGCCTGTTCGGGTGTAATGGGTTGATAATTCCATTTGTGATTCATTTTATATATTGTTTTTTCTTTTTCTGCTCTCAGGGGTCAGAAAGGCACTTCTTCCCAACAAGGGGTAAAAGTACGAAAAAAACCGGAGGTGAGTGTAGATATGACGAAAATATTTCAAAGGGGATAGAAAATCGGAAGTTTGCTAATGGTGGCATTAAGTGTTTACGGTGGCTTTTTAATAGATGACTTCTTTGGCATTAAGATCAAAGTTCTCCGGCATTAAGACTAAACTTCTCTTGGATAAGGATTGAACTTTTTTCGGATAGGAATCAATCTATAAACACAAGTTCCGTTTTTATAAACGAAGCCTTCATTTATAAAAACGAAGCTTTCATTTTTATAATCAAAGCTTGCATTTATAGATTGATGTTAGGCAACGATAACTTTGTCACTGGATGGGCGGAAGTTTGTAATAAACAGACAGCAACTTTGCTATACTCTTATGATAAATAAAGATTCTGATCCTGTTGGAGTGCGGCTATATATATGACTTATATCAAACCAGCTCTTTCCAATATGATAAGGTTGGAAAGAGCTGGTTTGATATTGAGAGGTATATGTTTTTATTTCTTCTTTCTTAAATCCCTGCCTTCATACTTGCAGATCGCTTCTATCCATTCCTCCGTCAGAGGCATGGACTCATGTCTCTCCAGGTCGAAAGTTACCATGATTGATTTGCAGATACATTTTATCTCGTTCGTCTTTGTGTCGATCACCCGTTGGAGCAGATGAAAGCTTTTCGTTCCTACTTCGGAAACGGCAGTCTGTACGGCGATATGGTCTGATGCGAAGATCTGTTTGACGAAATCTGCTTCGATATGGACAACGACAATGCCGGTCTTCTCCCAGTCGACTCCGGGACATACGGAAGCGAAGTATTCAGTCTTGCCCAAATCGTAAAAAGAAAAATAAACAGTGTTGTTGACGTGACCGAATTTATCTACGTCATTGAAGCGCAACTGAATAGGTAGCGTGTGGTGAAATACGATTTCTTCCATTGTTTTCACTTAATCTTTTTGAATTCGACGCAAAAGTAGTACTTTTGCGTGTTATTCTCAACTGAAATTACTCAAGAAATGATAGAAGATATTAAAAAAGCCTGTCAGGTGATGAATGAAGGAGGTGTCATCCTTTATCCTACCGATACCGTTTGGGGCATAGGCTGCGACGCGACTAACGAAGAAGCTGTACGTCGGGTATATGAGATTAAGAAACGTGCCGATAGCAAAGCTATGCTGGTGCTGGTTGATTCGTCTGTCAAGGTGGATTTTTATGTACAGGATGTTCCTGATGTGGCATGGGATTTGATAGAAGTTGCCGATAAACCATTGACGATTATCTATTCCGGTGCACGCAATTTGGCTCCGAACCTGCTTGCGGAAGACGGAAGCGTGGGAATCCGTGTGACGAATGAAGCGTTTTCCAAACGTCTTTGCCAGCAGTTCCGCAAGGCAATCGTGTCTACATCAGCCAATGTAAGCGGCCAGCCGGGAGCTGCCAACTTTAGTGAAATCAGTGACGAGATCAAATCGGCAGTAGACTATATCGTCGGCTATCGTCAGGACGATATGAGCAGACCGAACCCCTCAAGTATTATAAAACTGGACAAAGGTGGAGTGATTAAGATAATTCGCGAATAAATGAAAGAGGAAAAACTTAGTTTATTGCAGCGTTGCATCAAGTGGCGGGAAAATAATATCAAGGAGAAACAGTTTATCCTGATATTGAGTTTTCTGGTGGGGATTTTCACTGCGTTTGCCGCTTTACTATTGAAGTTCTTCATTCACCAGATACAGAACTTCTTAACAGATAATTTCAATGCGACGGAAGCCAACTATTTGTATCTGGTGTATCCGGTAGTCGGAATTTTTCTTGCAGGCTGGTTTGTGCGTAACATTGTGAAGGATGACATCAGCCATGGGGTCACCAAGATTCTGTATGCTATCTCCCGTAGGCAGGGACGCATCAAGCGGCATAACATTTGGTCGTCTACCATTGCCAGTGCCATTACGATCGGATTCGGCGGATCGGTAGGGGCGGAGGCGCCGATTGTGCTGACGGGGTCGGCGATCGGTTCCAATTTGGGTAGTGTGTTCAAAATGGAGCACCGGACGTTGATGTTGCTGGTAGGATGTGGCGCGGCAGGTGCGATTGCCGGAATCTTTAAGGCTCCGATCGCCGGACTGGTGTTTACGCTGGAAGTCCTGATGATAGATCTGACTATGTCTTCTTTACTCCCGTTGCTGATTTCTGCAGTGACGGCGGCAACCGTTTCGTATATCACTACCGGCACGGAAGCCATGTTCAAGTTTCATCTCGACCAGGCATTCGAACTGGAACGTATTCCTTTCGTTATCCTGCTGGGGATTTTCTGCGGTCTGATTTCGCTGTACTTCACACGTGCTATGAACTCGGTAGAAGGAGTTTTCGGTAAGCTCAACAATCCTTATAAGAAACTGGCTTTCGGCGGTGTTATGCTGAGTGTGCTGATTTTCCTTTTTCCACCTCTCTATGGTGAAGGTTACGATACAATCAACCTGTTGCTGAACGGAACGTCTGCGGCGGAGTGGGATACGGTGATGAACAACTCCATGTTCTACGGCTACGGCAATCTGTTATTGGTCTATTTGATGTTGATTATCTTATTGAAGGTATTTGCTTCCAGTGCGACGAACGGTGGTGGTGGATGTGGTGGTATATTTGCTCCTTCACTTTATCTGGGATGTATTGCCGGATTTGTATTCTCGCATTTCAGCAATGATCTTGCTTTTTCAGCTTATCTGCCCGAAAAGAATTTCGCTTTAATGGGAATGGCGGGAGTGATGAGCGGAGTGATGCACGCTCCGTTGACGGGTGTCTTCCTGATTGCTGAACTGACCGGAGGATACGACTTGTTCCTTCCGTTGATGATTGTGTCTGTCAGTTCTTATCTTACGATTATAGCATTTGAGCCTCACAGTATCTATTCGATGCGTCTGGCAAAGAAAGGACAACTGCTTACGCATCATAAGGATAAAGCGGTATTGACATTGATGAAAATGGAGAATGTCGTGGAGAAGGATTTCGTAGTGGTTCATCCTGAAATGGATTTAGGCGAACTGGTGAAGGCTATCGCCGCTTCCCACCGGAATGTGTTTCCCGTGACGGATAAGAAGACTGGCGAACTGTTGGGAGTTGTACTGCTCGACGATATCCGGAACATCATGTTCCGTCAGGAACTTTATCATCGTTTTACTGTTAATAAATTAATGACATCCGCCCCAGCCAAGATATTCGATTCGGACGGAATGGAACAGGTGATGCAGACTTTCGATGATACCAAAGCCTGGAATCTTCCCGTGGTGGATGAGGAAGGACGTTATCAGGGATTTGTCTCTAAATCGAAGATATTTAACTCATACCGGCAGGTATTAGTACATTTTTCAGAAGACTAACCACCCGCCGTCCGACAAGGTACCGGGGCCTGGGTTCTATGTAGATAAAAGTGATTAGATTATGAAGAAAGAAGATTTAAGAATAGTATATATGGGTACTCCCGATTTTGCGGTGGAGGCCTTGCGTCAGTTGGTAGAAGGCGGATATAACGTTGTGGGCGTGATAACGATGCCCGATAAGCCGGCCGGACGCGGACATAAGATTCAATATTCTCCCGTTAAACAATATGCGCTCGAACAGAATTTGCCGTTACTCCAACCGGAGAAGTTGAAAGATGAGGCGTTTGTACAGGCGTTGCGTGAATGGAAAGCGGATTTGCAGATTGTGGTTGCTTTCCGTATGTTACCGGAAGTGGTGTGGAGTATGCCGCGGTTGGGAACTTTCAATCTCCATGCTTCTTTGCTTCCTCAATACCGGGGGGCCGCTCCTATCAATTGGGCGGTAATTAATGGAGATACGGAAACGGGTATCACTACTTTCTTCCTGAAGCATGAGATAGATACGGGAGAAGTCATTCAGCAGGTACGTGTACCTATTGCCGATACGGATAATGTAGAGATTGTGCATGATAAACTGATGATGTTGGGCGGAAAGCTGGTCGTTGAGACGGTGGACGCCATTCTGAACGGTGTGGTAAAACCGGTTCCGCAGGAAGAAATGGCGATTGTCGGTGAGCTTCGTCCTGCTCCGAAGATATTCAAAGAGACTTGCCGGATCGACTGGAAGCAACCGGTGAAGAAAGTCTATGATTTTATTCGCGGACTCTCTCCTTATCCGGCTGCCTGGAGTGAATTGGTCAGTCCTGAAGGAGAAGTGGTGGTCGTGAAGATTTTTGAAAGCGAAAAAGTTAGTGAAGCGCATCAATTGTCTGCCGGAACGATTGTGACGGATGGGAAGAAATATATAAAGGTGGCTGTGCCCGATGGGTTCGTGTCTGTCCTTTCTTTGCAACTTCCCGGCAAGAAACGTCTGAAAACGGATGAATTGCTTCGCGGATTCCGTCTGACGAACGAATATAAAATGAACTGACCTGATAATAGATAACATGAACCGTCTCGAGTTCGAGACAAACCGAATCTAAAATAAAAGAATTATGAAACCAATTATCGCTCCTTCCATTCTTTCCGCTGATTTCGGATATTTGGCGAAAGATATTGAAATGGTAAACCGCAGTGAGGCGGAATGGGTACATATTGATATTATGGACGGGGTATTTGTCCCTAACATCTCATTCGGCTTTCCGGTACTGAAATATGTGGCAAAGCTGAGTAAGAAACCGTTGGATGTGCATCTGATGATTGTTAATCCGGAGAAGTTTATCCCGGAAGTAAAAGCATTGGGAGCGCATACGATGAATGTGCATTATGAGGCTTGC
>UMEA01041017.1_pt1 | contig 10840 bp, 7 predicted proteins | sample 1964621 | NCBI WGS metagenome assembly UMEA01 (sample SAMEA4836007, study PRJEB28245) | human gut metagenome | biome: gut microbiome; material: fecal sample | place: Denmark | collected 2008 | reverse complement strand
GCTAAGCCAAAAGCGCAGATAATACTTTGTGTCTTATCGAGCATTTTGGCAACGCAGATGCCGTGCCGCAGCTGCCGGAGCGGTGCTTAAGCCGCAAGGTGGGAATTGTGCGGTGTTGCCATAAAGAATCCGGCACCCTGGCCGCAAAAGTCAGGGTGCCGGATTTTGTTGTATTGTATCGGAAAGAGTATGTTGGAGGCTGTTAAAATTGCTTTTCCCACTTATACCAGCAGCGCTTGCAAGCTACTATATATAAGGTAGGGAAATTACTCAACGTCCTGCAAAGCGGCGTAGTTTACTTCGCCGGTGCGGACCTTGACCACCTTGGCCACATTGTAAACAAAGATCTTGCCATCACCGATATGGCCGGTGTACAGAACCTTGGTGGCGGTGTCGATGATCTTGTCTACCGGGATCTTGCTGACAACAACTTCAACCTTGACCTTGGGAATCAGGGTTGCGTCGACCTCAGCACCACGGTATTTCTCGCCGCTGCCCTTCTGCAGGCCGCAGCCCATAACCTGGGTAACGGTCATGCCGGTCACACCGACAGCGTTCATGGCAGCTTTCAAAGCTTCAAACTTGGCCAGCTGCACGATCATAACGACCTTGTGCATGCCGGAATCCAGCTCAGCGGGCAGAGGTTCTTCCTTGACGACCTTGACGGCGGCATTGATTTTGGCTTCGCTGGCCATGGTGATGTCGTCTTCACCCAGGTCGGTGTTCTCGTTCACGCTCATCTCAGCGTAAGTCGGGTCAGAGATGGAGAAGCCGGAGTAAGCGGAAGTCAGGCCGTGCTCGTGGATATCCAGGCCGTCGATTTCTTCTTTTTCGGTCACACGCAGGCCGATGGTCTTTTTGATGATGGTAAAGATGACGGTCATGGAAACCAGCACCCAGGCAGCCACGCAGATAACGCCCAAAACCTGAACGCCAAAGAAACGGAAGCCATGGCCGTACAGCAGGCCCTCACTGGTGGAGAACAGGCCGGTTGCAATGGTGCCCCACATGCCGTTCATGCAGTGCACGGAAACAGCGCCGACAGGGTCATCAATCTTGACAACGTTATCAAAGAATTCAACGGAGAAGATGCAGAGCACACCGGCAACGATGCCGATGATGGCAGCGCCGAACGGATCAACCATATCGCAGCCTGCGGTAATGGCAACCAGACCGGCCAGAGCACCGTTAAAGGTAAGGGAGACATCGGGTTTGCCGTAACGCACCCAGCTGGTGATCAGCGCGGCAACAGTAGCCAGCGCAGCGGCCAGGTTGGTATTGAAGCAGACCAGACCAGCGGAAACCATGGCGTCATCGCTTGCCATTGCCACGGTGGAGCCACCGTTGAACCCGAACCAGCAGAACCACAGGATAAACACGCCCAAGGCCATGGCGGTCAGGTTGTGGCCGGGGATTGCGCGGGCCTTGCCGTCCTTGCCGTACTTACCAATACGGGGGCCAAGCATCCAGGCGCCCAGGCAGGCGGTAACGCCGCCAACAAAGTGAACGGCGGTGGAACCGGCAAAATCATGGAAGCCCAGCTGTGCCAGCCAGCCGCCGCCCCAAATCCAGTGGCCGGAGATGGGGTAAACGATCAGGCTGATAGCGGCCGAGTAGCAGCAGTAAGCGCTGAACTTGGTACGCTCTGCCATGGAGCCGGAAACAATGGTTGCTGCCGTTGCACAGAACACAGTCTGGAACACGGCATAAACCCAAAGGGGCACGCCCTCCGGCAGGATGGCGCTGTAGTCGCCGCTCATAAAGGGGGCAAAACCGCCGATGAGCGGGCCGGAACCTGCAAACATGATGCCGAAGCCGACCAGCCAGAAGCACGGTGTGCCGATGCAGAAGTCCATCATGTTTTTCATCAGGATGTTGCCGGTGTTCTTTGCACGGGTCAGGCCAGCTTCGCACAAAGCAAAGCCTGCTTGCATAAAGTACACCAGGAATGCCGCAACCAGCACCCAGATGACGGTTGATGAGTTGTACATATTCAAACCACTCCTCTCAAGATCAAACCACGGCGCTTCCTCTATTTTTTCTTGCCGCATTAAGCCAGGGCAATACCGCATAATTCTAAGTGCCGATACGGCAAGCGAGGTGCGGCAGATGCTAAGCCAAAAGCGCAGATAATACTGGATGTCTTATCGAGCATTTTGGCAACGCAGATGCCGTGCCGCAGCTGCCGGAGCGGTGCTTAAGCCGCAAGGCGGGAATTGTGCGGTGTTGCCCCAGATGCTTAAATAACAAAAGCGCCGGGCAGGATGTACCTGCCCGGCGCCATTGCCGTGGTTTTGATTTGCCCACATTGTAACCCCGGCAAGCCCCGCCGTCAAGCAAAACTTTTCATTTTTTGTCAAAATGTGCAGTTTGCACAGCATTCCCCGTTTTGTTCTTTCGCTCGTTTGTGCAACCTGCATTTTCTGCCCGGCTGTCAACTTTATTCTGCATGGTGCTTTGCGCGCAAATTTACATTTTTCATCGTAAAGACACGGTTTCACAATATTTTTGTCACATTTTTTCAAAACCCGCTACCAAAAATTGAGCCGCTGTGTTATAATAAAACCATACTTGGGTAAAATTTGCCCGGCCCGGTTTTTGTACCGTGTACGGGGGAAAATCAACGGTGCTGTGCACCGCAAGCTAAAGGAGGATATTGCCCAATGAGCAATTCTATCGCTCTGCTCGCCCTTGAGGCCGCTGACGGCACTGTGGTTCTGACCAGCATCACGCTGGTGTTCGCCATGCTGGTTGCGCTTTGCCTCATTATCACTGTGGAAGGCAAGATTTTTGACGCCATCAAGAATAAAAAGAATGGCACCAAAGCCGCCCCCAAGGCACCTGCCGCCCCTGCAGCGCCCGCTGCACCGGCCGCACAGAACATCGCCAAGGTTGCTCCTGCCGCCCCCGCAGCACCCGCTGCTGACGGCTCCATCCCCGGCGAGATCGTTGCTGCCATTGCTGCAGCCGTTGCCTCTCTGGGTGAAAACCTGACCATCCGCGGCATTCACCGCGTTCAGAAAAAGACGGCTACTGGTTCCCGCCGCGGCGCCTGGGGCGACGCCGGCGTTACCCAGAACACCACGCCGTTTATGTGATGGAAAGGGGACGAAACAATGGGAGCAATTTTTACCAACATCGCTGAGATCTTTGCCAACTCCGGTTGGGCGCAGATTTTCTTTGCTGAGGGCGGCTGGAAGTATGCCGTCATGATCGGCGTGGCCTGCGTGCTGCTGTACCTGGCCATTGTCCACCAGTTTGAGCCTTTGCTGCTGCTGCCCATCGGCTTCGGCATGCTGATGACCAACCTGCCGCTGGACGGCATCTTCCATATGGACATCTTCATCAACGAAACGCAGCACATCAACTGGGAACTGCTGGGTACATCCGGCGGTATGGCGGACTATATTTACTTAGGCGTCAAGCTGGGTATCTATCCCCCGCTGATTTTCCTTGGCATCGGTACCATGACCGACTTTGAGCCGCTGATTGCACGTCCGTCCAGCCTGCTGCTGGGCGCTGCCGCACAGCTGGGCATCTTCTTCACCTTCGTTGGCGCCAAAATCCTGGGCTTCACCAACAAGGAAGCCGCTTCCATCGGCATCATCGGCGGTGCCGATGGCCCGACCGCTATCTTCGTCACCACCCGCCTGGCCCCGCACCTGCTGGGTTCCATCGCGGTTGCCGCGTACTGCTACATGGCGCTGGTGCCTGTTATCCAGCCGCCCATCATGAAAGTTCTGACCACCGAAAAAGAGCGTCAAATCGTGATGGAAAGCCCGCGCAAGGTTTCCAAGACTGAGAAGATTCTCTTCCCCATCATTGTTACCATCATCGTTTCCCTCACCCTGCCCGATGCCGCCATCCTGGTTGGCTGCCTGATGCTGGGCAACCTGATGAAGGAATGCGGCGTTGTTGAGCGTATCAAAAAGACCGCCGGCAACGAACTGATGAACATCATCACCATCTTCCTGGGCTTCAGCGTTGGCTGCACCACCAATGCCGCAACCTTCCTGAACATCCAGACCGTTGAGATCATTGTTCTGGGCATTGTTGCTTTCGGTGTCGGCACCGCAGGCGGCGTTCTGCTGGGCAAGGTCATGTGCTTTGTCACCCACGGCAAGATTAACCCGCTGATCGGCTCCGCCGGTGTTTCCGCTGTTCCCATGGCCGCCCGTGTTTCCCAGAAAGTCGGCCAGGAATACAACCCCCGCAACTACCTGCTCATGCACGCCATGGGTCCCAACGTTGCCGGTGTTATCGGTTCCGCTGTCGCCGCCGGCATCCTGATCAACATGTTCGGCTGATCCTGATACCTAACCCCTAAAACTCAACCGCCCGTCACATTTTGTGTGACGGGCGGTTTTTTATATCTATCCATTTAGAACTTAGGGCAGCACCGCACAATTCCCGCCTTGCGGCTTAAGCACCGCTCCGGCAGCTGCGGCACGGCATCTGCGTTGCCAAAATGCTCGATAATGTCGGGTTGCGGTATTGCCCTAACTATCATCTCCCGTACCTAACCCCATTCCCCGTTAAAACGTCCTCCTCCCACCGGATCCCCGGCTTTCTTTCTTTCTGGGCTTCCACCAAAAACAGCCAGGGTTTGCTGTGTTCATCCTTGCGCACCAGAGCCACCCGCTTGGGCTCCAGCCCAACGGCGCAGAGCGCGGCAAACACCGCCGCCATCTGTTCCGGGCGGTGGCATAAGGCCAGCTTGCCGCCATCGTGCAGGGCACGGGCCGCACAGGCGGCAACATCCTGCATCGTGCAGCTGCCGTCATGCCGGGCCGTGGCGCGGCGGGCATCCGGGCTGACATATCCGCCGGTAAAATAGGGCGGGTTGCAGGCGGCGAAGTCATATTTCCCCTGTTCCGGGCCGCTTTTGCAGAACGTCCGCAGGTCGGTGCAAAGAGCGGTAATATGCTCTGCCCCCGGCGTTTCCTGCACAGCACGGCGGCACAGGGCCGAAGCATCGGCATCCAGCTCCACCGCTGTGCATGGGCCGCGGTGCCCGGCATCGTGCCAGGCCAGCGCTACGATTCCACACCCGCTGCACAGGTCCAGCGCTGTTTCTTTGCGGCGCGGCATGGCAAACCGGGCCAGCAGTAAGGCGTCCGTACCAAAGGCTGCCCCCGGCCCGGTAAACACCTTGGTGCCGTTATCCAATCGTTCCATTCCCTGTGCCATGTTGTTTTCCTCCGTGTAAACAGTTTGTTAAGATTATTCTGATTTTCGCGCTTTTACTTGCGATATTTCACAATTCAGCGTATAATGATAAAAGATTGACAATTATCGATTGCCTTTGCCACTGCCCTTATTCTGACATTTCTCCCCATAAGGAGGCTCATTTTCATGATCTATACTGTCACCCTGAACCCGGCACTGGATAAAACCGTTGAAATTCCTTCCTTTACCACGGACGGCGTAAACCGCATTACTTCCATCCGCACCGATCCGGGCGGTAAAGGCATCAATGTCTCCAAGGTGGTTGCCGCACTGGGCAGCACCAGCCGCGTCCTTGGTATTCTGGGCGGCAGCACCGGGCAGATGATCTCCGAAGCTCTGTCCGGCCTGAACATGACCTGTGACTTTTTGCCCGTTGAGGGCAACACCCGCATCAATCTGAAAGTGGTGGATCCCATCGCCCACACCAGCACCGAGATCAACGAACCCGGTGTTCCCGTGGACCTGGCTACCCTGCAAAGCCTGCTGGACCACCTGCTGAAGCTGCTGCGCCACGACGATATCGTGGTGCTGGCCGGCAGCCTGCCGGTGAATGCTCCTGCCGACACCTACCGCGTGTGGGGCGATGCCTGCCGCGAAAAAGGTGCCAAGGTCATTCTGGACTCTGACGGTGCCGGCATGGTGGAGGGCGTTAAGGCAAAGCCGTTCCTCATCAAGCCCAACAGCGAGGAGCTTTCCCACCTGATGGGCCGCGCGCTGGACAGCCAGCAGGAGCTGACCGCCGCCGCCCGTGAGCTGTTGCAGACCGGCGTGCAAAAGGTCATCGTCTCGATGGGCAGCCGCGGTATGCTGCATGTTCTGCCGGAGCAGACCATCTTTGTGCCCGGCCTGCGTGTTCCCGTCAAGGATACCGTTGGTGCCGGGGATGCCGTCATCGCCGCCCTGGCTGTTGCCGAAGAGCGCGGCCTGACGCTGGAAGAAACGCTGGGCCTTTCCACTGCCGCCGGTGCCGCCAGCGTAATGTGCACCGGTACTCAGGCTGCCAGCCTGGAAACCATCCAACAGCTGATGGAACAGGTCACCTACCGCGAACTTTGATTTCCGCCATTCACTTTTTACTTTCTTTCCACATAAAATGGGGCGCTGCCGTTTCACCCGGCAGCGCCCCATTCCTTTTTCTTTCGTTTGCCCGGCTCAGCGATTGCGTTTGCTGCGGTGGCTGATCAGCATGGCAATGCACACCACCATGCCCAGCAGGGCGGCAGCGCCTAATACCAGCAGCCCCAGCTCAAAGGCCTGGGCGTTAAAATCCGTTTTCAGCTTTTCGGTTGCGGTGTTCAGGGCATCATCCACAGCGTCCCCGCTGCTGGTCGATATTGTAGCGCCGGAATCCGCTTCCAGTGCGCTCTGTGCAGCGGAAGCTGCTTCCCCATCTCCCAGTGCATTCAGGGCATCCACAAGGGCCTGCCCAGCCATCGTGTGCATCAGGGTGCTGGATGCACTTTTGACCTTTTCGCCGTTCACAGCGCGGCTCAGGTAATCAGCCAGTTCATTGCAGGCACCGCGCAGGGCGGGTTCTGCATCGGCATCCACCTGCCAGCCGCTGCTGGACCACATGCCGTTCATATACAGCAGCAGCTGCATGCCGGCATCCGCCGTCATGGTGCTGTACACCTTGTTGCGGAACGCTTCGCTGTCGCTGGTGTTCATGCTGCCAAAGCTCATGGCAATAAACTGGTAGCAGCGGTCGTAATCCGTCAGGTTGGTGTAATAGTTCCGCAGCACATCGGCAACGTTGCTGCCGCTTTTCAGCTCGGCCCCTGCCACAACGGAGTCCAGGTCAGCGCGCAGGTCCTGGTCGCCAAATTTGGAAGCACTGCCGTCATCCTCAATGGCAAAGGTCTGCTGCATCAGGCTGGCATAGCCGTCTGCATCGCTGGCCTGCCCGGCATACACCTGCGCCAGCTGCATGCAGTCGCCGCCCCAGCTGCCGGTAATGGGCATGCCGCGGTATACCAGGTTCATGGCCGCCAGCAGGTGGCCGAAATCAATGCTCTGCCCGTTGGGCAGTTCCACGGTGTTCATCCCCTGCAAATCCCACAGGTCCGGGTCTGCATCGGTGGCGTACTTTTCAAATTCGCCATCGCGGGTGCCCGCCGTCAGCTGCCAGACGGTCGTGTTATAATCCCCCACACGGGTAAAGCTCAAAGTCAGGTCAATGGGGTCATCGCCGCTGTTCTTTTCTTCAATATACTGTTCCGCCAGCGCTTGCAGGCGGCCCAAGCGGTCCAGCGTTGTTTCATAGTCCGCACTTTCCGCTTTTGCAGGCAGCGCCAGCAGCACCAGCAGCGTCAGTACCCCTGTGATGACCCACACCATACGGCTCCGAATGGCTTCCGTAACCATACACCTCCACATAGGCCGGCACATGCTGCGCACCAGCCCACTTTGTAACTATTTTGTATTTTTTAAGTATATCACAAACAGCCGGTGCCTGTCCACGCTTTTTTCCGCTTTGTGCTGTTTTGGCGCACAATTTACACTCCTTTCATTTTCTCTCCCTGCTCTGCTGAGTGCCAAACGCCGCACAATGTATCCCCCCGCTTCGTGTGCCCTATTCTCTCATAGAGAGGCGCACATTGTGCGCCCGCCAACCTATAACCCCAACAACACTTTGGGGATTAAACTCCCCCGCCTTGCAAACACTTTTTTCTGCCTGTCCATCCCACCAAGAAACAGCCGGGGCCAATCGCCCCGGCTGTCCGTTTCTTCTAATCTCTAACTTCCACGTTTACAGCACAATGCGGAAACTTACACTGTGGTCTTCCTCGCCAGAAACATGGTAAGGCTCTTCCACATCGGTGCCCCAGCTGTCAATGCCGCCAACGCCGCGCACTGCGCCCAGCACCATCACACTGGTGCGGCCGGTCGCGGGCAGCTCCGTAATGTGCTGCGCCGCCTCGATCTCCTGCGCCGTGTTGGGCAGCGCGCTGAACGCAAATGGTGCATCCACCTGCTGCAAGGTCAGCGCGGCAGTCGTGTGGCCGCAGGCATCCCGCTGTTCCAGCATGGCCTGCCGCGTCTGCATGTGCATGCCGCAGTCCTGCGGAACCAGATGTGGCTCCACATGCGGGGTTTCCTCATGGAAGCCGAACACACCGCCCTTATAGCGGTCCGGGTAGGTTTCGCCGGAAAGCCCGGTCCACACCGTGCGGGTCACCGGGCCAAAGGTTTCAAATTTCACACCAAAACAGGGCAGCTCCGGCGCACCGGCTACGCCGTGGTAAACGGCATCCACCCGCAATGCGCCCTGTGCTTCCACAGTGTAGACCAGCTCTGCGCCGGCCCCCGGCACAGTGGGGATGCCAAACTGGAACTGCACCTTTACGCAGTCGGGACCTGCTTCCAGCACCTTCATGCCGTTATATGTTACAAACACATCCGCCGCCATCCAGGCCGCCGCGCGCAGCGGGAAGCCGCATCCGCGGTCATTGTCGGTAGAGGCCCGCCAGAACGCCGGGCGCGGTGCGCGCCACAGCCATTCGGTGCCGTTCACCTTCAGCGATGCCGGGCCAGCCCCCGCAATGGAGAAAAGCATCTCAAAGTTTTTGCCCTTTACGCCCAGGTTGCCGTCGCCCTGGGTCACCACCAGGGGGTAGGCGCGGCGGCTCTGCCAGGCTTCGGCCAGCGTACGGTCTGCCTGTGCTGCCGCAGCAGCGTTGGCGGCATCCTGCGCCGCACGGTCCGCCGGGCTGGCGTACCAGTAGCGTACATCCTGCATGGCGGGCTTCTCTGCGCCATCGGCGTATACAATGCCGTTGCCGCTGAAGTTATAATCCGTCGTCCGCTCGCCAAAATCGCCGCCATAGCCCAGTACCTTGCGGCCCATGACGTCCGTATGCCAGATGGCCTGGTCCATATAGTCCCAGATAAAGCCGCCCTGGTACTGCGGGTATTCTTCCGCCAGCTTCACATAGCTTTCCATTCCGCCCAGAGAGTTGCCCATATCGTGCATGTATTCGCACAGGATGAACGGCTTTTCCGGCTTGGATTCCAGATATTCCCGGATTTCCCACGGCTTGGCGTACATCCGGCTTTCCATATCGGTAATGGCCGCAAACGCGCGGTTATGCACCACACCTTCATAATGCACCAGACGGCTGGGGTCCTTGGCGTGGAAAAACTGCGTCATGGCCAGAATATCCTCGCCCGCATAGCTTTCGTTGCCGCAGGACCAGATCAGCACAGCGGCGTGGTTTTTGTCGCGCTCCAGCATGCTGCGGGCACGGTCCACCACACAGTCTTTCCATTCCGGCAGGCTGCCCGGCACATTCCAGCTGGGTTCGATCACGCCCAGCTTCTGCCAGCTGCCGTGGCTTTCCAGGTTGGTTTCATCGATCATGTAAATGCCGTTTTTGTCGCACAGATCATACCACAGGCTCTGGTCCGGGTAATGGCAGGTGCGCACGGCGTTGATGTTGTTGGCTTTCAGCACGGCCATGGCGGCGTTCATATCATCCGCATCAATAGCGCGGCCCTTTTCGGGGTTCCATTCGTGGCGGTTTACACCGTTGAACACCACACGCTCCCCATTCAGGCACATGATGCCGTCCTTCATCTCAAAGCGGCGGAAACCGATGTCATAGGGCACCACTTCCTGCACGGTGCCCTGTGCATCTTTCAGCGTCAGCTCTGCATGGTACAGCACCGGGGTCTTGTGGCTCCACGGCTGAATCCCCTCCAACTCAATCGTGTCCCCCGTCACAGGGCCTTCATACAGGGCATAGCCCTCCGGGTCGGTCAGGCGCAAAGTCACACTGACTCCTTCGGTCTCTCCATCCAGCTTCAGCTCCGGGGTCAGCAGACCAGTGGTGTTGTCCTCGCTCAGGCCCGCTTTCAGCCAGATGTCCGCCAGATGCACCGCCGGTTTGGCGTACAGGTATACCGGGCGGAACATGCCGGAGAAGCGGAAAAAGTCCTGGTCCTCGATCCATGCTGCACTGCTGCGCTTGTACACTTCCACGCAAATGCGGTTGCCGGTTTCTTTGATGTACGGCGTCAGGTCAAATTCCGAGGGGGTAAAGCTGTCCTCGGCATAGCCCACGAACTTGCCATTGCACCACAGGTACATGGCCTGTTCCACACCCTGGAAGCTGATACATACCCGCTGCCCGCGCAGCCCGGCATCCAGATCAAATTCCCGCGCATAGCTGCCGACGGGATCATCGTTCAAATCCACCTGCGGCGGCCGCAGCGCACTGCGTCCATCCCACGGGTACAGCGTGTTGGTGTATTGCAGCTGACCATAGCCCTGGGTCTCCATATGGCCCGGCACACGGATGGTACCAAAGCCCGAAAGATCCGCTCCTTCGCGCCAGAAATCCGCCGGGCGCTGGGCCGGGCAACTGCTCCATACAAAGCGCCACATGCCGTCCAGCGGCTGGCGCAGGCTGCTGTGGCGCTGCGCGGCTTCCTGCACAGTACGGTAGCATACATGGTCCGAATGGGCATCCAGCCGGTTCACGGCAAACACAGTCGGGTCGCTCAACCAGTTCAGTTCCGGTGTCATGATAATATTGCTCCTTTTATTTCTGCCTAAGGTGTATCTGAAGACAAAGAAAATGACGGATATTTCGCAAACACAAGCAGGATT
>UMEA01039732.1_pt1 | contig 10857 bp, 9 predicted proteins | sample 1964621 | NCBI WGS metagenome assembly UMEA01 (sample SAMEA4836007, study PRJEB28245) | human gut metagenome | biome: gut microbiome; material: fecal sample | place: Denmark | collected 2008 | reverse complement strand
TTATAATATTTCGTTGTAAAGGCTCTGGTTGCATTCATGCCGATAAGCCAGTCCGCCTTTGCCCTGCACACAGCAGCTTCACAGAGATTCCCATACTCCCTGCCGTCCTTTAAATGAGCAAATCCGTCACGAACTGCACCATCCTCCATCGAACTGATCCACAGTCTTTTTACGGGAAGCCTGCTTCCGGACAAGTCATAAACACGCTTAAAAATCAGTTCCCCTTCCCTTCCGGCATCACAGGCATTCACCACATACTCTAAATCCGGACGGTTCAGCAGTTTTTTCAATACCTCAAATTGTTTTTTCTTATCCCTTGCCACCGCAAGCTGCCAATGTTCCGGTAAAATAGGAAGCTGTGAAAACTCCCATTTCTCATAGCGGCTGTCATATACCTCCGGGGACACGTATTCCGCCAGATGTCCGAGACACCAGCTAACGATACAGTCTGCACCTGACAGATAACCATCCTGTCTTTTTCCTGCTCCCAATACTTTCGCCAATGTCTGAGATACACTGGGTTTCTCTCCAATCACTAAATACATTCCATTCTCCTTTCCAAAAAAGGACAGCCGTTTTCTTTTCGGCTGCCCTTTTCCTATCCATCCTTAACTTTGTTTTTTATTCTTCTGTGTCATCCTCGTCCATGTGGTTTTCAGAATCTTCGTTGATGTAATCTCCTTCATAAAATTCCAAATCCTCATCTCCGGCATCCTCTTCCTCTTTTTTAGGCTTTACAACCTTAAAATAATAAACACCACCGCATCCTGCTACGGCAAGCAGCGCAATGGCAAGCAACGCCCCGGTATTAGTCTCTTTACTTTCTTTTTCCGGCTCCTTTTCCGTTTCCTCAACTGCAGGTTTTGTCTCCGGCTGTGGTGTAATGACTGTTGGCTGTTCTGTTTCCTGTTTCTTTGTTTCCGTAACAAACTCTGCCAGATCATCCTCATCAATCATGGAAAGCATATATACGTTTTCTTTGTTACTGGAACGGTCCAACACAAGAAAAAACGTATTGCCGTTCTTTGTCTGTACCGTAAGGAACTCTTTTGTGCTGTCCCCTGATTTATCATCTGCCAGACTTCCGTTCCCCGGAACAGAAAAAGGTGTTTCCTCTGTCTTCGGCGGTTCTTCCTCCTGTACTGGCGTCTCTGTTGGCGCAGGTGCTTCCACCGCCTGCTGAGCCGCTTCATCCGTAAAGGCAAAGGCAGTCGTGGCAGGCAAGACCATCCCTGCCGCCACTGTAAACGCTGCCAGCCACTTTTTAATTTTCATTCTCACGATGTTCATCCTCCTTTTCTTCTGCCCTATGTCCCGGCAGTTTTCTTTCTTCTGCAATATCCTTCCAATCCTCTTCTTTTTTTGTATCCGGCACAGTAGTTTCTTCCGTCAGATACGGAAAAACAGCCGTTCCATTCTGGATTTTGTCCAATACTACCAGAAGTTCCCGGCTGTTTAATTTCATGGAACGGATACTTTTAATAATCTCCGCATCCTCCAACTGCTTTTTTCGGATATTCAGTTCCCTTAAATGTTCCTGCCACTCGGTAATTCTTTCCTCTGTTTTCTGGATTTCATCCAGAACCTTTTTTAATTTCATATTCACTTTCTTAACCTCCTACTGGATTCTTCCAAACGCCATGAAATGTTCCTGCCAATATGCAGAACTGATATTCGCATACTGGATGGGATTGCCGCAGTGGATCATCATGTTGTCTCCTACATAGATTCCCACATGACTGGCTCCCGGCGTATTGTAAGTACCCTGAAAGAAAATCAGATCTCCCGGTTTTGCTTCGGACGGCGATACATATGCACAGCAGGAACGAAGCCCGTCTGCCGTCTGCCTTCCTACATTCCAGCCGTTTCCGCAGTTATTGATTACCCAACTGACAAATCCGGAACAGTCAAAACTGGTACTGGGCGAAGCGCCGCCCCACACATACGGGTATCCCAGATATTTTTCTGCTTCATGGATCATGTTTGCAAATTTTTCATCTGACAATGCCTCTGCCGGAATTTCATAGCCAAAACCACCGGAACCTCCGCCACTGGGCAGCGTATTTACATCAAACAGATAATCACGGTTCCCATATGTCAGATTGTAATAATCATACCGCTGTTCTTCCTCGTCATTCATTCTGTTTCTGAGCACAGTATCCAGATTATGGTTTGTCAGCACTGTTTCCAGCCTGTTTACCTCTCTGGTACTGGTCACTTCCACTTCCTGACTTCCATTGTCATCTGCTATGTATGCTTCCCATGTCTGATGTCCGTGTGCAGAAGCGGCTGCATGGTCTCCATAATAAACATCGAACTGCACCCCGTACTGGTCAAAAGCGCCTGTATCTTCTACAACATACTCCACACCATTCATCACAATCTTCGTGCCCAGAGGTACAAAAGGATTGGAAGCGTCTACCGCAATCGTGTGGTTTGCCTGCGGCATGGCTCCGCTGGCTGTCGATCCGCCGGACCAGACGCCGCAGCAGATCGGACAGTTGCAATATCCACTGGTTACTACCTGTCCCAGTGATTCCCCAACCCGTACCGTCTGTGTTTCTGTCACTGTTTCACGCACACTCTCCGTATGTATGCTGTACTGTTCCCGGAAGATTTCTTCAATCTCCGAAGCCACCTGTGTATATGTAAAATCCCCGTATTTAACTGTCAGGTAGGAGATAAGGTGGTATGGATTATGGCTGATTTCGTCTACCTGATAGCGGTATTCCTCATATTCTGGATGTGTGGCTTCCATGCTGTTAATCTGATTATTCAATGCCGCTTCAAGCTGTGCATAAGCATTTTCTGCCGCATAAATATCTTCATCCTCGCTGGCATAGGTGGTAGAAATAATTGTGGTACTGCCGCCCTGAATGCTGGCGCTGCAGCTGCTGAGTGAGGCTGCCATCACTGCGAACAACAATACGCAGACACCTATACCTGCGAAAATTGCCCGGTTCCTGCAAAGAATCTCCTGCAGTACCTTCTTTGCTTTGACCGCAATGGTTTCTGTAACCCGGATGGTATCCTCCGTTGCTTTTTTCCCTTCCTTCGCCGCAGCATAAGCCTGTTTGTAACGCCTTTTCTGCCAGAAGCGTAAAATAGCATTCTTCTTTGACTGTTCCACCTCGGCAGCGTGTTTCCCCACTTCTTTTCCGCTTTTTTTCATCGCCTCAAACTGCAGGCGGCCCGCTTCCGCTGTTTTTTCTGCCTGCCGTTCCGTGTGCAGGGATTCCTGCAGTCTGCGGCTTGACCGGGAAACGGCATATCGGACAGTCTTTTCTCCCAACAGTTCCGCTTTATGTGCCCCTTCCACTGCCGCATTTTCCTGTTCTGCTTCGTGACTCTTCCCATGAACATAAGCAGATGCAGCAACAGTACCTGCTGAAACAGCCTTCTTTGCCATCCCAATTCCGGCTCCCTGTATCATCCCGCTGCTTTCATCCCCAAAAGAAAGTCTTCCTGCCTGTTTCTTCTGTTCTTTATGGAGCTGTTCCCGCTTTATCTTTCCCTTGATTTCCTCACGGAACCCTTCCATCGACTGCTCCGCTGTTTCCTGGTTCTTACGAAAACGGGAAGATTCTTTTTCTTTCTGAGCCGTCTGTTTTTCTTCTGCCGTTTTTTCTGCCCTTTCTCTTCGGACATAGGACTGCACCTGCTGTTTTTTTCGGCTATGGCTTGTCCATGCAGCAGCTTCTGCATATTCCCTCGCCCCGGACGGATGCCCCCTGATACTTTCCACACGGGAAGAATAATCAGACAAACGTTCCCCTGTATTGCTGTCTGCTTCCTCTATTTCTTCCTGCCATCTGGCACTCTCCGATTCCGGTATCCGCATTTTTCTGGAAGCCGCCCGTTTTTTTCCACTTTTCTCCATGTCCTGCCCGACTGTTTCCGCAGCTTCTGTTCTGCCTGCTTTTTCCGAATACAGCTTCTTTTTCGCAGACTTCGTATCTTCCGCCCTTTCTCCCCGCTTTGAAAAATCTTCCATATCCTCTGCCTGTGTTGCGCAGAAAAAATCATCTGTTTCCCGGTTACTTACCCGGATGGATTTTCTGCTGTGCAGATTTTCCTCCTTCAGTCCATCCCGGCTCATTTTCTTTACGGTTTTGTCTCTTGCCCTGTACTCATGCTCCTGCATGATTTCTCATCTCCTTACATATATGGCTGTGCATACTCTTCCCATTTTTCCAGTGTCGCATCTGCCATTTTCGGAATGGAGGCAGCAAATTTCCATGCCTCCGGCGGCAGGGGATTTCCATGAAGCATCAGAAGATGCAGCATAGAACTCTGCATGTCCACCAGTGCCGCAAGATAAATCAAATCCTCCGGCATATGGGAAAAGACCTCTTCTCCATTGCTGTCTTTTCCATTCTCCAAAAGCATTTGCAATTCTTTTGGTATATCTTCTCTTTTTACTTTTACGGTGTGAACCATTATTTTGTTATCTCCTTTTCTGCTATTTTCTTTGCCACTACAACCAGCCTTCCGTTTTCCTGCGAATATTCACAAGTGGAAAGTGTCAGCAGCTTCTCTCCATAATCTGCCGTAATCCCGGTATCATAAAATGACCGTTCCTTTACAGCTTCTATAAATGTTTCATATGACTTTCTGTTTTCCGCTTTCGTGAACGTATAATAGGCAAAATCACTTCCCGTATAAACCGGAGTGGAAAAGACTGCAAACACCTGATATTTTTCTTCCCCCTGCAGCGTATTGAAAAAAATAAAAGGATGCTCTTTAAAGAACTTCCTCTCACGATACCCTTCCAATGCGGCAAACATCTTTCCGCTGTTCATGTGGTGTCCATAGATGATCAGATTGTCGCAATCTTTCAGGGAACAGTTTTCTGAAAGAAACAAGCTTCCATTTGCAGAGTATTCTCTGAAAAAATCCCGTTTCAGATAATAATTCACTTCTTCCGGATGGTACATAACGGGGTAGTCAATAAGCGTATCCGGTATCGTCAGCCAGCCGATACAATCCTTGTTTTTTTCATGAAGGGCAAGAAGCCCCTCATGGATGAGGTTCTGCTCTTCTTCATCCTGTCGGGGCTTCTCTTTTGTTTCTTCTTTTTGGTTTTCATAAATTTCTTTTAACTGTTCCTGTAAAATATCCGCTTTTTCTTCCTGTTTTGCATAGTCTGCGAGGAAGTGTCCGCTGATTCCCAATAATGCCAGTGACAGAAAACAAAGCAGATAGGCTGCCCATTTTCTCATACGCATCCTTCTCCGATTTTTTTGTCTCCTGACACCTTTTTTATCCGTTCTTCCGCCAGCCTGCAGTATTCCTCGTTCAATTCAATCCCGATATACTGTCGGTTTAACCCTTTTGCCACAGCCCCGGTTGTCCCGCTTCCCATAAACGGATCAAGGACAATCCCCTGTTTTGGGCATCCCGCAAGGATACAGGTTTCCGCCAAACGTGGCGGAAATGCTGCAAAATGTGCCCCTTTATATGGAACGGTATTGATATTCCACACATCCCGCTTATTCCTTAAAGGGTTGATTTCTGTTTTTCCATACCTGCAGGGATTGTTGATCTGCTGTCTGGACATCTGCCCCGGTATGCCGTCCGCATATTTTGTGTTTTCCTTTCTCCCATAGCGGTAACGGATGGCGGTACTTAAAGCAATCGGCTCGGCAACGGCAAGATTGTCGTAAAAATATTTCCCGGACTTTGTAAGCAGGAAGATATGTTCATAACATCGGCTCGGTCGGTCTTTTGCACTCTCCGGCATGGGATTATCCTTCTGCCAGATAATATCACTGCGAAGAAACCAGCCCTCTTTTCTCAGGGTAAGTGCCAGCAGCCACGGAAGTCCCATCAATTCTTTTGGCTTGCAGCCGGACAACCCATGATAGGATTTCCGGCTGTAGCAGTCTGCTATATTAAGCCAGAACGTACCATCTGACCGCAGGACTCTTTTTAATTCACAAAACACAGAAACCAAATGTCCGATATATTCCTCCGGTGCGCCTTCCCTGCCAATCTGGTTTTCCTTTCCATAATCCCGTAAAGCATAATACGGCGGAGAAGTCACACAACAATGGATACTTTCATCCGGCAGACTTTTAGCACCTCCAGACAGTCCCCATTGATAATCGTATCCGTTTTTAACATTCTGCTTTTCCCGCCTTTTCTCCTGTTCCTTCCAAATCCGAAGGTTTGGTTGTCATCAAAGCATACAGACGCAGGGATTTATCAAACTTATCCTTAAACGGGATAATGGTACTGCCATAAAAAATCAATCCCTCTCCCTCGCCGCTGTTGGTCACATAGGAAAGCTGGTGGGGCGAAATGTTCAACTGCTTCGCCAAAATCTGCCTGTCCCCTGCCGCCTGGTTGAGCATATAGATGAAGTCCGAGTTTTCAAATATGTTTTCGATTTCCCGGCTGGCAAGCAAATCCTTGATATTCTGCGTGATTCCTGTCGGGATACCGCCCCATTTACGGAAACGCTTCCAAATCTCCACGGAATAAGCCGCCGTCTGTTCCTCCTTCAGAAGCAGATGGAACTCATCAATATAGTATCTGGTAGATTTATGCAGCGCCCGGTTGACCGTCACACGGTTCCACACCTGATCCTGCACGATCAGCATCCCAAGCTTTTTAAGCTGTTTTCCCAAATCCTTAATATCAAAACAGACAATCCGGTTATTCAGTTCCACGTTGGTACGGTGGTTGAACACCTTTAAGGAACCGTTGACATAGATTTCCAATGCTGTCGCAATCCTCTGTGCCTGAACCTCTTTCTGTTCCCGCAGGCATTGGTACAAATCTCCCAATACAGGCATATTCTCCGGCACAGGGTTTTCAAAATATTTCTGGTATACAATCGGCAAGCATCGGTCAATGACAGACTTTTCTTCTGCTTCAATACCATTTCTGGAACCCATAATCAGCTCACACAAGGACAGAATGAAATCACTCTTAAAGCCCAGCGGGTTATCATCATCAGAATAATCCAGGTTGATGTCCATTGGATTGATGTAATCGTGACTGGTAGGCGAGATATGGATAACCTGCCCTCCAAGTGCGTTGACAAGGGGATAGTATTCTCCTTCCGGATCTCCGATAATAATGTCATCCTGCGTGACAAAAAAAGCATTGGTAATTTCCCTTTTGGCAGAAAAAGATTTTCCGGAACCGGGCGTACCAAGAATCAGTCCGTTAGGATTTTTCAGTTTCTTCCTGTCCACCATGATCATGTTGTTGGAAAGGGCGTTCAAACCGTAATACAAAGATTCTCCCGCCATGAACAATTCCTGTGTGGTAAATGGCACAAAAATAGCAGTGGATGTAGTTGTCAGCGCTCTCTTAATCGGAATCAGATTCAATCCCAACGGAACACTGCTCATCAATCCCTGCTCCTGCATATAGTCCAATCTTCTTAATGAACAATTATATTTCTGTGCAATCCCTCCTGTCTGGAACACCGCATTATCAAGTTCCTGCTTTGTCTTTGCCGTATTTAAAAACAATACCGTCACAAGGAACATCCTTTCATTTCTGGACTGCAAATCTTCCAAAAGACGCTTCGCTTCCCCGCCATACGTGTTCAAATCTGACGGAATGATGTCCATATCGTACCCTGAACGTACTGCTTTTTTCTGTTCTTCTATCTTCATGCGGTTAATATCCGTCACTTTACTTTTTACCAGCTTAATCGCTTTCATCTGATCCAGAGACTGGATATGAAGATTTACAATCAGATTTCTGTCCATATCCAAAAACTCTGCCAGCATCTTATCTGTCAGCTCCGGTGCAAGTATCTGTAAATAAGATGCTGCACCGATGGTATTTCCCATCTGAAAGGTCTTTCCGTCCCGGAACACAAAACTGGTAGGTGCAATAAAGTCTTTTGTCCCCATTCCGCTTCGCAGTACCCTGTCATAAGAGAACTGGAACGGCACTTTTTCTTCCGGGTTAAAGGTTTCATAGAGAATCTGAAGCCGTTCCTCCCCGGACAGCGGATAAGCCGACACTCCGAGAACCTTGAAGTTATTTAAAATATCCGCTTCGATACGTTCCAGCTTCGGCTTTGCTTCCCGGATGTTCTCCGCCTTAATTCCAAATGTAATGTATTTCGTCCGTACCAGGCCATTATTTCCTTTTGCCAGCTGATTTTTTAACATCTGTGCATACTCCATACGCACATCGTCAAATGCGTCATTCTGCGGTCTGATCTGAATAGCGGATTCAAATTCTTTCATACTGCTGTGATGGTTGATAAAGGACACCTGAAAATGGATACTGCTGTCAAAATAATTGAGGAAGTCACACCAGTTTTCAAAAATGGCATTCTTATCTTCGTTCTGTGCCAACTGGTAGTTAATGTCATAAAATCGGATGGTTTTGGAATAATATTTCTCCTGTACCCGGCAGATACCGTCCTTTGCCATTTCCCGGTATGGTATGGATTTCTGTGCCGAAAGACGCTTCTCCTTTTCCTTTTTCAATTCTGCTTTTGAAGGTTTCTTCTCCACAATCTTCTGTGATCCGACTGTATTTCGTCCCTTTCTTTTTCTCCCCGGTTTCTCGGATGCCGCAGAATAATTTACCGTTTTATGCTTTTTCTTTTTTTCCTTTTTTAAAGCGGCTCTTTCTTCTTTTGCTGCCAGCTTTGCTTCTTTTTTAGCTGCCTTTTTCTCTGCTTTTTCCTGCTCTCTGCGCAGCTTCTCATTCATTTTTTCTGCTTTTTTCATAGCCCTTTTTTCACGCCTGGTAAGTTTTCTGGGTGGTTTTCTCCTGCCCCTTCTGCGTTCCAGAGCTTCATAACCGGACACCACAGGCTGTCCCCTTACAAGGCCTGCCATTTTTTCTGTATCATAGGCTTCTGCCTCTCCATAATCCGGATATTCCTCGTCCGCATCATCCAGCCAGCCTCTTTCATAGGCTTCCTGCCTTTTGATATGAGACTGGTACGCCTGTCTATCATTTCCTTTTCTTTTTCTCTGCATGTCCGCTTCCTCCTCTCTTTCTTTTCTCAGTCGTTACTGTTTCCTGTATTTCGTACAGATTCTCAATCTCATACCTGCGGATGGCAGGATACCGCAGTTTTACATGAATGACATTTAAGAGAATCTTTTCCAAAGGCAGGCCGTCCTTTTCATACATGGCAAACATAAATGCCGGAAGCATAAGAATGACCATACCTGTTGCCGCATTGCTTGTTCCAATCCATTCCCTTGTCAGAAAATAAAATGGAAGCCCCACAGACGCCGCAATCACCAGACAGATAAGCTGCCGTTTCGTGAGGTTTAAAACAACCTTATTTTTTACCTTTGTCAAATCTTTGGGTACTGATACAAATGCCACGATTACCATCTCCTTTCCCTGCATTTTCTAAAATCCGGGACGATGCAGAACCTTCAACTTCATTTCCCCACACATCCCATCCGGATGTTTTCTGCCTTGCAAACAGTTCAATTCTCGGCAGTTCTCCAAATAATTCCACAATCCTCTTCCGGACTTCATCCGGCTTTTTACTGTGCTGTTCCAATGGGCTTATGATAAGCTGAGAGATACTTTTCGATATCCGCTTTGGATGTCCCTTAATCCCAAGCAGACAGATTTCCACATTGGAACGTGTCCAATAGCCCATCCCGAAAAAGAATCCTTTTCCGGATTTATTCTGTTTTACCCATGCAAACCCAAGTGTCTTATAGGTAAATCCCCATGCTTCAAAAAGTTTCATTGCATCCTGAAGCTGCGGAAATGTTACCCATAAAAACAAAGCACAGTCCTTTGCTGCAAGTTCTGCAACAGGAAGTCTGCATATTTCCTGAATACTCATAGTTGGATAGTGGTTTTCTGCCGCCCCCTGTCCCCGGTTCATGTCATATCTCCAGGGCGGATCAGCATAAATAATGTTATATTTTTTCTCCATTGTTTCCTTAGTGTGCATTGAAAATAGAGCGTGACAGGTTTCCGGTTTTCATCAGACTAAAGCAGAGAATGACCGTATATGCCGCCACTCCAAACAATGCTGAATGCATATTGTCTGAAATCTGGATAGTGGATACAAGCACCGCATAAATGCCTACACACACCATCATAAAAAATCCCTGAAATCCGAGTGCCAGAAGCCCCCGGAAATAATTTGTTCCTACCTGCCCCCATTCCCGGTTGGACATGGTTGCAAACGGAATCGGTGCAATCGAAGTATAGAGGTAAATTTCTATCATCCTTCCAAACAGGATGACGGTAATCAGTACAGACATCACCTTCATGCACAGGCTGACCACCATCGTCTCCAGTGCCAGTGTGACCAATTCCCCTATTTCCATAGACTCCATTGCCGTATTCATGGCTTCAATCATGGAATCTACGTTAATAGCTGTTTGCGAATTGATAGAGCCGCCTGCGGCATTTACTACATGCTGTCCCACATCAAAGACTGCCATCGCAATCGTGAAGGTATTGCTGACAAGATAAACTGCCACCCACATCTTGAAAAAATACTTGAAAAACATCCAAGTATCTATCTCGTGCATATTATTTTTCTCTGTCAGCATGGTAATCAGTTCATAACACAGGACAAATGTAATAATCACGCCTGCAATCGGCACAATGACCGAATTGGAAAGATTCTGTATCAGACTGAAAATACTTCCATTCCAGCCTTGCGGGGTTTGTCCGACCTGCGCAGCGATTTCTCCTGTCTTTTCATTGACATCGGTAAACATGGTTGTCAGGTTGGACGTGACCATCCCCGTCAAAAGCTCCCTCATCCATTCCTCGATTGCTTCAAAAATGCCATCGAACATGGGTGGTTCTCCTTTCCTCTATGCTTAAAACAGTCCTCCCAGAAGCGGGATAAGCTGTGTTCCGATTAACACAACCCCTCCT
>UMEA01033534.1_pt1 | contig 10967 bp, 8 predicted proteins | sample 1964621 | NCBI WGS metagenome assembly UMEA01 (sample SAMEA4836007, study PRJEB28245) | human gut metagenome | biome: gut microbiome; material: fecal sample | place: Denmark | collected 2008 | reverse complement strand
TATTTAACTGCGGTAATAGAGTTACGAGATCATCCATAAATGTAACCCATTTAGAAGGTTTGTTTTTTGCCAATGGAAACATTAAGGAACAGAAAATTTTTTCTGTTCCTCCGTTTTGTTCCATATGAATAAAGTCATCTTTTTTTACAAGTAAAAATTTTGATGATTTTCTTTTTGTCATTTTACAAAGTGCTTCTGAAATTTCTCGTTTTCTATAAAATGGAACATTTTCTCCATTCTTAGCTTTCTTCACACACCCTTCTTCATCAATTTCATAAATTTCACCATTCTTAATTAAAACATATGTATTCACTTTATACTCATTCTTATTCATATTATTTTCCTTTCTACTATTCTAAATTATTCTCATTCATCATTTTTTCTTTAGGACTTTCCTATTTCCTTTTTAATAATGCAATAGCATAAGTGGAATCTGTAACTACTTCATCATCTCCATTTTTTACAAGCATTGGAATCCTTTCATCTGCTGCATCAAATCTAATCTCCGTATTTTCACAATCCATGGCATTCAAAACTTCTAATAAATAGCTTCCATTAAGGCAAATCTCCGCATCTTTTCCATCAATGATTGCTTCAATATCTTCATTAATAGATCCTCTATCACTCTTGCCCTGGATATTTAATAAATTCGTTTCTTTGTTTGCTTTTAACAAAATACGAATCATTTTTCGATCCGTTGATAATAAACATGCACGTTTAATAGTTCCTAAAATCAGATTTTTAGCTACGTTAACTTTTGTCAGATCTTTATTAGTTTCTATTTTCTTTAAAGTAGTATTGATTGTAAGTTCCTTTGCATTTACAATACGCAGTGAAATAAAAGTATAATCATCTGCTAGATACATGAATTTATCATCCGCAAAAATCTGAATTTCTTTATTCTGAAATGCGTTGATTGCTTCATTAATATCTTCTGCATAAATCAATACATTGAAATCAGCACCATTATTTTCATGTGTTTTTAAACAACTTGAAAAAAGATACGGATTTGCTGCATAAATTTTAATATCATCTTTTGCACAATGAATTGCAAGACATTTCATTGCTTCTTGTCCTACAGATACAGAATCATCTTTTCGTACTGATACAAATGCAGTGGCACGAACCATGCGACGTAAATCATTCGCTTCGATCGTAACAAAGTTTTCATCTACCCCTTTCTTAGTAGGCATTGGAAACATATCTGCTCCTTCAATTGTCTCAAGCTTGAATTCAGATTTCTCATATCTTAAAACAAGACCATTTTCGGCATCAAACTCAACTTCTGTTACAGATTTTGGAAGCTGTTTTAACAAATCCATCATAAATGAAGGATCTACTAAAAACTTCTTTTCCTCAGTTTCTTCAAAAACGAAACTATTTGGTGGCATATTGGTAATAACAGACATTCCATCATTCATACCAACAAGAGAAATTCCTGAATTTTTGATTTCTACCAGAGTTTTAGATGTTATATCTGCTTTCTTTGAAATACCTTTTTTTGCAATCTGCAGTGCTGCTTCAAATAATTTTCTATCAATTTTCATAATAAAATTCTCCTTTAATTTTCTTTAATTTCTTTCTCAGTGATCACTTGCAGCACGATCAGTACCACAAGTAATACACATTTTGTTGTTGTTTCTTGTAAAAAAATAATGGCCAACACAATAAGTGCCATTGCCATTAATAATAGTTCAACTTTTCTTTTCATTTTTATCCTCTTTTTCTATGATTCACACAATGATCTGTGCATGAACAGATTTTTCAATCAACTCTTTATGATCAATGACATATTGTTTTTCAAGGATACATTCCTCTGGAAAAGTAAACGTTGTTGCCTTTTCTTTTTCATCGAACTTTAACTCAGCTCTTTTTAAACAATAACGAATCATTTCTGGAAGTCTTTCTATAGATTTTCCTATTTGTTCTTCCTGCCCTGATTTTTGTTCCGGTAGTTTCTTAGTATTTTTCTCTTCTTTTGTTTTTTCTTTTTTCTTTAATTGCAGCATGACGAGATTTAATTGTTCTTCTAATGATTTTACTTTTTCAGCAAGATCAGTATTCTTCATCTCTATTTCTGGCTTGCATAATTTGATTAATTCTACTTCCACTAAGACTCTTTTTGTTGTAGCAAAACGTAATTTTTCCAACAATGCTGATAAAATACGAATATCCCTGATCAATAATTTTTCATCGATCAACTTTGCTTTCTCCTGTAGAAACTTCATTTGTTCAGTAGATACTTCTAATGCTTCTTCTGCATCTGTTCCCTGCCCAACTAATAAAAGATTCCTTAGAAACCACAAAAAATCTGTGATAAATTGTGACCATTCTCTTCCTTGACTAGCAACATCTTCAATTAAGTCCATAACCTTCGCAACATCCTGTGCCATAATGAAATCTAAAAGTTCACTATAGACCTGAATATCTACTGTTCCCAGTACATCTAACGTAGCATCATACGTCAATTTCTTGCCCAAATTAAAGGCAATGCACTGATCCAGAAGGCTTAACGCATCTCTCATGGAACCATCTGCTATTCGTGCGATATATTCCAAAGCTTTATCTTCTGCTTCTACCTTTTCTTGATTGGTAAGGTCAATCAATTGTTTTTTTATAACATTTGATGTAATACGATGGAAATCATATCTCTGACATCTTGATAAGATAGTGATAGGAATCTTATGAACTTCTGTCGTGGCCAAAATAAAAATGACATACTCCGGTGGTTCTTCCAATGTTTTTAATAAAGCATTAAAGGCTCCGATGGAAAGCATATGTACTTCATCTATGATATAGACTTTGTATTTACCTGTTGCTGGCGAATACTGTACCTGCTCCTTAATCTCTCGAATATTATCAACGCCATTATTAGAAGCTGCATCAATCTCGATTACATTCAAAGATGATCCTTCTGTGATTGATTTACATGTCTCACATTCTCCACATGGTTCTCCATCAATAGGATGCTCACAGTTTACTGCTTTTGCCAAAATCTTTGCGACGGTTGTTTTTCCAGTACCTCTTGTTCCACAAAATAAATAAGCATGACCTAAACGATGATTACGAATCTGGTTTTTCAGTGTCGTAACAATGTGATCTTGCCCTTTTACTTCATCAAACGTTTGCGGACGGAATTTCCGATACAATGCACTGTATGACATTGTTTACTCCTTTCTGCTAATTCTTATTTTGTTTCCAATTTTGTTCATTATTAAACTTCATTTTCATGATGTTTGTACTATATGCGGTAACAAAACAATCAATAAAACGATGAATCCGATTCATAAAAGTAAAAAATCCTTCATCTGTCATATTGATACAGCTTTTTTCTTTCTTTTCATTTTTAGTAACCTCAATTTCCAAATACCATGGATATTTTTTAGGCTGATTGTTATAGAAACTCTGTCGTCTTACCAATAAAGTACGCTTTAGCTTCTGAGCTTCATTTTTTTTGCATGAACTGTAACTACAATCCCCAAATGATTTGGCAAATTCATATAGATATTCTGCCTGATCCACATCCAGATAAAATGTTACATTCTTTTTACTCCCTCCAACCTCTAATAATGAAATTGGAATCTTTGAATACTCAGTTTTACCATTAATTTTCTCTTTTTCTGCAAAAATACTTCCATAAAAGGATGATGTTACTTTCAGCTCATCCGCTGCAACTAACACTACCTTCCCATTACTTGTTTTTGCAATGTCTCTTGCTTGTTTCTTCATTCTTCATCCTTTCCATCCCAATCTTCCGGGATCTTATCATTTTCATTAAATGTCATTGCATTAATAAGCCTGATCGTCATTTTGTGTAAGAATGGTATTTTCTCTTCTGCTAGAGATAAGATTCCTAAACTAATGAACAAAACAGACATAAATGCGATCAGATAAACTAAATTGTCTAACATACGACTTTCTCTCCTTTCTCTTCTTTTCGACTTTGTAACACTTCGATAAAAAACTTCTGGTCATGATTATCTGAACCACTTGTTTCTGCCCATCTGCGATACTCTCCTGCATCCAATCCTAAAAAATCCATCAATGTTTTTCCTGTATTATGAGTTTGCCAGTATTTAATCCAAAGATCAGAATCTTTGACTGTGCTTTCCTTATCCATACAAGATTGAACGAATGATTTATGATATTTTCTACGATTGCCTTCTTTATTTAGAAAGCATTTTAAATATCTTTCCAGATCGCTCTCCTTACATTGCAGATTTTCAGTCAGATGAATAACACGAAGATTGATATCTCCATACGCTCCGCAAAAGATCACTTCAATCCGTGTTAATAACATCTTTTCATCATGTGACAGAGGTTTTCGACTGTTTCTTCTAAGCTTTTGTGCTGTTTCAGCATATGCTTTAAGAACTTCCGGATCACGCAATCCAATTTCTAAAAATCCACCATCATTACAAAACGCTTCGACTTTGTTTATAAATTCGTCCATTTTTTCTCCTTTCTTAACGTAAAAAAGGGCACAAAAAAAACAGACCTTTCGTCTGTTAAATTTGTACCCTTTCATTATAAAATTTTCGTTAAAACACTACTACAAAGTCTGTTGCTTTAGTTTAAATACTTTAAAAAATCTTTTTTTGCCATACCGGCACGTTTCGCTGCTTCATCAACAGAAAGTATTTTGTCAGCAACAAGTCCAACTAAAGTGGTAATCTTTCCTTCTTCAATACCCTCAGCACGTCCTTTAGCATGTCCTTCCTTTAATGCTTTTTCTCTTGCTTCTTCTACCAAATCTGATAAGTTACACATGAGATTCAACTCCTCTTATTATTTTGTGTTTAAATTTTGAGAATTTTTAATCTGCATCAATCGCTCTTTGGAAATTGTAACACACTCCATAATTGTTTCGTCAGATAATCCCTGTGCTATCATTTTTAAAACAATCTCTGTTTCTTTACGATTGAGAACTTCCTCCTCTAACAAATCTGATAAGTTGCACATAAAATTCAACTCCTCTCCTAAACGAATTGTCATTGGAATATGATAATCCGTTTGTAAAATTTTCTTTTTCTCCTTAGCTGAAATATGAGAATTTAATAATAAATTCATCATTTTCAAAAATGAATCATTCGTTTGATCTTCTTTTTTTTGATTTAGACAAATCATAATCACTGATAATTTATCATATGCTTCCACATTATCTGGAATTCCTGAAATGATATCCTCTTTTGCTATTTTGTATTCAGAAATCGCATTTCCGATATAGTTTGGTGCATTCATGCAAATCCAAATAGAATATACTTTTTTGAGATTCTGATAATTTGGAATCGCAAATTCTGTGCCTAGCTGTGCAGATAACATCCTAGCAGCATAGAAAATTCCTCTGGTTTCAATGTGATATCCAGGGTAAAAAGATTTCTGTGCTTCTACATTAATGATTAGTCTGATCTTTTCCTGTGTTTTGGGAACAATAGCGAAAAAACGCAGGTCATAATATATGACACCTTCTTCATTTACAGCATCTTCCGTATTAATTCCTGTGATCTTCTGATGATTCGTCAGACCCGGATTAACACATACTTTAGAAACTGTTGGTTTTTCGATACATTCCATAATTTTGTCAATGCTGTAAACAGCAAATTCTTTCACTGTACGACGTAATATCCAAGCAAGAATCACTTTGTTACTGAGAATATTTTTACAATTCTCATCATATTGTTCTTTTGCTTCTGCGATCGTCAGTGTCCTTGATAACTCTGTGTTCAAAATATCTCCTTTCTTATTTTTACATGTTGACGTATTTTTGTCAATTTTCTTATCGCAAAAAGGGCACAAAAAAAACAGACCTCCCGTCTGTTAAATTTGTCCCCTTCTATAAATAAAAGTTTTATAAAGTTTCTTTCTAAGTATTTTCTATAAAAAGTCCCACTTCTCCTAATGTTGGGAATCTGATAAAAAATACAATTATATAGTATCACAAATTTTTTGTTTTATCAATGTATTTTTCGGCAAAGAAAAAGGATCATTACATGTTGCAATGATCCCAAATCCTTATGAAAAATATGATTTAATTTTTCCTTTTTGTTTCAATCCACGGTCGATAATTTCACAGAGTCCGACATGTCGGGAATACCGACGTTGCTTGACCTTATGTCCGTAGGGGATACCGATTTCTCTCCGCCCGCTACTGCCGTTTCATTTCTTTTTGATAATTCCTCTCCTACCTTCGTTTACACTTATAGGCAGGAGATTCCTTATTTATTTGTTTGTTAAAATAGTTATTTAATAAAAGGGAAAACAAAATATTTTATTTAATTTTGATTTTTACAGTTTTCTTTTTATTGGTACCATCAGTAGACATTACTGTAATTTTTACAGTTTTCTTCTTGCCTGTTTTTTTAGTCTTTACCTTCCCAGAAGATGATACAGTGGCATATTTTGTATTGCTACTCTTCCAAATAAGCTTCTTGTTTGCTCCTTTTGAAGCTTTTACCTTTGCTGTTAATTTTAAAGTTTTACCAGCTTTCACTGTTTTCTTTCCCTTAATGGAAATACTCTTAACAGAACCTTTCATGACTTTAATCTTATAGGTTGCTTTTTTATTACTTCCATCTTTTGCAATGGCAGTAATTGTTACGGTTTTGCCCGCGGCCCTTTTATTGATCTTCACAACACCGTTTTTATTAACTATCGCAACTTTTTTATTACTTGTTTTCCAAGCAACCGATTTGGTTTTGGCATTTTTCGGCAAAATGTTTGCTGTTAATTTGATTGATTTGCCAGCAGCAAGCTGCTTAGAAATACCGTTGATCGTAATTTTGTCAACTTTTACAATCGGCTTTGTCAGGTTAGATTTATCCGGCTTATCTTCTGTAGAATTATTATTCTGGTTATGATCCTTTTGTGCTACATTAATGACATATGATCTCTCAATTCTTCCTACGTATCGATTGATTCCTGTAATAGCTACTACTGCCATTCCTGCCTTAACATTATTATGATATTCCACCTGATAATCTGTACCTTTTTCTAATAACAAATTACCTCTTTTTACTGTAATATCTGGTTCTTTTGCTAATCCATCTTCTGTAAATTGTTCTGATGATAATTTTACTGTACAATCGGAAATATCATTTTGACCTGGCAATTCCCATCTGTAAATAACACCATAATATGAATCATTCTGAGAATTACTATCTTTTTCATCATCTGATGATAATTTCATAGAACAGTATGTGTTTTGATCTTCATCAAACTTCATATCACTTGTCTTATAATTAAATGTAACCTTTTTACTTTCCCCTGCCTGAATCGTTGAAACTGCTTTTGTTGTTAATTTGTCTGATAGCTTATTATCTTTATAAAAATCAATTATTCCGGAGGCTGCTACTTGGCCATTATTTGTCACTGTTGCAGTATATTGTACACCATCTTTTGTAATCGTCTTCTTAACATCCGTAATTCCAAGATCTGTATAAGAGACTTCCTCTTTTAATTGTGACTGAGATGTATCTTTTTGTCCATCAGCAACTGTCTCTACTGTAAAGTTTTCGATTCGTGTTATATTATCAAATGAAAATTTGTCTTCAAATAGTTTTGATTCCCCTGGTAACAGATTACATGATACCGTTTTATTTACAATTTCCCCATCATCATTACTAATCTTTAAATTAAAACTCTTGATAGTTTCTTCACTTTGATTGGTTACTGTATATAAAACTGGCTGTTCACCATTTTCCATATCATTTCCATCAATAGACATATCTTCTATTGCAACCTTTGGAGCTGATTTTTTATGGATATAAAACATACTTGTTTTTTCATCATCATCTGAATCCTGAGCATTTAGAATAATATCCCACTCTCCATTATCGTCTAACGTAGCAGTAAAATAGTTTCCATTAACCCCTTGTTGTGTATAAATATTAACAGGAGCACTGTAACCATCTTTTGTCTTAACTGATGAATAAAATTTACAGCCTGAGTCATCATTTTCCATCCATAATATAGCTGTTTTATCTCCGTTAGATTCTTGTATTGCATTAGCACTAATAGCTGTCTTATTAGAGTCAGATATATCTTTTGTGATCTTGGTAGATAAATTGTATGATTTTAAAGTTCCATCTTGCACATATGTTATGATGTCCTTAGTTACATGAATATTAGAAAGATCCGCAGCATTATCATATACGACATTTTCTTTTCCAGTATCTAAATCATAAAATTTAGTATTTTGATCATTATCTGTTCCTATATAGATTGCATGATACTTGTTTTCTACATACGTTCCAGTTAATTCTGAAATATAGGTATCAGTATTTCCAATATCGGTTGCCTGCTGCCATTTATTGTTATCATATTCAGAAACCTTAATTGTTTTTTTACCTTTTAATGTAACAATATCATTTGATGGAACATTTACCCACATAACAGCCGGCGTACCATTTTTATCTATTAGTTTTGGCATCATATCCAAAGTATCATTATCTGAAATTTTTTCTACTTTACCAAAAGACTTTGTATTGGCATCATATTTACTAATATAAATTTCACTGTCTTTTGCAATATTTTCTGTTTGTTTATTAATATCAGAGCTGTCAGCTATTTTCTTATCACACTTCTGCCATGTAACGAAAATATCGTTTCCAATTTTTTTCAGATCAGCAAACGTATCTAAAGTTCCATTATCTAAAAATGCTTTTGGTTCAGACCATTTACCATTATGATAAATTGAGTACATTAATTTTACACTATTTTGTGTGCTTCTACTTGCATCGTTGGATTGGAATACCATGATAGTATCATCTTCTTGTTTAATCATTTTAGGAATACTATTAGGCAATATATAACTTTGCAATTCTTTGGTTGTAATTGTATTATTAGAACTTGCCTGTCGTAATTTATTATTTTTTGCAGATATATTACCTTTCCATGCACTTGTTTTATTTTGATATGTCCGGTCTTTAAGTTTTAACTTAATTTGACTATTTGATACTGATTTTAATTTAGCTGATTTATTTTTGCCCTTTTTATCAGTATCTTTTTTTGTTGTATCCCAAAGACTTACATTGTTTCCTGTAATAACACTTCTTCTATAATCATATAAAAATATAATTTGTGATTCAAGATAAACATTTCCTGTCATGTCTCCCTTTGACCAAGGAACTATTTGCCAATTAAGAGTTGCTTCTCCACTTGCTCCTATTGTAGCTAATCCACTGATTCCAAGACCACAATTAGCATTAAAAAATCCTTTTGTACTTAATCCTGTCAGTTCGAATTCTATTCCACTTTTATCTATAGAATTTATTTTTAATACATTAGTTCCATCTATAGTACCCTTAACGCCTATATAGTAAGGAATAGGTGGTGTAGCTGAAATATACTGCACAGTCTTACTTGCTTCCCATCTTAACAAGAATCCGATTCTTCCATTTTTGGAAATAAGCTTTCCATTTTCATCATATTTTGTTTCATAATATCCAATTAAATTAATTTCTGGTTTCTTTTCAAATTTTTTGGTAAGATCAAAAGATTCTTTATCTCCATCCGCCATAAGTACAGATCGCATACCTTTTACTTGATTTAAATTATTTTCAGCTTTTTTTATTTTTTTCACTATTTCATCTTCGTTATATGTCTTTTTATTAACACCTATAAGTGCTTTTATTGTATAACCTCCATCTTTATCATTTGATCTCGTTACTTTTGTTCCAATTGCTGGAATTGAAATCTTGTATTCGCCTGGGTAAATTTTAGTAATTGGATCATAAGCTTCCCCTGATAATTCATCAAATAATTTTACAGAAGGACCTATATATGGAAGATTAGTATCTGCAGTATCTTTATATTCTGGTTGTTTTACAGAACTGTTCTCTTTTTCTTTTGCATTACTTACAGTATCTGCATAATTCCAAACATTTGTATGTGAAAGATCCAATTTCAGAGCAGGGCGAATTCCCACATTCACATTATCAACTGGAAGCCCTCCAGTATATCCAAAATAATCTATTGCAGAGGCATAACGTGAATTAAGCCCTGGTGAACGTAACCACCACCAACTGCATCCATAATTATCTGTAAAAATATTGACAGCATTTCCCATAGCTTTTGCATATGTGCTACTTTTACAGGATCTAGCATCATCTGTACTTACTGCTTCAGTTAAAAATCCATACTTTGCTGCATCAACTGAAACTTCTGACTGTGATAATAAAAAGATTTGGTCTTGGGTATCATTTCCACCTTCTGTTTGATATGTAAGATTATTATTATTTTTAATTTTTGTTTCTTCTATTGCATTTTCTTCTTCTTCTGAAAATGCACTGTTTATAAAATTATTTTTTGTATAATCATCATCTTTAGAATTTTGTAACCCTTTATATCCATTTAGCCAACTTCTAATTATACTTTTCTCCCATGTAGTTTTATGCCATGTGTCATATTTCTGAGTGTCCAAAATTTTATCTGATAAAAGTAATGCTTCATTACCGTCAACATTTAAAACTCTCCATTTTATTTTTTCATATCGAAAGTAATGATATTTTGTATCATTGTCCTTATCCCAGTTATAATATCCTTCTTGATCAGAAAGAAATTTATATGTAGTATCATCACTACTTAGTCTTCGATACTTTACATTATCAATCGTTATATCTCCGTTGCTATCCCATCCCGTTGCATTTTTTAGTTTGGAATATACCGATGGCTCTATTTCATAATCATCCTCTTCTTCCCATTTTTTAGCAAAAGCCCCACTTCTATGCGGAGTATCAACAATCTCCGTTTGTGGATAGCTTCCAAAATAAATACAATCCCACGTTACTTTTTGTCCTGATTTTAAAGAAGAATCTTTCACAATTCTAGGATTTGATATTTTCGTTTCCGTAGCTGCGGATACATTAATTTCACTTCCTTTTAAGTTAATCTTTTGAATTGGTGTTGTTGATAAGACTGTTGTTGTAATAACCATTGCAGACAAAAATTTTTTTGTTGCTAAACATAAT
>UMEA01060828.1_pt1 | contig 10993 bp, 7 predicted proteins | sample 1964621 | NCBI WGS metagenome assembly UMEA01 (sample SAMEA4836007, study PRJEB28245) | human gut metagenome | biome: gut microbiome; material: fecal sample | place: Denmark | collected 2008 | reverse complement strand
GAGCCTCTGTTCGAGTACTTTGCACCGGTTCTTGTCGAGGCCAGAAAGATGAACGGGCGGCTGGTGACAACCCGACGTTCGCTGTTGTACAACTACCTGTTCGTACATGCGTCGGAGTGCGAAATCTACCGGATCAAGCAACGCCTGCCCCAATACAACCTGCTCCCGCGCGTAAAGGACAGCAAGGAGAGCTACCACTACCCCTATCTGACCGACAAGGCCATGCGTGATCTTCAATGGATTGCGCGTTCGTATGCCGAGTCGGTCCCGGTCTGCACCGCGGATCCCGCCTGGCTGGTCAAGGGCGACCGGATCCGTATCACGGAGGGGCGTTTTGCGGGGATTGAGGCCAAAGTCGTTACAAACGCCCCCTCGCGCCACAAGGAGATTCTGGTCTCGATCGACAACTGGATGTGCGTCCCGCTGCTGAAGGTTCAGCCCGGGGAGTATGAGGTGGTCGAGCTGAACGCCGAGACCCCGAGTTATTACTCCCGACTGAACAACAGCAAACTCCTCGACCGGCTCCACGACGCCCTGTGCAGGCATTGGGCGGGAACGGGGTCCGCAGAAGACCGGCGCATGGCTACCGAGGTGTTGCAGGAATACGGTAGCCTGACACTCGACTCCGACATCATGCGCAGCAAGCTCTATGTCCTGCTGCTGCAGGCCTACACGATTCTCGACGAGACTTCGAAGCGCGAAAGTCAACTCATGGCGATCCAGAAGATGCTGCCGGCCGTGCGGGCCAAGCAATCCCGGGCCCTCCTGCTTGTGACACTGTACGGGTGCACGGACAGCCGGCTCTACTACGACCAGGCGCACGCCCTGATCGATCCCTGGCTCGCGGAGAAGTCGCCCAAGAAGAGCAAGGCGCAGCTGATCCGCCACCTGGCTGATTTCGACCGAGAGTTTGGCCACGGAGGCGAATAAGCCCTTTCACGGATCCGGAATCCGCCAAGATCGCACGCTGTTTTTGAATTACAACCCAATAAAATTCATACATCAGATCATGTATCGTTTAATTGAGAAACTGCGTCTGGACCGCTATGTCAGTTCGCGGTTGATTCTTGCATTGGACCTGCTGGTTTCAGCCGGGGCCTCGATCATCTCGCTGTTAGTCGCAAGTATTCTTTTAGGTCCGGAAGCACTTACCTGGAAAACAATAGGCTGGTGGCTCGGAGGATCCGTCGTCTTCTCATGGATCGCCTTCATGCTGCTCCAGACCCACAAATCCATCATCCGTCACGCCACGCTGCGGGAGCTGGCCCGGTTGAGTGTCGCCGTTGTCTTCAAAGGGCTCTGGATCGCAGTTCTATTGGCTTCGGGGGTTGCAGGTCCGACCTTTCCGGCGATCTGGATCACCCTGCTGTTCGACATGCTGCTGAGCCTTTCAGGGTTGGTGATTATGCGCGTTGCCATGGTTGTCATCTACGACTGGCTCAAGAGCAGCCGTCAGAAGCATCGCCAGTGCCAGCGGATCCTGATCTACGGAACCGGCGACAAGGGCGCTTCGCTGGTGACCCAGCTCCAGAACTCGCAGGAGTATCAGGTCGTCGGCTTCCTGACCTACGGTAAGACGCTGAAGAACCACATGCTGGCCGACCTCCCGGTCTACTACTTCGAGACCGAGGAGAATATCAAATATCTGCACAACCGCAAGGACATCGACGCCATCCTCTTCGCCCACGTCCGCGAGGCCCGCGAAGAGCAGGAGCGTCTGATCCGCTACTGCACGGAGTGCAACCTCAAGGTGCTGATCGCCCCCTCGATCGACGAGGCGGTCGACGGCAAGGTGCAGAAACAGGCGATCCGCGAGATCAAGATCGAGGATCTGCTGGGCCGTGAGGAGATCAAGATCTCGATGGACGAGATCATCGCCAACTTCCGCGGCAAGACCATCATGGTGACCGGCGCCGCCGGGTCGATCGGTTCCGAGCTGTGCCGCCAGCTGGCGACGTTCGGAATCAAGGAGCTCGTGCTGTTCGACAACTCCGAGACCCCGATGCACAACATCCGCCTCGAGCTGGAGGATCGCTTCCCCAATCTAAAGTTCATCCCCGTAATCGGCGACGTTCGCATGATCCCGCGTCTGGACTCCGCCTTCCGCACCTACCGTCCGCAGGTGGTCTTCCACGCGGCAGCCTACAAGCACGTGCCGCTGATGGAGGAGAACCCCTGCGAAGCCGTACTGGCCAACGTCGCCGGCTCGCGTAACGTGGCGGACAAGTGTATCGAATACGACGTCGAGAAGATGGTCATGATCTCGACGGACAAGGCCGTCAACCCGACCAACATCATGGGCTGTACGAAACGTCTCGCGGAGATCTACGTGCAGTCGCTCGGCCTGGCCATTGAGGCCGGCAAGGTGAAGGGCAAGACGAAGTTCGTCACGACGCGTTTCGGCAACGTGCTGGGTTCGAACGGCTCGGTGATCCCGCGCTTCCGCGAGCAGATAGCCAAGGGCGGTCCGGTTACGGTTACGCACCCCGACATCACGCGCTTCTTCATGACGATTCCGGAGGCCTGTCGTCTGGTAATGGAGGCTGCCACGATGTCTACGGGCACCCAGATCTTTGTCTTCGACATGGGTAAGTCGGTGAAGATCGCCCACCTGGCCAGGCGCATGATCGAACTGGCCGGTCTGGAGGTCGACAAGGACATCAAGATCGAATACACGGGACTGCGCCCGGGCGAAAAACTCTATGAGGAGGTGCTGTCGAATACGGAGAACACACTTCCGACGTCGCACGACCGGATCCGCATCGCCAAGGTCCGCGAATACGACTATATCGATGCCCTCAAGGGAGCGCAGGAGTTGGAGGAGTTATCACGCGCCGTCATCATTCCGGATATGGTTCGCCTGATGAAGAAGATCGTCCCCGAGTTCAAGTCCAAAAACTCGCGGTTCGAGATTTATGACAAGGAGATCGAACAAAAGACCAAGTAAAGATGGCTGTCAATCAGTTGAAGGCCGGAGCGGCACTGAATTATGTAGTATTGGGGTTAAGCAATTTGGTTGGATTGCTTTACACCCCATACATGTTACGCATGATGGGACAAAGCGAGTATGGACTTTACTCGCTCGTCGCATCTGTCATTGCCTATCTGACCATCATGGATTTTGGCTTTGGAAATGCCATTATCCGCTATACGGCAAAATTCCGGGCCGAAGGAAAGTTGCAGGAGCAATACTCCATGTTTGGAATGTTCCTTATTCTCTACTCCATCATCGGAGTCATTGCATTCCTTGTCGGATTGGGACTCTACTTCAACATCGACTCGCTGTTTGGTGATACGATGACTGATTATGAGTTGGGGCGCGCCAGGATACTGATGCTGATCATGATTGTCAATCTGGCATTTACGTTTCCACTTGGAATTTTCGGTTCAATCGTCACCGCATACGAGGATTTTATTTTCCAGAAGGTGGTACAGATTGTCCGTATTATCCTGAACACAGCAGTCATGATTTGTCTGCTGAGAATGGGATATCGAGCAGTTGCCATGGTTGTTGCCCAAACTATATTCAACTTAGGAACTCTCCTGTTAAACTACTTCTATTGCCGATATAAGATCCACATAAAGATACTATTCGGACATTTCCAATGGGGATTTCTGAAAGAAGTTGCCGTTTATTCTTTCTGGATCTTTCTGAATGCCATCATGGATCGCATTTATTGGAGTACAGGACAGTTTGTATTAGGCGCTATTTCTGGTACCATCGCAGTCGCCGTGTTCGCGGTCGCTATTCAATTCCAATCGATGTACATGTCATTCTCAACTGCTATAGCCGGCGTTTTTTTACCCCGTGTAACCGCAATGGTTACTACCCACAAAACAGATCGGGAATTATCAGATTTATTCATCCGGACAGGTAGAATTCAATATATCATATTAGCCTTCATCCTCTCAGGATTTATACTCTTCGGCAAACAATTTATCATACTATGGGCAGGCCCGAACTACGCAGATTCCTACATTATTGCCTTGCTATTCTTCATACCGCTTACTGTTCCATTAATCCAGAATATGGGAATTACAATTCTACAAGCCCGCAATCAGATGAAATTCAGATCAATACTATATATCTGCATCGCACTAGCAAGTCTTGTCGCACAAATTATATTAGCTAGATTTTGGGGTGGAATAGGTTGTGCAATAGGCACTGCTGGAGCCTTAGTACTAGGACAGATCCTAATCATGAATATCTATTATCAGAAACGACAACATTTAAACATTGTACAGTTTTGGAAAGAAATATCAAAGATGTCAATTGTTCCAATCCTATTAATTATTCTCAGTTCTTTACTTCTCCGATCTATACAGATAGACAACTTTGTCAAGTTAAGCATTGGAATAATCATATTTTCAATTATTTATATTCCCTCATTCTGGAAATTTGGGATGAATAACTATGAACGGGAATTAATAGGATCGCCCGTCAAAAATTTATTTCTTAGAATCTGCAAACAATGATAAACATTCACGATAAAAGATCGTGTTGTGGTTGTTGGGCATGTATGCAACGCTGTCCCCAACAATGTATCTCCATGGAACCCGATGAGCAAGGTTTTCTTTATCCGAAGGTCGACCATTCCAATTGTATAAATTGTGGAGTTTGCGAGAAGGTATGTCCTGTTCTTCACCCAAACAAAGAGCAAAAGCCATTAAAACTATTAGCTGGGCGTAACCAAGATATCGAAGTTGTCATGCAAAGTAGTAGTGGCGGATTATTTTCAGCTTTGGCAACAGAGACCTTAAGTAATAAAGGAGTTGTATTCTCTGCTATATATAACAAGAACTGGCAAGTCGAACACGCAAGGGCTGATTCCAACCATCAATTACCGTCCATGCGTGGTAGCAAATATGCCCAAAGTAATATAGGAAAAGCTTATAAAGAAGCTGAGATTGATCTCAAGCATGGGAAAAAAGTCTTGTTTGTTGGCACACCCTGTCAAATCGCAGGACTTAAACACTTTCTTCACAAAGATTATGAGCAATTATTGACAATAGAAGTATTTTGCCATGGAGTTCCATCACCATTAGTATGGGGAAAATGGCTGGAATACATATCAAAAGGGAAAGGAATAAACGATATCTGCCAACGAGACAAACGAACAGGATGGACCAGTTATAGCGTACGATATAGACTTGAGAACAAAGAAATATGCCACTACGCATGGAGTGATGACTACATGCGAGGATTCATATATGATTACATGCTTCGCCCGGCCTGTTATTTATGTCCCTCTAAAGGAGGGAGAAGCGGAGCAGACATTGCATTAGGAGATTTATGGGGAATTAATAAAACCAATATACTCAATGATGAAAAAGGCATAACATTAGCCGTTATTAACTCCGAAAAAGGATTGACTGCCATCAAAAAATATTGCCAATACGAATTAAATGTCGCATCTATTTCAGATTATAACAACGGGTACAGAAACTCGGTAGAACAAAGTCAATTATCCACCTTCTTTTGGAAAAAGTTTTTAGACGAGGGAATCAAAGCTCTCCGACAAACGAATGATCATCATGGGCCATCTCGTCTAATTCTGAGATGGCTCCTACTCAAAATCAAGTTATCAAAATACATAGTTAGGTAACAATAATCATGAACAAGACGACATATCTACCTTGGCTTGACACAGCAAAGGGGATTGGTATTATACTAGTGATAATCGGCCATAGTATGTTTCCTATGCATACCTTGATCGACTCATTTCATATGCCTCTCTTTTTTGTTCTATCAGGATTAACATTTTCTGCAAAATCAACGTTTAGATCTTTTGTGGCAAAAAAAGCAAAACGTATACTTTTTCCTTTTGCCTTTTGGAGTATATTATCTTATATCTTAGGAATATATAATGGGCCTCTATGGTTTCTATATACTTTATTCTGCGCATTATTAATAGCGTGGTTATTAGTAAAAAAGTGTGCAAGAAATATATTAATTATAATAATAGGCTTTACTACACTGCTTTTGTGGGGGGGGGAGAACTCGTTATTAGGGAATATTCCTATTGATATTGTTCGTATACTTTCAGCTATAATTTATATTGTATTCGGTTATTTATGCGGTCCCTCAATAATCAAATCAAATTTTACAAAAAATATATTTGATAGAATTAACATGCAATGGTATTTCAAAGCACTCGCTACAATAGGATTAGGAATATTAATAATTATATATACCGCAATAATCTTTTTATTAGAGAAACAGCATTTATGGGCGAATAATAATCCATTCAGCTTTTACTCATTAAATTTATTTAGAGAGCCAATATTATTGGTAATAACTATACCTCTTGGGGGTATTATAATCACATTTTTGAGTTCCCTATTTCTCCAAAGAATAAAAGGGCTACGATGGTTAGGCAAGAATTCAATAGTGATAATGTGCGTGCATTTTCCGCTATGTCAATTTTTAAACAAACAGATAGCACAGATGCCTCATTTTGAGACAATAAAATACAAATTACTTTATGGGCTGAGTGAATACATAATCGTATTCTTATTCTGCTTAGTTATGGTCCTAATATGTAACCGATTCATTCCAACTTTGAGCGGAGGCGTGCAATCTACCAAACATTCAAATTAAGGTTGACTAAAAGACCATTACCTACAGACTTAATACTACCAAACTAATAGAGATCATCCAGCCAAAGGAGAACTTCTTAAAGATCTTAACATATGAAAATTGGGATTGTTACATATTGGAATAGCACTGATAATTATGGTCAAATAATGCAAGGGCTAGCGTTGCAGCGTTATTTACGATCCTTAGGACATGATCCTTTTATCATACGTTTTCACGAAGAAATTCCACCAACATCGATTCGAGAAAAAATAAGCAAACTTTCGCCATTATACCTTTGGCAATATATCAAATATAGGAAAGCCATCAACAATGCTCTTGCGTTCAATCAAAAGCACCCTAGGCGATTTAAAGAATTTAAGAAAAATAATATCAAGTATTCGGAAAAAGAATTTTGGTCATTCAATGATTTGTTGTGCGCAGACTGGTCTGAAATAGACGCCTTTATCTGCGGCAGTGATCAGATTTGGTCTCCCAAATACCTTCCTAACTGGCTGTCTTATATGCTAGCCTTTGCTCCTATGCGATGCAGAAAAATTGCTTATGCATGTAGCTTTGGAAAGGCATCCTTAAGTATAGAATACATTCATCAATTAAAAAAGCAACTCAAAACATTCCATGCAATTGGCCTACGAGAAAGAACCGGAGTATCCATATGTAAAGAAGCTGGTATTGCTCAAGCCAAATTAGTCTGCGACCCAACATTATTACTAAAAGCCAATGATTATCTTGATATTGTAAACGATATCTCCACAAAGAAAAACACAGCATTTATTTATCTGCTTAACTGGGAAATGGATTTACCCATACAGGAAATAAATAAATATCTAAAGTCCCAGAATATAAAAACAAGCTATTTCCCAACTAGAGGTAATGAGAATCTATGGACTCCATTTCAGGATTTATCGATAAACAATTGGGTACGTGAGATAGCATTATCACAGTTAGTTATTACAAATTCCTTTCATGGGACAGTTTTCTCTATAATTTTTCACCGTCCATTTATCACATTTGCATTACAAGGCAAAGATGCGGGTATGAATGATAGATTACAAACTCTACTATCAGCTATAGGACTTGAAAATCGCATATATACAAAAGGAGGGAAACTATCAATCGAGGAAATAGCATCACTTCCAATTAATTGGCAAGATGTGGATGATAAACTAGCCATACTTAGGCAATCTGGAGTAGCATTATTAGATGAAGGTCTTAATGGCTCTGATAAAATTAAATCTAAACATAATATATGCTTTTTCACAAACAAATCTATTCATCATCGCTATGGCGGCTTAGATAGAGTCACAGAACTACTTGCAGATAATTTTGTACGACATGGTCACCATGTTTTCTATCTCTCTTATAATAAAAGAGAAATATATGATAAGGGTCGTCAGTATTTTTTACCCAATCCCCAAAAGCAAAAAAGTCGAGAAAATATAGAAGCGTTCAATACATTTCTAGCAGACAAAAACATAGACGTCTTAATAAATCAAGAAGCAAATGTTGATATTACATTATCAATCGATCTCGAGCTCCGAAAACATTTGACAGTTTTATCTACACTACATTTTAACCCCAATTATATTGACGATAACCATTTCTCAAATAAATTTGGACGGCGACCTGGATTAGCCAACAAGGTCCTTAATAGAATATTCAAAACACCGTTTATAAAGAATCTAGGACTAAAGTATTTACGAAATCTATTATCTCGAAATTATAAAAAACAGATAGATTGGTCTGATAGACTTGTACTACTCTCCGATCGTTTCAAGCCTGATTTATTAAATCTGATAACAGGGAATAAGATTGACACAAGTAAAATAACGGCTATCAACAATCCGTGCATAGTATCACCCGTCAATACTCACATCCAAGAAGAGAAAAAAAATATAATACTATATGTAGGAAGACTAGATATCTCATTCAAACGAATTGATCATATATTGGATATCTGGAAAGACCTATCCTCTAGACATAATGACTGGGAATTTGTATTGGTCGGAGACGGTGCAGACCGGAAATTACTAGAGAACAAAGTTATAACTGAAAACATACAAAAAGTTACGTTCGTAGGAGTTCAAGATCCAACAGAATACTACAAACAAGCAAAATTCATAATATTAACATCTTCTGCATCTGAAGGTTGGGGAATGGTTCTCGTTGAAGCTCAACATTATGGTTGTGTCCCTGTATGCTATCGATCTTATTCTGCAATTTCAGATATAATTTCAGATGGTAAGAACGGGATTCTTGTAGAAAACAATGACACAAATAATTTACGCTCAAGACTAGAAGCAGCCATGGATACCCCTGCTATATATCATGCATTGAATACAGAGTGCATTAAGAGTGTCAATAGATTCAATATTGAAACGATATCCCAACAATGGCTCAGATTGATGTAATGGCAAAAGGTAATTAAGAGTTTCTCGGGTGATTTTATGTTCGTTAATACAACCTCTAACTCGAGATTCAAGTTAAAAGGGTCTTACGAAATGAAAAAAAAACTTATTAGACTAACAACCATTGATAATAGCCTTAATATTCTCCTCAAAGGGCAACTAAAATATCTGAATAAGACATTCGAGGTTATCGGTGTTGCTAACGACTCCGGAGTACTTTCTTCTGTTGCTAAAAGAGAAGGCATTCGCACCATAGGTGTCCCCATGCAACGTAAAATCAGTATCATACACGACCTGCGGTCACTATGGGCATTATACCGATTATTCCGCAAAGAACACCCGTTCATCGTACATGCGAACACCCCTAAAGCAAGTTTTTTAGGGATGGTCGCAGCTTGGTTTACCCGTGTTCCCCACAGAATCTATCTGGTTACCGGACTACGATTTGAGACGGTCCACGGCCCCTTCCGCCTTCTTTTGAAAACAATGGAACGAATTACTTGCTTTTGTGCAACAAAAGTTATCCCAGAGGGAGATGGCGTAAAAGAAGCCCTATATCGTGAGCACATTACCAAGAAACCACTGGAAAAGATTTTAAACGGAAACATCAACGGAATTGACGTGGATTATTTCAGCCGCTCCAAGGATATTATAAATCAAGCATCGGATATTCGCAATGGATCAAATGCATTCACGTTTATTTTTATTGGCCGCATGGTCCGGGACAAAGGGATTAATGAATTAATCGGAGCGTTTCATAAACTCTCATCCGAGGATCCTCTTATTCGATTGCTTTTGGTCGGAACCTTCGAAGATAAACTCGATCCGGTTCTTCCCGAAACAAAACGATTGATCGAGACTTCTGAAAACATCGTATTTGTCGGATATCAGAATGACGTACGTCCTTATCTTGCAGCATCCGACGTTCTTATTTTACCCAGTTACAGAGAGGGTTTTCCGAACGTAGTATTACAAGCAGGAGCAATGGGATTACCATGTATTGTTACAGACATAAATGGGTCTAATGAAATTATTATTCCCAATCGAAACGGGATCATCATCCCTAAACAAAATACAGAGGCTTTATATCTGGCCATGAAACACTACAGACAACACCCAGAGTTAGTTAAAGAGATGGCTCAGGAGGCTCGACCTCTAATTATATCCCGTTTCTTACAACAAGATGTTTGGAATGCCATATTGAATATGTACAAGGCTCTATAATAATTAGATTCTCACTACAAGAGATAAGAATAATACATTGTATTCATCTCTGATTATCTCAATAGAAACTTATTTCAGCTATATGATCCAGTTTTTTCGCCTAATAAAGCAGAACATTCCATATCTATGGTATTTGATAGAATATGTTAATGGCATAATAATAAACATACTATACGGGAAAAATATTTCTAAAGCTACACAAGAATTCGGTTATTATAAATCTTCCAAACATTATATCTATCGACCACTTACTAAAACCGACCTTTCCTCTTTAGCCAATTTACTAGCCTCTCAGCCAACAGATTTTGACCATTACTTTAAGCCACATGGGTTTGATTTAAAATCTCTATCTCGCCAAATTAGGAATAAGTCCTTTTTAATGTTAGGAGTATTTAAAGATGAGCAAATTATAGGATACTTTTTTATTCGTTTCTTTATCAACAAAAAAGCATTCCGGGGTAAAATGGTAGACAGTACACATCAAGGCCAAGGAATAGCTAAACGCATGGGAATCATCATGACCAATATTGCGTTCAATGCGGGATTTAGATTATTTGCAACTATATCAAAAGCCAATTTGAGTTCTATAGCATCTTCTAAAGCGGTTAATTCAATACAAATAATAGAAGAACTTCCTGGTGACTACATCTATGTCGAATATACAAGACTAAAACATTGACCTATGATAAAATATCTATTTGATCGATCTATGGCATTGATTGGTTTAATCTGTCTTTGGCCTGTGTTGTTAGTGGTCGCAATT
>UMEA01049104.1_pt1 | contig 11032 bp, 9 predicted proteins | sample 1964621 | NCBI WGS metagenome assembly UMEA01 (sample SAMEA4836007, study PRJEB28245) | human gut metagenome | biome: gut microbiome; material: fecal sample | place: Denmark | collected 2008 | reverse complement strand
AGCGGCGGCTCCACCGGCGGCGGACTGTGGGTAGACAGCGTGCTGGAAGGGCTGCTGGAACGGGAAGGCCTGAACATCCGCATTCTCTGCCCCGGCGACGGCAGCGAGGGGAATGTGAATGAACGCTGCTCCTATGCCTTCTTTTCCGAGGGGTTGCCCTATGTGTACCTGACGGAGCTGGAAACGCAGTTCCGGGGGGAGCTGGATACCTTCCAGCCGGACGTGATCCACGTCTGGGGGACGGAGTACGGCCACACCCTTGCCATGGTTAACGCTGCGGAAAAGGCGGGGCGGCTGGACAGTCTGGTGGTCAGCATTCAGGGACTTTGCTCGGTTTATGCCGGGCATTATGCCGAGGGCGTTCCGGAGTCGGTTCAGCGGGGCAGCACCTTCCGTGATGTTGTCCGGCGGGACAATATCGTGAAACAGCGGAAAAAGTTCGCGCTTCGGGGACTTCTGGAAGAAAAAGCCCTGCAAAAGGCGCGCCATATTATCGGCAGAACGGACTGGGACTTGGCCTGCGTCCGACGGATCAATCCGGAAGCAAAGTACCATTTCTGCAACGAGACATTGCGCCAGCCCTTTTATCGGGGGACTTGGCGCTATGAGGGCTGCCGGAAACACCGGATTTTCGCTTCCAGCTGCGCCTATCCCGTGAAGGGCTTTCACTATCTGCTGGAAGCCTTTGGCCAGATCGTCAAAACCTATCCGGACGCCACGCTGGCGGTGCCGGGAAAGAGCTTCCTGACGGTGAGCAGGCTGCGCAGAACCAATTACCAGAAATATCTGGCAGATCTGGCGGAGCAGTACGGCGTGGAGGATAAGATCGAATTTCTGGGCAGTCTCAGCGGGGAGGAAATGAAGCAGGCGTTCCTTGACGCGAACGTGTTCGTGCTGCCATCCACCATTGAGAATTCCCCCAATTCTCTGGGGGAGGCCATGCTGCTGGGCGTGCCCTGTGTGGCGGCGGACGTGGGCGGCGTCACGACCATGATGCGCCACAGGTTGGAAGGAGAGGTCTACCCCTCCACCGCGCCCTATATGCTGGCGTTTTATGTGGAGAACATTTTTGCACAGGGCGAGGCGGCCGAAGCCATGGGCGCGGCGGCGCGCGCCCATGCCGGTGTGACCCACGACCCGGAAAAGAATCTGGCGGATTTGCTGGAAATTTACGAAAGACTTGCCAAAAACAGCGCCGAAGGGTGAGAAAGGAAGGAATGCGGCATGAATCAAAACCCGCGGATCAGCGTCATTGTTCCGGTGTACAATGTGGAGCAGTACCTTCCCCGGTGCGTGGAATCCATTCTGGCGCAGACCTATGAGAATCTGGAGATCCTTCTGGTGGACGACGGCACGAAGGACAACAGCGGCGCCATCTGCGACGCCTACGCCCGGCAGGACGCCAGAGTCAAAGCAATTCACAAGAAAAACGGCGGCCTGAGCAGCGCCCGGAACGCCGGAATAGACGCGGCGACAGGGGAGTACCTTTCCTTCGTGGACAGCGACGACTGGATTGAGCCGGATATGTACGAGAAAATGATGGCGCTGATGGAAAAATACGGCGTCCGTCTGGTCTGCGCGGGGCGCTGGGACGTCAGCAGCGAGACCGGGGAGAAGACGCTGGGGCTGTGCCCGCCAAAAGAGGAGGCCATTTCCGGGGAAGAGCTGGTGCGCCGGATTTTCCATTGGGAGAACATCGACTCCGCCGCATGGGACAAGCTGTATCACAAAAGCCTTTTTGCGTCTGTACGCTATCCTCTTGGTGTGATTTGTGAGGACGTTCCTACCACCTACCGCATTGCGCTGGATGCCGGACAGGCGGCCATGCTGCCCTGCCCCGTTTACAATTATTACCACCGGCCGGGGAGCATCACCTCGTCCTCGGTTTCGGAGAAAACCTTCCATTTTTCCAAACATACTGAGGAAATCTACCCGTTTATAAGGGACAATTATCCGGAAATTGCGGACGCGGCGCGGTATCTGCGGGTGCGTTCCCTCGCCTACAATCTGCTGACGCTGGATTTGGCGGACAAGGATACCCGACAGAAATTTGCAGATGAATACCGCCTGTCCCGGAAGGCGCTTTGCAGGCATATTTCCTTTTTGCTGACCAGCCCGCTGTTTGGCAGGCAGGAGCGGGTGACGGATCTGCTGCTGGCCGCCGGGCTGTACCGCCCCATGCGGGGGCTTTACCACGGGGTGCGTCCCGGGAAAACGGATACAAAAAGCACGGAGTGAACTATGAATCGACGAAACCGGGTTGCTTTTTTTAACATTCTGAGCACCGTTTTGCTCAGAGGCATTTCCATATTCACAGCGCCCCTGTTTACCCGTCTGCTGGGAACCAGCGGTTACGGCGTTACCCAAATTTACAACACATGGGTGGCGGTGATCGCCATTGTGTTTACGCTGCAAACCCAGGGGACGCTGGTCAACGCCCGGGTGGAGTACCCGGAGGGAGACCAGCTGCGCTACCAGTCCTCGGCCATGAGCCTGTCCACGCTGGTGTATCTGATTTTCAGCGCACTGGTGCTGTGCTTTATCGGCCCCATTTCCGGGGCGCTGAAGCTGAGCTGGTTTTTGATCGTGCTGATGCTCATTCAGGGCTTCGGCACCTTCTGCGTTAACTTCCTGAACACCAAATTCGTCTACGAATTCAAGGCAGGGCGGAACATGGTCATGTCCCTTGTGGTGACGCTGACCACCCTGATCCTCTCCATTGTGCTGATTCTGCTGCTGCCCAAGCAGATCAACTACTTAGGCCGCATTTCCGCTATCGCCGTGACCTACGGCGTGCTGGGCATTCCGGTTTGCATCTGGATTCTGGCGAAGGGGAAGACCTTTTACAACAAGGAATATTGGAAATTCTGCGTCGTTCTTGCCATTCCAGCGGTATTTTATAATCTTTCCGACCTGATTCTGGGGCAGAGCGACAAGGTGATGCTCCAGCAGATGATGGACGAGGCCACGGTGGGCTGCTACGGCGCGGCGCTGAATTTCGGCGGCATCATGTTCACTCTGTTCACCGCCCTGAACAATTCATGGTGCCCCTTTTTCTTCGAGGACATGAAGCAGGGCAACCGGGAGAATCTGCGGGAAAAGGCGGGGAATTTTCTGGAGCTGTTCACGGTGCTTTCTGTGGGCTTCGTGCTGCTGGCCAGCGAAGTGTACCGCTATGTCTATGTTTCCCGGGATTTCTGGGGAAGCACCATGCTCATTCCCATTTTTGTGTCCAGCTACTACACCAATTTCCTGTGTACCTTCCCGGTGAATTTCGAGTATTACCACAAAAAGACCAAGGTCGTCTCGATCATCACCATTGTGTCGTCGCTGATAAATGTGGGGCTGAATTACCTGCTGATCCTGCGCATCGGCATGGCCGGCGCGGCGGTGGCGACGCTGATTTCCCACAGCCTGCAGCTGACGCTGCACTATCTGTACGTCCGTTTCGCTCTGGGCGGGAAAGAATACCCCTTCCCGCTGAAAATGTGGGTCGGGTACGCGGCGGTGTTCGCCGCTGTGGCCGTGGCGTCCGTGGCGGCGGATGGACTGTGGCTGGTGCGCTGGGGACTGGGCGCGGCCGTTGGCCTATGGGAGCTTTTGCGAATCAGAAAGCGGAAAGTATTGATTTAAGAATGAAATATGGAAAGGCCGGGCTTGCTGCCCGGCCTTTTTTCGCGCTTGTGGTTGAAATAGGACGTGGAATGGTGTATAATACATTCGACATTGTATCCGAAAAGAGGGAATGGAATGAAAAAAGTGCTGTTCGTGGCAACGGTGGTCAAAACCCACATAATGGAATTCCATATCCCCTATCTGAAAATGTTTCAGGACATGGGCTGGGAGACAGCAGTGGCGGCGCGGAACGACTATGAAGACCCCGCCGACTGCCAGATTCCATTCTGCGATACTTACTATGACATTCCCTTTGAACGTCTCCCGTGGAAGGCGGCCAACATCAAAGCCTACCGGGAGCTGAAAGCCATTATCGACCGGGAGCATTTCGACATCATTCACTGCCATACCCCCGTGGGCGCCATGATCGCCCGTCTGGCGGCGCGGGACGCCCGGAAGCGGGGAACCAAAGTGATTTACACCGCCCACGGCTTCCACTTTTTCAAGGGTGCGCCCGTGAAAAACTGGCTGATGTTCTACCCGGCGGAATGGCTGCTTGCACCGCTGACGGATGTTCTCGTGACCATCAACAAAGAGGACTACGCGTTGGCAAAGAGAAAAATCCACGCGAAGCGCATTGAATACGTCCCCGGCGTGGGGGTGGATACGGCGAAATTCCACGTCGGCACCGTAGACCGGGCGGAAAAGCGCCGGGAGCTGGGACTGACCGGGCAGGATTTCCTGATCCTCACCGTGGCGGAAATGACGAAAAACAAGAACCATTCTACGGTGCTCAAGGCGCTGGCGCTGCTGAAAAACGAGCCTGGCTATGAAACCATGCACTATCTCATCTGCGGCCGGGGCGAGCAGCGGGACGCGCTGGAAGCCGAAGCGCGGCAGCTGGGCATCTGGGAGCATGTCCATTTCCTCGGCTATCGCCACGACGTGCCGGAACTGTGCCGGTGCAGCGACATATTCGCGTTTATGTCCTTCCGGGAAGGAATGCCGGTGGCGCTGATGGAGGCCATGAGCTGCGGCCTGCCTGCGGTCTGCTCGAAGATCCGGGGCAACACGGATTTGATCGAGCACGGCGTTGACGGCCTGTTTGCGGAGAACACGCCCGAGGGCGTGGCGCCGGCCATCCTGAAGCTGTACCATGACCCGGCGCTGCGGGAACAGCTGGGACGCGCTGCGTCGCAGACGGTTTCCCGGTTCGACGCGAAAGCGGTACAGCAGAGAATGAAGGAAATTTACTTAAGTGTATGAACGAAGGGGGGACGGCGGCATGGCCGGGACGCTGATCATATCGCTGGATTTTGAGCTGTTTTGGGGAATGCTGGACGTGTGCCCGCTGGAGAAGTATCAGGACCACGTTCTGGGCGGCAGAAAGGCGATTCCCGGGCTGCTGGCGCTGTTCCAGAAATACGGCGTCCATGCCACGTGGGCGACGGTGGGATATCTGTTTGCCAGAAGCGCACAGGAAGCGGCCTCGTTTTTCCCGGAGGAAGGTCTGCGGCCTGCTTACGATGACCCGGCGCTGAATTCCTATGCCGAGTTCTCCAAAATCGGAGAAACGGAAGCGGACGCGCCCTGCTTTTTTGCCCCGTCTCTGGTGGAGTTGGTTGCCGAAACGCCGGGGCAGGAGATCGGCAGCCACACTTTTTCCCATTACTACTGCAAGGAAAAGGGGCAGACGGCGGAGCAGTTCGCGGCGGATATGACCGCTGCGAAGGCCATTGCCGCGAAATACGGCTACACCCTGACCTCTGCGGTGCTGCCCCGGAACCAGTGCGACCCGGCATACATCCGGGTGCTGCGGGACTTGGGCTTCACCGCCTACCGGGGAATGGAAGACAACTGGGTGGAAAATAAGGTCCACGTCCATTTCCCCCTGCGGGTACTGCGGCTGACGGACACCTATTTCCCCATTACCGGGTACGGCAGCTACACGCCAAAGCAGGAAGACGGCATCTGGAACCTGCGGGGGACCCAGATGTTCCGGCCGATTTTCAGGCCGCTTCATTTCATGGAGGGCTTAAAGGTCCACAGAATCAAACGCCGGATGCTCCACGCGGCGAAAAATGGTTTGACTTTCCATCTGTGGTGGCACCCCCACAACGTCGGCGTCCGCACGGCGGAACACATGGCGCAGCTGGAAGAAATCTTCCGCTATTACGCCGAGCTGAAAGAAAAATACGGCATGGAAAGCCTGAATATGCGGGAAGCAGCAGGAAAATAAAAGAAAAGAGGGCGGAGACATGAAGGTACTGCACGTTCTGTATTCCAAAATTTACACCGGCGCGGAAAAGGTTGCCGCCCAGATCATCAAAGCCTTTGAGGGCAGGGTGGACATGGCCTATTGCAGTCTGGAATGCGAAGAAGTCTGGGAAATTCTGGACGGCATGGGCATCCGGCACTATGGCGTGAAGGAGCTGACCCCCGCGACACTCAGCCGGGTGATTCGGGAGTATCAGCCGGACGTCATCCATGCCCACGATATGCGCACCAGCTTCGTCGCGGCGCTGTGCTGCGGCAAAATCCCCCTGATTTCCCACATCCATAACAACGCCTACGACGCCAGAGGACTGTCCGCGAAGTCCATCGCCTATCTGCTGGCGGGCTTCCGGGCAAAGCATATTTTCTGGGTCTCCAACAGCTCCTACGAGGGGTATGTGTTCCACAGGCTGTTCGCCAAAAAGAGCAGCGTGCTGTACAATATCATCGACGCCAAGCGGATTTTTGCCATGCGGGACAGTGATGAAAATACCTACGATTTCGACATGATCTACCTCGGCCGTCTGACTTATCAGAAGGATCCCCAGCGCCTGATGCGTCTGAGCGCCGCTCTGAAGGCACGCAAGCCGGACATCAAAGTGGCGGTGGTCGGTGCGGGAGAGCTGGAAGGGGAGACAAAAGCGCTGTGCGAGGAGCTGGGGCTACAGGACAACGTGCATTTTCTGGGCTTCCAGAGCAACCCCATCAAAATGGTGGCGGACAGCAAGGCGATGATCCTGACCTCCCGCTGGGAGGGAACGCCCATGTGCGCCCTGGAGGCCATGGCGCTGGGAACGCCGGTGGTCAGCACCCCGTCCGACGGGATGAAAGACCTGATCGAAAACGGCGTGGACGGATACTTAAGCGACGAAGACGTCGTGCTGGCAGAGGATATTCTGAAAATCGTGGAAAATCCTGACCATAGACGGCTTCTCTCCGAAAACGCGGCGAAGAAATTCGCCAAAATCAACGACGAAGAGAAATACAACGACACCATTCTCGCCTGTTACCGCCAGTGGGGAGGAACGCTATGAAAATATTGCAGGTCATCCCCTATTTCTGCTTCGGCGGGGCGGAAACCATGTGCGAAAATCTGACTTACGCCCTGCGGGATTTGGGCCACGACGTGGTCGTGGTGAGCCTGTTTGATGAACGGACGGAGATTTCCGGCCGCATGGAGGCAGCAGGCGTCCGCATCCGGTACTTAAGCAAAAAGCCGGGACTGGATGTGTCCGTGGTGCCGAAGCTCACGAAGATTTTCCGGGAGGAACGGCCGGACGTAGTCCACACCCACCTGAACGTGATTCTGTACGCGGTGATGGCGGCTAGATTGGCGGGGGGCATTCCCTGCGTCCACACGGTGCATAATGTGGCGAAGGTGGAGGCGGAGGGGACTGCGCAGGCCATTCTCAACCGGCTTTACTATCACCGGGGCTGGTCCGTGCCGGTGGCGCTCAGCCCGGAGGTTCAGCGGACGGTGACGGAGTTTTACGGTCTTGACCGCGTTCCGGTGATTTTTAACGGTGTAAACCTGCATCGGTGCATTCCCAAGAGGTCGTATGGGCTTGGGGACACCGTTTCCCTGCTGCACATTGGCCGGTTTGACGAGCAGAAAAACCACGCAGGATTGCTGCAAGCCTTTGCAAAGCTCCTGAAAACCCACCCCAACTGCTGCCTGAACCTTTTGGGGGACGGGCATTTGCGGGCGGACATGGAAAAATACGCCCGGGAACTGGGCATCGGCCATGCCGTCCGTTTTCTGGGAAATCAGGCGGACGTCCATCCCTATCTCCACGACGCGGATATGTTCCTGCTGCCGTCCAAATATGAGGGAATGCCCATGACCATCATCGAGGCCATGGGAACGGGACTGCCCATTGTGGCGTCCAGAGTCGGCGGCGTGCCGGATATGCTTCGGGATGGGGAGAGCGGACTGTTGATGGACTGCGACCCCGGCGAGGTGTGCGCGGCCTGCGAAAAGCTGATCGACAGCGAGGACTTGCGCAGAACCCTTGGGCAGAACGCGCTGGCGGACAGCGCCCGTTTTTCTGCGGAGACTATGGCAAAACGATACTGCGAAGAATATGAGCGCTTAACAGCGAAAAAATAAGGAGGAAGCAAAATGGAGGGCGAAACCATCTCGGTCATCATACCGGCGTATAATGTCGCTCCATGGCTTCCTCGGTGTCTGGACAGCGTCCTTGCGCAGACCTATTCAAAGCTGGAAATCATTGTGGTGGACGACGGTTCCGCCGACAACACCCGGCAGGTGATGGAGGACTATGCCGCCCGGGACGGGCGTATCAGACCGATTTTCAAGGAAAACGGCGGCGTGACCTCTGCCCGCCTTGCGGGCGTGGCGGCGGCCACGGGAGAATGGGTCGGCTTCGCCGACGGCGACGATGCCATAGACCCGGATATGTACCGCCATCTTCTGGAAAATGCCCACACTTATGACGCGGACATTTCCCACTGCGGACACCGGGTGGAGTTTCCCGACGGCAGGGTGGCCTATGTCCACAATACCGGCGGGCTGCGACAGCAGGACAATCTGACCGGCCTGCGGGATTTGCTGGACGGTGGGCAGGTCGAGTCCAGCCTGTGTACCAAGCTGTACCGCCGGGAGCTGTTCGCCGGACTGGCGGAACGGATGAACCCCGCCCTCAAGAACAACGAAGATTATCTCATGAATTACTTTCTGTTCTCCCGGGCAAAACGGTCGGTATATGAGGATTTCTGCCCCTACCGCTATATTTTGCGGGAAAATTCCGCCTCCTTCCGGCAGCTGAACGAGCACAGCCTGTTCGACCCCATCCGGGTTCGGGAGCTGATCGTGGAGGACAGCTGCGACGAGATTCGAGAAGATGCCCGCCGGGCGCTGATGCGGAACCTCCTGTTTGCCTACGCCCAGCTCTCCGTGCATCCGGAAAAGAAGTATGATGACTGGCGGCGGCGGGTACGCGCTGAGCTGGAAGAACAGGAAGGGTATTTCCATTTGCTGTCAAAGCGAAACCGGCTGCTGGCAAAAATGGTTTGCAGGACGCCGGGGCTGTTCGCCCTGACGTACAGACTGTACGAGAAGCTCTTCCGGCGGGAAGAGGAACACTGAGAGGATACACTATGACGCAGCTGCCATTGATCAGCGTGATTGTCCCTGTCTATAAAGTGGAAAACTATCTGGACTGCTGTGTCCAATCCATCGTGAATCAGACCTATTCCAACCTGGAAATTATCCTGATCGACGACGGCTCCCCGGACGCCAGCGGCGCCATGTGCGACGTCTGGGCGGAAAAGGACAGCCGCATCCGGGTGATTCATCAGGAAAACGCCGGCGGCGGCGCGGCCAGGAATGCCGGACTGGATGCGGCGCGGGGAGAACGAATTGCGTTCGTGGACAGCGACGACTATATTGCCCCTGACTGTTACCAATATCTGCACACGCTTCTGGAAGAAGGGGCGGATATCGCCGAATGTGATTTCGTGGAGACGGAGCGTAACGACGCTGTTTTCGGCACGGATGCCGGAGAGATTTCCTTCTATACACCCCTGGAAGCCATGCGCTGTCACATTCGGGATACGGCGTTTCGCCAGCTGATCTGGAACAAGCTGTACCGCCGGGAAACCGTCGGGGATATCCGGTTCCCGGTCGGGACGAAAATCGATGATGAATTTTTCACCTATCGGGTGCTGGGAAACGCGAAGCGGCTGGTTCGCTCCACCAGAAAGCTCTATGCCTACCGTCAGCAGCCGGACAGCGTTATGCACGGCGGCTTTTCGCTGCGCAGACTGGAGGGCGTTCAGGCACAGGAGCAGCGGCTGGCGTATCTGAAAACGCATATGCCGTCGCTGGAATATGAGGGCAGGGCAAATCTGTTCCTATATTGCCAGTATGCAATGCAAATGAGTATTCAGTACCTGTCCGGAGAGGAGCTGCGTCAGGCAAAGGAAAGTCTGCGGAAGACGGTTTCCGGGCTGACGCCGCTTTTGCCCAGCAGAAAGCTGTCGCCTGCCGGGAATGTGTGGCTGGTTCTGGGACAGCTGTCCTTTGAAGGCAGCTGTCACCTGATGAATTGCTTGGAGCGCAGAAACGGGAAAGGAAGCGAATGAAATGGCGTTTTCTTATAAAATAACGGTTTTCACCCCAACCTACAACCGGGCGTACATATTGGGAAATCTCTACCGCTCCCTACAGCGTCAGAGCTTCACGGACTTTGAATGGCTGGTGGTGGACGACGGCTCCTCCGACGGGACAAAGGCGCTGTTTGAACGGTGGCAGAAGGAAGACAATCCCTTTCCTATCCGCTACTGCTATAAGGAGAACGGCGGCAAGTGCCGCGCCATCAACTACGGTCTGAAGCTGGCGCAGGGAGAACTGTTTTTCACAGTGGATTCCGACGACTACCTGACGGATGATGCACTGGAAAAGGTGGCACTCTGGGAGTCGACGCTTCCGAAAGATCAGAAATTCTGCGGCATCGTGGCAAACGGAGGACAAAGCCCTACCGAAACGCCCAACACCCGATTTGGGGAAGCGTATCTGGACGGCAACGCCTTTGATATGTACGGCAGAATCGACGGAGAGCGGGCACTGATTTTCTATACGGAAATCCACAGAAACTACCTGTATCCGGAATTTCCCGGAGAGAAATTCATGACCGAAGCGGTGACCTGGAACCGGATGGCCTACGACGGCTACCGCATTCGCTACTACGACGACATTATCTGGATCTGGGAGTACAAGGACGACGGCCTGACCAAGGCGGGGTACAAGGTCTTTCTGGACAACCCCCGGGGAACGGCGCTGTTCTTCCGGGAGAAGGCGGTATTCTTCCACTATCCCCTGAAAACCAAGCTGGGCATGTGGTACGGCTTCACCTGCGACGCTATGGATCGCTGTACCGACGCCCAGATTGCGGAATATATCGATATGCCCCGCTGGCTGGTTGCGCCTATGAAGACATTCCATAACCTGCTGCAATTTATCCGAAAAAAGAGGTAATCCTATGGCAGAGAATTCCATGTATCACACCCATATCTCGGCAAAGCACCGCTGGATGGATCTGAACCTGAAAGAGGTCTGGCAGTACCGGGATTTGATCTATTTGTTCACCAAGCGGAACTTCGTAGTGAGCTATAAGCAGAC
>UMEA01021055.1_pt1 | contig 11078 bp, 13 predicted proteins | sample 1964621 | NCBI WGS metagenome assembly UMEA01 (sample SAMEA4836007, study PRJEB28245) | human gut metagenome | biome: gut microbiome; material: fecal sample | place: Denmark | collected 2008 | reverse complement strand
AAATATTCTTAGCAATATTACTTATTATCGTTTGTCTGCTTATATGAAATACTTTCAAATTGGTGATAACTTCAAGAAAAGTGTCACATTTGAAGATATAGTCAATTTATATAACTTTGATAAAGACTTAAAATCGGTAATCTTTGAAAATATTCGTGTTATAGAAATCTCTTTAAGAGCTAAAATTTGTTTACACATGTGTTCAAATTATGGGTCTCATTGGTTTTATGATATTAATAATTACAAAAGTCGCTGGGATTATGAAAAAACTCTTGAAATATTAGAAAGTGAAAAGGGTCTAAAAAAAGATACTTTTATAAAATATTACTATGAGAAATATTCAGAACCTGATTTACCGCCATTCTGGATGATTTCAGAAGTGTTATCTATGGGAGATTTATCTAAAATCCTTAACGGACTAAACTTTAAAGATGTAAAACAAATTGCAAAATCGTTAACACCTGACTATTTTACACCGCCTGTTTTAACAAACTGGATACATGTTCTTGCAACAATAAGGAATATCTGTGCACATCATTCAAGATTATGGAACAGGCAGTTAAAAATCAAATTTTCTGAACCTCAAAAAATTCCACAATGGTTTGCAAATCAAGTAAAAAATGATAATGTTTATGCTGTATGCTTTGTTATTGCATTATTGATGAAACATCATCCGTATAACAATTTTGAACAACAACTTAGAGAATTATTTATAAAAAATCCTAAGGTTGATATTACTAAAATGGGTTTTCCTTTAAATTATCATCTCGTTAATCTTTTACAATAGTTAAATGAGATTTTTTCTTATTTTTGTCTTCGATGTAATCACCTAATAAAATTCCATACATTTTATTGTAGTCTTTTTTATTAATGTTTAAAAATTCGCATAATTGCTCTTTAGAATATCCTAATTCATTAAAATAATAGTTAAGAATGTATTTTACATTATCGGTTTTTCTTTTGTTACCCCACACAAAGGTTCTTGCTTTCTGTAACCATAATAATTGATAAGTTTACAAATATGTTCATACTGATTTACGTTAAGCTTTCTTAAATCTTTTGCTCTTCTTGCAATAGCCTGCATAGAAACTTTCCATTTTTCCTTTAATGGCATTAAATCCCAAAAACAAACTACTGTTAAATCGTCAATAATGTCTTTTCTTGGCATTAAAAATGCACTAGCAAAAGCATGAGCTTCAAGTTCACAATTAGGATTTGGTAATCTATGCATAATTAAATGCCCTAATTCATGTGCCAAATTGAATCTAAAACGATCTGATGATACCATTGAATTTATAAGAATTAAAGCAAAATCTCTTTTTTCATTTACATAGAAAGTTGCGTCAAATCCGTCATTCATAATTGAAATTGGTATTACAAAAATACCTTTATCTTCAAGTATCGAAGTCAAATTGTTAATTACACCACGAGGAATATTCCAATATTCTCTTAAAAGTTCTGCAATTTGTTCGGGTGATTTATCCGAATCTGGTCTAATTTCTGGAATATCAAAGTCATCTAAATCAAATAGATCTGATTGTAACATTTTTGTCAAATGCCTATTATAAAAAGAAGCATAAGTATCAATATAATCTCTATCGATATTTTTTAATGTTTTTTGAGCCCTATATAATTTTGAGCATCCCTCTAAAAAAGTTGTCTCTTGTTCTTTTATGCATTATAGGAGTGTCCATTTTCTTTTCACTGCCTACAATTTGCAATATTCTTATTGAAAACAGTATCAAAAGTGTATATCTAGGTGAAACAGCTAAAGCAGTCCAAATGATAGAAATAGCAAATGCATTGAATTTTGACAAAAACATTGACCTATCGAAAGAGATATTCGCAAAAAGTCTCAATGAAATAGAAAATAACGATACTAAAACGGCAAAGGTCCTTTTTGACTTAGTTGCAAAAACAAAAACTCACAATAACAAAAAATATGCAAGCGAGCTTACGGACAAAGCCTCAAAAGCTCTAAAACAAAATCAATTAAGCAAATGCAAGTATTTAACAGAAGCTGCTGTAAGATTTGATATTGAAACAGTAAAGAAAAATACTCCTGAATATTCAAAGAAATATCTTGACCTTTTTACAGCTAAAAAATATCAAGAAGCACTTGTTGTAAGTGATATTTTGCTTTTATTAAACCCTGAAAATCAGGAACACTGGTTTAGAAAGGGTTTAACATTAATGAACCTTAATAAAAATAAAGAAGCTATAGAAGCCTTTACAAAAGCCATAAATCTTAGAAAAGATTTCGGAGTTGCTTATATGAATAGAGGACTTATTTACTTTAATAAACTCTCCGAGTATGACAAAGCTTTGGAAGATTTTAATCAGGTAATTAGTTTTAGTTTTGACAAAAAACAAATGGCTATTGCAAGACTTCATATGGCAAAAATTTATTTGAAAAAGAAAAATTATCGTAAAGCTATGGATGAAGCATGGATGGCGAAAGACCTATATTATGCTTTAGGTAACCTTGAAATGGCTGATGAAAGTTACAGATTATTTGATTATGCCGCACAACTTGAATGCGACAGACCAAACGGGTATTGTTACTAAGGAGACAAAATTATGAAAAAATTAATAATAGCTGTACTTTTACTGTTATCAGGGAATTTTTGCTATGCAAGCGATATGAACAGTATCTTTTATGGTATCAGGAGTGGTATTGATGTCCTCTCTGACGTGAACAGGCTTAGAGGTCAGGTTAACCAGACTAACGCTCAACAACAGCAACTACAAAGTCAACCGCAGACACGTGAAATCAGGCAAAAGCCACAGTCTGCAAACACAACCAGTTTTTATGATAAAAATAATATATATACAAAAAATGAAAAAGTTAATAAAGGGGAAGTTGAAAAAATTTTAATTCCCGTATTTAATAATGAAACAGGCTTGTATGGTTGTCAAACGACCCAAGGTAAAATTATAATTTCACCGCAATTTGAAGATGCTAAGCCTTTTTCGGAAGGCTTAGCTGCCGTGTATAACGGTCAAAGGTGGGGTTATGTTAACTCAAAAGGAAGTACATAATATATCCGAAATTTGGAGGATATTCCGGAGATGAAGAAATTATTGTTAATCCATTTATTAACGGAACCGCTGCAGTATATCTAGGTGACAATAATGCCAATGGCTTCGCTGACATTAAAGAAAAATAGTATGCTCTCATTAATAAGAATGGTGAAATAATAAAATATTATGACTTAATATTTCCTAATTGGTATGGTTATAGTCAAGGAAATGTCGGTGAATATAAGGTGAGAATTGGTGAAGATTTTTATATAATAGATAGTAAAGGTAACATATTAGAATAAATATTAAATGAATAAGAAATAAAAATTTTTACCATTTTTACTTTTAAGAAAAGTCTTCTAGATATTTTACTACAAAAATAGCAAAAAATATAATTCACTGTTTTTCCTATCATAAAAATATCAGAGGAAGTCTGTTTACAATTGATAATTTTGAACAAGTGAATTTTCAACAAATTGATGAGATGTGCAGTGTCTTAAAAAAGATTTCTAGAACAACTCATTGGGAAATTATTAAAGTATTATATATTAACTATATCATGCATAAGAATATTAATGGAGATCCAACAACAAACGAACAATATATGACTAGAGAAAAATTGAAAAATAATATATATGAGTTTAGAAAAAGTTCTGGCATCGATATTAAACCAACAATAAATAGCAAAGATTTAAAATTCCTAGAAGACTTGAATCTTATTGAAGTTATACATACGAATGAAAAATTATATCGAATTAAGGCTGAAATGTTTTTAGAAATAGACAGACTGCTTGATAATGCTAAGAAAACAGTGTTACTTTATAAACATTATTGATTTTTAATGCTATTTGTTTTGTTAAGCTTTACACAAAATCGTGCAATTACTCTCTGAAATTATTTTAGAGTACCCCTGAGGCTCTTTTGGCAATGGTGCGATCATTGACTCCCAAAATTTTTTCGTTATCATCAGGATATAAGCTAAGTTTTGAAACCTCGAAAGAGTTAATTTTACTGAATTTAGCTCATACATAATTAAAGGATAACTATGTTTTCCTTTACTTAATGCTGCACTTTGAAAATTGAATATAAAGCGTAATAATCAAAAAGACAAATGAAAGGAAATCCAATGGGAAACTACATTTTATTGAATAACCAATTTGCAAATAGCAAAGATATTCGCAAAAACACAAAAGCCAAAAAATTTTTAACTTTTGACAAAACAGAAAACACTTTCAGAGTTATCCCAAAGTTAGAGGATTTAGACAAAAGGCTTATGCTTTTAGTCAGCCCATGGCTTAAAGAATATTACTCTGACAATTATTACACAACTATACGTGCCGTAATCCCTCAAACTTTTACTAATGTTTTCAAAAGGCTTGAAAATATTGAAAACTTTGTGTGGAGATTCATATTCCGAAACCAGTTATTTGAAATAAAAATCAAAAGTTTTGAAGAAATTGAAATAACTGCGATAGGTTTAGTAATTGAAGAAGATGAATTTGAGTATCCAAATATTTGAAAAATACTTTATTCATTTGGAAAAGATGAAGATGTTGAAGAAACCCCTGACTTTTAACTGTCAGTACAAGTATAAATAAGGAGAATTGAATTATGAAAAAACATTCAATCAGAAGTCCTTGAAATGAAATAATCTCTTTTTCAGAGACGGAAAAACAAGAGATTAAACAGCTTATTAAAATCATTCTGCAGTCGATTTTAGCCGTTTAACCTCTCTCAAGCGGAGATTCTATATCTCTAAAAGGGTTGCTCTTTTTAAAAGCACATAGAATCATGCTCTATGGGTATTATATAACAAAATCTACGCATGATGTAGATTATAAGGAGGATTATAATGGCAAAAAACTGTGATATTCATGAAAACTACATACAATTTGGGGCACACAGCCTCAAATATCTCAAAGAACTTGGAATTGCAAAATCGGTAGAAAAAAAATTGCCGTTACTGCAAAACAAGTTAGCAGAAGGTAAATCAATCGACATTGAAGATGTAAATACTTTGTTAAACGTATTTGTTGGCACTCTCATAAATACATGTTTAACAGAAGAAGATTTACTTAAAAATAGTGTCGAATTTGAATTGCCACAAGAAGTGAAACCTCTTTTTAAAGAAGGTATTGGACCAATTATTAAGTGGAAAGAACTGTATTTTAGTACAACTATTACAAAATACAACCAATTAGTAATGGTACATCTTACAGAGAACATTCCTAAAGATGATTGGTTCTGTCACATTGAAAGCGTATAGCTTACTTTAAAGTTCGGGATAATTATCCCGAACTTTTCTTTTTAATTACAGCAACAAAAAAAGGGAAAACAAAATGACACAATATATACAAAATAAAAATAATTGTCTTATGCTCTATTACACAGACAAAAATAATAAGTTACAATCAGCAAAAATTTCAAATTACTCAATTCAAGGTTTATTTACATTAAAGGCAATCACAAACACAAAAAATTCTTATAAAATAATAGAAAAGCTAGCTTTATGAATGATAAAAGAGGAAGATGTCAATAATCGTTACATTAAAATTATTCAAGGTGAAGATGAAATTGATTGTAAAAGCTTTTTTAAAGTTATTCATAGTGGCACAATCGGCTTATATGAAGATTTTAATAAGAAAAAATTTATACTGCTTATCCAGATGTTACATAACAATCTTAAATCCGTTGTAATATATACAAATTTTGGTTATCAACCCAGAGAAAACGTATATATTACAGGAAATAAAAAGATTTGACTAAAAAATCAGACCGTTGAAGATTATCCCCAATTTCCTGATGATTTATATCTTACAGAAGAAGAAAAACTCCAAATTCTTCCTGCAAATGACTTAATTCCAAAACTTTATGAATGTGAAAATCCGGAAATAATACTCGAAGAATTTGCTGAAACCGTAATTAAAACTTTTGACGCTCCAGTTCTTATGGCAATAGCTATTGTAATTGGTTGTTGCTTTTTTGATGTTTTTATTGTTGAAGCTCAAGGTTTTCCGTACGTTATCTTCTATGGTGATTCAAATGCTGGCAAATCTACAATTATTCATATGTTAGCAGCCATTTTTGGTATAGCCAATATGACAGAGCTTACAAGCGGAACATCAACAACAGTTGCATTAAGAGCTCAATTAGAAAAGGTGAATAACTTTCCTGTATTTATTGAAGAATTGGATGAAAAGCGAATACAGAATATAGAAGATTTAGGGAAAGACGTTTTTTCAGCCGTACCTCGAAAGAAGTCATCAAAAGACGGAAAAGAAATAGTTACAGAAATCAACACAAGTTTTTGCATAGGAACAAATCACTTTTTTGAAAACATGACTTTTGCAAACTTCTCGCGGTGTATTCCGATAAATCTCAGACGCAGACAATTTGATTTAAGTAATTTTGAATACCATTCAAAAGAATCACTGAAAAAACTCTTCTGTTTTCTACCAAAAATTTTATTTTATCGTGATAAAATTCTTGATTTTTATCGGGAACAATACAGAATAGCTCAAATTCATTGTGATTATGCAAGAATTTGCAATAACGTTGATTGGTATGACTATATGGACAGTAATCAATGATATTCTCAAAAAAGAGATCCTCAATACAGAAAATTTGGTTAAAGATTATCTTAATTATTTCGAACCATATCTTGATACGGAAATTTCATATTGTGATGTATTCTTATCAGATGTCTATAACCTGTTTAATAAAAAAGAACTGCTCTATGGTAGGGAATTTCTTATTACAAAAGGTAAGTATTTAAGAATTAACCTTAATAAATATTGTACTGATTATCAAAGTGTATATCACAAAAAGCTACACCCTAACGAAATTAAGATAAAAATTGCAAATGAAGAAAGAGTTATTTCTTTAAAAACTACAGATATCAAGCCTATTGGACGTGCTATTAAAATAGATATTTCAGATAATGAAACTTTGCTTGATATTCTTAATAGAGTATCAAAAACAGCAGAAGATGAGGAGGTTGATTATGAAGAAACTCCTTAAAGCAAGTTATGCTGATATCTATATCAGATTATCAAGTAAATCGCAAGAAGACGGCATGTCACAAAAGAAACGCAGGAAAAAGAATGTCGTAAATATTGCGAAGAGAATGGAATTATTGTGAGAAATGTCTATTATAAAAATAAAAATGCTATGACACCATACAATAGACCTGTTTTTTACAAAATGGTAGCAAAACAACAATCAAAAGATCGTGCAGATATAATTGTTTCCTTTTGTATTAATCGTTTAACAAGAAATCAAGTTGATTTTTATCCAATTAGAGCTCTTGTTGATGAATACAACACAAAAATAATTTTCGTTAAAGAGCGTATGGTTATTGAAAAGCCTTTCAAAGCTCATGAAAAGTTTTTGACGAGCATAATAATAGCAAGTGCCGAATTTGAAGTTAATCATCTTAATGAAATCCGCAAAAACGGTTTGATTGCAAGGGCAAAAACTGGGCAAAGACCGAGCAAACTGCCCTACGGCTATGACACATATAAAAATCGTATTGTTATAGTTCCGAAAGAAGCTGAGTTAGTTAAAAAAGCATTTGAATTATATGCAACAGGCAAATATTCTTTAAAAACACTTGCAGATGAGTTATTTGAACTGGGTTACAGGTATAAAGGGCAGAGAAATAAAAAAATTCCAAGGTCAACTTTATCTCCAATGTTTAAAAACCTCTTTTACACTGGGTATTATACCTACCCTAATGTTGAAAAGCCGATAAAAGGTAAGTATAAGCCCATAATCAGTAAAGATTTATATGATAAAGTCCAAGAAATACTTAAAACATCAGGATATGAAAAACTCAGAAAGCATAATTTTTTATATTCAAACCTCATAACATTACAAGAAACAGGTAAAATTATGACAGGCTAAATCAAAAAAGATAAATATATCTATTATACAGCCTTTGATAATGACGGAATAAGGCATTCAATCAATGAAACGGTTATTACAGAATCTGTTTTAAACTATTTCAAGGAAATTCGGCTTAATCTTATCCCGAAAGAAATTGTTAATGAAGTTTTGAAGGAAGAACTTAAACCATTAAAACAAAAATATGCCAACCTCAAACGTGATTTAAGCCGTAAATATCATTCTGAACTACGTTTAAACGACTTTATTCAATCAAAAAATATTGATGACGAAGATTTCATTAATGCAAGTCAGGATGATATTGAAAACACTTACAATAACCTGCTAGAAAGGATTGCTTATACTGAGCAGAAAATCAAAACTTTGACTTCAAAATGTCAAGATTTAATAAAAAAACGACTTTACGACGCTTATATCCATCTTGATACAGAAAATCAGAGAAAAATTATTGAACTTGTAACAAATAAGTTTGAGTTGCAAAACAAAAAGGTAAAATTAACATTCAAATCTACGTTTAGAAAGATTAGAAAACGATAATTTTACTTTAAATTATCATGTGAAATATAATCTGAATTCGGACCCGTACATTAAAATGTACGAGTTTTCTTTTGCAAAATTTTGAAGCTATATGTTTTTGTAAAATTTTATAAATTCACAATATATAATTTACTATCCTTGTCTGGCTTTGAATGCTTGAAATTCCCCGAAATATTGTCGGGAAGTCGTACGGAATCCTTACTTTACTTTTTTGCAAAATGAATAAAAATGAAAAAAAAAGGAAGTTCAGAAATTTTAAGGAGTTCAGATATGGATCACAAAAAAGTTGTTATTTATGCACGTGTTTCAAGCAGAGAACAAGAGCGTGAAGGATTTTCTATTCCCGCACAGTTAAAATTACTCAAAGAATATGCTCTCAAAAACGGTTTTCAAATCGTTCAGGAGTATTCAGACGCAGAAACAGCCAAAAAGGCAGGCAGAACCAATTATAATGCTATGCTTGAATACCTCAAAGCAAATCCCGAGGTTAAAACTGTCCTTGTCGAAAAGACCGACAGGCTTTACCGCAACTTCAAGGACTATGTTACTCTTGAAGATTACGACCTTGAAGTCCACCTTGTAAAAGAGGGTAGTATCATTAGCAAAAATTCTAAATCTCATGACAAGTTCATACATGGGATTAAGGTGCTTATGGCAAAAAATTACATTGACAACCTCTCCGAGGAGATTTCAAAAGGATTACATGAGGGGCTTGAACAGGGTTACTGGCCATTTCAACCGCCTTACGGGTATCTTAGAGGAGCAAAAAAGAGTTTAATTATTGACAAATCAAGAATTCTTTTTGTCCGCATAGCTTTTGAATTATTTGCAACAGGAAAATACTCTCTTAGAAAGCTTTCCGAACAGCTTTTTATAGATGGCTACTATTACAAAGGTGAAAGACCAAAGATTACTCAATCTGTTCTTGAAGCAATGCTCAAAAATGTGATTTATGTAGGACAAATGAATTGTAATGGCATAATTTATCAGGGAAAACATCCACCTTTAGTATCTCGTGATATTTTTGATAAAGCTCAATTAGCCTTTTTAAAGGTCGATAAGTCCAAAGTCCGTAAAAACTTTGATTTTCTGTATCCAGGAATTGTTAAATGCGGAGTTTGCGGATACTCTTTTTGCGGTGAAAGACAGAAAAAGCGTAATATTTACTATCGCTGTTCTCATTTTGACAGAAGTTGTCCTAACACAGCATATATTTCAGAGAAACAGCTTACTCAATCATTTAGAATGCATTTAAAAAGAATAGGTTTAGACAAAGATTTGTATGAACTCGTAAAATACTCCCTTAAAGAATGTCTTGGAGATGAACAAGAGTATCATAAAAGAGAAGTTGAGAGAATTAATTCAGAAACAGAACAATGCAAAGAAATTTTGAAAAAGATGTATCTCGATCAAGTTAACGGTGTACTTGATTATGCTATGTGGGTTAATTTGAAAAACGAATATGAGGTAAAATTAAGCAGGTTAAATGCTGAACTTCAAAGACACACTATTGCAAATACAAATTTCTTAGATATAGGGCTTAAAATCCTTGATTTATGCAGTAAAGCGAGCTTACCAGCCACCGAACTTTCACCATTAGAAGTTGCAAATATAGTAAGGGCTACATATTTGAATGTAACAATCAAAGATAAAAAGGTCAAAATGGTCTTTAAAGAACCGTTTGCGACCATTGAAAAGCTAATAAAACTTGCTAAAAAAGAGATTGCGGAAGTCGGACTGTCTGAATTCAAGTCTGCAATAATTTCTTCAAAGGATGAGTGCCTTGAAAGCATTAAAAAAGAGCCCAAAGGCTCTGATTTTAATGGTTCTATTTGTTTGAAATGGTGGAGGTTAGGAGATTCGAACTCCTGACCCCCTGCGTGCAAAGCAGGTGCTCTACCAGCTGAGCTAAACCCCCACAAGGTTTTATTTATTTGTCACAATATTTATTGTACATGCTGATTTTTTTTTGTAAACCCCTTTTTGCAATTTATTTTTTTCTACAAAAAAAGCAGCCTTTAATACAGGCTGCTTTTTATTTATTATATTGATTAATTACATTGTGTATACCATTTCCATTTCACTGTTGGATGATACTATTTGAGAAAAGTTATAATTTTCTACTAAATCTTTTTGTTCAAAATATACACAATCATCCATTACAAGTTCATCACATTGTTTTAGTGTTAACAAGGAAAGGTGTTTTGCAGATTTTGAATCTGTTATTAATTTATGTACTTTCATATTTTTAGGTAATGAAGAAATTTTTGTTCCTTTAATATTAAATACATTTGTTCTGATGTCAGTGTTTAATTTTTCAACATTGCTTTTTTCCATGTTTAAACTGTCTGTCCAAATATGTTCGGGCAATTTACCTATTTTTGCACCAGACATATTTACGGAATTTGCATCAATAGGTGTTTCGATTTTTTTTATTTCCGCACCTGACATGTTTAAAGTATTTGATACCCAGCCGATTGACAATTTTCCTATAACACATTTTGATAAATTCAAGCTGCCTTCGATATGACCCAATTCAAGATTTTTAATCTCACAGCCGGATAAATCAAGGTCACCGCCCTGATAGTTACTAATTAGTTCCTGATAATCTC
>UMEA01029643.1_pt1 | contig 11080 bp, 7 predicted proteins | sample 1964621 | NCBI WGS metagenome assembly UMEA01 (sample SAMEA4836007, study PRJEB28245) | human gut metagenome | biome: gut microbiome; material: fecal sample | place: Denmark | collected 2008 | reverse complement strand
AAAATTGCTGGGGCTGCTGCCGCAACATATGTCATGGCTGCTGCTGAAAGCACCTTTCTTGCCTGTCTGTTCTCATCTCCATACAGGAATCCTTCTGATTCAAGAAGCTGTAATGCTCTTGCCGAAGCATTAAACTCAACCGGTAATGTTACAAGCTGGAAAAGTACTGCCAGACTGAACATAAGAATACCAATATCTATAAGTATATTAGTTGAGCCAAATATAAGTCCAAGTACAATAAGTATCCATGATACCTGTGAACCAACACTGGCTAATGGAAACAACGCTGTCCTGAAGCTTAATGGACCATATCCATAAGCATGCTGTATGGCATGTCCTGTTTCATGGGCTGCAACTCCGATAGCAGCAACAGATGTTGAATTATACACAGAATCTGACAGGTTAAGTGTCTTATTTCTTGGGTTATAATTATCTGTCAGGCTTCCTGATACTCTCTGAATAGATACATCATATATTCCCTGGCTTCTTAAGAGCTGCTCTGCGACCATTGCGCCTGTCATTCCTTTTGAAGATGACACCTTGGAATACTTGTTAAATGTGCTTTTTACCTTTACCTGCGCTATCAGTGCAATAACACATGATATTATTATCAGAATGTACATTGGATCATAGTAATATCCATATCCATAATAACCATATAAAGCTACCATAATACCTCTTTTCTGAACCATTTAAGATTCTGCTTATTCTCCTAACATTACACCTGCTTCTAACTGGTTGCCTCTTAAGAATGAACCGCTGTCCATTCTCTTCTTACCTTCTAACTGAACCTCATTAACAACTAAGTAACCTTGTCCACAGGCTATTGTAAATGTGTTCTTTCCTACAGTAACAACCTGTCCCGGCTTAACTTCTTCTGTCTGTACTTCACTGATATTATCTGCAACATCTGCATCCCATATCTTTAACATCTTACCGTCTATATAAGTAAATGCACTAGGCCATGGATTAAGTCCTCTTATAAGTCTTTCAAGTTCAGCTGCACTCTTATTGAAATCCATCTTACCAAATGACTTATGAAGCATTTTTACATAAGTGCTTTCTGAATCATCCTGCTTAACAGGAGTAATAGTTCCAGCTTCAAGTCCTTCAAGTGTCTTAACCAAAAGATGCGCACCGACATCACTTAATCTGTCAAAAAGACTTCCGCCCGTCTCTTTAGCATCAAGCTTCACCTTCTCAACCATCAGGATATCTCCTGTATCAAGGCCTTCATCCATCTTCATGGTTGTAACACCTGAATACTCACAGCCATCAATAACTGCCCACTGGATTGGCGATGCACCTCTGTACTTAGGAAGAAGTGATGCATGAACATTGATACAGCCGTATCTTGGCATGTTAATAATACTTGCCGGCAGTAACTGTCCAAATGCAACGACAACAATTACATCTGCATTATATGTTCTTAATTCTTCTACAAATGCTTCATCTCTTGCTCTCTCCGGCTGTAACACTGTGATTCCATGTGCCACAGCTTCATCCTTAACTGGAGAGAAAACAAGTGATTTGCTTCTTCCCCTTGGCTTATCAGGCTGTGTAACAACTGCTGCCACATCATGTCCTGCTTCGATTATTGCTTTAAGTGTCCCTACAGCAAAATCGGGTGTACCCATAAATACTACTCGCATTCTGTTCCCCTTTTCATTAATTATTCTTCTTCAATGTCATCTGTAGAGAGAAGTTCTCCTTCTACTTTATCAACATACATTATACCATCAAGATGGTCAATCTCATGAAGAAGGCATCTTGCAAGAAGCTCCTCTCCTTCTACTATAATCTCTTCCATATTCTCATTAAGAGCCTTAACCTTGGCATAATTAGGTCTTGTAACCTCACCTGTCTTTCCAGGTACACTTAGGCATCCTTCAAGCCCTGTCTGACTTCCGCTTGTCTCTAATACAACAGGATTGATAAGAACAATAGGATCATCTCCACAGTCAATAACAACAAGTCTCTTTCTGATTCCAACCTGAGGTGCTGCAAGACCTACACCATTAGCCTCATACATTGTATCAAACATATCATCAATAAGCTCTTCAATTCTTGGTGTCATCTCTGTAATCTCTTTTGCCTTGGCTCTTAGTATATCATCTCCAAGTGTTCTAATATTTCTTATTGCCATATAATCCTCCTCGCAATCATCCATTAATATCGTATTGTACATTAATATTCTTAAAAGCCTGATTTCCAACAATATTAACATCAAGCTTTTCATGTATACTGTTAAGAACTTCCCTGTCTTTATGTTTTACATAGATTATCTTACTATACACATCTTTAATCTTATATATAGGTGCATCTGCCGGACCTATACACATAAGTCCTTTATACTTGCAGTTGTTATCCACAAATGCTTTAACCCACGCTGCACTCTTTGTCAATAACATCTCATCTTGTGAAGATAACATAATCTTCATAAGATTATCCGCCGGCGGATATCCACACAGCTTTCTGTAAGCAATTTCCTGCTCATAGAAAGCATTATAATCCTGATTAGCCGCACTAACAATACTAAAATGCTCCGGCGTATAAGTCTGTATAACTACATTGCCGCTTTTTTCTGCTCTTCCTGCCCTTCCAGCCGCCTGTGTAAGAAGCTGGAAAGTTCTCTCAGAAGCCCTGTAATCACTGGAATAAAGTGACATGTCTGCCGCAAGCACTCCCATAAGCGTTACATTTGGAAAATCATGTCCTTTAACAATCATCTGAGTTCCAATAAGAATATCCGCATTACCATTGGCGAATTCCGACAGAATCTTTTCATGTCCATCCTTGCCTCTTGTAGTGTCCATATCCATTCTTAGCACTCTTGCCTGTGGAAATGTTTTCTTAACCTGTGCTTCAACACCTTCTGTTCCTGCCCTGAAGCCCGAAACATATCTTGAACCGCATGAAGGACATACAGTTATCTTAGGTGTTGTATATCCGCAGTAATGACACATCAGCCTTCCATCAGCATGCTCCGTAAGTGAAACATCACAGTGCGGGCATTTCATAACCTTTCCGCATGAACGGCATGATATAAAGCCAGCCACGCCTCTCTTATTAAGGAAAAGCATTATCTGCTCATGCTTTGCAAGTCTGTCACTCATCAGTTCTCTTAACCTGTTGCTGAATATCGTCCTGTTTCCAAGCCTTAATTCTTCTCTCAGATCAACAATATCAACTGCTGGAAGTCCTCCGCTTCCCACCCGGCTGTCAAGTGTAATAAGCTGTATATGTCCATTCATTGCCGCATAGTAGCTTTCCATTGAAGGAGTCGCAGAACCAAGTATCACTGAAGCGCCTGCTTCCTTTGCAATATGGCATGCAACCTCTCTTGCATGATATCTTGGAACAGTCTCTGACTTATAAGCTCCTTCATGCTCTTCATCTATTACTATAAGGCCTATATTTGAAAATGGTGTGAACAACGCCGAACGCGGTCCAATCATTACACTTATATCACCTCTCTGTGCCCGCAGAAACTGGTCATACCGCTCTCCCTTTGACATACGGGAATTCATAATAGATACCTTATCCCCGAATCTGTGGTAAAACCTCTGCACAGTCTGAAATGTAAGTGCAATCTCCGGTATAAGCACAATTGCCTGTCTTCCATGATTAAGGACATGCTCAATTGTCTCAAGATACACCTCAGTCTTTCCGCTTCCTGTAACACCATGAAGCAGATATGTCTTATAATCACCATTATCATAGTCAGCTATTATTGTATCCACAGCGTTTTTCTGCTGTTCATTAAGTTCGATACGCTTTCTTCCTCCGGTAACATTTCTTACAGGATTCCTATACATATCTTCTGACCTGACTTCGGCAATCCCCATATCTTCAAACGCCTTGACCGTCTGTGCCGTGATATTAAGCTTGGATTTAATAATGCTTTCATCTATTACAGGTTCCTTAATCAGTGCCTCTAACAGTCTGTATCTTGCTTTTGCATTTTTCTTTGCAAATGCATCAAGATACTTCTGTGCCTGTGCCGTGTCAATTATAAGATTGACCGAGCGTTTTTCCTTCTGTTTAACCTTATCTTTTACAGGAATAACCGTCTTAATTGCCTGATTCATGGTACAACCATAATTGTGCTTCAGCCACGCCGCAAGCTTTAACATTCTGCTTACTGCAGTGACCTTTCCCTCAGTAATTCCTGTAATATATTTTATCTTTTCAACAGGATATGCAGCCTTGTCTCCCAAACCTACAACATACCCTGTTATCTGCCTGTTTCCTGCTCCAAAAGGAATATCAACTGACATTCCCAGTTCAATTACATCCACCAATTCATCCGGAACTGCATACTGGAATGTCTTATCAAGCTGTTCATGTGAAATGTCTATTATTACATCTGCGTACATTAATTACCCTTCAATTCTTCAAGCACTTCTTTGATAAGCACCCTCTCATCCATAGGATACTTCACACCCTTAATCTCCTGATAATCCTCATGACCTTTACCCGCAAGAACAATAATATCACCCGGTTCGCCATGTTCTATCGCATACTTAATAGCTTCTTTTCTGTCTGTAATATCAACATGCTTTCCGGTAGTCTTAGCAATTCCAGTCTTGATATCTTCTATAATTGCCTCCGGCTCTTCAAATCTTGGATTATCTGATGTGATAATAGTAAGGTCAGCAAGTTTTCCTGAAACCTCGCCCATCTCATATCTTCTTTCCTTAGAGCGGTTACCACCACATCCAAACAGGCATACAAGTCTGTGAGGGTGATATTCCTTAAGAGTTGTAAGTATACTCTCTAAAGCCATTGCATTATGAGCATAATCTATCATTAATGTAAAATCATCCGAAACCTTTACAAGCTCAATTCTTCCCTTAACCTTAACATGCTTAAGAGTTTCCTTAAGTGCCTCTTCGTCAACATCGAAATGTCTTGTAATTGCGATTGCACATAATGAATTGTATACAGAAAACTTACCCGGAAGATTAAGTTCAACCTTCATATTAACAAGTCCTGTACAGTCATATGTAAGACCAATTTTACCCGGTTCATGTAAAAGTTCAATATTTTCAGCCTTAATATCAGCATTATCTCCGATACCATAGCTTTCAACCTTGCATATAGCTCCCTTAAGGATATCTTTGGTATGCTTATCATCAGCATTAACGATACCAACCTTGCACTGCTTGAATAACTTTGCCTTACAGTTAAGGTAATCCTCAAATGACTCATGCTCATTAGGTCCGATATGGTCGGGCTCAAGATTAGTAAACACTCCTATATCGAACATAATACCTGCTGTTCTGTCAAGCTTAAGTCCCTGCGAAGACACCTCCATAACAACTGCCTTACAGCCAGCGTCTACCATCTTTGCAAATGACTGGTGAATCTCTATTGATTCAGGTGTTGTATTATGTGCCGGAATCGCTTTATCCCCGATAATAGTCTCAATTGTTCCAATAAGTCCAGTCTTAATACCGCATGCCTCAAGCACATTTTTAACCATATAAGTGGTTGTTGTCTTTCCCTTAGTTCCTGTTATTCCTATTGTAAACAGCTTCTTATCAGGATTGCCATATATTGCTGCCGACATAAGTGCAAGCGCAAGCCTTGTGTTATCCGTGCTAACAACTGCTGCCTTGCAATCCTTAGCTTCGTACTCGCCATCAAGAACAACAATTACAGATGCCTTATCCTTAATCTGGTCAATATATTTATGTCCATCACTCACAGCACCCTTAATGCATACAAATGCATATCCATCCTGCATTTTTCTTGAATCAGATGTAATTCCTGTCACTTGCGACTCAGTACTGCCGCATACAACACTGTACCTGAAATCTGCAGTTTCATTTTCTGAACATATTTTTAATATCTCTGAAAGCTTCATACATTAGTCTCCTTATTTTATAGTATATATTACTTACATTACTGCTGCTTTAGAAGTGTTTCAAACTCTTCCATTGTCATCTCAACCTTTCTTGGTTTAGTTCCAAGCTCCGGTCCTACTACCTTTGCACCAGCAAGCTGGTCCATAATTCGTCCTGCCCTGTTAAAGCCAATCTTAAAATGTCTCTGCAGACTTCCTATTGAGCCTTTTTCATTCTCAATAACAAATCTTCCTGCATCAGCAAAAAGTGAATCTCTCTCATCATCGCCTTTACTGCTGCCAGGCATGCTCTCCTGACTTACAGTAGCCTGTGCAATACTCTCATCATAAGATACTTCCTCTGCATTCTCCTTAAGGAAAGATACAACATTTTCAACCTCTTCATCAGATACGAATGCGCCCTGAACACGCAGCGGCTTTGGAAGATTAGATGGGAAGTAGAGCATATCTCCCTTTCCAAGCAGCTTCTCAGCACCATTCATATCAATGATAACTCTTGAATCAATTCCCGAAGATACTGCAAATGCTATCTTAGACGGAATATTTGCCTTGATAAGTCCTGTTACTACATTAACAGAAGGTCTCTGCGTTGCTATAACCATATGTATTCCGGCTGCTCTAGCAAGCTGAGCCAGACGGCATATTGCATCTTCGACCTCACCCGGTGCAACCATCATAAGATCAGCAAGCTCATCTATAATAATGACAATCTGTGGAAGCTTCTCCATTGGAGGGTCTATGCCCTCCTTATTCTTCTTGACAACAACATCATTATATCCCTTTATATTACGAACCTGCATTGCCGCGAACTTCTTATATCTGTCTGTCATCTCATTAACAGCCCAGTTAAGCGCCCCCGCAGCCTTCTTAGGATCCGTTACAACCGGTAATAACAGATGTGGTATTCCATTATATACACTTAGCTCAACAACCTTAGGGTCAACCATTATAAGTCTTACATCTTCTGGCTTTGCCTTATAAAGAATACTCATAATAATTGTGTTGATACATACTGATTTACCTGAACCTGTTGCTCCGGCAATAAGCATATGCGGCATCTTCGCAATATCCGCAATAATAGTCTTTCCTGCAATATCCTTACCAACTCCGAATGATATTGCTGACTGGCTTTCCTTGAATTCCTTAGACTCAACCAGTTCCCTGAAATATACACTTCCGGCTTCCTTATTAGGAACTTCAATACCTATAGCTGCCTTGCCAGGAATTGGTGCTTCAATTCTTATGTCGGCGGCTGCCAGATTAAGCTTGATATCATCTGATAAAGAAACAATCTTGCTTACCTTGACACCCTGTTCCGGCTGTAACTCATATCTTGTAACTGTAGGTCCGCAGCTTATATCAGTTATAGTAACTTTAACACCGAAAGTAAGCAGTGTCTCCTGTAATCTCTGTGCAGTTACTCTGTATTCAGACTTTCCACCAGACGCTGCACCTGGATTTCTCTTTAATAAGCTTACCGGTGGGAACTTGTATGCTTTCTTAGGTTTATTCACAGGCTTGACCTGTACTTCAGTCTTCTGCTCATCACTTAACTGTTCACTGCCCTGCTGCCCATTATTCTGGTTCACACTATTTTCTCTGTATTCTTCATTAGTCACATCATTTTCATATATATTATCATTATCTGATACATAATCATTATCATATGATGCAGTATTATCCTCTGGCATGTTTCCGGCCACTTCATCATCAACCATATAATCATCTGGCTGTATCTGCTGCATATGAGACTCATAGTCAGCATACACTGGCTCATCAGCCACATTTCCTGCTACACCTGCATTACTATCGCAATCATAAGCAAGCTCAAATGCATCTTCATCAGGCTCATAGATATCCTGTGTATACTGGTCATTACGTTCAGTATCAACATGAATTTCATGTATATCAATATCCTGTGCCAGTTCTTCATCCGTTCCTGTTATAAGAGTATCAGATGTTACTCCACGGACAACATTATTCATACGTGCATTGGCAAGATATTCTTCTCTTGCTTTCTTTTCCGCAAGCTGCTTTTCTTTCTTTTCAATCTTCTTAAGCCTTGCCTTAGCACGCTCTTCTTCCCTTAACCTGCGGTATTCATCATCAGACATGTCATTCTGTCTGCCTGCTGAATGTTCTTTGTATGCTGAATAATCCTCTCTTGCTTCCTGCATAATGCGCTGGCTGCCGTTTCCAACCTTCTTAAGCCCGGATATAAAAGACCTCTCCGTAATTATAACCAGACATATTATTGCAAGTATCATAAGTATTACGAATGTTCCAATTGAACCTATAGGGCTAAGTACCTTGCATAGCAATCCGCCAAAAAATCCGCCCCCGGCTTTATAATCAGCACAATATGTAAATATACTTCCTAATCCATTATCTGCAATATCCGGTTTATTATATAAACACTGAATCATTGCACATAATACAACAAACAATCCATATCCTGCTGCCGTCTTAATTCTCGCGACACGAAGCAGTTCTCTGTTTACCATAAGAAAGATTATGCTTACTGCAAGAATTACAGGAAATATGTATTCCATAACTCCAAATAAGCCAAACATAAGCCATTTAATTCCTCTTCCCAATGTTCCTGCAATATTAAAATTACTTAATACCATTATTATTGCACATGCAATTGAAAAAAGAATAATACAATCATTCTTCAACTGGTCGGCCTGTGTCTGGACATTTTTCTTAGTCTGTTTCTTTCTCCCCTGAGCAGTCGTCTTTTTCCCTTGAGTATTAGTTTTTCTGCTTTGACTGGTATTCTTTCTACCATTATTGCTGGCTGTTTTTGCCATAAACCTTCACTCCTTCATATATTCATCACGCATCATGATATTATACCATTTATCTAATCTCAAGGCAAATAAATGTGCATTCTCCAAAACACAGAAAAAGCGGAATACACACATAACTGTGCATATCCCGCCTGTCATACATATGTATTTAATTACTCATCAAATATACTTACAATCTCGCCTTCCATAATCTTGTTCATATTCTTTACTGCACAGAAATTACCACACATAGAACATGTATCTTCCTTCTCAGGCTTAGATGAAGCTCTGTAAGCTCTTGCCTTCTCGGGGTCAATCGCAACGTCAAACATTGCTTCCCAGTCAAGAACCTTTCTTGCCTTGTCCATCTTATAATCCCAGTCCATTGCACCCGGTACGCCCTTTGCAATATCAGCCGCATGTGCTGCAATCTTAGAAGCAATAATTCCTTCCTTAACATCATTAAGATCTGGTAATCTTAAATGTTCTGCAGGTGTTACATAGCACAGGAATGAAGCTCCGTAAGTAGCTGCGATAGCTCCACCAATTGCTGCTGTAATGTGATCATATCCTGGAGCTATATCAGTAACAAGAGGTCCTAATACATAGAAAGGTGCTCCCTTGCATATTGTCTGCTGAATCTCCATATTAGCCTTAATCTGGTTAAGAGGCATATGTCCTGGTCCTTCAACCATAACCTGGACATCCTTCTCCCATGCTCTTCTTGTAAGCTCGCCAAGTGTAACAAGTTCTTCAATCTGTGAGATATCTGATGCATCCATAATACATCCCGGTCTGCACGCATCTCCAAGACTCATTGTAACATCATATTCTCGGCATATCTCAAGCACTCTGTCATAATATTCAAAGAAAGGATTCTCATTTCCTGTCATCTCCATCCATGCATATATGATAGAACCGCCTCTTGATACAATATTCATAAGTCTCTTATCTGCTCTGAACTTCTTAGCTGTAGCCTTGTTGATACCACAGTGTATAGTCATGAAATCAACGCCGTCTTTAGCATGCATTTCTACAACATCAAGCCACTCCTGTGCAGTGATATCCTTAAGTGCCTTATGATAATATACAACTGCATCATATATAGGAACTGTTCCAATTGTTGCCGGACATTCTGATGTCAGCTTTCTTCTGAACTTCTGTGTATCTCCGAAAGAAGAAAGATCCATGATAGCTTCCGCCCCCATCTTTACAGCGTTATTAACCTTGTCAAGCTCCATATCAAGATCCACACAGTCTCTTGAAGTTCCAAGATTAACATTAATCTTAGTTCTTAACTTATTTCCGATACCATTAGGGTCAAGACATTTATGATTCTTATTGGCAGGAATGATAACCTGTCCCTTAGCTATAAGCTGTCTTAAACTCTCGACATCTATATTTTCTTTCTTTGCAACAATTTCCATTTCTTTAGTAACAATGCCTTTTCTTGCAGCATCCATCTGTGTTGCGTATTCCATATGTATTCCTCCATTCTGGGTAATTAACAGGAAAAATCATAAGCCTTGTGGAAATTCGATATTGAAACAATCAAATGAAGAGCTAAAAAGCCCTTTTAAGAATCCCTACGGTGGCATTATCCACATCAGGTTATGGGTCGGAACTTAATCCCTCTCAGCAGCCACTGCTTACACAGCCCTTATGCTCCCCTGCAAATATAATATGTGATAAGTATAACAAATGTGTGGTATTTGTCAATCTGGTAATTAATTTGATAACTCTTGTAAACAAATCTTAAAATTCTAATTTTATAAAGTTGATATATTGCATTTTAAGTTTTAAATATACTATTAATCCACTTGTTTTAAATTATATTTTTTAACGGCTCAATTCTTTCAGGTACTAAAACACACTTATGTACTGTAGTGATTGCGTTAAAGTTTTATGATGACTCAATTCTTTCAGGTACTAAAACATCTGCCATGTGATATGCTTCATTAGTGAAGTTTTATGATGACTCAATTCTTTCAGGTACTAAAACATGATTATTGGAGAACTGCTAAAACAGCATGTTTTATGATGACTCAATTCTTTCAGGTACTAAAACTGCTTTACTGTATAACATTCAATATTCTGTGTTTTATGATGACTCAATTCTTTCAGGTACTAAAACCCCTGAATGTATTTTCCATCTTCACTACATGTTTTATGATGACTCAATTCTTTCAGGTACTAAAACTATGCATTGCAATAGCCTTAGGATCATGGTGTTTTATGATGACTCAATTCTTTCAGGTACTAAAACTACTTGTCTTGCTGGATTTAAACTCTTTGAGTTTTATGATGACTCAATTCTTTCAGGTACTAAAACAAAGGACTAGACAGAAAGTACATTGAACATGTTTTATGATGACTCAATTCTTTCAGGTACTAAAACTCGTTAATGGTTCTTACT
>UMEA01038762.1_pt1 | contig 11085 bp, 12 predicted proteins | sample 1964621 | NCBI WGS metagenome assembly UMEA01 (sample SAMEA4836007, study PRJEB28245) | human gut metagenome | biome: gut microbiome; material: fecal sample | place: Denmark | collected 2008 | reverse complement strand
GGCCGCCGAGAGCACTGGAGAAGCGGCCCATTTCGTTAAGTCCGCGTGTTATCAGTGCTGCCCGTGCGCCGTCGCCGAATTCTGCACCTTCAATAACACCGGAGGCGATGGCAATAACATTTTTGACGCTGCCGCCGATTTGCGGTGAAATCATGTCGGATGTGGTATATGGCCGAAAATAGGGTGTGGCAAGCATGTCGGTAAGCTGTGCGGCAAGACCGTCTTTGGCGCAGGCAATGGTTACGGACGTCAGTTTGCGCTGAGCAATGTCAACGGCAAAGCCCGGACCGGATAGAACGGCAATGGTTGCCGCAGGAATTTCGTCTTCGGCGATTTCCGACAGCATTTTTCCTGTTTCCGCTTCAATTCCTTTGGCACACAGAACAATAACGGTGTTTGTTTTGATAAAGGGTTTTATCTGCCGCAGGACTGAGCGCGTTGCCTGCGCCGATACGGACAGCAGAACGATATCCGCAAAATCGAAAACTTCGGCAATTTCGGAAGTCGATTTTATGGCGTCGGGCAGGGGGATGTTCGGCAGATGTTTGGTATTGAGATGTTTTTGGCTTATGGCGTCGATGACGTCGGAATTGCGGTCCCAGCAAAGAACGTCGCATCCCGCCCGTGCCGCGGTTAAAGCTAAGGCTGTGCCGAAAATCCCTGTTCCGATAATTCCGATTTTTTTCATAAATTCCTCCTGAAAATAAACGCTTCCTGCGCCAAACAGTTGTAGTTTTCTTCCGTTGTCCAAAGTCTATGCGTGAAATCGGCTAAAGTCAATATAACGATATCGCCTTGCCGAAGATTGTAGGAACAGGATGATTGTAAAATTGATGTGCATTTGCAGCATTACTTGATGTTTGTGTTGTATGACGATATAAATATCTTCGGTTCTTATTGGTTGTTTGAGGTAAAAGTATGGAGAATTTTAAAGTTTATTACGGCGAATATAATTTACAGCATTGGATTAAGTTGATATTAAAAAAAGACATAGAGTTATAAAATGCCGCAATAGAGTGGCTCACAATACTTATGTCAATATGTCGGTTCAAAACGACATAACGGAACTTTGCTCACGGAGAGAACTTGATTGTTGTAATGTTTTCATGCAGTTCTTTATTTTATTGTACATAGACAACATATTCAACGAAACATATAAATATACATAAAAGAATTTGGCAATATGTGACAGATTTTTTGAAATAAAAAATGTGCGGACGAATAACGTCAGGGATTATATAAAACTTACATAATTAGCAATAATATTTTAATTTATTATATTCCTTGATTTCCTCCCAGAGGGCTGTGAGATTATTATAATCATACAGAACATAATCAATAAAGTCATGCCATAATTTAGGATGATTATTCAAAGAAAAGTCTGATACCATTTCCTGCATATTGGCATTTTGACAACTTTCAAGAAAAGTCTCTAATGCTTCTGGAGCTTCAATATTATGATATTTTGCCAAATTAAAGAAATTGTTGTAAAAGCTCCGCTGAATAGCTTTATAACGATTATTTAAGCCATAAAAATCCAGCAACATAAATGCTTTTTTATTATTTTGCCCTTTAGGCTTGCTCTTAATTAAGATTTCCCCATTTATCTTGGAAAAATCAAAAGAAATGTTTTTCCATATCTGTAAAGGTTCTTTTCCAAAACTGCCACTAATCCCAAGTTGAATTAAAGCATCATAAAATTCTTTTCTTGGATTGTTCTCAAAAAAACTATCACCTTTTACAGAGCTGTTACATTCTGAACAGCAAGGTGCCCAATTGTCGATACATAGAGCATACTGAGGAAATTTATCCTTAGGAAATATATGCTCAATCGTTGATATATTATAATCTTCATCAATAGATTTTTCTATTTTTTCTAACAATTGCCCACAAAAACAACATCTTTGAGGAGCAGTTCCAAAATAATATTTTCGAAAACATTGCTTCAGACTTAAATCTGTTTTCAATTTTTCCTTTTGTTTTTTTGTAAAATCAATACTACTATAAATCTTATTTAGGCTTAAATCATTCAACGCTTTAACTTCATCTTCAGCATAATTTTCATATTTCTGGAGATCTAAAAAATTATCATAATCTCGTTTAATTTTATCTTTAATAATTTTAAGTGATTTAATGTTATCGTCAAACACCTGATACAGACGCGCCTTAATAACAGACAATGCTTCTCTCCGTGTAATCTCTTTAGGCATATTTTCGTCTCTTTCTAACCAAAGGACATACAGGGACAGTAACTTTTTTCTGCGACATTAATTCTTGAAGTTTTGCTCGTAAACGCCACCGATATTCACCGGGACCTACTTCAGAAAGCAGACGTTCTATCTTTTCTATATCTTTTTTAGAATTTGAATTTAAGAGCTTTTCAATCTCATCCTTAGCTCGTTCTCCAATGTTTCCTTCCATTTTGAACAAGATTTGACCTATATCTATGATATTGGCTCCATAAGAATTTAATAAGCAATCATTACTGATAATTTCATTATCATTTAATTCAAAACGATGTAATTCGTGCTTTTTTACATCAGATACAAGCATTGCTGAATGAGTTGCAACAAATACATCTGTATCTTTTTGAGCTAACACATCGCACAAGAGCTTCAAAAAATATCGTTTCCAATGTTCATTAAAATGTGTTTCTGGCTCATCCAATAATATAAGAAACTTTTCATTAGTTGTCTTTGAAATAAGGTAAAGCAAAGCATATCTTGACATAAAGCCGTTTTCACCGTCACTTAAAAACTGCTCTTCAAAAGTTTCATCTTTTCCATTTAATTCGTATAAAAAGCCACATCTATCTATTTTGTTTTGCTTAAAAGCATTACAAAATTGTTCAAAAAAGACATATGGATTAGACCATATTGAAAACTTGTATTATCAACAGATTTATCAGGGGCAGAGGTCAAATTATTACAAGCAATTTCAGCTAAAGCATCTAAAAAAGAACTTTTACCGGAACCATTTCGACCAATTAACAGATTCAGATTCAACCCTTCCTGAGGACACAATCTCATAACAAAGCCATTAAATGCCTTATAGTTATCAATTTCTATTTTAGTTAATTGATTATTAGTCATATATCCATTTCCCCTCAAAATAATAACGAGGCACATAATGACTATAAATGAATTGATCATTTGTCGTTTGTGTCCTAACCAAGCCTAATTTTTCTAATATTTTCAAAGCTCTCAAAATGTCTGCTCTTTTTGAAGAATAAATCTCTGTGGAGTTTTGATCTTTACCTGAAATATAATACCGACATAAATCAAAATAAATTTTTTTCACAAACTCATCTGTATAAGCCAACAAAACAAAATCCATTTGAAAAGATTGTAAAGAAGACATTTCTTTCTATGCCTCAAGATAAGCAAAAAAATCATTGCGGAACGCTTCATGCTTGCCATGAGCATCCGAAAACTAAAATGAAATTGTATAATTTGCTGAAAGAAAAACAAGATTTCTCAATTATGGTGATACGCTTAAATAAGTCAAAAGTATATACCGATTTGCAAAATGAAAAAAATGTTCTCTATAATTACATAACGAATATTTTATTGGATAGGATTATTAGCAAGAAGTTATGCAATACTAGAGAGCCGATATATTTTGTTGCATCACAAAAGGATACAAACAAATATTTGAATAAAGTATTTACAGATTACATCAAGACAAAAGTCAAAAATAGAATTGATTTGAAACTAGAAATCAAATCGTCATCAAGACATAAATGTCTTCAAATTGTAGATTTTCTATCTTGGGGAATATTCCAAAAATACGAACATAATGACGAGAGTTATTATGAAATGGTAAAAAAATTCATTGTTGAAGATTATTTGCTATTTAAATAAAGAATACAGGAAACCTTACGAACTATTTACGAGGAACGTTCAGAACCCCATCCGTAAGGATTTACTCCTGTTACTTATAATATAGTATACAAATATTAAAAAATCAATAATTTTTCTAAAAAAGTAGAAAAATGTTAATATGTAAGGAAAGCTCAGGAAAACCTACGTTTGTAAATAAGCTAAAGACAAAACCATTAAATTAATGGGAGTGATAAAAAAGAATAATATTAACCAAAGTAAGACAGGTTTATTTTGTTGACTTTGAGAAATATTTTAGTTGATTCTTAACAGTTGTATTTGTAGTGTATTATTAGATGGTTAATGAAAAGAGAAAATTAGATGACTTTTAATGAAGATAATTATATGCGGTGTAACCAACAGACAGTGTCCTTGTGAGCTAAAAAAAGACGTGTTTAGTTATGTGGCTTGCTGGCGGAAGGATAAAACAAGGATTTATATTCGTGAAGAAGAATTTACCAAGCAAATCCGTTCAATCCTCAATCGTATAAAACTTCCCGATTGTATTGTGATAGAACTTCAAAAGGAACTAAAAACGGCTAAAGCTTCGGAAAGAAAATTCTGTGCAGAAGAAATCGCAAGACTTAAAACCGAGCAAACGAAGTTAAAACAAAAGATGGATGCCTTGTTTGATATGCATTTGGACGGCGAGCTGGATAGGGAAACCTTTGATTTGAAACGAAATGAAATACAAGTCAAAATAACCCGCTTGAATAATAAGATTGTAGCCCACGAAAAGGCAGATAACAGCTTTGATGAAACGATACTAGGGCTTTTGGATATTGCGACACAGGCAGGATATATTTTTGAAAAATCCTCTAATGTGGATTTGAAAAGATTACTCTTAAAGTTTGTGTTTGAAAACATTACATTGACTGAAGGTGTAATTAGCTACAAATTAAGATTTCCGTTTAATGAATTTGCGAATCTCACTACGCCGAAGAGAAACAGACCAACACCATACGAACCGACGCCAAGCCTTATAAGCCTAGGCGTTCGGGCAAACAATAACCAAAATGTACAGTCAGGGTATATGAATTTTTGCGAACCACAATTTACTGATAAAAATCAAGGAGTTACATTAAAAAATGCAACTCCTCTCCAATCTGGCTGGGGTGGCAGGATTCGAACCTACGAATGTCGGCACCAAAAGCCGATGCCTTACCACTTGGCGACACCCCATTAAAAAAACTGCCGTTTAAAACAACTCCAAATCATTTCTGGTGGCAGCCGCAATAACGCTAAAATGCTTGGGCAAGCGTTTTCGGAATTATTTGCTCTATATCTATGCTAAAAAATCCATTATTGCAAGCATTTTATTTGGTTCTTTTAATTATTTTCTTCTTTTCCTCGCGGGCTTTGAGTTCATCCAGGTCCCGTTCCGTTGCGATTTTATCCAGAATGGTTTTAACAACCTTGTCTATGTCCTTGTTTTCGCGGTAATCGGCGGGCAGGGCGAAATTGACCCTGCCGTCGGAAAGCAGTTTAACCGCCTGTTTTTTGTTTTTGCTTTTCGGCGTATAGACGGCGATGGCGTTGCCGTTTCTTTCTTTGACCAGTCGCATGGACGGAATGTCGGTCATTCCGTCGCCGAAATATATCATTCGTGTAAAAGGTATCGGGCGTTCGTCGTCAGGCATGAATTCGTTGACGGCGCGGTCTTCCAGTTTGCCGAGCCCTTTGTTGATTTTGGAAAGATACTGGGTTTTGGTCGAATAGTTAACAACCCTGGCCGGCCAAACCGGGCAGCCTTCCTCGTCATAAGCATAGCTGCAGCCGAATACGTCGGTAAAATATTTGCGGATGGAACAGCCGGCGATAATTTCTTCATATCCGGCGGAAATGATATAATGTTCGATTTCCAGATCCAAAGCCGCGCCAAAGCGGTCAATCCGCTCAAACCAGGTTTCAACGCCTTCAAAATATTCAATGTTCTGTCCGCAGCGAAAAAAGTTTTCTTTCGTCAGCTTGACGCCTTTTTCTTTGGCCGTTTTGGTAAAGTAATACATGCTGCCGGTAACCTGATCGGCACAGTTGTCGACGGACCATTGGTTGGCTTTTTTCCAAAAGGCTTTCGGTTTCATGCCGAGTTCCGGAATCAGGCCGTAGTTCTGCATGTCGCAGGTGCTCAGCGTTCCGTCGAAGTCATAAATCAAAGCGACTTTGGTTGAATTCTTAGCCATTTTTGTATTATCTCCCTTGCTTTTTGAATTTAATTATACTACAACAAATAAGTTAAAATTTAATCAATATTTTATGGACAAGGATTTAGAAAATGGTTGCTAAAACAATGGATCAGCTTGTATCGCTGTGCAAACGCCGCGGGTTTATTTTCCAAAACGCCGATATTTACGGCGGTTTGCAGGGCGTGTATGACTACGGTCCGTTGGGCGTCGAGCTGAAGAACAACCTCAAAAGCGCCTGGTGGCGCGCCATGGTCTATGAGCGTGACGATATTGAGGGTTTGGACGCCGCCATTTTGACCAACCGCAAAGTTCTGCATTATTCCGGGCATGAAGACACTTTTTCTGACCCGATGACCGACTGCAAGAAATGCAAGGGACGGTTTCGCGCCGATCATATCAAAGACGGCAAGTGTCCGAACTGCGGCTCGACCGAGCTGACCGAGCCCCGTCCGTTCAATCTGATGTTTAAAACCGCCATCGGTCCGGTTGACGACGGTTCGGTTTTCGGCTATTTGCGTCCGGAAACCGCTCAGGCGATTTTTACCCAGTTCCGCAATGTCGTTGACGCCACTTCCCGCAAGCTGCCGTTCGGCATCGCCCAAATCGGCAAGTCTTTCCGCAACGAAATTACGCCGCGCAACTTCATTTTTCGCGTTCGCGAGTTTGAGCAGGCGGAATTGGAATATTTCGTTATGCCGGGCGAAGACGAAAAATGGCATGAATATTGGAAGGAAACCCGTATCAAATGGTGGGAAGAGCAGGGGTTGAAGCGTGAAAATATCAATATTTATACGACTCCGAAAGAGGACCTCGCGCATTATGCCAAAGCCTGCTATGACATCGAATATCAGTTTCCGCACGGCATGGAAGAGCTTGAAGGCATTGCCAATCGCACTGATTATGACCTTGGCAACCATACCAAGGCGCAGGAGGAAATGAACCTGACGTCGCATTGTCATCCCAACCCGGATTCAACTCAGAAACTCTGCATTATGGACGACAGCAACAAATGGGTCGTTCCCTTCGTCATTGAGCCGTCCATGGGTGTTGACCGCGGCGTTTTGGCCGTCATGACCGAGGCTTACGAAGAAGAGGATTTGGGCGGAGGCAACAGCCGTATCGTGCTGAAACTCAAAAAACATCTGGCGCCGATTAAAGTTGCCGTTATCCCGCTGAAGAAGAACAATGAGGCGATTATGAACAAATGCCATGAGATTAAGCAGAATCTGCTGAAACTCGGCATCGGCCGTGTCGCGTTGGAGAATACCGGCAATATCGGCAAAGCTTACCGCCGCCATGACGAAATCGGTACGCCGCTGTGCGTGACGGTTGACTTTGAAACGCTGGAAAATCAGCCGGAAAGCGTAACCGTCCGCGACCGTGACACCATGGAACAGCATCGCGTTAATATTGCCGACCTGCCGGCTTATCTCCGCGAATACTTCCTTTAAATAAAAGCCCCTCGGTGAGGGGCTTTTATTTAGTTTGTCAGAGCGTCGGTTTCGGCTTCGTCGCGAAGAATTTCGCCATATAATTCCATTCCGCCGTTTAAAATGTAAATATTGTCAAAGCCGCGGTTTTAAAGAATTCGGGCCGCCGCATAAGAGCCGGCGCCGTAGCGGCAGTAAAGCACGACTTTCTTTTCGTGCGGAATGGCGTCAAGGTTGTTGCGGAGAGCGGTCAGCGGGATATTTACCGCGTTTTCGATATGTCCGGCGTCAAAATCCTGCGGTGTGCGGATGTCAATCAGCATAATTTCGTCTTTAAGTTCCTGCAAGTCTTTGTAATTAACGGTTTTGACGCGTCCGGAGAGAAGATTGTCCGCCATGGAGCCGAGATTGTTGATGACGTCTTTGCCTGCCGAAAACGGCGGCGCATAGGCAAATTCGGCATTTTCAAGCCCGGCGGCATGCATTCCGTTCTGTATGGCCAGAGCCAGAATGTCAATCCTTTTGCTGACGTTCCCTCTGCCGATTGCCTGAGCGCCGAGAATTTTGCCGTCGGCATCAAACAGCAGTTTAAGCAGCAGAAGTTCATTGTCCGGCATATAGGCAGAATGGTCAAAACCGTAAAGATTGAAATGTTTGTATGAAATGCCTGCCTTTTTCAGTTTTTCTTCATTGGCGCCGGCGGAGGCTGCCGTCATTTCAAATACCTTGATGATCGACGTGCCGAGGGCATATTCAAACCGGCTGTCCAAACCGCCCAGGTGGTCGGCAATGACTTTAGCTTCCTTTACGGCCAGCCCGGCCTGTGCCATTCGAACCGGTTGCCGCGTGATGAAATCCGTAACTTCGACGTCGTCGCCGGCGGCATAAATGTCTTTGTCCGAAGTCTGCATATGTTCGTCGACTTTGATGCCGCCGCTTTTGCCGATTTCCAAATCGGACATGATTGTCAGTTTCGGGTCGGGACGAACGCCGGTGGCAACAACGGCCATGTCGTATTCGATTGTCAAACCGTTGTCTAGCGTAACCCTGCTGTCGCCGAAATCGGTAAGGCGGCGGTTAAGGTAGAGCCTGAGACCTTTGCCGCGCAGATAATTATGCAGCGTGGCAGCCATATCGTAGTCAAGTCCCGGAAGCAAATGCGGCGAAGCTTCGACGATGGAAACCTTGAGCCCGAGGCGCATCAGATTTTCGGCCATTTCGACGCCGGTATAACCGCCGCCCACAACCACGACATTCCGGGGCTGGTTGTATTTGACAAAGTCTTTGATTTTGTAAATTGATTCCAGATTGTTGACGGTAAATATCTGCTCGCCGAGAATGCCGTTGATGTCCGGTCTCAGCTGATAGGCGCCGGTGGCAATAATCAGCTTGTCATAACTTTCCGGTTCCCGACCTTTAACCGTGACGCTTTTGTCTTTCCGGTTAATAAATTCGACTTCCGCGTTCAGGCGGCAGTCGATGTTGTATTTTTGTTTCATCTGTTCCGGCGTGGTGCCGATAAGCGCTTTGCCGTCTTCGACAATGCCGGAAAGCAAATACGGCAGGCCGCAGTTGGACAATGCCAGTTCACCGCTTTTTTCAAAAATGACGATTTCGTCATTTTCGTTCAGACGGCGCAGACGCGTGGCGCAGGCTGTGCCGGCCGCGCCGCCGCCGACAATGGCAATCTTCATCATTCTTCTCCCGGTTGTTTGTTTTTCTTCTAAATAAACATTGCCGGAACGATATCAAGCGCCGAAATGGGAAATTTTCAGCAAAATGACGCCGCTGATGATGAAAATGACGCCGAGCCAGCTGTAAAGGGTGGAACCGTCGCCGAAAACCAGAACGCCGAGCAGAAACGTTCCCATGGCGCCGATACCCGTCCAAACGGCGTAGGCGACGCTGATGGTAATATGTTTCTGTGCCAGATAAAGGAATACGCCGCTCAGGGTCATGGCAGCCACCGAGAAGACGATCCAGACGATTTTATGCTCCGACAGATGCGCCATTTTAAAACCAAGCGGCCAGCCGATTTCAAACAGCGCCGCCGTAATCAGATAAATCCAGGCCATGTTGTTCTCCTTGCCGGATATATAGTCTTAAAAACGCGTAAAAAAAGAGCCGGAACAGCGTTTGGCTGTTGCGGCTCTTTTGGGGTTTTTAGTTTTTGCCAAGAGCAATGTTCAGAATGTCTTTGGTACTTTGAGCTTTCTTTATGCCGGTGTGGTCGATGCCCTGCCATAAAAACAGATGGTGTCGGTTTTCTTTCCAGATCGGGCAGGTAACAATGCCGAGACTGTCTGACAAGTGGCGGGGATTGTCGTCAATGAAGAAAACCTCGTCATATCCCGCCGCGGCTTGCCGCAAGGCGTCTTCCTTGGTCTGCTTCATGCCGACGCAAATGATTTTTTCAAAACAGTCGGCATAATGCTCTTCAATGTTTTTGCGCCGTTGTGCCGCAAAGTTCGGATCGCTGGAACTGATGATGGCCAGGTCGAAACAGCGGTCGCGCAGCTCAAACACCAGCTCGGGCATTCCTTTAATCGGCAGCAGGTTTCTGAAAGTCTGCGACTGATGAAAATAGTCTCCGAATTCCAGATACGGCTTGGGATCATGCAGAAAATCCCCGATGATGTTGTCCCAGTCTTCATCGCTTAATGACATGCCGTGATAATTGGCAAATACAGCTCTCATTGATGTCCACAGGTCTAACAAAACGCCGTCGACATCGAAAATAAATAATCGTTTCATGAGTATATATTTAAAAAGTGACACAATAGATACTGAGTTAGAAACTTATTATGTATTGTGTCAAAATTTTTGTCAAGAGTCGTCGATAACTTTTTTCAGACTGTCATCGGCATAATATCCGGCGCGTACGGCTGCTTTGCGTATTTCCGGCGGTTTATCCAGATTTTTGCGCTCCAGGCCGATGTTCATTTCCTTGATTCTTGCCTCCTGTGCCAGCCATTCGGGATTCGTTTTTGCCGGGGCGGGACGGTTTTGCTTTTTGAAATCCTTTAATCCCATGGCGGCCATCATTTCCCGTATGGCGGTCTGCTGCATATGCGTCAGTCTGCCGGTGCCGCCTTTCTTGCTGCGGGCTTTGCGAATAAGCGCTAGCCGCAGGTTGGTAAAAAAACGGTAACGAAAATTGAGCAGCGTCCGCCGGATAATGTGCGTAATGTCCGTATGACGCAGTTTCTGAAACTGATAGGTCTGAGCCAGCATAATTCCCTTGGTAATTTGCCGCTTCAGTTTTTCACGGTTGCGGTGCTCTTCAACCATGTAACAACGGCGGATTTTCTGTTTGAAAAGGAGTTTTCCCTCGTCGTCCGTACCGCTGTCATGACGCAGATGCCGCAAAGCCCTGCGGCGGGAAAACGTTTTGGAAATCAGCCTGATGACGGCCGCAGCCGACAATACCGCCAGAATTGCCGCGGCGAACATAAACGGAGAAAGATATTGTACGTCATTGTTCATAAAAGCATTATACCCGAATATTTTTGAAACACAACACTTTGCTGTTTTTTGCTTGACTCTCGGCGCAAAAGCTTATATAAAGCAAAAAATTAATAAGGTTTT
>UMEA01062894.1_pt1 | contig 11124 bp, 8 predicted proteins | sample 1964621 | NCBI WGS metagenome assembly UMEA01 (sample SAMEA4836007, study PRJEB28245) | human gut metagenome | biome: gut microbiome; material: fecal sample | place: Denmark | collected 2008 | reverse complement strand
GGGGGGGGCGGCACGCTGCCGCCGTCTGCCGGGGCGGTATCGGCCGGACGCGCGGGCTGTACTTCCGGCTCGTTATACTGGTTCGCCGTGTTCATGCCGCTGCTGCCCACGTTGGGGTAGCCGGTCTCGTTATTGGAAGCGGAATAATCGTATTCCCACTTGTTCTCGTTTTCCATGTTACTACATCCTTCCCTCAAAGGCCGGTCCGCAGGGACATCTGTTCCTTTGAACTGTCCCTATTGTAACTGTCAAATGTGAAAATGAATCGCTTGCGCCGTGAAGAATATGTGAAATGCGGTCCTGTTTTTCCGCCCTTGACAGCAGCGTTTCCGCTTGCTATTGTAAGGGAAGAACATTGGCCCGTCAAGGAGGAGCTTTTTTATGGAACTGCACCGCACCGAACAGGGGTTTGCCCTGTATAAAGAAAAGGACTGCATCGGAGAGTGCCGCCTTTCTCCCGCCCCCAAGGGCGCACAGCTTGCCGCCCTGTGCATCCTGCCCCGGTGGCGGCGCAAGGGCTACGGCTCCTACCTGTTAAAAGAAGTATTGCGCAGCTTTGGCGGCTATGACCGGGAAGCTGCCACGGTTTTTACCGCCCCGCTGCCGGAAAACGCCGCCGAGCTTGCTTTCTGGGGCAAATTCGGCTTTGCCGCCGAGGGCGGGCAGCTGGTGCGCCGCCGCACCCCGGACCTGACGGCAGTAAAATTTGTGCAGGACTTTTTAGCCGCCCGGCTGGTGCATCCGCAGCTGTGCGTAGACGCCACCTGCGGCAACGGCGGCGACACCGCCTTTCTGTGCAATCTGACTGCCCCCGCCGGGCGGGTGCTGGCTTTTGACGTGCAGCCCGAAGCCATCCGCTCCACCCGCACCCGGCTGGAACAGGCAAATGTGCCCGCCGAGCGGTACAGCCTTATCTGCGGCAGCCACGCCGACTTATTACAGTATGTGCAGCCCGGCACTGCCGATGCAGTCATGTTCAACTTCGGCTGGCTGCCGGGGGCGGACCATGCGGTATTCTCCACCGCGCAGAGCAGCATCCCCGCCTTGCAGGCGGCGCTGCAGGCGGTGCGCCCCGGCGGCATCGTGAGCGCCATCCTGTACAGCGGGGCGGTCATCGGCTCGGACGAAAAACAGGCGGTGCTGCGTTTTCTGCGCGCACTTCCACTGAAAAGTTTCACCGTTCTGGTATGTGATTTTGCCAATTGGGCCGAAACTGCCCCTCTGCCCTGCCTGATCCTGAAAAAATAACGAAAACCCTTGCATTATCACGCGTTTTCGTATAGAATAAAGTGCGTATGTGTAAAAATGCTTCTTCCGGCATCGCTGCGCGATGCCGGAAGAAGTTCCATCCATTTCAGGAGAAATATCATCTATGACAAATCGTGAAGAGATCGAACGCCGCAGGACGTTCGCCATCATCAGCCACCCCGACGCAGGTAAGACCACCCTTACCGAAAAGCTGCTGCTGTACGGTGGAGCCATCAATCAGGCTGGTTCCGTCAAGGGCAAGCAGAGCGCCAAGCACGCCGTGTCCGACTGGATGGACATTGAAAAGCAGCGTGGTATCTCGGTCACCTCTTCGGTGCTGCAGTTCAACTACGCCGGTAAGTGCGTGAACATTCTGGATACCCCCGGCCATCAGGACTTCTCGGAGGATACCTACCGCACCCTGATGGCGGCAGACTCTGCCGTCATGGTCATCGACGCTGCAAAGGGCGTTGAGGCACAGACCATCAAGCTGTTCAAGGTGTGCACCCTGCGCCACATCCCCATTTTTACCTTCATCAATAAGATGGACCGCGAAGCCCGCGACCCCTTTGAGCTGATGGAGAACATCGAGGAAATTCTGGGCATCAAGACCTACCCCATGAACTGGCCCATCGGCTGCGGCAAGGAGTTCAAGGGCGTGTTCGACCGCAACGCGCGCAAGGTGCTGGCTTTCTCCAGCGACGGCCGCGCCAACGGCGTGAAGAAGGTCAGCGAGACCGAGGCTGAGCTGGGCGACCCCGCACTGGACGAGCTGCTGACCCCCTACCTGCACCAGCAGCTGGTGGACGAGATCGAGCTGCTGGACGGCGCTGCCGAGGAGTTTGATCTGGACAAGGTGCTGCGCGGTGAGCTGAGCCCCGTGTTCTTCGGCTCTGCTCTGACCAACTTCGGCGTGGAGCCCTTCCTTGAAAACTTCCTGCGGCTCACCTCCGCCCCGCTGGCCCGCGTGGACAGCCTGACCGGCGAGCCGGTGGACCCCTGCCGGGACGAGTTCTCCGCCTTCATCTTTAAAATTCAGGCCAACATGAACAAGGCCCACCGCGACCGCATTGCCTTTATGCGCATCTGCTCCGGCAAGTTCGAGCGCGGCATGGAGGCCTACCATGTGCAGGAGGGCAAGAACATCAAGCTGGCCACCGGCACTCAGCTGATGGCGCAGGATCGCGCCATCGTGGACGAGGCTTACGCCGGCGATATCATCGGCCTGTTTGACCCGGGCATCTTCTCCATCGGCGACACCCTGTGCACCGGCAAAAAGAAGGTCCAGTTCGCGGGCATCCCCACCTTCTCCCCGGAGCACTTTGCCCGCATTGAGCAGAAGGACACCATGAAGCGCAAGCAGTTCGTGAAGGGTATGGAGCAGATCGCGCAGGAAGGCGCCATCCAGATCTTCCGCGAAGTGGGCGGCGGCATGGAAGAAGTGGTGGTCGGCGTGGTCGGCGTGCTGCAGCTGGAAGTGCTGGAGTACCGTCTGAACACCGAGTACAACGTGGAAATTCGGATGCAGCAGCTGCCCTTTGAGCAACTGCGCTGGGTGCAGAACGACCCCGACACCTACAACCTGCGGGATCTGGACCTGACCAGCGACACCAAGGCTGTGGAGGACATGAAGGGCAACCGTCTGCTGCTGTTCACCTCCGACTGGGCGGTGCGCTGGGCCGAGACCCACAACGAGAGCTTGCAGCTGAGCGAGTTCGGCAACATCTGATAAAAGAGCGCTGCGGAGTGCATCTGCGCTCCGCAGCCTTTTTTATATAGCAACCAAGAATACAACATAGAATGCCAGACATCAGAATGAGGGTTCCCATTGCGGGGAACACTGCTGGCACGGAGGGTAAAGTATATGCAGAATATCAACATTGGCAAAAGCGGCATCGCCGTGCCGTTTCTGGGCATGGGTACATGGGCCATCGGCGGCGGTGCATGGTGGGGCGATAACGACGATGCACTGTCGGTAAAGGCCATCCAGACCGCCGTGGAGCAGGGCATCCAGTGGATCGACACTGCGCCCATCTACGGGTTGTACCACAGCGAGGAAGTGGTGGGCGAAGCCATGAAGCACATCGACCGCGACAAGGTGGTGCTTTCCACCAAGTGCGGCCTGGAGTGGCGGCACGAGTCCCCCATCCTGCACAAGGTGGTGGACGGCGTACAGGTGTACCGCGACCTCTCCGCCAAGAGCATCATCGAGGACGTGGAGGACAGCCTGCGCCGTCTGCACACCGACCATCTGGACGTGCTGTACACCCACTGGCAGAGCCCGGACTTCGGCGTGTACCCGCTGGAAGAGACCATGGAGGCCATGATGAAGCTGAAAGAGCAGGGCAAGATCCGCGCCATCGGTGCTTCCAACGTCACCTCCGATATCATCCGGGGCTACTGCCGCTACGGCCAGCTGGACGTCATTCAGGAAAAGTACAGCCTGCTGACCCGCCGCATTGAAAAGCAGCTGCTGCCCACCTGCAAGGAGCTGGGCGTTTCGGTACAGGCCTACTCCCCGCTGGAGCAGGGGCTTCTGACCGGCAAGGTGACCATGGACACCACCTACCCGGAGGGCAGCACCCGCAACACGAACCCCTGCTTCCAGCCCACCCGCCGGGCACAGGCGCTGGAACTGCTGGCAAAGTGGGGCGATCTGACCGAGAAGTACGACTGCACCATGACGCAGCTGGTCATCGCCATGACCGCCCGCATGATCCCGGGGCTGCACGTTCTGTGCGGTGCCCGCAAGCCGGAGCAGGTGCTGGACAACGCCGGTGCGCTGCACATCAAGCTGGACGGCGCCGACGCCGTCCGCATGAAGTGGGACGTGGACGCGATCTCCTGAAGATAAACCAAACAACACCGGAGCATCTTCGGACGCTCCGGTGTTGTTTTTTATCTCTTATTCTCCCCTTGCCAGCGCTTGCAGCTTTTTCTTATCCAGCACCTGCACCCCGCCGCGGTACAGCCGCACCCAGCCCTCCTGCGCAAAGTATTTGAGCATCCGGCTCACCACCTCGCGGGCAGAGCCCATGTACTTTGCCATCTGGTCGTGGGTCATGCGGACGTCCGCGCCGCCGGTCTTGGCAAGTTCGTCGGTCAAAAAGATCGCCAGCCGCCGGTCAGCACTCATGAACAGAATCTGCTGCATCGTCCACATGGTATCGGAAAAGCGCTCTGCCGTCATCTGGTAAGCGTAGCAGCGCACATAGACGTTTTCCTGCATCAGCTGCCGGAAGATGCCCGCGCTGATGCACAGCGCTTCGGTGTCCTCCTCGGCATCGATGTAGAGGTCGATGTTCACCGCGTCCATCACGCAGGAGGCGGACAGGATGCACACCTCCCCGCCGAACAGGCGGTACAGTGTCACGTCCCTGCCGTCCTCGGATAGCAGATAGGAGCGCAGCTGCCCGCTGCGCAGCAAAAGGATGCCCACACAGCTTTCCAGCGGGCTGTGCACCCGGGCGCCCTTGGCGTAGTGCACCGGGCGGGTAAAGCGGCACAGCCGCTCCTGTTCTTCCGGGGTCAGCTGCTCCCAGAACGGAAACGCACAGGCCAAGCACCGGGCGTGCGGAGATGCTTCTGCCATACGGTTCACCCCTTTCGCAGCGCCTTGGCGGCTTCCGTGCCCGCCAGTGCGCCCTCGTAAACGGCCTTTGCCACCTGCAACAGCCCGCCGGTGCAGTCTCCGGCGGCGTACAGACCGGGCACGGTGGTCTGCATTTTGTCGTCCACCACGATGCGGCTGCCCTCTACGGCAGCGCCCAGCTTCCGGGCCAGTGCGGTACTGCCCGCCACGCCCAGCGCCACAAATATGCCGGATACCTCCCGCACCGCGCCGCCCTCCAGCTGCACGCCGGTGACGGTCTGCTCGCCCAGAATGGCTTCCACCTTCTGGGTGCAGACGGCTACCTCGGGCGGGAAGTCTGCGGTCAGGGCTGCGCCGTTCGTCAGCAGGGTGACGCTTTTTACCACCGGCAAAAGCGCCTGCACCTCATGCAGGGCGTACTCGCCGCTGCCCAGCACCGCCACGTCCTTTCCACGGTAGAAAAAGGCGTCGCAGGCGGCGCACCAGCTCACGCCGTGGCCTTCCAGCCCGGTCAGCCCCGGGATGCGGGGCACCGCGCGGGAAGCACCCGTTGCCAGAATGACCGCGTCTGCCGGGTACGCGCCTGCCAACGTTTCCACGGTCAAACGGTCGGTCCATGTCAGCCCCACGGCCTCGGTCTGCACGAATTGCACTCCCAGCCGCCGGGCGTTCTCGATGCTGCGGCGTTCCAGCTCTGGCCCGGAGACCGGCTGGGCGAAGCCGTAATAATTTTCGATCTTTTCGGCGCGCGCCAGCGCCCCGGAGCCCTTGGTCAGCACGGTGGTCTGCACCCCGGCGCGCACGGCGTACAGGGCAGCGGACACCCCCGCCGGGCCGGAACCTACGATGACGATGTTGGACATGGTGTTGCTCCTTTGCATGGTTCATTGCCCTTATTATACACCAAAGCCGCGCAGATTTCTGTGACCGGGTCGCAAAAACTTTTTGGGCAGCGGGCACTGTTCAAGCTCCGGAGCGTGTGCTATACTGTTGTCATGTTAAAATTTCTGCCACAGGGGGCTTTTGCTTTATGTCCAAACAACGTCTGCTTTTCATCACCACCGGCGGCACCATTGCCAGCGTGCGCACCCAGCAGGGGCTGAAGCCCGTGCTTTCCAGCGAGGAGCTGCTTGCGCATCTGCCGGAATTGAAGGAGCTGTGCTGCCCGGAAACGCTGGCGCTGTGCAGCATCGACAGTACCGACCTCGGGCAGGAGCACTGGCTCATGATGGCACGCGCCATTCAGGAAAACTACGCCCTGTACGATGGCTTTATCATCTGCCACGGCACGGATACGCTGGCGTACTCTGCGGCGGCGCTCTCTTATCTCATCCAGAACGCGGATAAGCCCATCATCCTCACCGGCGCGCAGCAGCCCATCTCCAACGAGATCACGGATGCCAAGAAAAACCTGCGGGATAGTGTGGTCTGCGCCATCGACCCGGGCAGCCGGGGCGTGATGGTGGTGTTTGGCGGGCACGTCATCGCAGGCACCCGCGCCAAGAAGAACAAGACCATCAGCTACGATGCCTTTGCCTCGGTCAACTTCCCGGAGCTGGCGCTGGTGCAGGGCGACCGGCTGGTGCGGTACATCTCCTCGCCGTGGCCCACCGGCCCGGTGGAGTTCAGCCGCACGCTGGACAGCCGGGTGTTCCTGCTCAAGCTGACCCCGGGCATGTCCCCGGCACTCATCCCGGAGATCTTCCGCCTGTACGACTGCGTCATCGTGGAAAGTTTCGGCGTGGGCGGCATCCCGCAGCAGCTGATGGACGCCTTTGCCGCCGGGCTGGGCGATTACGAGACCACCCACAAGGTGCTCATTATGACCACGCAGGTCACCTACGAGGGCAGCGACGTGGGCGTGTACGAGGTGGGCAAGCGGGTGCGCAACCGCTTCCGCTTCTTAGAGGCCCACGATATGACCATCGAGGCCGTGGTGACCAAAAGTATGTGGCTGCTGGCGCAGAACTGCGAAAGCTTTGACCAGCTGCAGCAGCGGTTCTACCGTCAGGTGAACTTTGACACCTTCTATCACTGAGCTGCGCTGCTGCGGGACGATGGGAGAGGAAGCTGGCAAAACCGATAGGTTTTGACTGAGGAAGTCAAACGCAAAAGCAGCCAGACCGGGCGGTCTGGCTGCTTTTATGCTTATAAAAATATTTTACTCTACCTCTTCATCCGCGAAGATCCACAGCACCTCGTTGATATGGGAGCCGCTGCGGGAGTAGGGGGTCACACGGATGCAGAAGCTGCGGCCATCCGTCTTGCGGTAGCGGTGCTCCAGCAGGTTGCTGCTGAACACGGTGCTGCGCACAAGGCCGAAATCGAACAACTTGGCAAAGTTTTCTCTGTCCTCGGGCGCTACCAGCGTGTCGCGGTAGTTGGTCAGCGCAGCCCGGAAAGAACCGCCGCAGGTGTCCAGAACGGACTGGAAGTCGTCCGGCACAATAACGGGGCGCACGGTGTCCTCCTGCAGGTCCACCACGATTACCGTCTTGTATTTGGGGGCAAGCACCTTCAAAAAGTGCTCGGCATCCCGCTTTTCCTGCAGGGTGCGCTCCATCTTTTCATTCAGACCCTCCAGCTGGCGGGCGCGGCCGTTGTGGTCGTAGTATGCCTGCCGGTCCTGCCGCATGGCAGCCTCGGCCTTGGCCACGGCCTCGTCCACATGGCGCAGGTCGGTAGTCTGCTGGATGCCTACGGAAATAGCATAGTCCTTTTCCTTCAGGAAGGCACGCATCCGGTCTGCGGTGCTCCACACGCTGTAGGGCGGCTCGTTGGGGGTAAGGATGACAAATTCATCGCTGCCGATGCGGTACACCCGGCTGGTGGCAAAGAACTTGCGGGCGGCATTTGCCAGACAGCACAGCAGGGTGTCGCCGCTGCGGTGACCCAGATGCTCGTTTACCTCGTGCATCCCCACCACATCAATGTAGGTGCACACCACGGATTCGTATCCACTGTTGGGCAGCTCCCGCAGGTCGGCTTCGTACCGGCTGCGGTTGGCAAGGCCGGTCAGGGTGTCGTGGCTGTAAGAGAAGTCCAGCTCCTCGCTGAGCTGGTCGGCCTGTGCGTCGTTGCGCACCAGCACGGTCGCCCACGGGTTCTGGGCGCAGCAGCCCCGGCAGGGCAGCACCTCTGTGGTGACCCAGATATACTGGCCGGACACGTTCTCGCGGTAGCGGTAGAACTCCGGCGCAGTGGCATGGTACAGCACAGAGCGCAAGGCCTCCAGATCGGTCTGCTCCAAGAACAGGTCTGTGTCCTCCTCGTGCACGATCTTCTCGTTCACCATGCGGTCGCAGTAGTTGACAAAATCTTCTTCTTTTTCCAGATCCGGATCCAGCAGGCGGGCGTCCCGCTTGATCACCCGGTACGCACCGGTGGCAAGATTCAGCAGCGCGATCACCAGCACGTTATCGGTAAAGATCTGGTAGGCCTGCAAGGCCAGCGCGGTCTTTTCGGTGCCCGGGTTCTCCACCCGGCGGTCGCGGCGCATCAGGTCGCGGCGCAGATCCCAGTAATCCTGATTGGTGGGATCTGCCAGCAGTTTTTCGGCGTTTTCCACCGGCATGGGCTTGAAGAAGTAGTAGCCCTGCGAATACAGGCAGTCTGCCGCCTGCAGCATGGACACCTGCTCCGGGGTCTCCACACCCTCGGCGATGATAGGCAGGTTCAGCCGGTGTGCCATATCCACCACCGACTCCACGATCTGCACGCCCTTGCTGCGGTTCTCCTGATTCATGTCGATGAGCTTCATGTCCAGCTTGATGGCATCGACGTTGGTATCCTTGAGCATATTCAGCGAGGAATACCCGCTGCCGAAGTCGTCCATCATCACCGCAAAGCCCTTGCGGTGCAGGCCCTGAATGGCGTTTTCCACCATCTGGGTGTCCTCGGCCACCATGGTCTCGGTGATCTCGGCCAGCAGGAGTTTGGGCTCCAGCTTATATTTTTCCACCAGATCTGCAAAGATCTGCGGCACATCCAGGTTCAGGATATCCTGCACCGAAACGTTCACCGATACCGGCACAAGGTTGCTGCCGCTCTCCTGCCACTTCTGCAAAGTCTGGCAGACAGATTCCCAAATGTACTGGTCCAGCCTCGTTACAAGGCCGGTGCGCTCCAGCAGCGGCATGAACTCGGCGGGGGGAACACAGCCCCGGGTGGGATGGTTCCAGCGCACCAGTGCCTCCATGCCCACGATGGCGCGGGTGATGCTGTTGCACTTGGGCTGCAAAAAGAAGCAGAATTCGTGGTTATCCAGTGCGCGCTCCAGCTCGCCCAGCAGCTGCTGCTGTTCTTTCAGCTCGTTGAGCATGGTGGGCTCAAAGCGGTGCAGGTAGCCGCTGTCGGTCGTTACACCGGCGATCTGCGCATAGTTGCACAGGGTGGCGGCATCTGCACCGGGGTTTGCCTGCACAGGGCACACGCCCATTACCATAAAGAAGGTGACATCCTGCCTTCCGGCAGCCATGCAGGCCTGCAGCGTAGCAAGCACAGCAGTCTGCTCGGCCTTTTCGTCCGGCAGGCACAGGAAAAAGTCATCGTTTCCAAAATAGCCCACAGGATAGCCGGTCTGCCTGCTGTAACCCAGCAGACAGTTTGCCACAGTTTCCAGCAGAGCATCGCCCTTTTCGGTGCCGTAAAGCTCGTTATAAAGCTTGAAGTGCTGGATATCCACAGCGGCAACAGCCCATTCTGTTCCCTGATGCGCGGTCAGGAATGTATGCAGGGCCTGTAAAAATGCGTCCTTGCGGTCGATCCGCCCCAACGCAGCAGATGCCGGTGCGGCGGCATCTGCTTTGGTCTTTCGTTCCTCTGACATAACGATTCCTCACAATTTGGATAGTTTCAATACGGATAAGCCGATTGCGGTCGGTTTGTATACTTTATAATCAGTATAACACGGTTTAAGTCGTTTTGAAATAGTTTTTTCACACTTTTTAACAACATTATTCGAGCGAAGTGCAACAAAAATGCCACACACAGCAGCGCCGGTGCGGCATTCGGGGTCATTTGGTATTCTTGTTGTCGTCCTTGTTTTCCTGTTCGGCGCGGTGCAGCATCTCCCGCAATGTGGGCAGACTGCGCAGCTTGCTGCCGTGCCGGAGCTTCGGGTAGGCACGCAGCATACGGCGCGGGCCCACGATGCGGGGGGTGCGCAGCAGCTGCGTCTGCATCTCCTCGCTGCGCTGCTGCAGCTCTGCGGCCAGCTGTTCCAATTGCAGCAGCTCGGCGGCGCGCTCGGCAGTGCCCTTGGCAGCAAGGCGGGCGGCGTTGGCAGCCTCGGCAGCGTTCAGGCGGGCGTCCTCGCTGGCGCGGCGGGCAGCCTCGGTAGCCTCGGCAGCCTTGGCGCGGATGGCAGCCATGGTCTCACGGGCAGAGGGGCGCTTTCCGGCAGCATCCCGCGCCTCGGCGGCGGCAAGCTTGAATTGCAGCCGTCCCTCGTCCAGCTTCTTGTCGGCGTTCAGGGTGGTGGTGCCCAGCAGCTGGGTCATGGCATCGCTGACGGCGTGGATACTGTCGCCCAGCTGCTCCATGGTGTCCAGCGTATCGGCCAGCGCAGAGGCGGCAATGGCGGTAGCCACCACGTCCGCCGCGTACACGGCGTACAAAAAGCACATGAGGATAACCCCCACAAAGGGCGGGATCAGGTCTACAAGGTCAGCCACCACCGGGTGCACGATGCGCATGACCACCAGCGTGCCCACGCCCCACAGCAGGCAGAATTCCAGACAGATATAGCCCCCGATGTTAAAGGGAAAATCGCTGTAATCCCACCAGCGGGTGTGGTAGAGCTTATACAGCGCCCAGCCGCCCACCAGTTCCAGTGCACTGGGCAGGATGACGCCGCCTATATACAGCAGCAGGATGCTGTGCTGCAAGGGCGTAAGGGCAAACAGCACGATGATCATGCCAAAGCCGTAGATGGGGCAGACCGGGCCGTTGAGGAAACCCCGGTTCACCAGCTGACCGGTGGTGGCGGCGGCATAGATGACCTCCAGACACCAGCCTATGCAGGAATAGATCAGGAAATAGGCCAGAATATGGTACAGCGAAAAGCCACATACCACGGTATCGGTAAGAAAGCTTACCATAGGCACCTCCGTTCTTCAGTTCTGTTTGGATACGATCTTATATTCGTCCCCCGGCTCAAAAAAGGGACAGGCAGCGGTATTGTGGGCAAGATAGCGTGCCATCTCGTCCTCGTCCAGCGCAGCGCCCTGCGCGCAGTAATAGCTGCCGTATTCGTCCTGAATGTTATTCAGGCACAGCTCACA
>UMEA01043940.1_pt1 | contig 11292 bp, 10 predicted proteins | sample 1964621 | NCBI WGS metagenome assembly UMEA01 (sample SAMEA4836007, study PRJEB28245) | human gut metagenome | biome: gut microbiome; material: fecal sample | place: Denmark | collected 2008 | reverse complement strand
TATGTTTTGTGCAACTTTTATTTTTCAAACAGGCTCTAGCGGACATTTCATAATCACTAATTTTTTATCTTATTTATATTTATCATTTGCCGGAGATCGCCGACAGTATTCACTTAATTTATGCAGGCAACGAGCTAGAGCCTGTGCTTGCGTCAGACCTTGAAGCGTGTTTTGTCTCATTTTTGTTATTGAAAATAGTTACATGTGTTTATGAAAAAGAGGTGGTTATCATCAATCTTACAGGTATGATCTTGAAAATGCGTTACTGTATCCTGGAGCAGGTGGGCGCAGGCGGGGAGGGACATTTGTACCTTGCCAGGGATATGGAGCTTGGAAATTACTGGGCGGTAAAAGAACTTCCCCTTGAGAAAAAGCGTGAAGCCAGACTGCTGCGGCTTCTGGAACATCCATCCATTCCACGGATGGTAGATTATGTGGAAAATGGAGATCACTGTTATCTGATCATGGAATATATTCGTGGAAAGTCCCTTGGACAGATGTTAAAGGAGGGACATGTTTTTGCAGTGGATGAGCTTCTTTCCTACGGAGACACTGTGCTTGCTGTTCTGGAATATCTTCATGGGCAAAAGCCGCCGGTATATTATGGGGACTTGAAACCAGATAATCTTATGCTTTCGGATTCGGGCAAACTGTATCTGGTGGATTTTGGAAGTGCGGTGTTTGGATTTGGAGAAAATCAACGGATCTGTATGGGAACAGAAGGCTTTGCTGCGCCGGAGCAGTACGAGGGAAAAGTAAACGCTTCCAGTGATCTGTACGCTTTTGGAAAAACATTGCAGGCACTGGTGGGGAGAAACTGGCTGCCTGTTTTGTGGAAAGTTCCGGGATTGGCTTTGTTTCTCTATAAATGTATCCAGTCCCAGGAAAAAAGAAGATTAAAAAGTGCAGCGCAGGCAAGAAAAATGCTCTCCGGTATAGGAAAAAGAAAAGGACATGCCAGAAAGAATATAGTAGTGGCAGTTGGTACTACAGGGATTTTGCTGGCAGCAGGGGTATTGCTTGCGGGAACAGAACGGCAGATCACTTTTGAAAGTGCATTGGCAGAAGTGACGAAGGGATATTACGAGATAGAGGAAAATAAGTCTTCTTCGTTGTCAAAGGAATTTGTAGCAGAAGCGGATAAAAAAAGTACAGACAAAGAAGCGGATAAATTTCTTCTAAAAAAATGCGAGCAGGCAGAAAGTGTTTTGCAAAAACTGCAAAAAGAATATACGAAAGATGAAGAGCAGAGAAAATTGCTTTTGTTATTGGCGGTAAATGCGGAACTTCAGAAAGAGTGGGAACGGGCAGCCGTGTATTATGAGCAGCTGCTGTTGTATGCGCCGGAATTTGCAGAAGGGTATGGGAAATATGGACTGTTCCTTTTGCGAAGAGGACAGAAGAATTCCAGCAGGAGACTTTATGTTTTGTACAGAAGTAGTAAGGCAGATGGGACAGATTGTAAGAGTGTTGAAATCTGGGAAAAACAGATGGAAAGTGAAACAGGTGAGGGAAAATGAAAAGATGGAGAAGCATAAGGAGAAAAATTGCGAAAAGTTCAAATCGAAGAGGTATATATTCGCACAGCATCTGGAATAACTTTCGGAAACCTGGAATTTGTCTGGTGGTGACAGTGATTTTACTTATTACCAAAGGTGGTGTGCTTTACACTTATGGTGGGGAATTTGGGGGATTTGATATCGATATTGGTGCTGATGAAGGTATATTTGATAATTGGGAGGAAGAGGTTGAAGAAAATCAGGAAGCTACGGAGACAGAGCAGAAAGAAAATGGGGGCAGTAATGGTAATGAGAGTAATAACAACAGCAATAATGACAGCGTGAATGGCGGTAATAGCAGTAATGACATAGAAAATGACGGTAATAATAACAGTCATAATAGTGGCAGCAGTAACGATAATTACAGTGGGAATAATAACGGTAACAATAACAACAGTAACAATAACAACAGTAACAATAATAACAATAACAGTAATAGTAACGCAGGGGCTGGCTTGTCGAAAACAGAGAATGATGACAACACAGGTGATAAGGATGGCTGGGGAAAATCTCAAGCTGCGGGCTCTGAGAGAAAGCCCAAAGAAAACAAGAAAGAAATAAAGAAAGAAAACAGTGTCACTTCAGCCTCACCGGCAAACAAAAACGCAGAGAATAAGAAAACGAATATAAATGCAGACAACAGTGCCAATGGAACTGCGTCGAAAAGCAACACTACAAAAAAGACGCCCCGTGTAAAGAAGGATAGCTCAAAAAGTAAAGAAGAAAAGTCAGGAGATACTGCAGCAGATGAAAATATAAGTGAAAACGGGATTGCTGCCAGAGAAACGAAGAATACTGATCGGAAAAAGGCGGATATGTCCAAAGCAAAAATTACGGAAAGTCCCAAAAAAGAAAATACTAGTGAGCACTTGAAACTCACAGGAGCCGGCACGGCTTTTACAGCAGTCGGAATGGCAAAGATATCTCGCAGATTTGGTTTTTATAACAAAAATGATGAAAATATAGAAAAAAATGAAAATACGAATGAAAACAATAACATAAATGATGATAAAAACGGCACAATACGTTTTGTGCACGAAGAAACAGTCCCTGTAAATGAATATCCTGAAATACAAGTTATAAGAACTACCGGTGAGCAGGATGTTACAATTCTGTCTTTGAACTTAAATGGTGATGAGATTTTCTGGCATCAGGAAGGGGATACCCTTGTATTCGACCAGCCGATTACAGCGAAGGAAAATACTGTGAAGGTGATTGCTGTAATAGATGGGAGAAGAATTGTGCATATGCCTATATGGGAGTTTTGAAAGTGTGCATCAACTGTACTAGAGCGTGTTTGAAAAAGGCTTTCTGCAAGATGTACGTCACAATTTGTGGGAGATTTTGCCCGGATGAGGGCGCCGTAGCGGGCTACGGCAACCGAATTCGGGTGAAATATACCGCAAAGTGGGGCGTGCAGATTGCGGGAATGATTTTTCAAACACGCTCTAGTCACGGAGTGAATGGTAACCATCAACTAAGATTTTGCCATCTGGACGTTATAAAGAAATGATGTTATAATTAACACCCACGTAGCGAAAGACTTGAAAGATCAACGACAAAAATTACATGACGATACAGGAGGCAAAACACAGATGTACAAAGCTATTTTATTTGATCTGGACGGAACTCTCACCGATTCCGGGGAGGGAATCACCAAATCTGTACAATATGCTCTGGAGAAGGTTGGAAAACCAGAACCAGATCTTCAGAAGCTGCGCATTTTTGTGGGACCGCCCCTTTTGGAGCAGTTTCAGGAATATGCGGGAATTGACGAAGAAACGGCAAGAAAGGCAGTTGAGATTTACAGAGAACGATATGCACCGGTGGGGATTTATGAGAATGAACTGTATCCTGGTATTCCGGAAATGTTATCCGGACTGAAACAAAGAGGATACAAACTTGCCATTGCATCTTCCAAACCAGAGAATTTCGTGAAGATCGTTGCGGAATATTTCCATATTGATTCTTATTTTGACGAGATGGTTGGAAGTGAGCCTGAGGGTAGACGAACCAATAAGACAGAGGTGATCGAGGAAGCGCTGAAGCGTCTGAGACTTTCTGAACACCGGGACCAGGTGATCATGGTGGGAGATAAAGAGCATGATGTATTGGGTGCTAGACGAGCAGGATTGGAATGCATCGCAGTTTCCTATGGTTACGGAACCGAAGAAGAACTGAAAAATGCCCATCCCTTTAAAATTGTGAATTCGGCAGAGGAAATACTGGATTTTTTCGCCTGAGCCCCAGAAGAAAACAGAAAATGCCGGTTTTGGCATGGAAGTGTCTGTATCCGGTGGGAATCCATTTTGTGCTTTCCCAGCTTGTCTCCTATCTGGGACTGTATTTTCTGGTGCAGCGGACTGGTGCAGATATGAGTGCATATTACCAGCATGTGCTTATGCTGACTGGCCTGACAGGGATTCTGGCTGCAGTTCCCTGCATATTGTTGTATCGGGGCGATTTTTCAAGAAGAAAAGAAACCGGGATATTATATCCTGTAGCTGATCGGCACCTTCCTGTTCCTGAAATCCTGGGGTTTCTTGTAATTGGCGCATTTCTTGGTCAATATGGAAACATTCTGGTAGGTCTTTTTCAGCAATATTTGAATCCGGAAGCTTATCAGGAAACCCAGTCCCTGATTTCCGAGGGGAAAAGTATCTGGAGTCTGATTTTCTGGATGGGAATTGCAGCACCTTTTGCAGAAGAGGTTATTTTCCGCTGGCTGGTATTCCTTCGTATGAGAGATAATATGCGCGTGATCACAGCAGCACTGTTTTCAGGACTGACATTTGGAATTTACCATATGAATCTGCTCCAGGGAGTGTATGCAACTATTATGGGATTGATCTTCGCATTGATCCTGGAATGGCGGGGAAATCTGTTTGCCAGTGTGTTTCTTCATATGGGGGCAAATATCTGGAGCCTGCTGGTCAGTGATGTGATGCTGTACATGCTGGATCATACAGGAGCCACATCCGTAATTGCACTGAATCTGTTTCTTGTTTTTGCAGGAACTTATGGTATCTGGAGATGCTATAAGAATTATCAGAAACGAGGATGTACGAGGCTGATATAAAGCATAATCAGAAATATATTAAGAAAAATAGAAGACCTTCTTACAAAATCCTGGAAAAACAGGGGAGATTGTGAGAAGGTTTTTTGGTTGGCGTATTCCAATTTATAAACATTTAAGAATTCCCCATCTTGAATTCCCAGCATATATATGCTATCCTAACTGTATTAAACGTATTAATACACTTGGAAAGGAGGCAGTCTGCCTATGATCGTTTTGGATTATCAGGATAGAAGGCCGCTGTACGAGCAGGTGGAGGAGAAGTTTCGAAACCTGATTTTGATCGGAGCTTTGGAACCCGGTTCCCGAATGCCTTCTGTACGGCAGCTTGCAATGGAATTGTCCATCAACCCGAACACCATCCAGCGTGCTTATATGCAATTAGAACAGGAAGGGCTGATATATCCGGTTAAGGGAAAAGGAAATTTTATTGCAGATAGTGAAGAAGTGCGAAAAATCAGCAAAGCTTCCTATACAGAAGAACTGAAAAACCTGATCCGGAAGGGAAAGGCTATGGGAATGGAAGAGGAAGAACTGATTTACATTATCAGGGAGTGTTACAAGGAGGAGAAGCCATGATAGAAGTCAAAGAATGCAGTAAGGCGTTTGGCACTGTCAAAGCAGTCAATAAAGCAACTCTGGATGTTGGAGTGCGGGAAGTGTTTGGTCTTGTAGGCAGTAACGGTGCCGGGAAAAGCACCCTGCTTCGGATGATGGCTGGAATTATAAAGCCAGATGAAGGGGAAATCCAGATTGACGGTATGCCAGTGTATGAAAATGAAGAAGCAAAGAAACTGTTTTTCTATATCTCAGATGACAGTTATTTTCCGGCAAATTATACAGCAATGGATCTGGTGCGCTTTTACCGGAACTTTTACCCTCAGTTTCGAACCAGGCTTTTCCATGAACTGATGGAACAATTTCATCTGGAAGAAAATCGCAGAATTGCAACTTTTTCCAAAGGTATGAAAAAACAGGTTCTGGTAATCATCGGTGTGTGCGCGGCAACGAAATATCTGTTTTGCGATGAGACCTTTGATGGCCTTGATCCGGTAATGCGTCAGGCGGTAAAGAGCCTGTTTGCAGCGGAGATCATGAACCGGGAATTTACTCCTGTAATCGCGTCTCACAATCTGCGCGAACTGGAGGATATCTGCGACCATGTCGGGCTTTTGCATAAAGGGGGGATTCTTCTTTCCAAAGATCTGGAAGATATGAAATTTCACATTCACAAGATACAGTGTGTGCTTAGTGGAAGACAGCAGGAAAAAGAACTGGAAAAGGAACTTCAGGTTTTGAAGGTGCAGCATCAGGGTTCCCTTCTTATGATAACGGCCCGGGGAACCAGAAGTGAGATCATGGAGAAAATCCAGGCGAAAAATCCTCTTTTCATGGAGGTGCTTCCTCTGACCCTGGAGGAAATTTTTATCAGCGAGACGGAGGTGGCAGGCTATGAAATCAAAAATTTATTCTAGCAGATATATGAAGGTAACATCAAAAGGGCTGGTGTGGATACCGGCTTTTGTGACCATTGGATTTCTTCTGGCCTTTCCGGTGGCAGAGCTGATCATGCTGGGAAACTGGTTCGGAATGGAATACACGACCAGAGAAATAAATGCCCTTTATGCAAATCTGTGGCAGAATGGATTCATGATTACCGGACTTGCGGTTGCAGCGCTTGCGGCACTGTTTAATGGGATCAGCCAGTTCTGGTACCTGTATTCACTGCGGAAAATTGACTTCTACCACAGTCTTCCTGTGAAACGAAACAGGATGTTCTGGTACAAGACTTTGCAGTCACTTTTATATTTTTGGGTGCCGTATCTGGTGATGGAATTTTTTGCCATCTGTATCGGGGCGATGAGAGGATTTTTCAGTCTTCATCTTATGAAACTGGCGTTCCTTATGATGGTATTTCATCTGATGTTGTATTTACTGATGTATTTTTCTGTTGTGCTGGTGATCTGCATTACAGGGCATCTGCTTATGGGAGCGCTGCTTCTGGTGGCTGCTGTAGCTTATGGCCCAGTGCTTTCTGTGCTGCTGGATTTATATGAAATGGCATTTTATTATACTCGCAGTGAGAGCTCTTATGGTTTTGTAAAATGGCTGAAAGAGATGGCCTCACCATTTACCATTTCTTATACCTTCGTGAAAAAATATGCAGAGGGAAATTACGGCGGAATACTGATTGCAGTGATTCTGGTAACTGCGGCATTGGGAGGTCTTGGATATTACGCCTTTGTACATAGAAGATCAGAGAGAACAGGGATGGCTTTTGTTTTTCCATGGATCGGTACTGTAGTAAAATTTCTGATCGTGGTACCTGGAGGCCTTGGAATCGGATTTATTTTCTATATGCTGTCAAGTGACAGTTCCAGAACGATCTGGTGGATTTTTGGATTGATTCTTGGAACCCTTCTTGCTGGCGGTATTATGGAAATTATTTATTACAGGGATTTCCGGAGATTCTTTTCCCATAAGATCCAGCTTGTGATAAATGGGGCATGTGTAGCACTTGTGGCGTGTGTGTTCTTTTTTGACCTGACAGGATATGACGAATATGTTCCTTCCTATGACAAGATTGAAAATATCGCAATCGGATCTGTGGATACCGAAAAGGAAACTACTTATAATGTGAAAGTAAATGAAGATGGTACTGTTGCCATGCTGGATTCCGGATATTATTTGAATGGGGATTCGACGGGAAATGATCTGGGAATTGACCAGAATCTTTTTGACAGTATAAAAGAAATTGCAAAAGAGAGCAAGGAGACCTGTAAAGAAATTATAGGAAACAGCACAGCATTGTGGTTCAGCAATCTGTGGGATCCTTCTAGAAATACATTAGGACTTAAGGTACGGTATGACCTGAAATCAGGAAGTGCCATCTATCGTTACTATATGGTAAGCCTGGATGACATAAAGAATTTGTGGAAAGAGGGCATGGCTGAGGGAACCCTGAAGGCTGAGCGTTATTCCATTCTGAATCTGGATGACAAATATGTGGATGAGGTAAGATGTGATTTTATAACCGGACAGTCAATTTTCCTTTTCCAGGATAATAAGGCGAAGAAACAGCTGCTGGTGGATGCTTTCCGGCAGGATGTGGAGGAGGCTGATCCAGAGGTGCTGACAGGGGAACCTTGCGCAAGCCTGACCATTGGCTATTCTGATGTGCCATCTGTGGAAGGTACGGACGACATGGTAGTGGGCAAAACAGGAGATTATTCTTTTTCTCCATGCTTCTATGTATTCCCACAGTTCAAAAGGACAGTTGAAATTTTGAAGGAAACAGGGTATCCTATTTCTATGGATGATGTGAACTTAAGTTCTGTGGAAGTTCAATATTATATGAATGAGAATCAGAATGAAGTTTCTTCCCCGATTATTTACAATAAGCCGGAGCAGTTGAGCGAGCTGAAAAAAGCCCTGAGATGTTATCAGATGGTACCGTTCTGGGAAAAACAGGAACTGGACAGCTGGGACAGCCTGAAGGTTGTAATCGACGGCATGGAATCAGAGGTGGCCTGGTCTATCATGGCGAAGGATGTTCCGGAATTTATGAAGGAAGATTCTCAGCGGGCATTGTCCTTTGAGGTTTTGGACGAGGAATAAAGTAGAAGGTAAGGTAGTATAAATGGGAAAAGCAGTGAGACTGGATAAATTTCTGGCAGATTCCGGAGCTGGCACGAGGACAGAAGTGAAGAAGCTGATCCAGAAGGGAATGGTTCAGGTAAATGGTGAGACGGCGAAAAAGCCAGAGCTGAAGGTAGACCCGGAGAGGGACGTGGTGGAATTTGGCGGAGAGCGCCTGGGCGCCCGGGCAGAGTTTGTGTATTATCTTTTGCACAAGCCTGCCGGGTATGTAAGCGCCACGGAGGACATCAGGGAAAAGACGGTTCTGGAACTGGTGCCAAAGGATGGCAGGCGGAATCTTTTTCCTGTAGGACGTCTGGATAAGGATACGGAAGGCCTGCTTCTTATTACAGATGACGGCCAGCTGGCCCACCAGCTGCTTTCTCCGAAGAAACATGTGGATAAGACGTATTTCGCAGTGACAGAAGGAAAAGTGGTGCCGGAGGATATAGAGAAGATTCGGTTAGGTGTGGATATTGGAGATGAGGAGCCGACCTTGCCGGGGAAGCTGGAGATTCTCAGAACATGGGAAGAGAATGTTGACCGTAAAAATGTCGAAGGTGAATCAGGAGCAGTGATAGCCAATTCAAATGCTGCAGGACATAAGGCAGATCCGGAGGGCAGCATCTGGTGTTCTGAAATTCTTTTGACAATTCACGAGGGTCGTTTTCATCAGGTGAAGCGAATGATGGAAGCTGTTGGAAAGAAAGTAATTTATCTGAAACGGATTTCTATGGGGACGCTGACTTTGCCAGATGACCTGCCGAAAGGACAGGCCAGGGAACTGACGCCTGATGAACTGGCGGCTCTGAAATGCTAAAACTCCTAAAAGGATATGTCTGTTTACGCAGATATTGTTGAATATGAAAGTCAGCTGCTTTGCAGCTGCCGACCGTATTCGTAATTCGGGCTATCGTCCTACTTACTCATACGGTATAGCCCGCCCGATATCCATGAATTCGCTCATGCAAGCCCGGCTCATTCATGGCTGCCGTCTGGGACTTTCACTGTAAAATAGCGGAAAAATTAGCGGAAAAATTTGCAAAAACCCTCTTTACACGGAGGGTTTTGTCATGTTATAATGCAAAAGTTGTAAACCATCAAACACGCATGGAGATTCCCAGGATGGTGCCCTGCGGTGTGAGACTGGGTCCGAGAGGAAAAGGATCCATGCGGAAGAATTTAACCAAAAGGAGAAAAAGACATGAGCGTTATTTCAATGAAACAGCTTTTAGAGGCAGGTGTTCATTTCGGACATCAGACAAGAAGATGGAACCCTAAAATGGCTCCATACATCTACACAGAGAGAAATGGTATCTACATCATCGACTTACAGCAGTCTGTAGGAATGGTTGACGATGCTTATAATGCAATCGCTGATATCGTAGCTAACGGCGGAAATATCCTTTTCGTTGGTACTAAGAAACAGGCTCAGGACGCTATCAAGACAGAGGCTGAGCGTTGCGGACAGTTCTATGTAAATGAGAGATGGTTAGGCGGTATGCTTACCAACTTCAAGACTATCCAGAGCCGTATTGCGAAACTGAAAGAGATCGAGACCATGGAGTCTGATGGAACATTCGATGTTCTGCCTAAGAAAGAAGTTATCGCTTTAAGAAAAGAATTAGATAAACTTCAGAAGAACCTTGGCGGTATCAAAGAAATGAAGAGACTTCCAGATGCTATCTTCGTAGTAGATCCTAAGAAGGAAAAAATCTGCATTCAGGAAGCTCATACACTGGGAATTCCGCTTATCGGAATCTGCGATACTAACTGTGACCCAGAAGAACTGGATTACGTAATCCCGGGTAACGATGATGCTATCCGTGCTGTAAAACTGATCGTTTCCAAGATGGCTGACGCAGTTATCGAAGCAAACCAGGGACAGACAGACGCTGAGGGAGAAATCCAGGCTGAGTCTGAAGAGTTCGCTACAGAGGAATAATTTGTGAAAATTCTGGACGGCAGCTGTGAATGAAGCATGCCTGCATGAGCATATCCACAGCTGACGGACAGGTCCTTACAACACACTATCAATCAGGAGGAAATGAAAATGGCTATTACAGCAGCACAGGTAAAAGAGTTAAGAGAGATGACCGGCGCTGGTATGATGGACTGTAAGAAAGCTCTTACAGCTACAGAAGGCGATATGGATAAAGCAGTAGAGTTCCTTCGCGAGAAAGGCCTTGCTACAGCTCAGAAGAAAGCAAACCGTGTTGCAGCAGAGGGTCTTTGCAAGACACTTGTTGCTGACGATGCTAAGAACGCAGTTGTTGTTGAGGTTAACTCCGAGACAGACTTCGTTGCTAAGAACGAGAAATTCCAGCAGTATGTTGCAGATGTTGCAGCTCAGGCTCTGACAACTACAGCAGCTGATATCGATGCTTTCCTTGCAGAGGCATGGGCACTTGATACCACTAAGACTGTTAAAGAAGCTCTTGCAGCTCAGATCGCAGTTATCGGTGAGAACATGAACATCCGTAGATTCGCTCAGATGAAAGAGGAGAACGGTTTCGTTGCTTCCTACACACATATGGGTGGAAAGATCGGCGTTCTTGTTGACGTTGAGACAGATGTTGTAAACGACGCTGTTAAAGAGATGGCTAAGAACGTTGCAATGCAGGTTGCAGCTCTGAAACCTCTTTACACAAGCGACAGCGAAGTAAGTGCTGAGTATATCGAGCATGAGAAAGAAATCCTTATGGCTCAGATCCAGAACGATCCTAAGGAATCCCAGAAACCGGAGAAGGTTATTCAGGGAATGATCACAGGACGTATCAAGAAAGAGCTTAAAGAGATCTGCCTTCTTGACCAGATTTACGTAAAAGCAGAAGACGGAAAACAGTCCGTTGGAAACTACGTAGCACAGGTTGCTAAAGAAAACGGCGCTAAGATCGCAATCAAAGGCTTCGTTCGTTACGAGACCGGAGACGGAATTGAGAAGAAAGAAGAGAACTTTGCTGAGGAAGTTGCAAAGCAGATGGGTAAATAATCCATTAACTTAAGTTTTCATTATAT
>UMEA01013426.1_pt1 | contig 11294 bp, 10 predicted proteins | sample 1964621 | NCBI WGS metagenome assembly UMEA01 (sample SAMEA4836007, study PRJEB28245) | human gut metagenome | biome: gut microbiome; material: fecal sample | place: Denmark | collected 2008 | reverse complement strand
CAGCCGCGAAAAACTTCCAGCATAATTCTGTCATGCACGATTTCTCCAAACGGCACGATCGGAGCTGTCGGATAATTAACCGTATTCATATCAGAAATAACTCTTTTTTCAACTGCCGCCGGCGCAGCATCACAATTAGCTACTACTGCTGCTACAGTGCCATCTTCATTATAAGCAACATCATAAAATGATGGTACATAAATACCTTTGAGCTTTACCGCACAGCGCAGGAAACCTTGCCGTCCACCAGGCTTACCTTCACGTTTCCATTTTTTATAAGCCTCCATCAGCTCGACCATAACTTCTTCACCTTCACCAACAACGGCAAGATCAAAAAAATCTGCCAGAGGTTCCGGATTATATACGCAGGGTCCGCCAACAATAATAAAAGGATCTTTTTCTGTACGTTCCTCTGTTTTTACAGGTATACGGCCCAAATCAAGCATATTAAGAATATTTGTATAAGAAAGCTCATACTGCAAAGTAAAGCCAACAAAATCAAAATCCTGCAATATCTTTTCCGTTTCCAAAGTTCGCAGCGGAATAGCATCTGCTCGCATTTTTGCTTCCAGGTCTACCCAAGGGGCGTAAACTCTTTCAGCAGCAACACCGTTTTCAAGGTTCAGTATATGATATAAAATTTTAAATCCCAGATAACTCATCCCTACTTCATAAATATCCGGAAAAGCCAGGGCGATACTTACTTCAGTTTCCTCCGGACTTTTTACAATACTGTTAAATTCTCCGCCTGTATAACGAGCAGGTTTCTGTACACTGCTGAGTATATCGATCGTTAATTCTTTTTCCATACTGTTCCTCCTCTAAAATTGCAGCTGCTGACGCCGCATATTGATGTTCAGCAGCAGCCCGGCCAACAGCATATTCGTAGTCAGCGAACTCACTCCGTAACTCATAAACGGCAGCGGCACACCTGTAACTGGCATAATCCCAGCAGTCATTCCAATATTTACCAGCACATGGAACATAAACATGAAAGTAATGCCCACTGCCAGCAAGGTACCGAAATCGTCTTCGGCGTTCAATGCAATAGTCAGCCCGCGCCAAATAACGATCAAATATAATAATAAAATAATAAAAATACCAATGAATCCAAACTCTTCACCAGCTACAGCAAAGATAAAATCAGTATGATTCTCAGGCAGAAAATTAAGTTGGCTCTGCGTACCTAAAAACCAGCCCTTACCTGTCAAAAGGCCAGACCCAATAGCTATTTTTGATTGAATGACATGATATCCAGCCCCGAAAGGATCAAGCTCCGGATCTAAAAATACACGAATCCTGTTTTTTTGATATTCTTTTAAAATATGCCACAATGCAGGCATCAAAGCGATAAGCGCGCCGCTCATATACATCAGCCACCTGACCTTAAACCCGCTGATGAGCAGCATCCCAAGCAAAATTGCCATAAAAACCAGCGACGTACCTAAATCCGGCTGCTTCATAACCAATATAAAAGGTACAAAAGCATAAGCCAGCGCCGGCAAATAATCAGTGAAACTGTCAAGAGTTTCCAATCTTTTATTTAAAAACGCAGCCAGACAGACAATCATTATTGCTTTAGAAAACTCAGAAGGCTGAATACTGAGCGGGCCGATCTGGATCCATCTTTGAGCACCCAGCTGGCTGTGTCCTAAAAACATTACCGCTAAAAGCAGGATAATATTAAAAACATATAAGGGGGTTGCAATATCTTTAAGCAGCCGATAGTCGAAGCGCAACGAAAAAATAACCAGGGCCAAATCTATTGCTAAAAACAGACTTTGCCGTTCAACATGCCATGCTTTACCTGTCGTTACAGCAAAAGAATGAGTAGCGCTGGCAATCAGGCAAATGCCTATTCCAACCAACCCAAAAATAGCTATAACCAGCCACCAGTCCAAATTACGAAAATATCTATTTTGCTGCATTTGCTATCCTTTCCGCAGTTTCTGCTTACTTAACCGCTTGTGACGGTATCAGACCTTCTTCTCTAAACCATTCTTCAAACACTTTATATACAATCGGACCAGCTGAAGTAGAACCAAAACTGCCCTGCTCAACTACTGCCGCAACTACCAGTTCCGGAGCATCTGTAGGTCCATAGGCTACAAATAAACCATGATCGCGTCCATGCGGATTTTCTGCCGTGCCTGTTTTCGCAGCCATTGGCTTCGGCAAATTGGCAAAATAAGAAGCCGTTCCGCCAGGTTGTGCCACACCCATCAAACCCTGTTTAATCAGTTCAAGAGTTTTTTGTGATACCCCCAAAGCATATGGTTCCTGATGCTGACGTACTTCAAAAACACTTCCATCATTATTAAGGACTTTATCTACTAAATACGGTTGGTGATAAATACCACCTCCGGCGATGCAGCTCATCATCACCGCCATCTGCAGAGGTGTTGCAAGGTCTATCCCCTGCCCGATAGAAGCGTTAAAGGTATCACCCAGAGTCCAGTCCTCCCCTGTAAATATCTTGCGTTTATTTTCAGGTGTCGGAAGCAGCCCTGAAGCTTCACCCTCAAGTTCAATACCTGTTTTCCTGCCCATACCGAATTTGCGTGCAAAATCAACCAGATTATTGATCCCTAAGCGATTGCCCATTTCATAAAAATATACATTATCCGACATGCTTAAAGCCTGTTGAAAGTTAATCCACCCCAGGGCTTCTCCGCCGGCGTTGCCCATAGGGATAAGCCAGTGCTGACCGGAGTCAAAAATCAATTCTTCCGGTGTTACCTTGCCAAGTTCCAATGCCGCCGTACCCGTAATGATCTTAAACGTTGATCCAGGGGGATATTCGCCTGATATTACTTTGTTGCCCATAGGATAGTTAGGATCATTATTTATAACCTGCCAATCCTTTTCCGATATCCCATTTACAAAAAGGTTAGGATTAAACGCAGGCCTGCTTACCATAGCTCTTACCGCACCGCTGCGCGGATCAATCGCAACAATAGCCGCTGCTCTGGCGTTAGGGGCAATCCCGCTGGACCGCAGATATGCCAATTGCTCATCAACAGCTTTTTCCATAACCATCTGCAATTCTTTATCAATGGTCAGCTGCAAACTTTTCCCGGGTATGGGGTCACGCTGACCCAGTTGTTTAACAACATTACCGGCAACATCTACTTCCTCATCAAAGCTGCCGTCTATTCCGCGGATAACTTTATCAAAAGTTTTTTCAATGCCAAATTTACCAACAATACTACCGCCTGGCATCCCTTTATAGCTGCCTTCAGTAATATCATATTCACTGGCCTCGCCAACATAACCTAACGCGTGAACTGCCAGTTCTTTATACAAATAATTGCGGATTGGCTGTAATTCCAACAAAACTCCAGGTAACTCCAACCTGCGTTCTTCTATTTTTGTTACGATTTCAGGGGAAACATTGCTTTTTAAGCGGGTTGGCTCATAACTGTTTTGATTAGCTGCAATACGCTTTCTAATTTGGTCTTCCGGCATATTTAATATTTCAGACAATGTACCGATCACTTTTTCATTATCACGCTGCCCCTGACGCTGAAGTGCCACAGCATAACCAGGCAGATTATTAACTAATTCCTGCCCTTTATAATCAAAAAACAGGCCGCGCGGAGCAGTGATTTTTGTTCTGCGCAATCTGTTACCATCAGCCTGATTGCCATAATAATCGCCTTTATAAAGCTGCAAATAGGCCATTCTGCCGAGCAAAATTAAAAATATGCATACTGCTGCTGCCAGCATAACTTCCAAGCGGCGCGCGTATCTTTTGTTCAGCACAATTTGACCTCCTTTGTTTAATGCAATCCATCATCCAGTTCTATCCATTTCTGCAGTCTTTCTGTCAGAAGATACAACGGAATTACAAAAATAATATTTCCCAGGCAATAAGCAAACGTATCCTGCAGTGCCAACTCTAACAGTAAAACAGAAAATCCCTTAGCCATAATAACCTGCAGAATAAAATAACAGCCTCGCAAAGCAACTGTTATTGTAACAATCGCCACAATATTGTAAAACATACTGTCTTTAAATACCTTTTCTTTTGTATAGCCAACATAATACCCTATCGCAGTCCTTGTCAAAATATGAAAACCAAAAATACCACCGGTTAAAAGATCCTGCAGCAATCCTACGAAAAAGCCAGCTATCCCACCGGCAAATGCACCTTTCAGCATAGCCAAACAATAAATAAGCAAAAGCGGCAGATCAAATTTAAACCACTGATTTTGCGGCAAACTCATCTGTAAAGATAAACATAACAGAAACAGGACGGGCCAAATCAGTTTCCTCATTGTGCCTGTCCTCCTTCGGTATTACTATTTAATTTACCTGTTGCTGCTGCAGGGTTGCTATACCCGGTAACAACAAAAACTTCTTCTACTTTACTGCTGTCAACAGCAGGATCAACATCTGCGTTCAGTAAAAGTCCTGCCGCCTCTGGGCTGGTTTCTCTTACAGTACCAATTACCAAACCTGCCGGATGCCTGCCACTGAAACCGCTGGTAATAACAACATCACCTTTTCTTACATCCGCTTCCCTGGGTAAATGTTCCATTTCTAAAGGCATATTTTCCATGCTTCTTCCGCAGATAACACCAACCGCTCTGGAATCAGCCCTCAAAATACGTGCCCCGATCTTACAACGGCTGCTGGTAATCAGCATGACTTTAGCAGCAGCAGGATAAACTTCTTCTACCAGCCCTACGATACCATCACCCGTAACAACAGCCATCTCTTTATCCAGACCATCTGCAGAACCACGATCGATGATTACAACATCCTGTAAATCGCCCATATTCCGCCCCACAACTTTGGCAGGCAGTAATTTCTGTTCAGGCACGTGCTCTTTATATTGCAAAAGCTTTGTCAGCCGCTGGTTTTCAGCGTAAAACTCAGCCATAGCTATATTAGCCCTTCGCAATTCAGCGTTTTCTTTTTTTAATTGCTCGTTTTCTGCTTCCATTGTCGTAATAGCTTCCAGCTTCTTTTCCAAAGAAGAAGCTGCGCCTGTAAACGTCTGAATACAACTGTTGACAGGACTTATTACTGCAATCACCACTCTATTCAACACCGGAAATCGTACTCTTCCTTCAACAGCCAACGCCATCAGAGCTACCAATGCTATCACAATCAGAAGCAGGCTCATATTTTTCTTACTCACAATAATAATTCAGCCTTCATTTATTATTAGATGCCATAAATCCTTTTTTATAGATATCTACATTTTCAACCGCAATACCAGTACCTAAGGCAACACAGGACAAAGCATCATCAGAAACATAGACAGGCATTCCTGTTTCTTTGCTCAGTAGACGGTCAAGATTACGCAGCAAAGAAGATCCTCCTGTCATAACGATACCGCGATCCATAATATCAGAAGCCAGTTCCGGAGGAGTTCTCTCCAGAGTATTACGTACGGCATCGACAATATTAGCCACCGGTTCACTCAACGCCTCGCAGATCTGGTTCGCATTAATAAGCAGATTTTTAGGCAACCCTGTCACGAGATCACGACCACGAATTTCCATTTCTGTAGCTTCTTCAAGTTCCATCGCAGTGCCAATAGTAATTTTTATTTCTTCTGCTGTCCGCTCACCAATCAACAGACTGAATGTTTTCCTGATGTAACGTACAATAGCATCATCCATTGCATCACCGCCGGTCCGAATAGAACGGCTGATAACGATACCACCCAAGGAAATAACAGCTACTTCGCAGGTTCCGCCGCCAATATCAACGACCATACTGCCGGTGGCTTCTTGTACAGGCAACCCTGCACCAATAGCAGCCGCCATTGGTTCTTCAATCAAATATGCTTCCCTGGCCCCAGCTTGTACAGTAGCATCAATAACCGCACGTTTTTCAACCTCAGTAACGCCAGAAGGAACGCCAACAACAATACGCGGACGGACTAAAGAATGTTTGCCAATTGCTTTTTTTATAAAGTATTTAAGCATCGACTGGGTAATATCAAAATCAGCAATAACGCCATCCTTCATCGGACGAATAGCCACGATATGTCCAGGAGTACGACCAATCATCTGCTTAGCTTCGGCACCAATCGCCAGCACCTCTTTATTCTCTCTGTCTACGGCAACTACTGAAGGTTCTCTGATAATAATACCTTTACCTTTAGCATGCACCAAAGTATTCGCAGTTCCCAAATCGATTCCCATATCATGAGCAAAACTTTTAAAAATACCAAACATTCTTCAACACCTCATTTATCTAAATAACCTTGCTCTCTAAAACTAAAAAATATTCCATCGCCAATTACCAGGTGGTCAATCAGCGGAATTCCCATAATTATCCCGGTCTCATTCAGACTACGAGTCAGCTCTTTATCTTCCTGACTAGGTTTAGGATCTCCAGAAGGATGATTATGTGCTACCAAAATGGCAGCAGCATGGTACAGTAACGCCGGGGCAAACACTTCCCGAGGATGCACAACCGAACTATTGACAGATCCTTCTGAAACTTGTTCCATTCTTATGACCTGATTTTTGCTGTCTAATAATAACACCAAAAATTTTTCATGTTGTTCGTAACGCAATCTTGGCAATAAAATCTCAGCACCTTTTTGCGGAGACTCTATTTTTAACTTGACCTGACTTCCAGCTGCTGCAATACGCTTGCCTAATTCCAACGCAGCCAAAATTGTTGCAGCTTTTGCGGGCCCCAGTCCCTTGACTTTAGCCAGCTCTGCAACACTGTGCACACAGGCTATATTTTGATATAACCCACTTGAAGCAGTCAATTCTTCTGCAATTCTTAAAGCAGAACGCTTCTGGGTACCAGTACGTATTAAAATAGCTAAAAGTTCAGAATTACTTAACCCAGCAGCACCTTGCTGCATCAATTTTTCACGTGGTCTGTCATCCAGCGACAATTCTTTTATACACTGGCTCAAAAGCCCTTCACTCCAATTTGTGCCATCATTTGATACAAGCGGGTGAGCGGCAACCCCACGACGTTATTATAGCAGCCCTCTATTTTCTCAACTAAAACTGCACCACGTCCCTGAATTCCATAGGCTCCAGCCTTATCAAAAGGTTCGCCGGTCGCAACATAAGCATTAATCTCAATTTCTGATAAGCTTCTAAACCATACTTTAGTCTCTACTATTTCTACTAAATTCTGAGTCTTATAAAAAACAGCAACACCTGTCAAAACCCGGTGCACTCTGCCAGACAATTTCCGCAGCATCACGGCTGCATCATTGCTGTCAAATGGTTTGCCAAGTATTTCATTTTCCAAAACAACCATCGTATCAGCAGCAATAACAGGTATTTCGCTGCCAACTTGTTCAACAACTACCTGCCCTTTACCTAAAGCATTTACTGCTACCACTTTTTCAGCGTTATCTCCACTAACCTCATCAAAGGCGCTGGTATATACATCAACCTCTAACCCAATCTGACGCAATAATTCTAAACGGCGCGGAGATCCGGACGCTAACCTTACCAGCATCAGCTCATCTCCTATTTTTTTTCATTTTCATCTTCAGTATCATCAAAAACTATTGGGTCAGGTGCTTCTATTTCTATAACAACAGGCTGTACACCTTCACGTACTGCATCACGTTTAAAAATACGCGCATAATTAACAGAAACCAACAGCCAGATAACTACACCCAGCATCACAGGCATTGTCTTATCAATATCGAAAAATACAGCGATACTGTTTCCAAAAACAGCACCGGCAATCACTGACAATACAGGAAAGCCATACAATATCATCTGCATCTTACGTTTATTCATTTCCTGATATTCAACACCGACTACATCGCCAACTTTGGCATTGATAGGACACCAGGCTTCTAAATATTTAGGTATTTTTTCCCCTTTACTTTTATCTTTATCAAGCTTTATTTTCGCTCTTTCGCCATGCTTCTCAATCAATAATCCTACTAATTCAGCTCTCATTTCTGCCATAAATACTCTCCTTAATTATAGGCGTGTATGAAAACATACCAATAACCAAATCCAAAAATAACGCCGTAAATAGCGACAAAAATACCTACACCCTGCCATGTAATAGGATAGCCAAAGTTAATATATTCGCCAAAAATACCTCTTTTATTGAAAAAAGTGTATTTCATACGTCTTTTGAACCATTTTGCCTTATTTTCTGATCCAACTGCCTTAGCAATCATAAAAATATAAAAAAAAGCGCCAACGAAAACTTGAATGATACGAGCACAAATCAAAGAACTATCTACATTTACCAATGCTTCCATTGTTTTCATCCTTTCTCAATAACTCAATTTAAGTTTAAAAATTTATCAGGCATCTGTTTGCGCAGTTCGCGCAAAAATTTTTCGCTGCATTTAAAAATAATACCAGCCAGCCTTTTATTATCTTTACCTTCAGTAAACACTAACAAACGCTGTTCATTAGGATCTACTGAAGAATACCTGTGAATATAATGACGGATTTTAGTTTTCTTAAAAAAACTTTTGATATATTTATTGGTATAACTTTCAGTTTTAGTCAAATCCACTTTAAAACTGCGTCTAATTCCCACGCCATGGCTTATGACTTCCATCTCGCCATCACGTAGAATATATGTATACTTAAAAACAACACGCCATATCCACATCAGCAGAAATAAAATATTAAAGCCCCAACCTAAAGGGCTAAAATATCCTGTATTGACATAACGATACCCTTCATAAATCCATAATAAAACTATAACGGCCAAACCGCCATATGATATCTGCATTCTGCGATCACTGACTTGAGATTCTTCTCTATATATTTCGTTCAAACAAAACAATCCCTTCATTCTCTATTATCCAAGGACTGAACACACCTTTAGACCATTTCTTATTATAACAAATTTTTGCTATAAAGGATACACTCTAAAGCCGTTCCTCTAAAAAAATTCACAAAAACAAGTATTAAAAAACAGGCGTGATATACACGCCTGTTTTTACATAATTCATTTTATAAAATTTACTGTTTTTCCGAAGTAAATTTAATTACCGGGGAAGAAAGGCCATACGATAGGAATTACAACCAGGGATACGATAAAGGATACGATAACAAGACCGGTACCTGCTTTAACATAGTCCATAAATTTGTATCCGCCAGGGCCAAGAACCAAAGTGTTCGGAGGTGTACCTACCGGAGATGCAAATGCACAGGATGCTGCAACTGCGATAGCCATCAATACTGCTTTCGGATCAGCACCAAGTTGTTGAGAAATCGCAATACCAATCGGGCACAGCAGAGCTGCAGATGCAGTGTTGGACATAAATTGTGTTAAACCGCAAGAAAGAATGAAAAGAATTGCAGTAACAACTAAAGGAGACGGAGAACCGCCCATCAGGCTTACAGTCCATTCTGCGATCATTTTGCCAGCGCCGGTTTTGTCCATTGCAGTGGATACAGGCATCATACCTGCGAACAGGAAGATAGTTACCCAGTCAATAGAAGCATAAGCTTGTTTTTCAGTCAGGCAGCCAGTCAATACTGCAACTATTGCACCAATGATAGCGGCCATTTCTAAAGATACACCAGGAATGCCAATAGCCATAGTCAAAACTACACAAAGTAAAATTACTGCGGATACGATTTGTTTGGAAGCGGAAGTTTCGTTAGCTTCAACTTCTTGTTCAATCTCCTGATCAGCATCAATTTGTTTATTCGGAAGCAAATATTTGCCTAAGAACATCATATAGAGCATACCGGCTAAAGTTACAGGAATACCAATCCAAGCATATTCAAAGAAACCAAATTGCTCTTTCATTCCAGCAGCCTGCAAAGCACCGTTAGCAATGATATTCGGAGGAGTACCAACCATAGTGATGATACCACCGAGACCGCAGGCAAATGCCAAAGGCATCAATTGACGGGAAGCAGGGATTTTAGCTGCAGAGCAGATACCCAAGGCAACCGGCAGCAGACAAGCTGCAGTACCAGTGTTGGATAATACAGAAGACAAAGCAGCACCAACAAACATTAAACCAAACATCAAGCTGTTTTCACCGGTACCGCAGAAATGAACTACAGTATTACCGATTTTTTGTGCAAGACCTGTGTAGAACATGGCTGCACCTACTACGAACATGCCTGCAAAGAGTACTACGGTCGAATTAGAGAGACCAGAAAATACTTGTTTAGCAGGGATAAAACCTAACAGGCCGCACGCGATAGCGCCGCCCATAGCTGTTATTGCAAGCGGAATGAGTTCGGTTACAAATAACAATGCAACAACAGCCAGAAGAATGAGACATTTTACTGCTGGGGACATTATAATTCCTCCTTTTAAATTAATTTTATATACAGCGCGTTCGGGGCGCGTATATCAAAATAAAGAGAATTTTGTAAAAGATCCTTAGCATTGCTTTCTATGAATTTTCTTGCAACACCTTATGCTTCATTATACCACTATGCACTCAAATTTAAAAGTGTAAGTTTTATTTAATTTACAGCTTTTTTGACATTAAGGTATATTAATATAATACAATAATACTATTTTTACAATATTTAAGATTCTTTGTCCACTCAAAAAACATTATTCAAAATAACCAAAAGAAAAATTAATGTTTTTATCTTGGTTAACCAGCTTCAGGACTGCATTATTACTTGAAACTATAAAGAAAGCTTGTACTTCTCTTTACTACAGCATAATGATTTGCTTTATATTTTTCTTTTTCCAAAAAAAATAGGTGCACGATAAAGTGCACCTATTTCTGTTTATACTATAAATTATTTGACAGGTCCAATCATTGCAAGCATTGCACCTGCAGCTACTGCGGTACCGATAACACCAGCTACGTTCGGGCCCATAGCATGCATGAGCAGGAAGTTAGCAGGGTTAGCTTTTTGACCAACGATTTGGGATACACGTGCTGCCATCGGAACTGCGGATACACCAGCGGAACCGATAAGAGGATTGGTTTTACCACCATCCAGAATGCACATGAGCTTACCAAATACAACACCGGCAAAAGTACCAGCTGCGAAAGCGATCAAACCAAGAACAATGATCAAAATAGTTTGATAGTTCAGGAAGGATTCAGCTTTCATAGTCAAACCTGTACCAGTTGCCAGCATGATCGTTACAATGTTCATCAAAGCATTTTGTGCAGTATCGGAAAGACGATCCAAACAACCAGCTTCTTTGAACAGGTTACCCAACATCAGCATACCAATCAAAGAGCATACAGGCGGAAGCAACAAGCTGATAACGATAGTAGTAACAACCGGGAATACGATTCTTTCAAAATGAGAAACCGGACGCAGTTGTTCCATAACGATTTTACGGTCAGCTTCGGTAGTGCAAAGTTTCATAATAGG
>UMEA01023295.1_pt1 | contig 11336 bp, 11 predicted proteins | sample 1964621 | NCBI WGS metagenome assembly UMEA01 (sample SAMEA4836007, study PRJEB28245) | human gut metagenome | biome: gut microbiome; material: fecal sample | place: Denmark | collected 2008 | reverse complement strand
TTCACCTTTCTAAGTTTGTCGACATGTTGCTGTTCACTTCGTTCACAAAAAACACCTCGCGGAATGTTACCTGTGAACAGCAACCCCGACATATCTTTTTTGATTATAAACTTTTTCCAATAATTGTCAAATTTTGTTTTCTGTGGTATCGTAAGAATGAAAGGCAACGAATGGAGGAGAAATATGAGATACGGTAAGATTCGCGTAGAAGATGGAAACCTGATCTTTTTCAGACATATGATACAGAATAATCTTCCTTGCAGAGATATTGTCTGGGCGTATATCCATCGGGAAGGCGAAAACGCAGAAGAAGCAGTGAAGCAGATGATCTCTAATTATCTGGTGATCATTACCAGGAGAAAGAAGCGATATCAGTTTGAGATGACGGAGCATGAGGCACAGGACTGCCTGCGGATTCTGAAACTTTTCAATCCGGAAATGGCTACCGGATTTCCTAAGGGCGGACGGATTACGATGCAGAGTCTTTCCAATACAAGAGATCTTGGGGCAATCGCCACAAAGGATGGGCGTCATATCCTTCCCAGAAAGCTTATTCGAAGCGGAAATCTTTATCATGCTTCTATGGCTGATCAGCATGTTTTGCAGGAGGACTGCAAGCTGAAGACCGTGATTGATCTCAGAGACCAGCTGGAACGAAATGAAAGACCGGACATTGTGGTAAAGGGAGTGGAATATTATCACATCCCCATGATCGATGAAGAGACTATCAGTGATTCTCCGAAAAGTGTTTTGGGAATACTGCAGACAAATGATATGTTGAAAAAGGTTCTGGAGTATGATGGCGATATAGAGAGTCTGATCGAGCAGCAGTATGAGAATTTTGTAAAGGATCAGTATTCAGTGAAACAATGTGCCAGATTTATGGATGTACTGCTGCATCACGAAAATGGTGCTGCTCTCTGGCACTGCAGCTTCGGAAAAGACAGAGTGGGGGTAGTGACAGCCCTTCTTCTTTGTGCTCTTGGAGTTCACAGAGATGTGATCCGGGAGGATTTTATACGTTCCAATGTGTGCCTGGCAGGAGAACTGGATTATATGTTGCGTTACCTTGAGGCAAACAGACTGGACAGTATTGCAAATGTAAATAAAGTATCAGCGCTTTTCAGGGTAAAAGAGGAATATCTGGACAGAATGTTTCGTACGATTTATGCGGAATATGGAAATGTGGAGCGTTTTTTGAGAAGAGGACTTTATCTGAACCAAAAGACAGTGACAGACCTGCAGAGTAAATATCTGATATAAAATATTTACGTAAAATATAGATACTTCATACTGTGTAAATATGTTAATAGTGAAATGAAAGTGTGTTATATGAATAAAAATGCTTTAATGCTATAAAACATTAAAACTTTTTTGAAGTGTAGCATTGACAAAATAAATTATGTTGTTATAATGATAACCATATCAATCTGAAGCACGAAAGCAGGATTATATTTATGCAAAATAAGATTTTATCTTTACTAGTTGACAACACGTCAGGTGTACTCAGCCGGATCGCCGGAATGTTCAGCCGTCGTGGTTATAATATTGACAGTATCACTGCCGGAGTTACAGCGGATGTGAATTATACCCGCATTACAGTAGTGTGCAGCGGAGATGACGCAATTCTTGATCAGATTGTGAAACAGCTTGCGAAGCTTGTTGATGTAAGGGATATCAAAGTCCTGGATCCATCTGACAGCGTAGTTCGTGAGACTGTTCTTGTGAAGGTTGCAGCCGCACCGGAGCAGAGACAGGGAATTGTTTCCATTGCGGATATTTTCCGTGCCAAGGTTGTAGATGTGAGCAAGGATTCTCTCATTGTAGAGATGACAGGCAGCAAGACCAAGCTGGAGGCATTTATTAATCTTATGGGAGATTACGAGATTCTGGAACTGGCACGTGCCGGTGTTATGGGTCTTGAGAGAGGCTCTCATGGGGTGAAATTTTTGTAATTGCGGAAGCGCTGATCAGGCAGATGCCGCAGGAGGCAGATGCCGCAGGCGGAGAATTCTGAAGGCAGGATTATTTATTTGGTTTGCTAAGGGGCGTATTTCTGGAATGAATAATCATACACAGAATATGTATATATATTCCCTTAACGATATATATTTTTAAGTTTTAACACAGTAGGAGGAAACGAAAATGTCAGCAAGAATTTTTTACCAGGAAGATTGTAATCTCTCTTTATTAGATGGAAAAACAATCGCAATTATCGGTTACGGCAGCCAGGGACATGCTCACGCACTGAACCTGAAGGAGTCCGGATGTGACGTCATTATCGGTCTTTATGAAGGCAGCAGATCCTGGAAGAGAGCTGAAGAGCAGGGATTTAAAGTATATACAGCAGCTGAGGCTGCAAAGAAGGCTGATATCATCATGATTCTGATCAATGATGAGAAACAGGCTGATATGTATAAGAAAGATATCGAGCCAAACCTTGAGGAAGGCAATATGCTTATGTTTGCTCATGGTTTCAACATTCATTTCGGATGTATTGTTCCGCCAAAGAATGTAGATGTTACCATGATTGCTCCAAAAGCACCAGGACATACAGTAAGAAGCGAGTATCAGGCTGGCAAAGGAACTCCTTGTCTGGTAGCTGTTGAGCAGGATTACACAGGAAAAGCACTTGACAAAGCACTTGCATACGGACTTGCTATTGGTGGTGCAAGAGCAGGACTTCTTGAGACTACATTCCGTACAGAGACAGAGACAGACCTTTTTGGAGAGCAGGCAGTACTTTGCGGTGGTGTTTGTGCACTTATGCAGGCTGGTTTCGAGACTCTTTGCGAGGCTGGTTATGACCCAAGAAATGCATACTTCGAGTGTATCCACGAAATGAAGCTGATCGTAGACCTGATTTATCAGTCAGGCTTCGCTGGAATGAGATATTCTATCTCCAACACAGCTGAGTACGGTGACTACATCACAGGACCGAAGATCATTACAGAAGATACAAAGAAAGCAATGAAGAAAATCCTTTCCGATATCCAGGATGGTACTTTCGCAAAAGACTTCCTGCTTGATATGAGCCCAGCTGGACGTCAGGTTCATTTCAAAGCTATGAGAAAGAAAGCTTCTGAGCATCCATCTGAGAAAGTTGGCGAAGAAATCCGTAAACTCTACAGCTGGAACGGCGAAGATAAGCTTATTAATAACTAAGCAAAAAAATCCGGGGAAACCCGGATTTTTTTGCGCTACTTCGGTGTAGCGAAGCGGAGCCGAAGGGACCCGTAAAAATCCGGGGAAACCCGGATTTTTTGCGCTACTTCGGTGTAGCGAAGCGGAATTTCTCTAGATTTCTGCCAGTTGTGTCAGAAGCTTCTGATTTTCGCTCCCTTTCTTGCATACAAATCCGATTTCCCTTGATGGGAAAGTCAGCCCCAGAGGCGCTTCCACAAGTATTTCTTTATCAAGATCATTTTGCACAAATTCTTTGATCACACAGGCAATTCCCAAGCCTACCTGCGCAAACTGGATTAAAAGATCCATGGAGCTGACTTCCAGAATGTGACCAAGCTGCATCTGGTGCTCATGAAGCATGGTATTGACGGACTGTCTGGTTATATTCTGTTCGTCAAGAAGCATGAAAGTAGCAGTGTGCTGAAGGGGTTCTGATGGAAAAAGCTGGTGCTGATTCTCCAGGTATTGGTGTGTAGCGACAAAGGTATCCTGGATCTGCAACAGGGGCAAAAATTCGTATCCGGATAGTTTCTGCGGTCGTCCGATCAGGCCGATGTCTATTTTGTCTTCCTCAAGAAGTTTCAAGGTCTGGTAGGTAGACTGGCAGGAGATTGTAATACGGATTTGCGGATTGGCAGCAATGAAATCTTTCAGCCTGGGCATAAGTACATATTTGCATAAAGTGGTGCTGGCACCAATGCGCAGCCTGGGAATCTCTCTGGAGCGATTGTGAAGAATGGAATCTTCTCCTTCGGAAAGAAGGTCGAAGGCTCCTTTTGCTTTTTCATATAGAATCTGACCGTCAGGAGTGAGTGTTACGCCTCGGGAACTGCGCTTGAAAAGAGTGGTGTCCAGATTGCTTTCCAGCTTCTTAATGGCGCGGCTGATGGCAGGCTGGCTGATGTACAGCTCCTTAGCAGCAGTTGAGATATTGCCAGTGCGGCTGACTGTGTAAAATATATGATAAAGAGACAGATTTTCCTGCATAAATTCCTCCTGAATATATAACAATATTGCTTACCCTTGTCCATGACAACATATCTTACAATGTACAAAAATCACGCATTCGAATGATTTTTCGCCAAGTTTCTCAGGTTTTTGTGAACTACGCTCAAAATAATACCTTACAGAATAGCACCAGTAAACAGTGATATATAACTACAAATTATAATAACTATGATTAATATGTATTTTTATTATAACAGAAAGTGTGCTAAAATATCAACATACAATGAATCAGGAGGAATACTAAAATGGGAATGACAATGACTCAGAAGATCCTGGCAGCGCATGCAGGTCTGGATCATGTAGAAGCAGGACAGCTTATAGAGGCACAGCTTGACCTTGTTCTTGGAAACGATATCACTTCTCCGGTAGCTATCCATGAGATGGATAAGATGACAGTAGATACCGTATTTGACAAAGATAAAATTGCACTGGTAATGGATCACTTTATTCCGAATAAGGATATTAAGTCTGCTGAGCACTGTAAATGTGTTCGTGAATTTGCCTGTCGCCACGATATCACCAATTATTTTGATGTAGGACAGATGGGAATTGAGCATGCGCTCCTTCCGGAAAAGGGTCTTACAGTTGCAGGCGATGTGATTATCGGAGCTGATTCACACACCTGTACATATGGAGCTCTTGGAGCTTTTTCCACTGGTGTCGGAAGTACTGATATGGCAGCTGGCATGGCTACAGGAAAAGCATGGTTTAAGGTACCGTCTGCCATTAAATTTAACATCGTTGGCAAACCGAAAAAATGGGTAAGCGGTAAGGACGTGATCTTACATATCATTGGAATGATTGGCGTGGACGGAGCTCTTTATAAATCTATGGAGTTCGTGGGAGAGGGAATTAAAAACCTGTCTATGGACGACCGTTTTACTATTGCTAATATGGCAATTGAGGCTGGCGGAAAGAATGGGATTTTCCCGGTTGATGATCTTGCAATCGAATATATGAAGGAGCATTCCAAGCGCCCGTATACAGCATACGAGGCTGATGAGGATGCTGTTTATGAAGCTGAGTACACAATTGATCTCAGCACATTGGAACCAACCGTTGCGTTCCCTCATTTACCAGAGAACACTAAGACCATTTCTGAGATTGGAGAACCGGTTGTTGTAGACCAGTCTGTAATCGGATCCTGTACGAATGGCCGTATTGACGACCTTCGTGTTGCAGCCCGGATTCTGAAGGGACGCAAGGTTAAGAAAGGGCTTCGCTGTATTGTGATTCCTGCGACTCAGGCAATTTATCTGCAGGCAATGGAAGAGGGACTTCTTAAGATTTTCATTGAGGCTGGAGCAGTTGTAAGTACACCTACCTGTGGACCGTGCCTTGGTGGATATATGGGTATTCTGGCCGCTGGTGAGCGCTGCATTTCTACTACTAACCGCAACTTTGTAGGACGTATGGGACATGTGGAGTCTGAAGTTTACCTGGCAAGCCCGGCAGTAGCTGCAGCAAGTGCAGTAACCGGTTATATTTGTGCACCGGAAGAATTAGGATTATAAGGAGGAGTACTTATCATGCAGGCAAAAGGCAGAGCTTTTAAATATGGAGATAATGTTGATACAGATGTTATTATTCCGGCACGTTATCTGAATTCTTCAGACCCGGCAGAACTGGCAACTCATTGCATGGAGGATATTGATAATACTTTTGTAAAAAGAGTACAGAAGGGTGATATTATTGTAGCAACTAAGAATTTTGGCTGCGGTTCTTCCCGTGAGCATGCGCCGATCGCTATTAAGGCAGCTGGTGTCAGCTGTGTTATCGCAGAGACATTTGCCAGAATTTTTTACAGAAATGCAATCAACATTGGTCTTCCGATCATTGAGTGTCCGGAAGCAAGCAAGGGCATTGATGAGGGGGATGAGGTAGAGGTGGATTTTGATTCTGGTATGATCTACAATCGCACCAAAGGAACTGAATTTAAAGGGCAGGCCTTCCCGGAATTTATGCAGAAGATCATTAAGGCGGAAGGACTTGTTAATTATATTAATGCACAGCATTAATATAATTGTTAACAGGCAAAGTAAAATATCCTGTTAAAGGGCAAAACTCCCAATCAATAGAAATTTGTCCAAGCATAAAAACTGACCTTGATGGACTGGGAAAACCAGCTGTCAAGGTCTTTGGGTATATGGGCGAAAACCTTGATTTCTGTGATTTTTCTCAATAAAATTGCAGTTTTACCTACGTTCAAGGTTCTTTTATAATTGGATAGGAGAGTTATACATGGGTTACCCGTCTATTCCGTTCACAGTAACACTTACAGACGATTTTAATTTGTTTTTTGAAAAAACTGTTGATTTTTATTATAACATTTGATACAATATCAACTGTTCGCGGGGTATGGCGTAGCTTGGTAGCGCGCACGGCTGGGGGCCGTGAGGTCGCAGGTTCAAATCCTGTTGCCCCGATTAATGCAGTAAAATCAAGGGTTTGCGGACTTTCTGTTTTAATGAAAAATAGAAAGGTAATCAAAAAGGCAATCAAAAGTAAAAAAGGTAATCATTTCTTATAAGTGACAAAATATATTTATAGGAGGATGAGCCTGCAAATGTGGTAAAATTAATAAGATTTCACAGAAAATTCACAAAATCACAGAGATTTTATCTGTGGTTATTTTTTTGTTTAAAATTAAATATGAATACCTGAATAAGTCCATGAGTTTTTGATGTGTTACTCGTGGGCTTATTTTAGTGTTCATTTATGAGCACAAATATGTGTCATCCTCTTTTATTAGCCTATGCACAGTAAATAACGCTGTGTATGGGCTAAATTTCGTTTATTTCATTTCAGACAACAATTTCCCCACTAATAGAATTAAAATCGAAATTTGAGCCGTATAATGCGTTTTAAAGCATTGCTATAGAGCGAAATATAAAATCGGGATTTTATGGGACAATTTTAGAAAGGAATCAGATCAGATATGGATAAAAATGTAATACGCCGTGGCGAGATCGTATCAGACTCCGGTAAGCTGTATTCTGTGATTGGTGTACTGGGAACAGTGCTGTATATCCAAGAGACAGATGCAGATAATAAACAGGTGGACTATCAGCTGAAAGAGATAGAGCCACTGTTTAGAAAAATTGAATATGTGAAAAAAGTTTGAAAGGGTGTCGAGTAAATGGACTCCTTTGTAATGCAAGAAATCGCAAGTCCTTAATTAGGGCATGTGTTTTTATATTATGTATCAGTGCCACCTGGCAGCACTCATAAATAAAGTCAGGGCAGAAGGGCAGTTGGTATATCTGGCTGTTTTTTTGCTTAGAACGAAAGGAGACTTATGTTAGATGATAAGACAGTTACAGATAAGACGGAAGATGAAAAAAATATTGGGGAAAAGGCTGCTGCCCCGGAGGTAAAATTATGTACTAGATGCGGAAGAACGTTACCGATAAGCAGTTTCTTTACCAGAAAATATGAATCTGGAAAGGTTGTACCACGTTCAGAATGCAAAGAATGTACAAACGCAATAAACAAAAAGAATAAGATCAAGAAACGTAATGAGAAATTGTATGGAGTACCGCCAAAACCAGATATTCCAGCTCCAAAATATGAACGGCAATATAAAACAATCAATTCTAAGAGAGAACTTGATTTGTCTAAAACTGGGCTTGATATTACATTACTTGGAACGGATGAAACTTTCATAAAACAGAATGATTATCAGGATATATGGCTGTCAAATTATGGAAGAGTAGTACAGTTAGAGAATGAACAGTATCAACTTGTACAAGGACAATATGACGAAATTACGAAACGATTATATTACATACTGAAGAAAAATGTGTTCCGTAGAAACAAGTGGATTTTCGAAGAGGAAAAAGTGTATGCAGATGTTGCAGTTGTGAAAGCTTTTGTTGTAAATACAGACTGGCACAATAACATATATATTTGGCACTGTGATAATGCTATTGAAGATAACTATTACAGAAATTTATATCCGCTGAATCAGAATGAATATGAAGCTGTACAAAAAGTGTTTGATCTTACTGGAAAAGTATCTGAGAAAGATATTGCAAATATAATAGAAAACAAGAAATATAAACCTAGTGGATGGGAAGCTGAGAATTTTACACCTACTGTTTGTTGTATTGGATATATTGGTTGTTCAAATGAAAAGGGCAAGAGTAATACAACAGTTTATAAGAAGTGGAGAGCCATGCTGAACCGCTGCTATAATGAGAAAATCCAAAACAGACAAAAGACGTATAAATGCTGTACAGTATGCGAGGAATGGAAGAACTTCAGTAATTTTAAAGAATGGTATGAGAGTCATAATTGTGGTGATAGTTCCTTAAATTTGGACAAGGATATTTTAGTAAAGGGTAATAAAGAATATGGACCTGATAATTGCTGTATCGTTCCTGAATTTATTAATACATTATTTACGAATGGTAAAGCTAATCGTGGTAAATATCCATTAGGTGTACATGCGGAAAAAAGTAATGCTTGCGGAATCGTATATTATAGGGCTGCTTTTATGGCAAATCAAAAGAACATTAAACTTGGTACTTTCAAAACACCGGAAGAAGCATTCCAGAAGTATAAAGAGTACAAGGAACAATACATCAAGGACACTGCGAAGAGATACAAGGATAAGATTCCATACAGCGTGTATGAAGCTATGATGAACTGGAAAGTTGAGATAACAGATTGAGAGGGAGATATTATGGAGCAAAATGAAGAATTACAGGGCTGTGTATTTGCAGTACCGTCCAAGACACCCTGGATTACAAGTAAGCCACTTGTACATAAGCAACATTCTGAAGAGTATTTGCGGATGAAACGAATTTTTAGAGAAAATGACTTCTCTGTGCATACTGATCCGGAAACAGGAGAAATTGTTTGCAAGGTGATTCCTAAAGATATGGATGCAGAGCGGAAGAAAGCCGAACGTGCAGCCCAGCTTACAGCCCTTGCGGATCTCATGGATTCCAATGGTTACACAATTGATGAGCTGAAGGAGCTTATGTCCACTCCGAAACAAACTATAGAAGAGTAACACACTATAAAAGCCTGGGCGAGTGCCTGGGCTTTTATTATAGCCCAAAACTTGTAGTAGCGGATCTGGTGGAAGTGGAGTATAATATAAGTGATGAAGAAATAAACAGTGTATATCTAATATAAATAAAACATCGAATTATTTTATTGACAATTCGTCAATATTGTTTATAATATAAAATTATAAATAAGTCTTATGTAAGCCTTATTTATATATAGCATATATTGCTATCATTTTAATTCTGCAAGTGATCACGCAAGGTCTTATACAAGCCCTTGTGGATATAGAAAGAGGAACTGTTTTCAGTTCCTTTTTCTCGTGTTGGGAGGAAACAGTTTGAAAGTAATGGTATTTATTGATTATCAAAATTTTAGTATCAATATGCATGAATATTATAAACAAAATAAGAATTATGTTCAGCCTAAAATTAGTTATCCTAAATTAGCAGAAGAAGTGTTTAATAGGATAGAATTAAAAGAGAGTGCAACTCTTGTAAAAACATATTTATTTGCATATAAGCCATGCGATCAGCTTATGAAATTGGATAGGTATTCAACATTTTACAATTGGCTGAATGGATTAAAAAAGAAATCTTATTTTGAAGTTATCGAAGGTAGACAAGAAGTACGTAGTATAAAAAATACTAAAATTGATATACAGAATCCCTCTACATATACTACAGAAGAAAAGGGAACTGATATAAACGTAGCTGTGCATATGCTCTCTAAAGCATATACAAACGCTTATGATATTGCTATTCTAATATCTGGTGATTCAGATTATGTTCCTGTCGTAGAGCAATTACATAATATTGGCAAGACAGTTGTATTGGCAACATTACCACAACAAAATGTAAGCAAATATAAAACATTATACGATCAGCATATAAAAATTCATAATGATATTTTACAAAAATGTTGCAATCATGATCAATCAGAACAAACAGAAGTTAAAAAAGAGAATAAGAAAAAAGAGGTAAAAGAACACATTACTGTAGTAGATGAAAAAATAATTGAACAAAAGACTTCTATTAACAAATCAAATGTAGAATCAGTTACGACTAAAACTACAGTAAAAGAGACAGTAGTAAAATCCGCCACAACACCACACCAAGAGGTCGCAGCAACCACTGAGCAAGCAACCACAGACCATCCATCATCTGATCAGGATTAACATACTCAATACATAACCACACAAAAGAGAGTCAGGCTCACACGGCTTGGCTTTTTACTTGCCAATCTTGCACAAAATCCACAAAATAGAGTTTACATATGCTTGAATGGGAAGCTTTGAATTAGAAACTTTAAAGGTTATATTGCATTATGCTAGGCTTAAGGATATATGTGGTCATAAATTATATAGATCGTATGTTATATGGGTCGTATGTATGATCCATGATGTATGATCCAAGACTATATGCGCACTCTCTTTTATGGATTTTTTTGGAAATGTGTTTTAGGTGTCTGGGTGGAACCGGAGTGTTGAAACTAGGTATAGAATAATAATAGGGTAGTTATACAGGAAATTGTGTAATTGCCCTATTTTTTCGCTTTTTGTGGATTGACTTCTATGTTGTAGCGATTTACTATTATAGTACAATTAGTTCGATACTATAAGATGTTGGGAGGACACAAAGGATGAGAAAGAAGATGTTATCGGCAATCTTGGCTGCAGCTGTGGTTGTTACAGCAGTCCCGATAAGTAGGATTGCTGTAATGGCTGAAGAAAATAGGGGAAAAGATGAATTTGCTACGGAAATAACTGATGAATTTGAAAGTGAAACTGATTTTATTATTGATGAACAGATTGCAAATGGTTTCTATGATGAAGAAGCACAGGAAATGGATCAGGATGGATTTGGAAGCAGTGATGCAATCGAGTTTATGATGGAAAATGCTGAGCCTACTCCTCCTGCTGAAAATCCTGGATTGGTTATTGTAAGAGCAGCAGATGGAACCCAGACATCCTATTCTACATTGGCAGAGGCAGTTGCGGCAGCACCGGTTAATATTGGCAAGGATGGTGAAGTTACCCAGATCCTTGTAACTGGAACTGTAGAGATCAATGAGACTGTTGTGATCGATCAGAATAAGAATATCTCTATTGCAGCAGCTGCGGATGG
>UMEA01038612.1_pt1 | contig 11339 bp, 9 predicted proteins | sample 1964621 | NCBI WGS metagenome assembly UMEA01 (sample SAMEA4836007, study PRJEB28245) | human gut metagenome | biome: gut microbiome; material: fecal sample | place: Denmark | collected 2008 | reverse complement strand
CTCGAAAGTTCGATGTCTACGCTCCGCTCCGGTCCGCGCAGACCGAGGTCCCCCGGACCTCGTGCGCCGTCTCGCGCTTGATCCTCAATGTTAAGATAGTACAAATCCGTCTGAAATGATTAGTAAGTAACAAGGTACCGTATGTTCTCGATGTCTCGCGCTCCGTATAGGAGCTTTATTTTGTATGCACATGTCCGCGGAACCAGACTTTACTGGGCTGGGCTTTGTAGGTGGGGCGGCGGAACAGGAGGCTTCGGAGAGCCGGGCCGTTAAAAGGAAAGAGGGGCCAGAAGTAGCTGAAGCCTGCAAAGGTTGGTGTGGTAATCATGGAGAGTGACACAAGCGTCAGGCCGATAATAAAGCCGGGCAGACCCCATAATCCGGTGGTGACCACCAGAAGAATTCGATAGATGCGCAGTGCATCGGCGAATTCTATGCTGGAGAGGGACAGATTCGCCAACATGGTGACGGCGGCATAGAAGAGGACTTCGGTAGAGGCCCAGTTAAGGCTGACAGCAATGTCACCGATCAACAATCCCCCTACGATAGACAGTGCACCGGAGACACGGCTGGAACTAAGTGCGGCAGAGTATTTGAAGAGGTCTAAGAGAAACTCCACTGCCAGTACATAGAAAAAAAGGCGGAAGGGTGACAGATCGCTGACGGGTGTGAGCTGCAGCGAGGCGGTGATCTCGGGATAATAGGCGGAGAGAAGTAAAAATACCGGCAGAAGCAGAAGACTCACCGGAATGCACAGGAAGCGTATCATGCGGAAGTAGGTTCCGGTCAGAGGATTGTTGTAATAGTCCTCCGGACTCTGGGTAAACTGGAAGATCGTACCGGGAAGCAGCAAAACGGCGGGAGAATTGTCCACGATGAGCAGAATGTGCCCTTCGCACAGGTAGCTGCATGCCACATCGGGACGCTCTGTCAGCTGGATGCTGGGCAGGGGATTCCACCATCTTTTATGAATCAGAAGTTCTTCTAAGCTTTTGCTGCCCATAGTCAGCGAAGTGATCTGTAACCGGGAGAGTTTTTGCTTCAGAGCCTCTAATAACTCCTCGTTAACCTGGTCTGCCAGATAGGCGATCGCTACATCGGTGCGGCTCTCTGTTCCCAGGGTGCAGATGGAGAAGGTCAGTTTCGCAGAACGCACCCGGCGGCGGATAAGATTTGTATTGAATAAAAGTGTCTCCACGAAGCCGTCCCGGGCACCCCGGGTGCTCCGTTCGGTATCGGGCTCGGAGATACTGCGGACGGGATAGGTACGGACGTCAATGATCACCGCCTGATCGAAGCCATCCACCAGGAGGATGGAAGGCCCACTTAAGAGATTTTGCAGGATATCATCCACAGAGGAGGTCAGCGATACCTGGGCATAGCCGAGCCTGCTCTGCACATAGAGTGGGAGATCCCGAATCTCGGGATCCAGTGTATAGTGAGGATCCTGCAGGTCGGAGAAGATCTGCTGGAGGATCTCGGTATTGCAGAAACCATTGATCCCCAGCCAAAATGCCGGAGTTTCCCCCAACCGGAGATCGCGTGTGATCAGGTCAAAGCTTTTACCCAGAGGAAGCAATCGGTGGAGAAGATCAATATTTTGGGAAAGTTCTGTGGATAACGAAATGTTTTGTGCCATAAAAAGGGAATCCTTTCTGAATAATGATATAATGATTGCATAGACTGCCCGGTGGGTATATTGTATTATTCAGATAGATTCCCCATTATTTTGGTAACTATTCAGTTCATCAGTGATATAATTGCCACAGACCTAACAGGATCAATAAGAGCCCGGAGATGGGATCGGCATATTCTCCGACCTGCTGCAGGAGGACGGAACGTCCCAGGCGGCTCCCCAGTGTCAGGAATCCGAAGGAACAGAAAAAGGTGGATATCGAGGCAGGCAGAAAAGGAAGTCCGGTAATGCTGGCGGAGAATCCGATACCGATATTATTCATGGAGAGGGCACAGCCCAGAGCCAGTGTCTGCGGGAGAGTCAGATTCCGATGTTCGGCAAATTTTTTCTTCTCCCGGCATAGACTGCTGTTATCTGAAGAACTGCAGTGCCATCTGGAGACCAGCCATTTTCCGGCATAGTAGAGCCCGAACAGGATCAGGATACTGCTTCCGGTCCGGGTTGCGATCTCACCGGGGATCAGAGGCAGTAAAAGGTTACCGAGGCTTATAGAGATCACAGTACCGATGAGAGTGACTGCGCTGATCAGCAGATTGTGTTTTGCAGGAAGAGGGACCTTCTGCAGTCCGAGTGCGCAGCCTACCAGAAGTGCATCCAGACTGGCGGAGATACCGAAGAGCAATGAGGGCAGAACAGACATAGCATGCTCCGTAGAAAATATTCTTAATTTTACTATATTCCTGTAAAAATTTTTTGTGAGATACGGCGCGGGGGATGCCTGAGGGACAAAACGATGAAAATAAAGAACAAAATCATAGAATTTGTAAAAAAAGAGACGGTGCTGACTGCGGCGATGGTGCTGGCAGTATTGTCGGCGGTAATGATCCCGCCGGACAAAGAATATATCGGATATATTGATTTTCGGACGCTGGCGATTTTATTCTGTCTGATGACTGTGATGGCGGGATTGCAGAAGCTGGGCATATTTCGCAGGGTTGCCAGGATATTATTGCAGCATACCCACAATGTGATTGCGCTGGCAGAAATTCTGGTATTGCTGTGCTTCTTTTTCAGCATGTTGATCACGAATGATGTGGCATTGATCACTTTTGTGCCTTTTACGTTTACGGTACTCTGTCTGTCCGGAGAGGAGGCTGTCCGGAAACTGGCAGTTCCGGTGGTGGTATTACAGACGATCGCAGCGAATTTAGGAAGTATGCTGACACCCATTGGTAATCCACAGAATCTGTATTTATATGGGAAAATACAGATGTCCCCGATTGCATTTATAAAGCTGATGCTGCCGTATTCTGCGGTGTCACTGCTCTTTTTGCTTATCTGTACGGCGGTTGCGGCGAAACACAGTGGCATTGCGGTCAGAGATGTGGCAGGGGCGTTGCAGGCAGAAGATGCCGGACAGGAAACGGCAGGATGGCGGAGATATCTGCCTGTGTTTTATCTGACATTATTTTTGTTGTGTCTGTTAACGGTGGCGCATATGATTCCCTATCCGGTAACGCTTGGAATTGTGGTGCTTGGGGTTGGAATCCTAGACCGCACGACCATAGGAAAAGTGGATTATTCGCTGCTGCTGACCTTCGTGGGATTTTTTATTTTCATAGGAAATATAGGAAGAATGCCTGCTTTTTGCAGCTTTTTACAAAAAATTATTGAAGGAAGGGAAGTCGTGACAGCAGTGGCTGCCAGCCAGGTGATCAGCAATGTACCGACAGCACTGTTGCTGTCCGGTTTTACAGAAAATGTGAAAGCATTGATCGTTGGAACGAATCTGGGCGGTCTGGGCACATTGATCGCTTCTATGGCAAGCCTGATCTCTTATAAGCAGGTGGCAAGTCAGATCCCCGGGGAAAAGAAACAGTATTTTGGATGGTTTACAGTGGCCAATGTGGGCTTTTTGCTTCCATTATTATTTATAAACGGTCTGTTATAGTGTGTTTATTGTTATAGAGTTATTTATTTTATTATGTAAGGAGGCAGCATCATGACAGAAGATATGACAATCATTGCAGAAGAGGCATATTCCGCAGCCAGGGAGATCCTGGAGAAAGCTAAGCTGGAGCCGGGAGAACTGTTTGTAGTAGGGTGTTCCACCAGTGAGGTGGGAGGCGCATCCATCGGTACTTATTCCAGCCCTGAGCTGGCAGAGGTGGTCTTCGGTGGAATTTATCAGGCAACGCAGGAAGCAGGCGTCTATTTAGCAGCCCAGTGCTGTGAACACCTGAACCGCGCACTGATCCTGGAAAAAGAGGCAGCTGTAAAATACGGTTATCCCATGGTCAATGTGGTTCCCCAGCCCAAGGCAGGAGGATCCTTCGCTACGGCAGCGTATAAAGCATTTGAACATCCGGTGGCAGTAGAACATATTCAGGCGGCAGCGGGAATGGATATCGGAGATACGTTGATCGGAATGCATCTGAGAGATGTGGCAGTACCGGTGCGTCTCCGGACCGGACAGATCGGAGACGCCCATGTGGTATGCGCCCGCACCAGACCGAAATTCATCGGTGGTGGCAGGGCAGTCTATGACGAAGAATTAATGTAGTGCAATCTCTACGGCATACTGCGGAAATACTCACGGATCCACCGTCCGGATTCATTGAAGTCCTCATCGGTCCAGTCGGAGAGAGTCGTGCTGGCAGCCTTGAAGACACTGCTGCTTTCGTCCTTGTTCGCCAGATTCCAGCAGCAGAAGCTGATCTGATATTTGTTCAGCAGATCCAGCCACTTGGTCGTGGAATCAAAGTCATTGGCACCATTGCCGGAAGCGTCGCACATACCGAATTCGCTGACGAAGACCGGAAGATTGTTCTGTGCGCAGGTCTCTAAGCGGTTACGCAGGTCATCTTTGTGGGTGCCTGCGTAAAAATGCAGGGTATACATTACATTATCAAAGGTAAGCGGGGAAGCTGCTGCTTTGTCGATCTCCTGGCTCCAGGTAGGGGTTCCTACGAGGATGACGGCATCCGGCTTCTGTTTCCGGATCACCGGGATGACTTCCTCGGCATAGGACTTGATGCTGTCCCAGGAGGTACCGCTGTTGGGCTCATTACAGATCTCATAGAGCACATTGTCATTGTCGGCAAAAGCTTCCGACATTTCCCGGAAAAAGGCGATCGCCTCATCTTTGTTCTGATTCGGGTCACAATCACTTAAAATATGCCAGTCTACGATCACGTACATTCCAAGCTCTGTGGCGTAGGATACACCGTCTCTTACCAGCTGCTTCAGCTGTTCCTTATCACCGCCGGCACAATAACCGCCGTACTCCGCTGTATACATGGCGAGGCGGATACAGTTGGTATTCCAGTCGTCCCGCAGGGTACGGAAGGAATCATAATTGATATACTGGGGGAACCAGGCAATACCGTGGGTGGACATACCGTAGAGCTGGACGATGTTCCCGTCTGCATCGGTCAGCTTCCCGTTCTCCACATGGAGGGCACCGTGCTGTCCGAAGGGGGTGGAAGTCACATCCGCAGGCTGTGTGGATTGCGTTCCGGGAGCATCGGGGGTGGGTGTCGGTTCGGATGCAGCGGTGCTTTCACTGACGGTTTCCGTGATGGCAGCAGACGCTTCGGGGGAAGCAGATGTTGCAGCTTCATTCGGCGTGTCGTGTCTGCCGCAGCCGGCGAGAGCACAGGTGCCTAAGGCTGCCAGTACGGCACAGCTGAGTGTTTTTCTGAAAATAGACATAATAACCTCTTTTCTTATTCGAGTTCGAGAATCAACGAATGAAAATACAAACGATGGGTTACCTTTTTAAACTAAAAAACAAGCACTTACAACAAATATTATAATTGTGTCTGTGAAGCTTGGCAAGAAATGATTGCCCGCGGATAGGAGCTGTGATACAGTTAATGGGAACAGAGTCCGGAATAGAGGACAGAGATGGAGGAAATCTATGCTTCCGCAGTCATTTACAGAGAGAATGCAGGGACTTTTGGGATCGGAATATGAAGAGTTCCTGGCAAGCTTTGAGCATGAGAAATATCAGGCATTGCGTCTGAATCCGTTAAAAAGGGATGACATGTCTGTCATAACAGAAAAAGTAAAGCAGACTTTTCAGCTGCAGCCGGTTCCCTGGGCGGAGAACGGATATTACTATACCAAAGAGGACCAGCCGGGAAAGCATCCCTGGCATGAAGCGGGACTTTATTATATCCAGGAACCCAGTGCCATGGCACCTGTGACACTGCTGTCACCACAGCCCGGAGAGCGGATCCTCGATCTATGTGCTGCTCCCGGAGGGAAAAGTACCCAGATCGCATCCGCGATGGAGGGAGAGGGACTGCTTGTCACGAATGAGATCCACCCGGCGAGGGCGAAAATACTGTCGGAGAACGTGGAGCGCATGGGCATCCGCAATGCCTGTGTATTGAATGAGACGCCGGAGCATCTGGCGGATATTTTCGAGGAATATTTTGACCGGATCCTGGTGGATGCACCCTGCTCCGGAGAGGGAATGTTCCGGAAGAATGAAGTGGCCTGTGAGGAATGGAGCCCGGAAAATGTGCAGTTATGTGCAGACAGACAGGACGGGATCCTGGAGTGCGCGGCACGGATGTTAGTCCCGGGAGGCAGACTGGTATATTCTACCTGCACCTTTGCGCCTGCGGAAAATGAGGGAAGCATCAGCCGTTTCCTGGCAAAGCATGAGGAATTCGAGATTGTCCCCATCGATAAAAAGGAACTGGGGATCCCGGAAGGCTGCGACGGTATTCCCGCTTGTGTAGAGAACCCGGCACCCGGCATTACGGGAACTTTACGCCTGTGGCCCCATAAGTTACGTGGCGAGGGGCATTATGCCGCAGTATTACAGAAAAAGGGAGAGCTTCCGGAAGGATATCAGCCGGTGAGCGCCATCGGATCAGAGAAGGGAATTCCGGCGAAGAATCTGACAAAAGACTGGGCAGAGTATTTTAACTTCGCAAAAGAGACCTTTTTGGAGGAGCAGACGATCAAAGCAGGACTATGCACTGCCGGAGAAGGATTTCTGGCATTTGGCGATAACCTGTACCGCATGCCGGAGAGAATGCCCGGGGTGAAAGGACTGAAGGTATTGCGCCCGGGACTTCATCTGGGCACATTGAAAAAGAACCGTTTTGAACCGGCGCACGCGTTAGCACTGGCACTACGCCCGGAGGATGTGAAGCATGTGTGGAAGCTGTCTGTGGAGGAAGCCGCGGCTTATCTGAAGGGACAGACTTTTTCCGCGGAAGGCGAGAAGGGCTGGTATCTGATCTGCGTGGATGACTGTAGCCTTGGCTGGGGGAAGCTGGCCGGAGGCATCATGAAAAACCATTATCCCAAGGGGCTTCGGAAGGGATAACGGATCACGATAATAAGGACATTTTATATGAGAACAGAAATATTATACGAAGACAAGAGTATCATGGTCATCCGCAAACCGGCGGGACTGGCGGTGCAGTCCGCCGGAATCGGACAGCCGGATGTAGTCAGCGAGTTGAAATCCTATCTTGCAAAGCTTCCCGGCGCGGGGAGGCCGGGACCGGGAAAAGGAGAGCCGTATCTGGGCATAGTCCACAGACTGGACCAGCCGGTGGAAGGACTGCTGGTATTTGCCAAAGACAAAAAGGCAGCAGCGGCATTGTCGAAGCAATTAACAGAAGGTGCGCTGAATAAACATTATTATGCAGTACTCTGTGGATATCCTGACTGCCCGGAGGGGGATCTTGTGGATTACCTTCGCAAGGAAGGTAATGTGGCGGTGGCAGTGACCGGCAGGGAGCAGGAATTTGCAGATGCGAAGATTGCCGCGCTGCACTATCGCATTTTGGAAGAGATCAACGATCCTTCTCCGCTTGCGCTTGCAGACGTAACGATCGGGACCGGACGGTTTCATCAGATCCGGGTGCAGTTCGCACATGCGGGATTTCCGCTGTTGGGAGATACGAAGTATGGAATGGCAGCGCTAAAAGAGGCGATGCCTGCGCAGAAATATCGCGGCGTGGCACTATGCGCGTACTCTCTGGAACTTGTCCATCCCATTTCCGGGAAAAAGATGGGATTCCGGGTAGTGCCGAAGAATCCGGTATTTGCAGGTTTTGCGATGAAGGAATTGAAAAAACTCACAGAAAATGAAACCGGAATCTCCAAAAGGGGATAAAAAAAGTCTCTCAGAGCACACTAATCCCAAAAAGGGAGTGTGCGGAATGGACTGGGGAGAATTCGGTAAAAACATTATAGGAAAAAAGATGATAGTACTGCTTGCGGTGACGGGAGCAGTCTATTTTTTTCTGCAATATCTGACACCCCTTCTGGCACCGGTGCTGTTGGCGATGCTGTTCGTCACGATATTCGGACCGGTGATGAAACGGATGAACCGCAAACTGCATTTTCCAAGACCCTTAAGCGCCATAGTGCTTCTGATTCTGGCGACACTGCTGTTGGCTGTACTGTTATGGGTACTGAGTTCCTGGGTGCTGGGAAGTCTGCCGGTGTGGATCCGGAGTATGGATGCGAGGGAGCAGGAGTGGCTGGCGATGGTACGGGATCTGTGTCACGGTGTGGGAGAGATCATTGGCGTGGACGCTTCCTATCTGGAAAATACGGTCAGCGGCAGACTGCAGGAAGGACTGGATTCGCTGGAGGAAAATATTCTGCCGGGGATGCTGTCGCAATCCATGCAGTATGTGCGGTGGTTTGCGGAGGTGGGAGGATTCCTGGTGACATTTCTCATTGCGTCGGTACTGTTGGCGAAAGACTATGACGGGATCATGAACCATCTGCTGGATCAGGAGTCCTGCCATGTGCTGTTGGAGGTGATCTGCGGAATTGTCCGCTATATCGCTACCTTTGTAAAAGCACAGGGGATCATCATGTCGGCGATCGCATTGACGGCAGCGATTACGTTAGGGATCGCGGGGATAAAGCATGGAGTGCTGTGGGGGATCCTGGCGGGGATTCTGGATGCGCTGCCTTTTATTGGCACGGGGGTGGTGCTGTTGCCACTGGGAATCTGGCAGCTATTGGAGGGAAGCTTCGGTAGAGCGCTTATCTGTGGTGCGCTGTATGTGGTATGTATTTTCCTGCGGGAGATACTGGAGCCCCGTCTCATCGGCAGGAAAATAGGAGTGTCTCCCATTGCTGTATTGGTGTCGTTGTATGCCGGGATCCGGCTGTTCGGCGTCTGGGGGATCATCAAGGGACCGTTGGGATTTGTGCTGATCTACGAGACGTATCATAGCCTGTCTAAGATGTCTGACCGGCAGAAAAACAGAGCGGATCGCTTCTGAGAAAAGATTGACGAAAGAAGTCCGGAAAGCTATCATGAAAGGGAATAAATTTCCGGTGGTCGGAGAAGGTTCGGAGAGATGAAGCCTATGGCAAAAAATACAAAACACAAGAAAGCAGAATCCGTAGCAGAGACACTTTGCAGCTTTAGCGGATTTTTATGTGATATCGTGATCAGCGTGTATATGATCGTGATTCTGATGGTACTCCCTCTTTACAATAAAGGATATGCCAGGATAGGAACAGAGAAGGAGACCTTTTTTCTCAAGACTATGACCTATGGTGCGAAAACTTTGCTGCCGGTATTTTTACTGTGGCTGCTTTTCCGGCTGGTTACAGCAGTTCAGAAAAAGGAGTTGCCAAAGTTCACGGAATGGCCGGCGGGATTATGGAAGAATCTGAGTGTGACGGACAGATTTGCCGTATTTTATGGAATTGCGGTTTTAGTATCCTATCTGTTTACGAATTACCGGGAAGAAGCATTGTGGGGGACAGCGTCCTGGCGGATGGGAATGTGGACGCAGCTGGGAGCGGTGATCGTGTATTTTATGATCTCCCGCATGTGGCAATGGAAGAGCTGGATCCCGGCGCTGGTACTGCCGGTGTCTGCGGTTGTTTTTTTTCTGGGATATGTGAACAAGTTCTGCCTGCTTCCGGTGGATCCGGAGTACGTGAACCCTTCCTTTATCTCGACGATCGGGAATATCAACTGGTACTGCGGGTATCTGGTGACGATATTGTTCGGGGGAGTCTATCTGCTGTGGCGGATGGAGGAGATGACATGGAAAAAGCTGTTGCTGATGGCATATGTGACGATCGGCTTCGCCTCGTTGGCGACTCAGGGAAGCAGCAGCGGCATTGTAACCTTCGCAGTGGTCATGTTCGTATTATTCGGGATGTCCGTGAAGGACAGTGTCCGGATGGAAGTGTTCTGGCAGGAGATGACGATGTTTTCCGCAGCGTGTCTGATTACCTGTGTTCTCCGCCGGTTGAATATATTTTCCCGGGAACTGATCCTGGAAGGAATTACAGATCTGCTGACGTTTTCGATTGCAGGCATATTTATGACGATTCTGTCGGGAATTATTTTGTATTGGATACACAGAACCCGGGTAAGACGAAGTTATCCGGAGAAAATGTTACATAGAATCTATTGTGGGATCGCTATTGCGGTACCGGTTATGATATTGCTTGTTTTGTTACTGACGCTGATCAATACCTTAGCCGGTGGTGCGTTGACTCCCAACATCACAGACCCGAATGTGACAAAATGGCTGACGTTTAATGTCAGTTGGGGGAGTGCCCGGGGCGGTACCTGGGCAGCAGGTGCCAGATGCTTCTGGGAGGCGGACTTTCTGCATAAAATATTCGGCGTGGGACCGGATTGCCTGTATGCATTTTTATCCAACGAGGGAAGTGTGGGACTGCAGACGATGGTGAATGACCGTTTTGGCGGGAACCGGCTTACGAATGCACACAATGAATGGCTGACGGTTCTGGTGGATATAGGAGTATTGGGGCTGATCAGTTATGCAGGGATGATGATCACGGCGATCAGAGATTTTCTTCGTGCCGGGGAGAGCAAGATGCTGGTCGGAGCCTGCGGGATCTGTGTGCTGGCATATACAGTGAATAATATGTTTAGTTTTCAACAGGTGATGAATATTTCGACGGTGTTTGTGATTATGGGGATTGGGGAGAATTTACGGTCTGCACCCGAACGATGTGTTTGAGCCAGCTAGAGGACGTAAGTTCAATACATTGAGATAGACAAGATTCGAACTTGCGGTCTCCGCTCCGCTCCGGTCGGCTCAAAGCCGAGGTCCCCCGGACCTCGTGGGTCTCCGCTCCGCTTCGGTCGGTCCAGGCCGAGGTCCCCCGGACCTCGTGGACCCTCTGCGCCCGAACGATGTGTTCAGTCCGATACAGGTCACAGGTGCAATACGTTGAGGCAAACAAAAATAAGCTTCCACATTTGTGGAAGCTTCAGACTGTAGACAAAGTCTCGCACTACTGTGCGGGATTTTTCTTTGCTAAGTACCAGAATGTCCAGTGTTTATGCGGATTTTTCGGCACCTTTCTGGTATAATAGAAGTATCAAATCAAGGTAGGTACTTCTATTTATGATGACTCAGAATGCAGATAAAAAAAGAGAACAGGTACAGTTTCTTTGCATGGATGACATGGTTCCACAGGATCACCTTCTACGAATTATAGATAAAGCAATCGACTGGAACTTTATCTATGACCTTGTAGTCGAAAAATATTCACAGGATAATGGTCGTCCCAGTATGGATCCCGTAATGCTGATTAAGATTCCTTTTATCCAGTATCTTTATGGAATCAAAAGTATGCGGCAGACCTGCAAAGAAATCGAGGTAAATGTTGCTTACCGATGGTTTCTTGGTTTAGATATGATGGATAAAGT
>UMEA01029152.1_pt1 | contig 11364 bp, 10 predicted proteins | sample 1964621 | NCBI WGS metagenome assembly UMEA01 (sample SAMEA4836007, study PRJEB28245) | human gut metagenome | biome: gut microbiome; material: fecal sample | place: Denmark | collected 2008 | reverse complement strand
TCGGCTCGATCAGAAACTGGATGTACTCCGGGAAGTGGAGCTCCTGTGCGGTCTGCACATTGAACTTCACGATATTGCCTGCGAAAGTGCAGACAGAGGCGGAACGGGTTTTAATAAGGTCGATGACAGAAAATTTTTCAAACATGGTAGTTACTCCTTCTCAATTACAATAAAGTTTTCGTCCTCCTCGGCAACTGCCGGGGCGGGTTCTGGTTTTTGGGTCGCAGAGATAAGTAGATTGTCCACATACTCCTCGTCCCACGATGGGTCGACGATCATGAAGCCGGACAGTACTCCCTTGACCACGATGCGTGGCTTCCGGTGGGTGCTGCGCCGTTTCCGATACCGTCGTTCTTTACGGATCTGCTGTGCCAACAGCCAGTCGTTTTTCTCGATGATGGGGATATGATGCCCCTCAACGAAATACTGCGGTTCTATGCCGTTGTTCTTTACACTCTTATGCGTGAAAAAGTCTATCGTAACTGTTTTTTGACACAAGGCGTCCCCACAGTATTTTTCGTTTTTGAGGATGCCCAGGACACTGCCGGAACTCCAAACCGATAGACCTTTTACAGTGGGAATGCCGCTTTTTGTCAGCAATTCCGCAATTTGCGTGGATGAATAGCCGTCCAGGTAGAGACTGTATATGGTTCTGACAATATCCGCTTCATCCTCTACGATTTCCCAGCTCTTTTCATCATCCAGCCGATAGCCGAGCAGAGCCCAACTTGGATAGATCCCAAGCCCCTGCGCCCTTCGGCGCTTGAATGACCATTTCAGACTGTTGGATTTTTGCTCGGACTCACTTTGCGCCACAAGGCTCAATACGGTAATGACCATATCGCTGCTCTTATCCAGCGTGTTGAGCTTCTCGGTCTCGAAGTACACGCCCACAGGCGGGTCGAGCTTTCGCAGCATGAAAATGTAGTTCAGACTGTCAAGCACATTTCTGGCAAAACGGCTGACTTGCTTCGTGATGATAAGGTCGATCTCTCCCGCTTTGCATTTCTCGATCATTTCGAGAAAGTGCTCACGGTGCAGAACGGAAGTGCCGGAAATGCCCTCATCGGCGAAAATACCGGCAAACTCCCATTCCGGATTCTCCTGGATCATACGGGTATAGTTTTGAACTTGAAGCTCGTAACTGCTTGCCTGAGTGTCCTCATCCGTGCTGACACGGCAGTACGCACACACACGAAGTTTTTTCTTTTCGGTTTCCGCTTCCATATCCCTTTTTGCAGGAATGATCTGTACCTCCTTTTGCGGACCGTTGATGTATGCATCACGGATGGCATTCTTGGTGGACTGCCTTTTTTCCTCGCTGCGACCGCGAGGTCGAAGTGGTTGTTTTTTCGTTATCTTCATAGGTTCACCTCCTCCTGCCGCAGATTATGTAGGCAGATAAGCCCACACCGCAGCTCGGAGCCGGCGAATTCTATTATATCGTGGAAATATAAAAACCGTTAACTTAAATGGTATATAGTGCTCAGGTTAACGGTATTGGGAGCAAAAAAATAAGAAGCCTTTCAGCTCCTTATTTCAACATCGGTGATTTACTTGTCCTTATTCATGGCTTTCAGCATCTGGTTCGCCGCTTTCTTTTGTTCCGGTGTGAGGTTGACCCAGTTTTCAAACAGCTCTTTGAGTTCTGGGTTGATTTCGACCATCTCACCCTCGGCAAAGAACTGCGCCATCGTGATGCCGAATCCCTTACAGATCGCTTCCAGCGTTGCGAGTGAGGGGACTGTATTCCTCCTATAAATATTCGCAATCGTGGACTCGGATAAGCCGCAGTTCTTTGCCAGCCTATACTCAGTCCACCCGCGCTCGTTTAAGAGCTGCCGGAGCCTCTCGTGCGTGTCCATAGCATCACCACCCTTCCTGTAATTATTTTACCCGCAAACTAAAAGGTATTGTACTGGCTACTTGTACTGAGCATACCGTTATGTTAAACTGTATAAAAACGGGAATTCAGTACGGAGGGATGACAATGCTGACCGAGGAACAGAAACGGATGCACAGAGTGTGTTTTGCTGGCCACCGCCCAGAGAAGCTGAAACAGTCTGAAAGCGTGATCGTGAAGGCTCTGGAAACTGCGATCAAAGAGGCAATTGCCGATGGCAAGAATGTATTTATTTCCGGCATGGCTCGTGGGGTGGATATCTGGGCGGCTGAGATCGTGCTGCGTCTGCGGAAAGAGGGTGCGAATGTAAAACTGATTTGTGCCAGCCCATACGAAGGCTTTGAGCGTGGATGGAGTGCCGAATGGCAACGACGGTACAATGTCATTCTTGCCGCCGCCGACCTTGTTCGTTTTATCTGTCCGGGGTACAGCAGAGCCTGCTTCCAGATCCGCAATGAGTGGATGGTCGACCATTCGGCTCTGGTAATTGCTGTGTTCAACGGTCAGCCCAGTGGCACCAAGAACACGATTGATTATGCCAAGCGGAAGAGTGTTCCGTGCTGGAATATACTCTCCGAAACATGAAAGTTTTCTTCACAAATTTGAGGATTATCTTGTTTTTCAGCAGGATTGGTGATATAATAATCTTGAATTAGTATGTGCAGAAAGCGAGGACGGTCAAATGGGCGTTTCTTATAAGAAATTATTTAAGCTGCTTATCGATCGGGGTATGAAGAAGAAAGACCTGCAAGAGGCGGCAGACCTCAGTCCTGCAGCAGTTACAAAGCTCGCAAAAGATGAGTATGTACGGCTCGATGTGCTTGTAAGAGTTTGCTGTGCATTGGGCGTCGATATCGGTGACATCATGGAAGTCACAAAAGATGAATAAAGGCATCTACAAATAGATCAAGTTTATTATGTAAAAGTCCGCAGCCGCGCTGCGCTCTTTTACCCCCATTAACTTCCGATAATTTTGAGTTATCGGAAGCAACAGAAGGAGGCATTGGCATGGGCGACCTTATGAAAAAACATGAAATGACTGAGGAGGACATCAAACTTCAGTTTATTACCCCAGCCATTGAGGGCGCTGGCTGGGACAGGCAGAAGCAGATCCGCATGGAGTACAACTTCACGGACGGTCGTGTCATCGTCCGCGGAAATGTCACCGCCAGAGGAAAGAGAAAGCGCACAGACTATCTGCTTTACTACAAGCCCAATATCCCGCTGGCTATTGTCGAGGCGAAAGATAACCGGCACAGCGTTGGAGCCGGGATGCAGCAGGCCATCGAATATGCCGAAGTGCTGGACATTCCGTTTGTGTACAGCTCGAATGGCGACGGTTTCCTGGAACACGATATGAAAACCGGGAAAGAGCGTGAACTGACGCTTGAGCAGTTTCCTTCGCCGCAGGATCTCTGGCAACGGCATATCGGCGACGAGCACTTCACGCCGGAGCAGGAGCAGCTCATTACCGAGCCGTATTATTTCCAGCCTGGTGATAAGACCCCTCGCTACTATCAGCGTATCGCCATCAACCGCACCGTTGATGCAGTAGCCCGTGGGCAGGATCGTATCCTCCTCGTTATGGCGACCGGTACCGGCAAGACCTATACTGCGTTTCAGATCATCCACCGCCTTTGGAAATCCGGTCGAAAGAAAAAGATCCTGTTCCTTGCTGACCGCAACATCCTCGTTGACCAGACCATGCAACAGGACTTCAAGCCTTTTGCAAAGGTCATGACGAAAATCGAGGGCAAAAAGCTGGATAGCTCCTATGAGCTGTATCTGTCCCTCTATCAGCAGTTGGCGGGTGACGAGAACGAAGAGCCGTTCCGAGCATTCCAGCCGGATTTCTTTGACCTCATTGTCATTGATGAGTGTCACCGTGGCAGCGCCAAGGAGGACTCCCGTTGGCGCAGGATACTCGAATATTTCCACAGCGCCACGCAGATCGGTATGACTGCTACACCCAAGGAAACAAAAGAGGTATCCAATATCTCTTACTTCGGCGAACCCATTTATACATATAGTCTGAAACAAGGTATCGACGACGGCTTCCTCGCTCCGTACAAAGTCCTCCGTGTCGGCCTGGATAAAGACCTGGAAGGTTGGCGTCCCACGGCAGGACAGCACGACATCTACGGTTACGAGATCGAGGACCGGGAGTACAACACCAAGGACTATGATAAAAACCTCATCATTGATGAGCGTACCACCGCCGTGGCAAAGCGCATCACTCGCTTTTTGAAGGAGAACGACCGCTTTGCCAAGACCATCGTTTTCTGTGTAGACATCGACCATGCCGAGCGAATGCGGCAGGCGCTCGTGAACGAGAACAGTGACCTGGTGGCGGAGAATGCCAAGTATGTCATGCGCATCACCGGTGACAACGCCGAGGGCAAGGCGCAGCTCGACTACTTTATCGCAGAGGACAGCAAATATCCCGTGATCGTTACGACCTCCAAACTGATGACGACTGGCGTGGACTGCAAAACGTGCCGGCTCATCGTTCTGGACAACAACATAAATTCCATGACCGAGTTCAAGCAGATCATCGGTCGTGGCACACGGCTCAAGCCCGATTATGGCAAAGAGTATTTCACCATCATGGATTTCCGCAACGCCTGCCGACTCTTTGCAGACCCGGAATTCGATGGCGACCCGATCTCTATCATTGATGATAGCGATGATCCCGGCGAAGAGCCGACCATCGATCCGCCGAAGCCGCCCATCCCGACTCCCGGTCCCGGTGGGGACACCGACGACCCGCCCGAAAAGAAGCATAAATTCCGGGTACGTGGTGTCGAGGTCACGATCCTGAATGAGCGTGTCCAATACTACGACAAGGACGGCAAGCTCATCACGGAAAGCGTGACGGACTACTCCAAGAAGAACATCCTCGGCGAGTATGCCACCCTGGATTCTTTCCTTAGTGCCTGGAATTCCGAGGAGAAGAAACAAGCCATCATTGACGAACTGCAGGAGCGCGGCGTCCTTCTGGGAGCGCTGCGGCAGATCGCCGGGAATAAGGATATTGACGATTTCGACCTTATCTGCCACATTGCCTACGACAAGGCACCGCTGACGAAGGCAGAACGGGCGAACAATGTCCGCAAGCGTGGATACCTCTACAAGTACTCCGGCTTGGCACAGGAAGTTCTGAGTGCGTTGCTGGACAAATACATGAACGAGGGCATTCAGGACATCGAGAACCTCGAAATTCTGTCCAATGACCCGTTCCGCAAATTCGGCACCCCCATGAAAATCGCAAAGCTGTTCGGTGGCAAAAACGGGTACATTCAAGCGATCCGTGATTTGCAGAAGGAAATCTACGCTGCGTAAGGAGATATAAGATATGAGTTTAAATAACCTGGTAAAACGACTGCAGGACATTATGCGGAATGATGCGGGCATCAACGGCGATGCCCAGCGCATCGAGCAGATGGTTTGGATTCTCTTTTTGAAGGTGTATGACGCCAAGGAGGAGATCTGGGAGTTTTACGACGAGAATTACACTTCCATCATCCCGGAGGAGCTGCGCTGGCGCAATTGGGCCGTTGACCACAAGGACGGCAAGGCGCTCACCGGCGATGCCCTTCTGGATTTCGTGAACGGAAAACTGTTCCCGACCCTCAAAGCCATCGAAATCGATGAGAATACCCCCATGAGCCAGATCATTGTCCGCACCGCCTTCGAGGACAACAACAACTACATGAAGGACGGTATCCTGCTTCGCCAGGTTATCAATGTCATTGACGAGATAGACTTTGAAGAGTACGAGGACCGCCACGCCTTCGGCGAGATTTACGAAACGATCCTCCGCAGCTTGCAGAGCGCCGGTAACTCCGGTGAATTCTATACGCCCCGTGCTGTCACGGATTTTATGGTGCAGATGATCAAGCCAAAGCTCGGCGAGTCTATTGCGGACTTCGCCTGCGGTACAGGCGGCTTCCTCACCTCTGCGCTGAAGGTGCTGGATGCCCAAGTGCAGACAGTCGAGGACAGAACGGTTTACAGCAACTCCATCTATGGCATTGAAAAGAAGGCGCTGCCGTTCCTTCTGTGCGCCACGAATATGCTGCTCCACGACATCGACAACCCTCGCATTATCCACGGCAACAGCCTGGAAAAGAATGTGCGTGAGTACAAAGAGAGCGACCGCTTCGATGTCATTTTGATGAATCCTCCTTACGGTGGAAATGAAAAAGAGGGCGTAAAGCAGAATTTCCCGGCAGACCTTCGCAGCAGCGAAACCGCAGACCTATTTATGTCTGTCATCATGTATCGGCTGAAGCAGAACGGTCGGTGCGCCATCATTCTGCCGGACGGCTTCCTGTTCGGTACGGATAACGCGAAAATGGCGATCAAGGAAAAGCTGCTGTCTGAGTTCAATCTCCATACGGTCATCCGTATGCCGCACAGCGTGTTTGCGCCGTACACCTCTATCACGACAAACATCCTTTTCTTCGACCGGACGCATCCCACGACCGAAACTTGGTTCTATCGTCTGGATATGCCAGAGGAATACAAGAACTTCTCCAAGACGAAGCCCATGAAGCTGGAGCACTTTGCCCCTGCTGTTGAGTGGTGGGACAACCGCGAGGAGATCACCATTGACGGCTTCGACAAGGCGAAGAAGTACACCGTCGAGGAACTGAAAGCACGGAGCTATAATATCGACCTCTGCGGCTATCCTCACGAAGAGGAGGAGATCCTGCCGCCGAAGGAACTGATTCAGCAGTACCAGGAGAAGCGGGCAAGCCTAAACGCTGACATTGACCGCATCCTTGCCCAGATCACCGATATCCTTGGCATCGACATCACGGAGGAGGGCGACGAATGACTGCACAGCAACTGAAAAACTCCATTCTCCAGATGGCTGTTCAGGGCAAGCTCGTGCCGCAGGACCCAAATGACGAACCCGCCAGCGTTCTGCTGGAACGCATCCGTGCGGAGAAAGAACGGCTCATCAAAGAGAAGAAAATCAAACGTGAAAAGAACCCCTCTGTTATCTTCAAAGGTGCCGATAATACCCCTTATGAGAAAATCGGCGATGAAGTGCGGTCGTTGGCGGATTTAGTGCCTTTTGAGATACCGTCATCTTGGGAATGGTGCCGGGTAGGCGATCTTTTCTCAAATATGTCTGGGCTTGCGTACAAAAAGGATGCCCTCGCTATAAAGGCGGACAAAATGATAAGGGTACTGCGTGGCGGAAATATCGGTGAGGAACAGTTCCTTTTTAAGGGCGACGATGTCTTCATCTCAAGCGAGCTCGTAAAACCAGAGCTGTATTTGAGAAAAAACTATATGATCACGCCTGCAGTTAGTAGCCTGGATCACATCGGCAAAATCGCACTCATAGACAAAGATTATTCCGACACGGTTGTTGGCGGTTTTGTGCTTATGCTCATACCACACTTTAACGACGATGTCGTATCAGAATATCTGCTTTACGCTTTTGCTGCTAAACACCATCGTGATAACTGCCGAAACATTACACACAAATCCGGACAAGCGTTTTATAACCTCTCTCGTGAGCAGATGATGAATCTGCCAGTCCCGATTCCGCCACGCGAGGAAATGGGACGGATTATTGCGATGCTGAAACGAGTGCTCCCCAAGGTGGCAGATTACGCTGTTGTGGACACAGCGCTCCAAAATCTCAATGGCAGTTTCCCAGAGGCTCTCAAGAAGTCGATACTGCAAGAGGCAGTCCAGGGCAAGCTGGTACCACAAGACCCGTCTGACGAGCCTGCAGAGGCTCTGCTGGAGCGTATCCGGGAGGAAAAACAGCGGCTCATCAAAGAGGGCAAAATCAAAAAGGACAAGCACGAATCCGTCATTTTCAGACGGGATAATTCTCATTATGAGAAGTTGGACGGCGTGGAGCGCTGTATCGACGAGGAACTGCCGTTTGAAATACCGGAAAACTGGTGCTGGTGCCGCCTTGGAACAATTGCTGCGGTTCTGGGAGGCAAGAGAATTCCAGCAGGTAGAAAACTAACCGAATGCAACACGGGTCATGTCTATATCCGTGTGTCAGATATGACGGATGGCGGTGTATCAACCGACCGGCTATTGTATGTCCCAGAAGATATTTATCCCTCGATTTCAAGGTACATAATCAATAAGACCGACGTTTTTATTACTGTCGCCGGGACGATTGGACGAGTTGGAAAAATCCCAGACGAGCTCGATGGTGCAAATCTGACCGAAAATGCAGATAGGCTTGTTCTTGCTGGCGTGAATCAGGATTGGCTCATTAAAGTGCTTCAGTCTGGGTTGATTCAAGAGCAAATCGCAGCGGCAACAACACAGGTCGGGCAACCCAAGCTGGCAATAGCCAGAATTGAACGCTTTCTTATTCCACTACCTCCGCTTGCAGAACAGCACCGCATCGTCCAGCGGATCGTGGAATTGCTCCCTCTGGTCAAAGGGCTGTAAAAGGAACACGGTATAATATCATAGTGAAAGGAGGTCTTTCACTATGATAATAGAAGAATTCGAAAGACACTTGAGAGGCACAAACCTCTCGGAAAACACGATATCCTCGTACCTTTTTGCCATTAGGCAATACAGCTCGCAGTACGATGGTATCACGAAAAAGAACCTGCGGGCGTATAAGGTGTGGTTGATTGAGAACTACAAGCCTAAGACCGTCAATCTGCGTCTGAGGGCAATCAACTGCTACTTGGAGAGCATTGGCAAAGAGAGCTGGAAAATGCCGTTTGTACGAGTGCAGCAGAAAGCCTTTCTGGAAAATGTCATTAGCGAAGCAGATTATGAGTATTTCAAAAACTGCCTCAAGCGGGATGACGAGCTCTTCTGGTACTTTGTAATACGCTTCCTGGCCGCTACCGGCGCACGAGTCAGTGAGCTCATACAGATCAAGGTGGAACACATCAAACTGGGGCATTTGGACTTATATTCGAAGGGCGGCAAACTCCGACGAATATACATACCAAAGGCTCTGCAGAATGAAGCCCTTTCTTGGCTGAACGATAAGCACCAAGAAAGCGGCTTCATTTTTTTGAACAAATACGGTGACAGAATCACCACAAGAGGCATCTCAGGGCAACTAAAAAAGCTGGCAGTCCGGTATGGCATAGACCCGGTGGTCATTTACCCGCATTCCTTCCGGCACCGCTTTGCAAAGAGCTTCTTGGAGCGCTGCAACGACATCGCATTCCTCGCGGACCTTATGGGACACGAAAGTATCGAAACCACCCGCATTTATCTCCGCAAAACCTCGACCGAGCAACGAGCCATCGTCGATGAGGTCATAGACTGGTAAAAGGAAACCAGGCATACGCACTGCTTTTGCGTATGCCTGGTTGTTTTACAGTTTCTGTACTATGCTGAGCGCCGTATCGATGGCGCTGACAATGCGTTCTTGTTCGTGGAGTGGCGGTAACGGGAACAGCAGATTGTGGATTGCATTGGAGGATAAGCCTTGAATAGCTATGCCTTTTCCGCCAATCCAGCCTGCGCCTTTGTAAAGGTAAAAGAGATAGTAAAATAACCGAGTACAGACAGGCACATAAGCTCGTAGTCTGTGAATATGATTTTGAATACGCATGGGTTCGGGGCTTCCCCAGATAGCTGCACGACCGATATCCCCACCCTCACAAACTAAGAGATCGCCCTGTTGTACTGTACATTTATCGACCTCTGAATCCGTAAAGGGCATGGTTTTGAGGTTATCCAAAACAAAACGATCCCAGTATAAGTTGGAGGTCGTAATATAGGTGAGCTTTTCGCCGTCCCGATTTGCGGCGTTTAAGGCTTTTCCTGTGTTGTGTTGAAAAACAGTTCCGAGCCGTACCCACTCCCAAGTTTCGGGGATCTCAAAGGGCAGTTCATCGTCGATACAGCGCTCCACACCATCCAACTTCTCATAATGAGAATAACGGGTTGCTGGACATCGGCGTCAGTAGTTTCATCGCCGCTTTAATCGCAGCTATTATTCTTCTCTGTTCTGACAGTGGCGGTACAGGAATCATCATAGCTGCAAACTCATCAAATTTGAGGCTCTCTACCGTTGTGACTGATTTCACGAGCTCTTTGAGGATGTACGGTTCAAAAGCTTTAATCCCGTAGAACAGCCACTCAGACAACTCAATATCATAAAGCGAAAAGGCTTTTATGTCCTGGTTTATGGTGCTGTCAATGCCAAGTTTGCAAAGGGGGAGCAATCTTTTCAGAATGCCGCTTCGGGCAACCAGAAGGAGCGTACCGGCAGGATACAATTGCATAGTTGACGCTGCCAACTCAGAGATATGCATCTCAGAATCTGTAATCACCGGACGCTTCATATCCTTTGAAGTTACCCATGGTACATTACCGTTCCAGAACTGCGGGTTTGACATCGAGGGCGTTTTGCCACTACTGAAAACGCCGAACGACGAAAGGCGCGCCCAGGCCCAGTTCTCTGGTATCTCAAACGGTACCTCCTCGTCGATACAGACATCTTCGGAACCCCGCTTTTCATAATGAGAATTATCCCGTCTGAAAATAATGGATTCGTGCTTGTCCTTTTTGATTTTGCCTTCCTTGATGAGCCGCTGTTTCTCCGCCCGGATACGTTCCAGCAGAGCCTCTGCAGGCTCGTCAGACGGATCTTGCGGTACCAGCTTGCCCTGGACTGCCTCTTGCAGTATCGACTTCTTGAGGGCTTCTGGGAAAGCAGCATTCAATGAAAGCAGCTTTGTATCGGCAGCAGCGTATTGCTCCAGACATGGTGAGAGTTCCGAAACCTTTTGGACGATTCGCTTCTGTTCACTGACTGGAGGAACCGGAAAGAGCGACTGCAAAACATCCTCTCTTGCGATGCCTGGGATCATGCTCTTTGCCGCCGCTTTCAGATTCTCAACAAGCGTATCCAGCACAAGTTGAATGTACGGCACATACAACTCACTGATTGGCCGAATGGCCATGATCTGTCTTGCGATATGTACTTGCGATTCCTGAAGGACAGCCATCGTACCTACTGTACCTTTGCAGGTGAGCAAAATATCTCCACAATATGCAAAGGCACGACCATATTCCGTCCAACGGTTAATTAATACATTTCCATTTTCGATATTTGAGGCCCCGGTAATGTAAGGAATGCCTTTTCCGCAATCATTGTATTTATCCGGGGTCATATCTTGCCCAGATTGAAGCTCAATGACCGTGCCCAGCCGCACCCACTCCCACGAATCGGGGATGTCAAACGGTACTTCATCGGCCAACGACCGCACTTCATCGCCGATTTTCTCATAAGGGGTATTATCAGAACTCGGCTGTTTAACGATTACCTCGGTAGTTTAACGAATATTCCCAGTAGTTCAACGATTACCTCAGCCGTTTAACGATTACAACGGCATAGAAGTCCACGAACCCTATAAAACGCACGAAACCCCGCCGCAGAATTGCTCTGCAGCGGGGTTCGCTTATGTGCGGAATAGCCGAAAAGCCTT
>UMEA01002619.1_pt1 | contig 11422 bp, 19 predicted proteins | sample 1964621 | NCBI WGS metagenome assembly UMEA01 (sample SAMEA4836007, study PRJEB28245) | human gut metagenome | biome: gut microbiome; material: fecal sample | place: Denmark | collected 2008 | reverse complement strand
TCTGTCATGCTATCTTCACCGAATTCTTTTAAAATGTTTTCGTTCAATGTTCTTTGCATTTGAAACATTTCTTTTAATTGTTCCTTGATTTTCATAATTCCTTACCTTTCTTAATCATAAAGTTTTCTTAGAACAGTCTCATATTCAAAAGGTATCTTTCTTCCTAATGACTTTGAAAGTAAGTACACCTTTCGATATTCAGCTTTTAAAGTATCAAAGTGATCGTATATGAACGTACACTCTGATACTGTTAGATCATTATCTTTGCATTGTGCAGGAGTTAAATGCATTGTTGCTTGGCAGTTTGTCATCCTGCAGTAGCGCATAAACAAATCAAACATTAATCACAATCTTTCCCATGACAAGTCAAACATGGGGTTCTTTCTTTTCCTGTTACAGTAATCACTTACTGTTTGCCTTGAAATAAATAACTTCTTTGCTGCTTCTCTTGTTGATTTGTAATAACAATCGTTTATTGCATCATAGATGATTACCTTTCGATTTCTGTTTCCATAATGAAGTCCTGTTTCTCTTCGTGTAGCCAATCGAAGATTTGCCAGACTGTTGTCACTTCTAACCTTGTTTTTATGGATAATGTTATATCCACTAGGAATAGGACCAACAAACAACTCATAAACGATTTTTGAAACCGTATAAGCTTGACCATGTATTTTTAAAACTGTTTTCCCTGAAGTCTTGTGAATGTACGGACTTAATAAATATTCACTGCCATTTTTATAAACATGCTTTGCTCTTCCAAAGTTTGAAAAGAAATATCCATCTTTGTATTCTTTCCAGTATTCACCTTTTTTCTCGTCAACAAATCTTTTGACTGTCATAACTAGAACCTGTTCCCAATGTAATCAAACAAACTCGGTTGATCTTTACACATCCTCAAAGAACAACGCTTCTTGTCATGATTGAAATATTTACATGATGGACACTTCTTACAATCAACTGGTTTTGCTACGTCTTGTTTTCTCATTTGGAATCACCCGCACTTACTGGACAATGTTCTAAATTCCACTCCCTTGGTGCTTTACTCATACATCTACAAACGGGATCAAGCTTACAATCTTCACACTCATCATGAGAGTAACAATAATTTTTAAGATCTTGTAATGAAACGTATTCATCAATGTCATTTATCTCTATCATTTTGACTTTCCTCTAACTTTCCCTAAATATTTGTTTTGTTTTTAAGAATGTATAATTATCAAGTTCTCTTACTTCACCATTTCTATTTTTAGCAATTTCAACGGTTACTTCTTGATAGTATTTCTTTTGGTCTTCTGGTGTTTCTCTTTGTTTACTTTCTTTTAGCAAAAGCACATGAGTAGAACTGTTTTCTATTTCTCCTGATGATTTTAGAGAGGACATGCTTATGTTGTTGGTTTTGATTGAAGATCTATCAAATTGACTTGCCACGAAAATGATAAGATTGTTATCCAAAGCTAGATTTCTTAATTTCTTCATACAATGAGTAACCTTGTCATATTCATTTCTACTGAAATTCCTATCTTCAGTTTCTAATAATCCAATATGGTCAACGAACACAATATTGATTTTGTTTGGATCTAACGAATTGAGAGTTACTGCCTTTAGTTCCTCTATTGAGATAGAGCCACTTTTAATATAGGAATTATTGTTTTGTATTTTATCCCTAGCTTTTATATAGAAGTCCTCATTGAGGATACCTTTGTTAAATTCATCAACTTTATGATCTGAAGTAATTGCCAGTAATCTCTTAATCATGATTTTCGGTGAAACCTCTAGATTGAAGTAATGGCACTTGTACAGGTTCTTGTATTGTGACAAGGATTTGTACAGGTTTAATAGAAATGCCGATTTACCAAAGCCACTAATACCTGCAACCGTCACTAAATCAGTTACATCCAGTTTGAGGAAAAGGCTTAAAATACCAAACCCATCTATAACAATCCCTTGGCTATCATCTGATATCATTTCGTCAATCATATCCTTAGATAGTGCTTCAACCTCTATTTCACAGTTTAGCTTTACAATCTCAGTCAACCTCGAATAGTATTCATTCATTGAGATTGTTCCACTTACTGCACCTAACTTTATCAACTCATCCTTTTTGTAATCTTCTAAAATCAATTTAGCATATCCCAATGCCATGGATTCTTTGTCACTATCAGCATACATGTTGTTGATATATACCTCTGTGACAAAATCCTTTGCTTCTTCAAGAGTCATGTAATCAAGCATACGCTCAATATCCATTTTGTTTTCATTCTTTAGATAGCGATAAAACTTCTTGTAAAGACTACTCATGAAGTAATCTTCACTAAATTTGATTTTGTCTACTAATTTTCTATCATTGGATAAAATGCTTAAGAATTGAAATTCATTGTCATATCTTTTTACGTTGTTATCATTCATAACCATCCTTCATCTTAAGCTTCTTCCTAATCTCATCCAATTCTTCTTGTTCTTTTAAGTAGACTTTGTATTTTTTGAACTTATCTTGATAATCCAAATAAATATCATTTTCTAAAAATGTTCTTGAATACATCATTGAAGTTCTATCACTTGCATTTTCTTTTGAATATTCTTTAGCAGCGAAAATAACTAGATCAATTTCTTCTTCATCAAATTCATGTTCCTTCCATGCTTCATAAGTATCTTTCTTCGAACCTTTCTTTTGATATGCCTTCCAAAATCTCACAAAATCATCATCAAAAATTGTTGTAGTTGTAGGAGTATCATCAGATACTACTACATTCTTTATATTCTTTTCATTCTTGTTAGTGGTCGGTCGTTGGTCACTTGTTGGTCGTTCATTGGTCAATTCGTTGGTCACTTTTTGGTAATCATCATAATTATTTACTGATATAACAGTACCTTTGGAACTTGTTAAGATGGTCAATTCGTTGGTAATTTTTAGGTGTTCTAGTGCAGTCCTTACTTTACGCTCGGTCATTCCCGTTTCCTCAGCAATAATCTTCCTGCTGGTAAAGAAACTCCCTCGTTTAATCACATCACCTTTATATCTTTGATCTTTATGGTTTGCTTTTAACAAGCAATAGATAAAGACGTGTAGCGTACTCGAATCCTTGAACCATTCCCAATTTATCATTGACCTATACAATTTGAAAAAACCTAACTTTTTGTTTTCCTCAAACGACATACTAACCACCATTTTCTTTCAATAATTCTACAATTCTATAACCTGTTTCCTCTTTCTTGCAAAAGTGAAACTCAACACCATATCTTTCTATTTGCGTGTTCATCCCTTTGTACAACATTTCACCAGTCATAAAACGTTGATGAAACATACTGTTTGGATTCCACCACTTTTTAACATCTTCAATAGATTTTATTTTGTCATCTTCAATCAGGAAGATAAGCTTTATTCCGTTTTCATTTGCTCTTATCATTTCTCGTTTGAAACGTGCATGATCTGCACCCATATTAACTGCATATTCTCCAATAGATTGTTTTCTATCAATCGCACATTTGATATTTGAAAATGACATGTAATCACCAACATCTAGCTTCTTGATAAGGTATTGAACACCTTGATTATCAAAGTGTTCCAATATCCTTTCAGTTTGACTTGGTTTTTCTCTTGTATCTACTTGAATCAGCATTAGAATTGAATATCATCTTCCATGATGTTGAAACTATCACTTGTACCAGTATTAGATACACTAGGATTAGTAGAAGCACTAGATGATGATTTATTTTTATCTACTGGTTCAATAGAATATTTGTGTTCTGCAATATTTTTAACAGTTGTAAAAGATGGAAAATCAGTTCCTTCTTTTTCATCACCAAACTTATCAGTATAGATATTCTTTTTGTAAATGACACCAACCAATTTACCTTTTAAATCGTTTGTTTCATTATTCCATTTAAATGCTTGATTTGATTCTTCTAAATAATTTAATAGATCCGCAAATGCATATTTAGCACCTGCATATTGAAAATTAAAATTCACTACAGCTTTTTTATTCCATTTATCTGGAACAAATTTTGTTCCTCCACCAGCTTGTTGATATTCTTTTAAATAAACATCCTTGAATTCTCCTTGAGCAATGTCAAAGAAAACCTTAATTGTTTCTCCTTCCATGCCAACATTAACGATTTTTCCTACATACCCTCCTGGTTGTAAGAACTTTCTTTCATATTCTTTTCTGTTGAAATTTAATTGCATTTCTTTTGTCTCCTTCTATTTGATTTGAATGTTTTGCTTTTCTTCTAAATGACAATAATTACTCATATTGTCTTTAAGCCACTTCTTAATGGCTGTTTTATCCAATGATTCAGTTACTTTGGTTTTGTATAAATCAGTCAAACCTTTTTCCTTGAAATCATTCAATAAAGCTACTGCATCATCAATTGCAACTGATGTTGACTTTCTAAAACTGATAACAACTCTTGGTGTTTCAATCTTCTTAATGCCATTTTCTAGCATAAAACTAGATAAGAAAGTTTTGGTATTGTTTACCTTGTTTTCTAAAACCTTTTTTCTTTCCGTTAGCGCTTTGATTTCATCATCTAAAGCTTTTACATCACTTTCACGATTTTTATTGATTAAAGCTAAATATGAGAGTTTTTGCTCCATATTTTCATTTAATTGTGTGAAGAGAATTGGATCAGTAATTTCTCCAGTTTCTTCATTTACAAGATTTTCAATTTCTTGTGGAATTTCATATAACTTCATTTATTTTTCCTCCTTTAAAATTTTAATTAATGCTATTGCGTTATTGATTGATAAAGATGGTTTTGTAATGCATCCATCAACCAATTTATAAAAATCATTGCCCATATCAAATTTAACGTAGTCTCCAACTTTTACATCATCAACATAGTGATATTGGTTATGTGTACAATTCTTTTCTTCTTGAGTAAGCTTCTTTTCAAACTTGATTAAACTAATTGAATTGGTAAGTTTTAATTCCAAAGCTCTAATACCTAGAGTTGATAAGCTATCTTTAACAATCCAATTATTTTTGTTTAGAATGAATTCTCTTCTTTGATCATTATTCTTGAGCATTTTCTTCAACTCCTAATCCGTAATATTCTCTGATAACCTCATCTACTTTTTTTAGATCATTATCAATTTCTTGTTCTTCAAACATTCCCATTGATGTTTTAGCGGTAGTAGTACCATCACTGTTGGTTACGAAAACATGATTACCATCAATGATTTTTGCAAATAATACATTTTCAAATAATGCTTCAAATGTACCTAATTGTGTATCAATCAATTTACCTGCAGTAATTGCTCTAGATTTTCCTGTATTTGTATCAACTTCAACATGATTCAAAAAGTAAACAATGACATCATCATTTAATGTTTCAATGTAATTTTTTAAGTCAATCATATGGCCTGCAATTTCATTGTATTTTGCATAGCCACCTTCTTTTGCTCTTTGTTGTTGTTCAAAGAACATAAGATAATCACTGTCATCAATAACAAAGGTTTTAACCTTATCTTGGTATTTCTTCATTGATTGTTTGATAACTTCATAACGTTCTGAATAAGCCATATTTGTCATTTTGATAACATTGATATTGCTTTTAAAAGGAAGTCTTGACTTATGCAAGCTAAATACTAAAACTTCACTCTTATTAAAATTTCTTAAAGAAGCTGATTTGCCAGCTCCACTTTCACCATTGATTAAAACTGCTAAACCCATTTAAAATTCCCCCAATTCTTTGTCTATTTCTTTGATGATTTCCTCTTGCTCATCAAGAGCATCATCTAACTGTTTTCTTATTTCTGATAGAATACTTTCAAAAGGTTTAATTGTAATTCCTAAACCCACATCATTATTAAGTAGGTCTTCTACACCTTTTAAAAAGTAATCTATGCCACTGATTTCCTTTTGCCATACATCAAGCTCTTCTAAACTGTTTTTTAATTCTATTACTGTATTATTGATACTGTTTCTAGATTCAATTAGATTTTCATCTGTCATATCGTCCATTTTTAAGCATTCCTTCATATTTAGAAAGTTCTTGATTCAACGAACTACTTAAACTGAAATCAGCACTATCCCAATGATCTTTCATATCTAATAGAAACACCTCGTGTTTTAGATGTTCTATCTTTTCTTCTAGCTGCTTCTTGGTCACTAATTTCACTCCCCCTTGATGTAAATTTCTTTATATTTAACACCAAAGCTATTACTTTGATGTTCCACCCATACGTCAATCACGTTATTTTTAACTGCTCCACCACAATCTTCAGCCACGTAAATTTGGCCATCAATCATGATTTCACTCCCGTATGGGATTATTTGGGGGTCTACAGCGATTGTATGATTGACTTGTGCCTTAACTCCCGTAGAAGTTAAGGCTCCATATTCATCTTCTCCATACCAGTACGCCGTAATTCTAAAGACCCCTAAAGATCTTCATTTTTGAAGTTCTTCAACTTCTTTTTGTAGTTGGTCCTTTTCAACTGCAATACACTCGTACATTGCTTTGTACTTTGTATATTCTTGAAGCTGACCTTGCATATCATTGAGTTCATCCTTGTACAACTCAATTTGTTTACTTTGTTCTTCATACTTTGCTTCTACTGATTTAGCTTGAGCATAACCAGTTCCTGCAAAGATTAAACTTGCTACACAAGCACCAAACAATGTAACCTGTGCTTTTTGAGTTAATCTCATATTGCAAATCCTCCTGATTTTATTTATAATTTGGTTGGTTATGTTGTGTGTCCTTTTTTAAGGGCACTTTTTTCATTTAAAGAATTAAGCAATGCAATGATTAATTGCTCACTAGGACTTTTACTGAACTTATTCATATAATCCTCAAATGCTTTTCTTGGAATGTGTACGTTTCTTCTAGTACCAGATATTGCAACACTTCCAGGAAAGCATCCCTGTTGAATTGCATTGATAATAAATTCTCTACTCTTGTGAGTAATCTTCATGACTTCTTCAACTGAAATGTTGTTTTCATCCATGAGTTATCCCTCCTTTCATAATGATCTAACTAAAATTGCAAGACAGTTACCAAAAAAACAAGAAACTGTAATAACTGCTGCTATACCTTTAGATGTCATAACTTTCCCCTCCTTTTTGCCTTGGTAATAGTTCTTGCTAATTCCCACCATGATTTTTCATACCAATCACGGCTTTCTTTTAAAACCACACAAATGATAATCAGTACAACATTAAGCAAAATTGAAATACATAAAATCCATTTCATAATTCCATATCCTTCCTATTTAAAACTTTATTGAGTATTTGCTCACGTAACTCGCTATATTCATCTTGGGAAATAAGTTTTAAATCATATGCAGTATCAAAAACACCGTTTAAATATGTTCTTTGAATAGAAATGGCTGTATAACATATATCAAGATCAGATTTCTTTTCTTTGCATTCTCCAGGAGAGCATTTTTCAAATTCTTTTCTTGCTTCATTTCTACGTTTAGCGAGTTCTTCTAAATACTCTATTTCATGTTTTATTTTGAATTTGATAATTTCAACTTGTTCTACTTTAGTCATAACTTTTTTCTCCTTCCTACTACTGACCACCAAGGAATCAACCTCCATTACAAAATGAAAACTTCACGTATTGTATTAAAAAGAAATTTGTTATTAATTTGGTGTTTCTATGATCATCAATTTTAGGAATCTAATAAAATAGGCTTTGCTAGAGATTGATTCCTGGATGATCAGTAATTTATTTAATTTTTTTCGACATCTTTCATCTCTTTCTTTATAATTAAGTTATCGGTACGGCAATATCGAAATTTATTTAAAAAGCGAGGTGAAATATATGGCAAATGATTTTTTATGTCCTTACTGTAACCATAGTGCTGAGATTAATGATTCAACATGTTACTTAATACATCCCTCTTTTGGAAGCGTCATACAATATGCTCAGCCTAAAGATAGCGAAATAACACTAATCATGTTTAAATGTCCACATTGTCATGAATACACCATTTGTGCACAAGGAACTGGTTCTAAAGTGAAAACAAATTTAGTTAATATAAAACCTAATACTTTAGCAAAACAGTTTCCTGATTACATTCCAAAAGCTATCAGACAAGACTATGAAGAAGCTTACTCTATCGTCAATTTAAGTCCTAAAGCATCTGCAACCTTATCTAGACGCTGCTTACAAGGAATGATTAGAGATTTTTGGAAAATCAAACCATCAACACTATTTAAAGAAATTGGTGAGCTTGAACATAAAATTCCTGTAATGCAATGGAAAGTTCTTGATGGAATAAGAAAAGTTGGCAATATTGGTGCTCACATGGAAAAAGATATAAATGTAATAGTTGATATTGATCCAGGCGAAGCAGAAAAACTTCTTAAAGTAATTGAAAAACTTATGAACGATTGGTATGTAGAACGTCATGAAACCGAATTGCTTTACGGTGATATAATTGCAATATCTGATGAAAAAGCCAAAGCTAAGAAAGAGTAATTAAATTTGCTCTTTTTCTTTTTGTGAATCTTTATCAAATAGAAAATGATAATTGCCTTCTCTATCTTTTTCGTAATAAAGTTCGACCAATCTACACACATCTTCTTTAGTTCCTTTACCTCTTAAAACAGTTACAACCAACAATGTTCTTTCTTCAACATTGTCTACCCTTTCACATTTTTGTTCTTGCATTTCTCATCACCACCTTTTTTGATGTTTTCAATCAAGAAAGAAATACAAAAGTTGAATAAAGTATCCAAATAACAGTTGCATACCATTTATAGAACCAGTTATCAGGTTCTATTTTTTTCATTACTTTTAAACAAACCAAATATGCTATTGTAAAAACGATAAAATATATTACTCTCATCTAATTCTCTCTTTCTTTCACAGTAACAACTTCTTCAGTTTTAATTTCACTTATTGGATTGTGATTATCACATTTGTCATTTATTTTTTTGAAACAATTCATACTTCCCGTTGAACAAGTCACTCATTTTTATGTAATCAACATAATTTCCTTCTTGATCAACAAGCTCTAATTCAGGCATTCCTCTTTTTCTACATTCATTACACATACAGATGTAATTTACTTTGTAGATTTGATTACCATCTTTTACGAATAAATCCATTCATGAGATTTCTCCTTTCATAATTTTTTAAGGTTGCTTTTAATTCAACTTTTTATTTAAAAAAATAATATCTCTTTCATGCTTTGTTAATTTTAAAGCGTATGTTAGTCCAACAATCTCTGAAGCTGTAAATTCCCCCACACCGTTTAATCTATTGTATAAAGTTTCCCTTGAAATATAGGATTTTCTTGCAATAGCGGTCATAGTCATTCCACTATCTTCAATTTTTTCTTTGAGTTTCTTTATATCTGTCATTTTTCCTCCTTTCAAAAGTTGCATATTATTCAACCCATACATAATATAGCACGTAGTTGAATTTGTGTCAACCTTATACGCAAAAATGTTGAATAATTTTACAACTTATGATATTTTATAATTGTAGAAAGAAAATGAGGTGATAAAAAATGCTTGAGTTGTATAAAAATATAAAAAAACAACGTCAACAATTAAATTTAACACAAACTGAATTAGCTCAAAAATTAGGTTATGCCGACAAAAGTATGATAGCAAAAATTGAAAAAGGACAAGTTGATTTGCCACAATCGAAAATAATAGCATTTGCTGATGCATTAGAAACAACTCCTGGTTTATTAATGGGATGGAGTGAATCAAATGCACAAAATGATATAACTGATAATGCAGATAATCTTTATAAAATAGACAAAATCAAGCTACCATTATTAGGAACTGTTGCTTGTGGAGAACCAATATACGTAGATGAAGATAGAGAAAGCTATATTATGGTTGGAACTGATATGAAGGCTGACTTCTGTTTAAAGTGTCAAGGAGATTCAATGATCAATGCAAGAATTTATGATGGAGATATAGTTTTTGTTAGAAAACAAGATATTGTAAATAATGGAGAAATCGCAGTTGTAATAATTGATGATGAAGCTACATTAAAACGTTTTTATTATTATAAAGAACAAAACCTTGTTATCTTAAAGCCTGAAAATCCAAAATATGAAGATATTGTTTTATCAGGTGATAAATTAAACGAAGTGAAAGTACTTGGAAAGGCTATTGCTTTTCAAAGTGATATTATTTAACAAATATGGAGGATTAATAAAATGGGATTATTTGACAAAGAAAAATTAAATAAGTTAGCTGATAAAGCAAAAAGTGCAGTTAAAGAAGGCATTGAAGAAGCTAAAGCAGAACAAGAAAAAAGAAAAGAGTTAGGATTGCTTAATGATGTTACTCTTAAACTTGACTATAAAGGTGGGCACCCTGCTTTAACGAAAGAAAAAGAATGCTCATTAAAAATTACTAATTATGATCTTACAATATCATATGGTCTTAGTTCAGCAACAGTTGATTATTCAAATGTAACTGGTATTAATTTTGAAACAGCTGAACAAATCAGTAGAAGAATTACAGCTACAAGATTATTAACATTAGGTGTATTTGCATTTGCTTTTAAAAAAAAGAAAAAAGATACTGAAAAATATTTAACAGTAGAGTTCAATGAAAATGGAATAGATAGTGCTATTTTATTCGGTGGAAAGAAAGCACAAGAAGCTTATTCTAAATTATATGAACGATATTCAAATTTCAAAAATAGAATTGAGCCACAAGAAAATAATGAATCCAACAATGACTCTTATGAAGAATTAAAAAAATTAAAAGAATTATTAGACATGGGTATTATTACTCAAGAAGAATTTGATCAAAAGAAAAAAGAACTATTAGATTTATAGAGTCAACCTAAAAAGAAAGAAATTCAAATGTTTAATAATATTCCTTACTGGCCAAAAATTCTAATAATTTATCTTACCTCATTGATTATTTATATTTTTATACTCTCTTTTAAAAAGGAAGGATTGATAAATATGATAAAAAATTTTTTTGAAAAACTGAAACATTTAATTGCATCTATTTTCAAAGATGTTCCATCACTTCTTGCATTTGAAGCTGTGATTGCAACAGTATTGTATACTATACTATTTTTTCGCAGTGAAAAAGATAAAATTAGTTATTTATCACTAGCCTTTGCTTTTGTATCATTTGCCTTTACTTTAAATGATTCAAATAAGGCTTCAAAAGAAACAAAAGAGTTAAACAAATCAATCCAAAGGCTTAATAGTTTATTGCAGGAAAATAAAACCATAAATTCTATAGAAACACAAGAAGTGGCTTGTAAAGAAGACTTTGATAATAAAACTAAGCTTAACGATAAAACAAAAATAATACTTTTTATCATTTTCTTTATTTTTATTATCCCATTTATTGTTAATTATATTGTCGACGTACCTTCTCCTTTTGGATTTATCAATGATTCAAATAAAGAAATTTGGATTCCATTTTTAGGAACAATTATTGGCGGAAGTATAACATTATTTGGAGTTTGGTGGACT